>Ga0256839_1000042_pt1 | contig 151194 bp, 141 predicted proteins | sample 354166metaG_FD_185968 | JGI IMG/M metagenome (GOLD analysis project Ga0256839, IMG submission 185968) | Hydrothermal vent microbial communities from Mid Atlantic Ridge, Atlantic Ocean - 354-166 | ecosystem: Environmental > Aquatic > Marine > Hydrothermal vents | place: Atlantic Ocean: Mid... | reverse complement strand
TGATCTGCAGGCTTTTTTGAACGCCCTGACCGACCCGCGCGGGCGCGAGATACGGGCATGGATTCCCGCATCGGTGCCGAGTGGTTTGCCGGTACCCCGGCTGGATTAAATCATCGCCAGCGCTTTGGGCGCTTCCTGATACAGAATAAATAGCGCCATAACAACCAGGAACCAGGCAAAATATTGCTTGAGCTTGTCCTGGGGCGTTTTTCCGGCCATGAAGTTACCGGCAAAGGTGCCGAGAATGCCGATGACTGTGACAATACCCAGGGTTTTCCAGTCCAAAGAAAGGTTTTGGCTCTGCAAGACATCAAGGTACTTGTAAAAGCCGGAAAACGACTTCAGCGCAATGATAATCAAGCTGGTGGCGATGGCCCGGTGCATGGGCAATCCACCCAGCAAAACCAGTGCTGGCACAATCAGAAAACCACCGCCAACACCCACCAGGCCGGTAATAATGCCCACAATCAGTCCATCCAGCACAATTTTCCAGACCTTTCTGTCTTTGGCCTGGCTGGGGTCCAGTTGCGGTGAGGTAATCATGAAATAGGCGGCCAGCAACATGACCAAGGCAAAGAATACCAGTTGAACGATACCGGGGACAAATTTGGCCAGCCAGGCGCCGCCATAGGTGCCAATCATGCCGGGAATCCCAAAGAGGAAAACCGTTTTCCAGTCCACCAGTTTGTCTTTCAGATAAGTCAATCCACCTGCCAGCGCGATGGTACCGACAATAAACAGGGAACCGGCAATCGCCACTTTTTCATCCTGATGAAACAGGTAAACAAGGACGGGGACGGTGAGAATTGAACCGCCAGAACCCATCAGGCCAAGACTCAAACCGATAAGTGCGGCACCGATGTAGCCTAAAATCATGACAGCGTCCTCCAAGGCGTGCGATAGACTAAATTAGCGTATTCTAATATAATCGAGCCATGAAACAAATGAATATTTATTTAAGGAGGCAATGACATGCAGGCGAATATCAAGAGCTTTTATCATTATCCAACATATACCTGGACCCACGTTCTCAGCGACCCTGCCACGGGCAAGGCCGCCATTATTGATCCGGTGCTGGATTATGACGCGGCATCAGCACATACGGGTACAGAGTCTGTGGACGAGGTACTGAAATATGTCAAGGACAACGGTCTGGATGTGGAATATGTGCTAGAAACCCATGCTCATGCGGACCATTTGACTGCGGCCAAACACATTCAGGACAGCCTGAAAACACCGGTGATTATTGGGGAAGGCATTAAAAAAGTCCAAAAGACTTTCAAGCCGATTTACAACCTGGGCGCTGACTTTGACACCGATGGGTCGCAATTTGACCGCCTGACGCGCGAAGGTGAAACAATCACATTGGGTAATCTGGAGATCGAGCCTTTATACACGCCGGGTCACACCAATGACAGCATGAGCTATCTGGTGGGCAAAGACGTGTTTATTGGCGATACCTTATTTGCGCCGGACTATGGCACAGCCCGTTGTGACTTTCCCGGCGGGGATGCCGGCAAGCTGTATGACTCAATCCAGAAGCTGTATGCCCTGGGGGATGATGTGGTCATGCATTTGTGTCACGACTATCCACCGGCGAACCGGGAACCGCAGTCGGCCTTTACCGTGGCTGAGCAAAAGAAGCACAATGTGCATGTGCATGAGGGGGTAAGCCGTGAGGAATTTATCGCGCTACGCACCGCTCGCGACAAAACATTGGCGGCGCCAAAGCTTATCATTCCCTCCATTCAGGTGAATATCAAGGCGGGCGCTTTCCCGGAACCAGAAGGCAATGGCATGGTTTATCTGAAAACCCCGTTGAATACCTTTTAGGGACGCTGTGTGGCGTACTTTTTAGGCACGTTTTCCCTCAGGACCGGTTCGACAGAAAAGTTTTTTTTGTGCTATATTCAAAAGGATTTTATTAACCATCGCGGAGGAGACGCACATGGCTCATGTAGTCGTACTGGGCGCAGGTATCGGGGGGGTGCCTGCCGCTTATGATTTAAGAAAAGAACTGCCAAAAGAACACGATGTAACCCTGGTCAATGCCGGCGAAAACTTTTATTTTACGCCGTCCAATCCCTGGGTGGCTGTGGGCTGGTCCCAACCGGAAAAGGTTTCCGTTGACCTGACGCCTTACATGAAGAAAAAAGGCATCGCCTTTCACCCCCATGCGGCCACCAAAATTGATGCGGACAACAACCAGTTGACTTTGGAAAACGGGGAAACAATCAGCTACGACTACCTGGTTATCACCACGGGCCCAAAGCTGGCCTTTCATGAAGTGGAAGGACTGGGGCCGGATAATGGCCACACCCAATCCATTTGCACCACCGAGCACGCCAGCCGCGCCTGGGAGAAATATCAGGAATTTCTGCAAAACCCGGGCCCTATCGTGGTGGGTGCGGTGCAAGGCGCCAGTTGTTTCGGCCCGGCTTATGAATTTGCCATGATTCTGGATACGGATTTGCGCCGCCGGAAAATCCGTGACAAGGTGCCTATTACCTTTGTGACTTCCGAACCCTATATCGGCCATTTGGGGCTGGGTGGCGTGGGTGACTCAAAAGGTTTGCTGGAGTCGGAAATGCGCGACCGGCATATCAAATGGATCACCAATGCCAAGGTGGACAAGGTCGAATCCGGGAAAATGTTTGTGACCGAGCTGAATGACAAAGGCGAGGAACACAAAAAGCATGAACTGGATTTTAATTTTGGTATGATGCTGCCGGCATTTCTGGGCGTGGATCCGGTCCTGGAAGTCAAGGATATGGTGAATCCGCGTGGTTTTGTTCTGATTGATGAGTTTCAGCGCAACCCCAAGTATTCCAATATCTATTCGGCGGGCGTGTGTGTGGCCATTCCGCCGGTGGAGCCGACTCCGGTGCCCACAGGAGCCCCGAAAACCGGCTATATGATCGAGTCCATGGTGACCGCCTTGACAAAAAACATCAAGGCGGAACTGGAAGGCAAACAGCCCTACGCCAAGGGTACCTGGAACGCCATTTGTCTGGCCGATTTGGGTGATACTGGTGTGGCATTTGTGGCCATTCCCCAGATTCCGCCCCGTAACACCACCTGGGCAAAAAAAGGCAAGTGGGTGCACTTGGCCAAAATCGCCTTTGAAAAATACTTTTTGCGCAAGGTCAAAACCGGCTCTACCGATCCGTTGTTTGAGCGCTATGTGCTGGGTATTCTCAATATTACCCGCTTGAAAAACAAAGCCTAGGCGGCTGTTTTCAATCGTTTGCAAAAACCGGCTGTTACAGGCCGGTTTTTTTTGTGCATGATGCCTTGTTGTCCAAGGGCAAGCACAAAACAATATTTTCTGATAAATTACAGGGACTGGATGGGAATGGGTCAACATAATGCAAAGAAAGTCGATTGATACCAGTGCGCTGGTTAATCAGTGCCTGCACGTATTTACGCGCTCTGCCGCCCACGCGTTTTCAAAAGCGCTTGATGCCACCGCCAAGGAGGTCTTTACCAGGGCCCAAAATGCGTTCAGCAATCAGGAAGAGCAGGTTCTTTTTGAACAATACAACAAACTGCTGGCCAATGCCAGGCGCATGGTACAGCAATTTCAGACACATTGTCGCCAAATGCCCAAGGCCATGCTGGAGCAGGCCGCCGATGAGGGTTTGGGTAGCAGTTTGTCACTGGTCGATGATGAGGAGCTGGAGGTTTCTCTGGGCTTTTCGCAAATGGAAACCCAACTGGAAGTGCGCCAGTATGCAGAGCTTTTTCCGTTGGAAAGGCGTTTGAGCGTTGTCTTCAAAACCCCGAGGCTGGATAAAAACAATATGCCTTTTGGGCCAGCGGCCATCAGTTGGGTGTGTGGGAAAACGCTGGAACGCTCCCAGCTGAATACGGACGTGAAAGTGCAGCTGGTATCCAACCTGGCCAAGTATCTAAACAAAAATGCGCAGGCCATGTACAAGGAGATTAACAGTCTGCTGATTTCAGCCGGAATTTTGCCCCATTACAAGCCGGATATCAAAAAGTCGGCATCCCGCCAAACCAGGCCACATGCAAAACAGCAGCCACAAGATAACCAACCCACTCCAGGCATTATCCGCAGTGTTTCCAGCGAGGAGTTGCACTCCAGTGCCGCAACTGGTTCGGGTTCTGTTTTTCCACCGCCTGGCGAGCAGTCCGGGTTCGCGGCTGGTGCCTTGCCGGGTGATCGGGGTGCTCAAGCGGCCGGTCAGGCAGGAGATGTGTCGGCCAATACTCCACCGGTGAATCCACCGGATCGCGCCTTTCTGGATCAGGCCATTGAAAGATTTTCCAATGCGACAACGCGCAAGCTGTTTGGTGCGCTCAGGCAGCAACACAACACGGGCTCGTCAATGGCGGGCGCGGGATCGCCTGCAGGTGGGGGATTTATCAAGCCCAATGTGGAACCGGCGGCGCTGGACCGGGCTTTGGAGCGCTTTACGCCTCGGCAAACCCGCCTGCCGGTTGGAAAAAAAGGCGTGGCGCAATTAAAAAAAGAGGTGTTGGCTGATATCAAAAATCAGACAGGGTTGTTCTACCCCAAGCTGGGCGCATATGAAGAAGCGGCGTTGGATGTCATGGGCATGGTGCTGGATGAAGTGCGTCAGACTGACACTGTTGACCCGCGGATTATGGACGGGCTTGCCCAGGTTCAGGTGCCTTTGCTGCGGGTGGCTGTGAATGAGCCCGCCTTCTTCGATGAGGAGACACATCCGGCGCGGCAGTTTCTGGAAACCATGGTGACAGCGGCCCAGCGCTGGTATGGCTCAAAGGTTATTGAGGACCTGGATAAGTTTGGGCAAATGGTGACGCGCCGTTTTGATGGCACATCCAGAGCGTTTGCCGAAGCAGGAGACGACCTGCAAAAATTTCTCAACATCGCAGAACTCAAGGCGCAAAAGGCCGAATCTAAGTGGGTGAAAGCCGCTCAGGACAAAGAAAAGCTGGAGCTGACCCGGCAAGAGGTCGACACCCTGATCAATCGCTATATGCGGATTGATATGGCCGGTTTCCTCAAAAATCTTCTGCAGCTGGTGGTGAAGGACTCCATGACCCTGACCCTGCTGCGAGAGGGCAGTGACAGCCCGCAATGGAAAATGCAGGTCAAAGCCATTCAGGCGCTGGCAGACATGACTCACCCGGAAACCGCAGGCCAGATATCCCGAACCGAGCGAGCCACAGCTATTGGCGAGTTGGGCAAAATGATGGACCAATTGGGTTTTTCGGCCAAGGACAAGGAAGCCAGCCTGGACAATCTGAAAAAATGCGCCCAATGGGCAGAGAACAGCCAGCACACACCGGCACCGGAGCCCGAGTATGAAGAAGTGTCTGCATTTAATCCGCTGGCCAGCAAGCGCAAGGCGCATCAGGAAAGGAAAAAGCTGGAAGATTTGCGGCCGCTGACAGAAGAAGAAAACGCCATGCTGGCCAAGTTGCGATTATTGCCCTTTGGCAGCCTGTTTGATTTTGTGCAAAACCAGCAAAGGGACAAAATCCGGTATAAATTGAGCTGGCTGAGCCCGGTGAGTAACAAGGCTCTGTTTGTGACCTTGACTGGCAGCGCGCCCATGGAACGCACGCTTTATTCGCTGGCGATTGATATGGTGCGTGGTGTGGTGATTTATGTTAAGCCTGTGGAGTCCGGATTTTTTGAACGGACATTACAGAAAATCATGGAAGCCCTGCGCGTCAGTGATAAAGGATCAAAAAATGTCATACCGGCAAGCTGAATCAGGTTTTTCCGGGCATGCACTGGGGCTTTGCGCCACGTTTTCTTCAGTTTCCACGGTTTTTTTTTGTTTTTTCTAAACTTTTTCTGTGCGCGCCCTATAATGCGGGGTATGCCCGATGAAGAAACTCCTTCTCAATCCGCTGAACATTCTGACGCCCGCCAGGCTGACCGTTTGCAGCCGGCGGCTGAATGTCATGTCTTCGATGTGCTTGAAGCCACGCCTTTGGGGGAGGTGCTCAATATTTCCAGTGAAGGACTGATGCTGGCTTCCGCCCTGTCCATTGAAGAAGGCAGTCTCTATCAGGTGGAGATACATTGTGCGCTCGATGAAGTTCCCCCCATTGCCGCCGGTATTGAATGCCTATGGACGGCGCCGCATGGCAATGGCGGCACACTCGCCGGCTTTCAGATTATTGATATTTCACAAGCAGGTCAGGATGCGCTATACCGCTTGCTGGAAGCGTCCTGTTAAACCTTCAAGCGCTTTGACGAGTCGGCAGCGTAATAGGTAAATACAAAAAAACCGCAGTCATCTGCGGGTTTTTTTGTATTTACCTTGGTAGATCGCGTTGTTTAGTTGGTCTGTTGCGTGTGGCCGGCTGAGGAGTGGTTTTCAGTCAGCAGTTGGTTAATGTTCTGCACGTCCTCATCGGTGAGCGTGCCCGCGGCCCGTTCCAGCCCCAGCACCTGTTGCAGGTAGTCGTATTTTGCCTTGGCGTAGTCGCGCTGGGCCTGGTACAGGCCGCGCTGGGCAATCAGCACATCAACGATGGTTCGGGTGCCCACCTCATAGCCAGCCTGAGTCGCTTCCAGGGCGGCCTTGGCGGAAATCACCGCCTGTTTGCGGGCTTCCAGACCGCTGATGGCCGCCTTGAGGCCATACCAGGCGCTGCGAACCTGGCGAATAGTTTGCCGCTGGGCTTGTTCAAGTCTGTCCAGCGCCGCTTCGTACTCCTTGCGCGCCTGACGGGTTTGGGAGCTGGTGCGGCCGCCGGAAAAAATGGGCACGTTCAGATTTAGTCCCAGGTTACGGTTGACGGTGTCTTGGTCCACCAAAGCGATAATTTGCTGATAGGTGGGGGAATTGGGATCCGGATCGCGGATGGCGGTATCGAATTGCGTGCTGTTGTTGTGGGTGTAAGCCAGGCCCAGGGTGGGGTAATGCTCTGCACGCCGCAATTTAACGGTTTTCTCGGCGATTTCAGCGCCGATTCTGGCTTGTCCCAGGTTGGGGTTTTCACTCAGAGCCGTTTCTTCCTTGGCTTTCATGGAAGGCAGATTGTTTTCGCTGACGCTCAGTTCTTCGGGTGGCCGCTTGAGGTCAACGTAGTATTCCTGGGTGATTTCATACAGGGCCTCGCGGGCATCCTGCAAGGCATTTTCCGCCACGATGACCCGGGCGCGGGCGGCATCGTAGCTGGCCTTGGCTTCATGCACATCGGTAATGGCGGCCAGCCCGACCTTGAAGCGTTGCTCGGCTTGTTCCCACTGGCGTTTCATGGCCTTCAGCTCGGCCTTGGCAAAACGCAGGCTGTCTTCGGCATTGAGCACTCCGAAATAGGCTTTGGCCACGCGCAGGAGGAAGTCCTGGTAGGCGGCGTCATATTCGGCCGCGGCCAATGCGCTTTGCAATTTGGCGATGCGGTAGTTTTCGATATTGCCCTGATTGTAAATGCTTTGCTGCAAGGCCACTTGCCAGAATTCACGTTCGGTATCCGGTACAGCAATGTCGCCGAACTGGCCAAAAGTCAGGTCGGTTTGGTTCTGGCTGCGTCCGGCTGAACCGTTAATCTGGGGCAAAAAAGCCGAGCGAGCCTGTTTTTTAATTTCCTGCTTGGCTTCTTTTTGGTGGATGGCGGCTGCCAGTTGGGGGTCGCTGGCTTTGCCGCGTTGCAAGACATTTAGCAAATCTGCAGCTGAGGCCGGCAGGGCCAGTCCCAGAGCGATTATTAAACTCAGTTTTTTCATGGGTTGAAATCTCATATGGTGAAATCGGAGGTCTTGGCCGGTTCTTTTAAGGGCGGCACATACGTTTCAAAGGCTGGTGTCATCTGGAGGGAGTCGCCTTTTGTTTGGATAAGCTGCGCTTGCATAATGGGTGCGTGCCCGACGATTGCAAAAATCCGGCCGTCTGGTTTCAGCCAGTCCAATAAAAAATCCGGCTGGCCGGAAACCGATCCGGTGAGGACGATTAAATCATAGCGGCGGTCTGGTTGGTGGGTAAATACATCAGCCTTTATCAGGTGGGCATTGTTGATGCCTTGCTTTTCCAGCCGCTGTTGGGCCTTTTCAATGAAATCGGGGTAAATATCCAGGCTGTCCACCTGTTTCCCCAGTGTGGCCAGCAAGGCTGTCATATAACCGCTGCCGGTGCCCACTTCCAGAATGTCTTCATGGGATTGTGGGTTAACAGTTTGCAGCGTACGGCCTTCCACCACCGGTTTCATCATGAACTCGCCATGCCCCAGCGGCAAGGCCAGGTCAGCAAAAGCCAATTTGCGCTGGGGGACCTGGACAAACTCTTCACGGGGAATGGTTTTCATGGCTTCCAGAACACGCGGGTTGGTCACATCCCAAGCGCGAATTTGGCGGGTCACCATGTTTTCTCTGGCGGTTTCAAAATTCATCATGTTTTCCTTTTAAAACTGGGTTGTTTAGATCAAAAACTCTGGTCATAGCCATTGTGCGTTTGCCACCCGCTGCAAATCGGGCGATAATTCCCAAAAATTCAATAGCTTGGCTGGTTTTTTATGTCGTCGCTGGCATCTGTTTCTCTCAATCGGGACATATTTATGGGCAATGTAACGGAATTTCCAGGGCAAAACCATGGGCCAATGGTCACTTTGAGGCATCTTTCTGTGATGACTCCCAATGCCGAGGGCTTAGGTGATGAGTATTGATACGTCTGAAACTGCGCACCAGCACCCCGGGGCGTTGTTGCGAAAAGGACTGAGGGCCCTGAAATTGCCTACAGACAAGGTTGAGTCCTTGCTTGACTACCTTGCGCTCCTGGAAAAATGGAACCGGGCCTATAATATCACAGCCATCCGCCAGCCGGGTCAAATGGTGGTGTTGCATGTGCTTGACAGTCTGGCGGCCTTGCCTCACATTGAGGGACGAACGGTGGTGGATGTGGGCACAGGAGGGGGCATGCCCGGGATGATCTTTGCCATTATGTGGCCTGACTGGCGCGTGACCTTGCTGGACAGCCGCCAGAAAAAAACCCGTTTTTTGCGCCGCGCCGTCCAGGAACTGGGGTTGCAGAATGTGGAAGTGGTGTGTCAACGGGTGGAAAAATTCCAGCCGGAAGAATTGTTCGATGTGGTAATATCCAGAGCCTTTGCCAATACGGGGCTTTTTTTGTGCCTGGCCGGCCATTTATGCGCAACTGATGGCCGTATGGTGGCCATGAAGGGGCCGCGTGATGAAAGCGAAAGCATTCCGGCGGACTGCCCGTTTGAGCTGGAAAAGGTCACCCCTTTGAAGGTGCCTTTTCTGGATGCTTATCGCCAGCTGCTGTTTTTTCGACCCCGTTCAGCCAAACAGGATGCCTATGAGCCGAAATAGCCGCATTATTGCCATCGCCAACCAGAAAGGTGGCGTAGGGAAAACCACCACGTCCGTGAATTTGGCGGTGGGTCTGGCTCGTCTGAAAAAAAAGGTTTTGCTGATAGACCTGGATCCCCAGGGGAATGCCACCATGGGTTGCGGTATCAATGGCCGGGAACTGGCGCCCAATGCCTGTGACTTGTTGCTGGGCGAGGCAGATATCGCAGCAGTGATTGTGCCGGTGCCGGAGATGGGCTTCGATCTGGTGGGTTCCAACACAGACTTGACCGCCGCTGAATTGAATCTGATGGATGTAGATCATCGAGAGCGCGTTTTGCGGGATGCTTTGCAACCGGTACGGGGTAATTATGACTTTATTCTGGTTGACTGCCCGCCGTCGCTGAGTATGTTGACGATTAACGCATTGACTGCCGCGCAGGGTGTGTTGATCCCCATGCAATGTGAGTATTATGCGCTTGAAGGGTTGACCAGCTTGCTGGATACCATCGAGCGGATTCAGTCAGTGGTGAACCAGGAGCTGGAAATAGAAGGTTTGTTGCGCACCATGTTTGATGTCCGCAATAACTTGTCCACAGAAGTCAGTAATCAACTGATCAGACACTTTGGCGACAAGGTGTTTGCCACAGTGATTCCGCGGAATGTGCGCGTGGCCGAAGCGCCCAGTTATGGCCAGTCGGTGATTGACTATGATCCTCAGTCCCGGGGCGCGATCGCCTATCTGGGGCTGGCCGGTGAACTCATACGGCGTAACAAAAAACGACAGGAGCACGGATAATGGCGCAAAAAAAACGTGGGTTGGGCCGGGGCCTGGATGCCCTGCTGGGCAGCAAGGAAGTAGCGGCCAGCCAGTCTGGCAAGCAAAAAACCGAACAGGCGACCTTGCAGCAACTGGACATTGAAAAAATCCGCCCCGGGCAGTACCAGCCGCGCTCGGCCATGGATGCGGCCAAATTGCGGGAACTGGCCGATTCCATCAAGGCCCAGGGCATTGTCCAGCCCATAGTGGTTCGTCCACTGGCTGCGGGCCAGTACGAAATCATCGCCGGTGAGCGCCGCTGGCGGGCCGCCCAGATTGCGGAACTCAGCCAGGTGCCGGTGGTGATTAAGGATGTGGATGACCGCCAGACTATTGCTATGGCCTTGATTGAGAATATCCAGCGTGAGGATTTGAATCCGTTGGAAGAAGCCTCGGCATTACAGCGGCTTATTGGTGAATTTGACCTGACCCATCAGCAGGCTGCCGAAGCCGTGGGACGTTCGCGGGCGGCTGTCAGTAATTTGCTTCGTCTCTTGGAATTGCATCCTAAAGTCAAGGAGTATGTGGATGATCGTTCGCTGGATATGGGTCATGCCCGTTGTTTGCTGGCGGTGGACAAACAGGAACAGCCAGCGGTTGCTGCAGAAATTATCCGCAAGGGATTAAGTGTGCGCCAGGCCGAGGCGCTGGTCCGAAACTGGCAGCGTCGCGGCGATGAACAAGCGCCAGCGCCCCGCAAGGATCCGGATATCGCCAACCTGGAACAAACTTTGGCTGAAAAATTGTGCGCCAAGGTGGTGGTCAATCATAGCGCCAGTGGCAGGGGTAAACTGGTGATTCATTATCATAGCCCCGATGAGCTGGACGGTATCTTGCAGCGCATTAAATAAAGAGGGCCGCTTTACCGCGCTGCCATCAGCCTGCCCCGGGGCTTTTGTTTCTTGCGGATTGGCTGGCCTTTTGCTAGTATCGCGGATAACCGACCTTAGTATTCAGCGGAGTTTTGCCTGTGCAGCGCATAGTGATTGCCATAGCGGGTTTTCTGGCCAGCGTTTCAGCTGCTGCCGGGCCGCACGCCTATGCGGTTGCCTCAGACAACTTTGATGCGCCGGCAGACAACCTGGTGCGTATTGATCTGGCCACCGGTGACTTTACCGTTATCGGACGCCCGGGCCCCAACTACAATGACATTGAAGGTCTGGCCATGGACGCCAATGGCAATTTGTTTGGCGCTGATGACGCCACCGAGACCCTGCTGGCCATCAACCCCGCCAATGGCACTGCTACGCCAGTGAACAACCATACCCAGAATTTGGGTTTGGGGGACGGCACTACGCCTTATGATTTTGGTTTGAGCTTTATGTGCGACGGCAGCCTCTACCTGGTTTCAGATCAAAAAATGGTTCTCTACCAGGTAAACAAAGACACTGGGGAAGCCACAGAAATCGGCAACCTGGGCAAACACATTACTGCGCTGGCCAGTTATGGAGACACACTTTACGCCATTGGCGCAGAAGGCGATAACAACCTGTATCAGGTAAATCCGCAGACGGCGGAACTGACGCTGATTGGCGCTTTGGGTCTGGCAGAAGCCTTTACGGATGCCGGCCTGGCCTTTGCGGCAGACGGAACTTTATGGGGTGTGGCGGATTACCGGGAGCTGGACCCGCTCAACGGGGCTCCCAGCCAGATTTTTACCGTTAATCTGGAAACCGGCGCGGCCACTCATGTGACTGATACCCTGATCGGTGTGGAGAGTTTGGCTATTGCCCCAGCGCCTGGATGCAATGTGAGCGGGACTCAGGCACGTGTCGTGCCAAGCCTGGGCTGGCCATCAGTTTGGTTGTTGTTGATTTTGTTTGTGTCTTTCGCCTTTCGGGCGCAGCGTCAACGCAACCCGATTAAACCCCTTTAAGCCAATATTGTCTATAATCAAGTGCTGGCCCGGATCAGGGCCGGATGTAGCGCATTATTTTTATTTTCCGGAGCAAAGCCATCATGGGAAACATAGGACCCGTACAACTTGTTATTGTTTTACTCATTGTCGCCATGTTGTTTGGCACCAAAAAGCTGCGCAATGTCGGCAGTGATTTGGGCGAGGCCATCAAAGGATTCAAGAAAGGCCTGAAAGATGGTGAAGAAGAGACAAAAACCGCCGCAGAAAGCCTCACCGATGAAGCTGAGGCATCACAAAACCAGGTAAAGGAAGACATCAAGGCATCCCGAGATAACCACAACAATCCCCGCTCCCATCAGGACTAACCTCCATGTTTGACGTGGGGTTCTCGGAACTCGTACTGGTGCTGGTGGTGGCGCTGATTGTGGTGGGGCCTGAGCGTCTGCCGACAGTGGCGCGCCGGTTGGGCATCTATCTTCGCAAGGCCCGCGAGGCATTTGGTTCAGTCAAGCAGGAAGTGGAAAGGGAGCTGGACACGGCCGCCTTGCAGGAACAGCTACGGCAAAACAATATTCTCGATGACTCCGTGGCTCAGGAAGTCAAAAGCACCGCTGATGAACTAAAAGACCTGGCCCGCAAGGCAGGCGAGCCGGTTCCCGAGCTGAAAAAATGGTCAGACAATGAGTGATGAACAGCCATTTCTTGAGCATCTGGTTGAGCTGCGTTCCCGCCTGATTAAAGCGCTGACTTCGGTCTTCCTGATGGTGCTGGTGCTGTTGCCGTTTTCCGGCAGGATTTACAGCCTGATGGCCGCGCCGGTGATGAAATATCTGCCCGATGGCTCTGGCATGATTGCCACAGGCGTGCTGTCACCGATTTTTACGCCTTTCAAAATGGCCATTATTTTGGGTGTTATTTTGGCCATTCCCTTTGTTCTTTATCAGCTATGGGCTTTTGTGGCTCCAGGCTTGTACCGACATGAAAAGCGCATCGCCCGTCCCTTGCTGGTTTCCAGCATTATCCTGTTTTATCTGGGGTGTCTGTTTGCCTACTTTGTGATTTTTCCCATCCTGTTCCAGTTTTTACCCAGCGTAGCCCCCGAAGGCGTGACCTATATGCCGGATATTAACAGTTATCTGGATACCGTGGTGCGTTTGTTTTTTGCCTTCGGATTGGCCTTTGAGGTGCCCATTGCGGTGATATTGCTGGTGCTGATGGGTGTGACCACGCCGGAGAAGCTGGCCAAAAACCGCCCTTATGTGATTGTGGCTGTGTTCACCATTGGCATGTTGCTGACACCGCCGGATGTGATTTCCCAGACGTTGCTGGCCATTCCCATGTTGCTGTTATTTGAGTTGGGCGTGTTCTTGAGCCGGGCGCTGGTTCGGCGCAAAAACGAAGCGGCGGCAAAAGCAGGAAATTCAAACAACACACCTGGGGTTTAACATACTTCAGCGAGCGACCACAGAAATGCCTTACAGACTCATTTAACCTGCCACAACACCGGCTTCCAGTTTTTGGGATTACGGTCACTGACGTCATAGCCTACGTAATACTTTTTGCCGGCCTCTATAGAGAGAACCAGCTCTTTACCACTCACAGGCTGGGCACTGTGAATTTTCTGCCGTGCTTGCAACCCCCGGCTAATACTGGTGTCAATTTCTTCGGCGGCCACCAGCCGCAAGCGGTGTGTGCCGGGTTTGAGCCACACGCCGTGATCCCGCGCGGGGATTTCCTGTCCGTCCAGACGCACCAGACGTACCGGATAAATCAAGTGGGCCGTGTGGGGAGTGTTCATAATAACAACCCCACTGGGTTCATCGGGCTGGGCAAAAGGCGAAGCCAGCGCCACCTGACTGGCTGTCAGAAACAGGAAAAACATAGCGAAGCGTTTGGTCAATGTAAACATGGGTATTCTCCTGAAATGTGTGTCAATCGCCCGCTTTGGCTATGTGCCACAGCGGTCAAGGAGGAAAGCAATGATATTGAACTTATAAGACCTGCTTTTGTTCCAAAGGTTGCAGAAAAACCGCCATGGACGCCCACAGCGCTTGCCGGAGGTTCCAACCGGCTGGCCAGCGGGCTATAATGACTTTCCTTTTTTTGTCCCCGAATATTATGAAAACTGACCAGCAGAACCCCGTCATTCATCGCAAGGATTATCGCCCGCCGAATCACCTGGTTAAATCCTGCCAGCTTGGTTTTGTGATTGAGCCGGCGCGCACCACGGTCAAGTCCAGCATTTACTTCGAAAAGAACCCCCAGGCAGACAGTGACACGCTGGAACTGAACGGTGTTGATCTGGATCTGGTTTCTATCAAGCTGGACGGGCGCGAATTAAGTGCGGAAGATTATCGTTTGGATGACGAAAAGCTTCTGATTGAGAATGTGCCTGAACAGTTTGTGCTGCAGGTGGAAAACCGCATTTATCCGCATAAAAATACGGCGCTTGAGGGGCTGTATCAGTCCGGAGATTTTTTTCTGACCCAGTGCGAGGCGGAAGGTTTTCGTAAAATTACCTACTACCCCGACCGCCCGGATGTGATGGCGCCATTTGATGTCACCATTGTGGCTGACAAGCACAAGTATCCGGTTTTGTTATCCAATGGCAACCCGGCAGGCGCCGGAGAATTGGCCGATGGCCGTCATTTTGCCCGCTGGACTGATCCCCATCCCAAGCCGTCTTACCTGTTTGCGCTGGTGGCCGGTGACCTCAAACACATCGAAGATCACTACACCACCATGAATGGCGATGAGGTTACCTTGCGCATCTATGTGGAAGAAGAGAATCTGGATTCGTGCGACTATGCCATGGGTGCGCTCAAACGCGCCATGCGCTGGGACGAAGAAAAGTTTGGTCTGGCCTATGATCTGGATGTGTTCAATATCGTTGCCACCAACGATTTCAATATGGGCGCCATGGAAAACAAGGGCTTGAATATCTTTAATGCCAAATTCGTCCTGGCCCGGCCGGACACCGCCACGGACATGGATTTTCAGGGCGTGGAAGCGGTTATTGGACATGAATACTTCCATAACTGGACCGGCAACCGGGTCACATGCCGGGATTGGTTCCAGTTAAGCCTGAAAGAAGGGCTGACGGTGTTTCGCGATCAGGAATTTACCGCTGATATGCAGTCCCGGGCGGTCAAGCGCATTGAAGATGTGCGCGCTTTGCGGACCTTGCAGTTTGCCGAGGACGCCGGCCCCATGTCGCACCCGGTGCGCCCGGATTCCTATATTGAGATCAATAATTTCTATACCTTGACAGTATACGAAAAAGGGGCGGAAGTGGTGCGTATGTATCACACCTTGCTGGGTGCGGAAGGTTTCCGCAAGGGAATGGATCTGTACTTCCAGCGCCACGATGGACAGGCCGTGACCTGTGATGACTTCCGCGCCGCCATGGCCGATGCCAACGACGTCAACCTGGAACAGTTTGAATTGTGGTATAGCCAGAATGGCACGCCGCGGGTGCAAGTGCGTGAAAGCTGGGATGCCGAAAAAGGCGAATACACCCTGCACTTTAAACAACAGCAACCGGACAGCTTCAAGGGAGAAGACTGGCAACCCATGCACATCCCCGTCAAACTGGCCTTGCTGAACAGTGACGGACAAGCCATCCCGCTGTTTGATGATGGCCGCGCGGAAATGGTTTATGAGCTGAAAAACGCCCAGCAAAAACTCACATTCGCTGGTTTGCCTGAAAAGCCGCAGGTTTCCCTGCTGCGGGGGTTTTCAGCGCCGGTGATTCTGGATTTTCCCAGAAGCCCTGAACAGCAGGCGTTTATCATGGCGCATGACACTGACGCCTTTAACCGTTGGGATGCCGCCCAGTCCATGGCCATGGATGTGATTCAGAATGCCTATGCCGCCATTGCTCGCGGTCAGGAGCCTCAGTGCCCCAGCTATCTGACTGATGCTTTTTCCCAGATATTGGCCGATACCGAAGCGGACCCTGCGCTGGTGGCTGAAGCATTGCGCCTGCCGGATCTCAAATCCATGATTACCCTGATGCGGGACGTCAATGTCACGCATTTGCATCAGGCGCGCGAGTTCATCAAGAAACAGGTGGCGACGACATTGCGGGAAGCCTTGGAACAAACCTATCAGGCCAATCAGACAGATGGCGAATATCGGGTTGATCCGGCGGATATCGCCAAACGCAGCCTGAAAAATACAGCCCTGGGCTACCTGATGAGCCTGGAAGATGAGGCGGTCTTCGGTTTGTGCGCCCAGCAACTGGAACAGGCCAATTGCATGACAGATACGCTGGCGGCGTTGACCCTCTACGTTCATCATCAGGGCCCCGGTTATCAGGACAAGCTGGATGCTTTTTATCAGCAATGGCGGCACGACCCGCTGGTGGTGAACAAGTGGTTGACTATCCAGGCCACCTCGCCGGAGGATGGCACGTTGGAATTGCTGGAAAAGCTACTGCATCACGAAGCCTTTTCCATGCGCAATCCCAACAATGTGCGCGCTTTGATTGGGGCTTTTGCAGCGGCCAATCCCGTGCAATTTCATCGTCAGGACGGTCAAGGTTACGAGTGGCTGGCCGATCTGGTGCTGGAGCTCAATGCGCTCAACCCGCAAGTGGCGGCGCGGATTGTCAGCCAGTTTAATAGCTGGCGGCAGTTCGACGCCCATCGCCGGGAGGAAATACGCAAACAGTTGCAACGCATTAAGTCCGCTGGCAATCTCTCCCCGGATGTCTATGAAATTGTCACCAAGGCCATGGAACAGGATGAAAATGAGGATATGAATGTTGCCTGACAGTTGGCCATGAGGAATGCCCCACACATAAAAAAAGCCGGTCTAAACCGGCTTTTTTTATGTGTGTCTGTTTGCGTCAAGTGACAATTTTGGACGGTTTTCTGCTTGTGGGGAGCGGAAACAGGTGCGACCAAGCTGGAAATTGAGACCTGGTTCACATATTGTAATAATTTTTACAAAACTGTTGACAGGAGTGAATCGTTCCTTGAAGATAGGTTTCAACAGCCAGCCGGTGGATGTTCCGGCATAGCCAAGAAGCAGAAATCAGGAGCATGTGATGAACACAGTAGAACTCAAGGTCCCGGACACCAGTCACTTAACCCCCGTACCGGCCGCCATGTTGGCGCGTGCCAAGCGCGCATTCAGTACCCGCAACGTCCCAGCCACGGCGATTCGCCAGCTTTTGACCGGGAAACTGCGGCCAAAACCGGGCGATTTGGTGCTGGCGCGGGTGGACCGTATTCGTCAGCATGCGCGTCTGGAATTAGCCAATGGCCGCCGGGCACGCCTGTTTGTTGATGATCTCATCGTGGTGGCCTACGGCCATCGCTATGCGCCGGATCAATTCGAATCTCTGGTTCCTGGGAATCTCGGGCCTTGTCACTTGGTGGCCGGTGGCGGGGTGGCATCGCGCATGCGTCACCGCAGTCCCAAGGTTAAGCCGCCCACCGAAATCACGCCCATTGGCCTGTTGGCCGACGCCAACGGCGTTCGACTGAATACCGGACAATGGCTTAAGCCCGGGGTTAAACTGCGTCGCAATAACCGCATTGATATCCCCGTTTTTCTTGTGGTGGGCTCGTCCATGAATGCGGGTAAAACCACCACGGCGGCACGCTTGATCAAAGGGTTGAGCGCTGATGGTTACCGGGTTGGCGCCAGTAAAGTGACTGGTACAGGATCCGGCGGCGACTTGTGGCACTTTATTGACGCCGGAGCCGTGGATGCGGTGGACTTTACCGATGCCGGTCATGTGTCCACCTATCGCACTTCCGCCAAAACCTGCCATGCTATCCACCTGGCCCTTGGTGATTTTCTCTCTCAGCAAGGCGCCGATGCACTGGTGGTGGAAGTGGCCGATGGCCTGTTGCAGCAGGAAACAGAAGCCTTGCTGTCATTGCCGGAGTTTCAAGAAGCCGTGACCGCCGTATGGTATTGCGCCGGCGACTCGGGTTCGGCCCTGTTTGGTTTGGACTGGCTGAAACAACGCAATTACGTGATCGAGGCCGTTTCAGGTGTGGTTTCATCCAATCCACTGGCCAGCCAGGAAGTGAGCAAAAACACCGATGTGCCGATTCAGACAAAAGCTGAACTGGTCCAGCCTGGGGCTGGCCACCATTTAATGGAAAAGTATCTCTCCGTGCCGTCCGTTCTCAAAAATATGGCCACTGCTTGAAGCACAAGGGCGATTACAGGGCAAGACGAAAATGAAACCAGATCAAACAGCCAAACGATTTCTCGGCACACAAAGGGATGAGTGGGCTCCTTTCCGACCGCCGCTGGCTTTTTGGTCGCGTAATCGCCGGTCGATATGGCAGTTGGTGGCCTTGGCCCTGGTTCGTGCTGGTTTGGTAACAGCTGTTTTTGCCTTGGTGCGCTGGATCATGTATGGCGTGGAAGCCGGGCAATCAGTGCCATGGTATGCGTTGGTTGTGATTACATTGTTGGCATTGGTTCTGATTGGCTTGCGGGCGCGTGAGCGCGAAGTGGCTGAAAGAATCAGCCAGCGTCATATAAACCGCATTCGCCGGGTGGTGTTAAAACGATTGTACCGGGCCTCGGTGCGGGACATTGGCCGTTATTCTGTTGGCGCCCTGGCATCACGCCTGGGTGGCGACTTGACTGCCTTGCGGCGTTGGTTTTCCTTGGGCTATGCGCGTTTGATCAGCAATGCCGTGTTGATTGTGGTCAGTTTATTGCTGATTGCATTGATCCATCCCCGTGCGGCCATGGTGGTTGCCGGCGCTTTGGCGTTTTCCATTATGTTGTCTCTGGCCCTGGGCGCCCGTTTGCAGGATCATTTGCAGCGCACCCGGCGTGCGCGCATCCGCCTTTCGGCGGCCTTGCTGGAGCGTTTACAAGCCATGCCCGCGGTACGGGCCACCGGTCAGGACCGGCGGGAACTCAAATATCTTGACCGCCTGGGGAACCGGCTGGAAAAAGCGGTATCGGCGACCGGCATGGTGCTGGGCGCCTTGCGGGGGTTGAGCGAAGCCAGCGCCATTCTCTTGATGGTGGCGGTATTTATCTCCTGGCAATGGCTGGCTCCGGGTCTGTCCGCGGCGGATGTGGCGGCGTTATTCAGTCTGGTTTTATTTCTGTCCACGCCGGTCAGGGAACTGGGCCGGGTTCAGGAGTACTACCGAGGGGCGCGCTTGTCACTTGAAAAAATCCGGCAGCTTATGCGTGTTCCCCGGGTGGTTCGAGGGCGTTCCAGACAGATTGGAAAATTGCCCAGACCCGGCGAGGTGCAATTGCAGGGCGTCAGCATAGCGCCTGCAGTTCGGGGATTTAGCGCCCGGGTCTCTGCGGGTGAGAAAGTCGCCTTGATTGGCCCCAATGGCAGTGGCAAAAGTACGATTCTGAGTTTATTGATGGGGCTTATCAAGGCTGATAAAGGTCAGGTATTGTTGCATGGCGTGGATCCTCTGTATCTGGCTCCGGGCGTCAAGGCCAGGCAATTGGGCGCCTTTGGCCCTGATCTGGGTTTATTGCGGACCAGTGTGCGCCGTAACATCGATTACCGCTTGGGCGATTCCACAGATAACGAGATTCTTCAAATGGCTGAATATTGTGGGCTATTGTCACTGTTGCGGCGTTTGCCCAAAGGCCTGGATAGCCTGATTACCGACCACTGCGGAAATATCTCCTCAGGCGAGAAAGCCCGTATTGCGTTAGCTCGGGCGCTCATGGGGCACCCCGGCATTTTATTGCTGGATGAGCCGGAAAGTCACCTGGACAGCAGTGGCCTTAAAGTGGTTCGGCATTTATTGCAAACGTATCCGGGCACCATTCTGGTCAGTACTCATCATCCGGAGTTGGTGGGTTTATGTGACACCACCTGGTCCATGGATACCGGACGCAGCGAGGTGATTAACTTGAACACCATTCGAAGTGTTAACAACCAGTGAATATCAACACGTGCAAAATCAATCTATCGGGGATTATGACATCATGTCTGTAAAAAGTATTTTTGGCACCCGGCGGCGTGGAGGGGACAAGCCGGCGGCCATGTCCAGTGAACATCATCAGGTTATCCGCACTCATTTGCAGCATGACAAGCGGTTCAGTTATTACCTGCAATGGCCGGATTCCCCCGATGCCCGGCGTGTGTTGGTGTTGATTCATGGCATTTCCCGTAATGCATCCGCTTTGATGAACGCTTTTGCGCCTTTTGCGCTGGAAGCCGGCTATACCGTCATTGCGCCGGTTTTTGCCCGTGGCATTTGTGGTGATTTTCAGCGCCTTGGCCGGCGTGGAAAAGGCCCTAGGGCAGACTGGATACTGGATGCCATTCTTGACGAGATGGGTGCTCAGGTGGGGTTGCACCTGCCAAAATTTGATGTTTTTGGTTTTTCTGCCGGGGCCCAGTTTGCGCACCGGTATGCCATGGCGCATCCTCAGCGCATTCGCACCATGACGTTAGGGTCTGCCGGTTGGTACACCTTGCCCAATCAAGACCGTTATCCCTATGGTCTCAGGCTTCGCAGAGAGCTGCCTGGTGTGGCTTTTGCTCCACCACGTTTTTTGCGTGTACCGGTACGTGTTTATGTGGGCAGTGCGGATACCGAACGTGATGCGGCGCTGAATCGTTCCCGGCGTGTGGAAAAAAAACAGGGGCCGCACCGGGTGGCTCGGGCCCAGACATGGGTGGATACCATGAATCGTTGTGCTGCCGAACTGGGCTTGTCCCAGCCAGCGACATTGGAATTAATGCCTGCTGTGGGCCACTCTTTTTCCGAGGCTGTGGAAAAGTATCAGCTGCCACAGAAAATCATGCAGTGGATGACGAATCATGACCAGCCAGGCATGGAGGTTTCATCTGCCCGATCGGAGGAGTCGTGATGTACAGGTGGTATCGTGCGGTTTTATTGCTTGCGGCCTGGGCATCAGTCACAACAGCGGCCAGTATCCACGTTGGCGGTCGCATAGAAGTGGATGCGGCCACCTATCGTGAGGATACCACTCCTTTACCTGGTGGGGTGGAGTGGCGCCGGGTGCGGCTGGATGTATCTGGTAAATTGAGCCGCCGGTGGTCCTATTATGTACAAACTGACTTGAAAAACGTCCGCAATGATTTGCAACTGGCCTGGGTGCGGTACCGTTTTGGCCGCCGGGACAATGTGCAGTTGGGCCGGGTAGAAATGCCGTTTTCCCTGGAAAGCGTGAGCAATTCCAAATACAACCTGTTTATGGAACGGGCCTTGCCCATGGCCTTGACCGAGCGCTATGGCATTGGGGCGGTTTATACGCATGTGGGGAAAAACTGGAACTTTCGCCTGGGCGCTTTTGGTGATGATCACTTTCGTCTTGGCGGACAAAACGATTATGGTCAGTCGTTGGCGGGGCGCTGGGGCATGCGCCACAAATGGCGCAAGGCGCGGGCTTATGTCGGTTTTTCGCTGTCTGCTCGTGAACTGGACGCTAATCCGTTGCGCCCCGTGCGCTTCCGCGCCCGGCCGGAAACCTCTGTGTCCCCGGTGCGCCTGATCGACACTTACTATCTGACCGGCGCCAAACGTCTGAACCGCCTTGGTGCTGAAGGGTTGTGGAAAACCAAGCGCTGGGTGGTGCAAGGCGAATGGCTGGCTGTCGATGTACGCCGGGTGGCGGTGCCGGATGTGCGGTTTCACGGCGCTTATCTGCAGGTGGGGCGAACCTTTAACGGTCAACGCCGGTTCAGCTTTCGTCGCGGTGAATGGGTGAGTCCGGATATTCGTCCGGGAAAAACCTGGGAGCTGGCTGCCCGCCTGTCCTGGCTGGATTTGGCTTCGGCGGATCTGGATGGAGGGTCACAAACCGATGTGACGGTGGGACTTAACTGGTATCCGTTAAAAAATGCGCGGGTGATGTTCAATTGGGTTCATGCCATTGTGCACCCTAACCGTTATGGTCAGCGGGAGACACCGGACATATTGCAAATGCGGTTTCAGTACGAATTTTAGGCAGCTGGCTTAGGCTGCAAGTCAAAACAGTTTAGATTATTCATTGAGGTAATTGTCATGAGCAACATAAGAAATACATACAAGCCATCCATGCGTTGTTGGGGGCTGGTGCTGACAAGTTTTTTGGTGCTTTTATCAACCCGGGGTATGGCTACCTCGGATTTGTGGAGTGACCCTGTACGCTTGACGCATGTTGGCCCGGATTTGAATCGCAACTACGATGCCCGTGAGGCCAGCAGCGCTCATAACAGTAATCGCAATGAAATTTTGCTGGTCTGGGAAGGCACCGACAATGTCCCGGGCGTCGCCGCCGATGAAGCAGAAATATATGGACAGCGCATCAATCCGCAGACCAATACGCCCATCGGCTCCAAGTTCCGTATCAGTTTTACCGGCACAGCCGGAGATGCCCGTTATGATGCCCGCAACCCCGATGTGGCCTATAACGCCATTACCAATGAATATCTGGTGGTGTGGTACGCCGATGACAACAAAAGTGGTGTTGTAGAAGGCGAGTTTGAAATTTATGGCCAGCGGATTGACGGTGATACTGGCAATCTGTTGGGTACGGCTTTCCGCATTTCTGACATGGGTCCTACCGGTAACCGTTCTTACGACGCCATTGACCCGGCGGTGGCATGGAACTCAGTCAACAATAACTATCTGGTGGTGTGGCGTGGTGAAGATGGCACCGCTGGCACGCCGGTGGGCGAGTTTGAAATTTATGCGCAATTATTGGACGGGAATAATCCTGCCCAGCAACTGGGTGTGAATGACCGGCGCATTTCCGATATGGGGCCTGATGGCAGCACGAATTTTGACGCATATTCGCCAGAGCTGACTTATAACGCCACCAACAATGAATTTTTGGTGGTGTGGTATGGCGATGACAACATTAATGGCCGGGTCAGTGGCGAGTTTGAGATCTATGCCCAGCGCCTGGATGGCGCTACGGGGGCTGAAGTTGGCGCCAATGATTTTCCGGTCAGTCAAACCGGGCCTGATGGAGACATCCGCCGGGCGGCTCAATATCCAGACGTTGCCTGGAACGCCGATACCAATGAATACCTGGTGGTGTGGTCAGCCGATGAAACGGCCGGTTTACCGGTGGGTAACGAGTTTGAGATTTACGCTCAGCGCCTGAAAGCAGACGGCACGGCCGTGGGCCCGGATGACTTCCGTGTTTCGGCCATGGGTCCGGAGTCGAACAATAATTTCGATGCTTTCCGGCCTCACGTGGCCTACCACCGGGCCGGCAAGCAGTTTGTGGTGGTCTGGCGGGGCGATGATACCGTGGACGGCGAGTTTGAAGTCTATGCCCAGCGTTTGGACGGCAAAAGCCCTCAGGTGCCGTTGGGCACCATTGGCTACCGCCTTAGCCACGCCGGGCCGGACAACAACTTGTTATACGATGCCCGCCGCGTTCATATTACTGAAAATATCACAGATGGCACCGTTTTTGTCAGTTGGGAGCAGGAGGATAACAGCGCTGACCAAACTGAAGGTGAATTCGAGATTTTTGCCGCCACGCTGTCAGCTCACGATTTTGTCCTCAATGATGGCGTGACCGGATCCTGGTACGATCCCAACCATGATGGCGAAGGCTGGATGATCGAACGCCTGCCAGGTGATGGTGTTTTGGCTGTGTGGTATACCTATCGGCCGGATGCGCCGGTGCAGGCCTGGTTGGTGGCCACCGGGCATGTGGTGAATAATCGTGTTGTGCTGGATGCGACGCAAATCACATCTGGCGGCCAGTTTGGTCCGGGTTTTGACCCCAATACCGTGGTGCGCACTGATTGGGGCGGCTATGCCATTGAGTTTGATAACTGCACCAATGGCCAGGCCAGCTACGCCAGCCAGTTGCCCGGTTTTGGCCAAGGTCACTTGGGTCAGGTCAAGCGTCTCACCACGGTGGCGGGGCTTAACTGCACCACGCCAGGGGCATCCAGCGACCCTTATGCCGGTATCACTGGGGCCTGGTTTGACCCCAGCCATAATGGCGAGGGCTGGGTGCTGGAATACCTGGGTAACAATACATTACTGATGGCCTGGTTTTCTTATGACGGGTTGGGCAATCAACGCTGGTTTTTGGGTATCGGCAACGGCCAAAACGGGGTGTTTGAGTTCCCTGATGTGCAAACCACCAGTGGCACGGTATTTGGCCCGGCGTTTGACCCGACGGCTGTGCAGCGGACGTTCTGGGGCACTGTGACCATGACCGTTAACAGTTGCAACAGTGTGACGGTGGACTACCAGGGGCCTGCAGAATTTGGCAGCGGACAGCTTGTGGCGGTGCCGATTGCACCGGTGGCGGGTTTGGCTTGCAATTTGTAAAAACCATTGCAAAAAACAGGGAATGAATGTAAATTTCCGGTATGCAGCAGGCAGAATCCACACACGATGATAAAAATCAGCAAGCGGGCAAAGTCAAACGCTTGCTGAGTTTTATCGCCTGGCGGATTTTCCGGCCGCTGGCCATCATATTCTTGCGCCACAATGTGCCTTACAAAACCGCGGCCACCTGGCTCAAGCAAGCCTATGTGGATGTGGCCATGAATAACCCCGAGTTCAATATCAGCGGCAAAAAGCAAACCAAATCCCGCGTAGCGGTCATCACTGGTTTGACCCGGGTAGAAGTGGATCGTATTCTCAAGTTGAAAGACCCCCTGAAAGGCACCGAGCAACAATGGCACCGGGCCACGCGGGTGCTCAGTGGCTGGGCCAGCGATCCCGAGTTTCTCGATGAGGACGACAAGCCGCGAACTATTCCGATAAAGGGTGAGCACTCCTTTGCCACCCTGGTTGAGCGCTATTCCGGCGGCACCACGTTGAATTCGGTGCTGGATGAGGCCATCAAGTCCGGCGCAGTGGAAAAATGTGGCGACAATTGCGTGCGGCTGGTTCGGCAGGATCTGTTCGGCAAGGCCGATAAAAGGCTGCTTAGTGAGCTGGAGGTCATTGGCATTACCGCCGGTGATCTGCTCAACACCATTGAATATGACACCCGCCCCGGGCAGGAGGATATCTGGTTGCTACGGTTGATTATTCAGCGGGATGTGCCGGAACACCTGCTGCCACCATTGAAACAGATGGTGCATGATGAAACTACGGAATTTTTACATGGGTTAGACAAAAAATTAACCCGGGCATTGAAAGATGGCATGTCAGAGGACCTGGAAAATACAGGTCGCATCAAACGCATGGGCCTGGGCGCCTATTACTATCAGGACAACGATGATTGGAGTCAGTCATGAATTTTCTTAAATTTCACCGGATTTTCGTGGCATGTGGCCTGTGCGTTCTGGGGCTTGCGCCAGAAGCTCCGGCGCAGGTGGTGTTTAACGATATCCGCGGGCTGGATGTGGATAGCGCCACCTTGATTACCGTGGATGACGCGGTCATCACCCCGCCGCAGCTCCAGGAAATTATTGGCCTGGGTTACAAGGGGCGTTTCCGGGTCGGTAATGATGTCAATGCCAGCCTCAGCCATGGCACGCTGACCGAATTGCATCTGATTATTGACTATAAAGGCATTGTGACGGCCACCAGTCCGCTGCGGGTGATGGATCAGCCGGTGTTGGTGACAGGCGACACAGTGCTGGTGGGCGTCAATGACGTGTCTTCCCTGCAAATTGGGGAAGAAGTCACCATCAGTGGTGTCATCGCCGCGGATGGGTCTATGCAAGCTTCGCGCCTGGAAAAACCTGCCCAACCCTTGCTGGAATGGAAAGTCCGTGGTTATGTGCAAGCCGTGGGCACACCCGTGGGCACGGTGCAGGTTGGCAGTTTATTGATTGGCAGTGCGTCGGTGACAGTGACTGGTTGTGCAGGCAGTATGCCCGTGGTGGGCGACTTTGTCGAAATCGAAGGGACAGCCGATGCGGCCTATAGCGCTGGAGGCATTTGGCAAACAGCCAGCACGATGAGCTGCCAGGCTCCGGATATTGACCAGGACCCTGCCGGGGAAGTTCCGGCCTTGATAGAAGGTATTATCGCATCGGTGATTGATTTTTCCTCATTTGTTATCAATGGTGTGACAGTGCTGATTGACAACAACACGGATATTGACAATGGCGAGCTGGAGCACCTGGATGTGGGCACCAAGGTGGAAGTGCAAGGCATTCTGGACAGTGACAACGGCCTGCTATCAGCCAGCAAAATCCGCTTTCTGGATATTCGCCTGAAGGCCAAGGGTGTCGTGAGCCCCGCAGACATTCAGCCTGGAGAGAGCATCACCTTGTTTGGTCTGACCTTTCAGTCCACGCCGCAAACCCGTGATGACGAAGGCATTTTGGCCAATGGCCTGAACCAGGATCGGCAAGTAGAAGTACGGGGGTTTGTGGACGAGTCCGGCCAGCTGTTTGCCCTGCGGGTGCGCGACCGGGGCAGCCCGGATCCGCAGAATGCCGAATTGCGTGGTCCGGTAACCAGCATCAATCCGCCGTTATTATCCATTCAGGGCGTCATGGTCGACACCAGCGCCAGTACCTTCATGCTGGACGATCAACCCATCAGTGCGGCGGACTTTTTCGCCATGCTGCAAACGGGTTCGCAAATCGAAGTGGAGTACGCGGTTTATGATGCAGCCACCGGCCAGTTCAGCGGGGGTGTGGTGGATATTCACGAAGCAGAAACCGAGGATTACCCCGACAGTGGGCCGGGCGATCCTGTGGCCGACAAGGCCGGATCGACCACCAAGGAAATTATTGGCCTGGGCTTTACCGGTGGCCGTGGTGTGGCAACGGTGACGCGTACGGACAACATCATTTATCGTTCATCCTTTGAGTAACGAGTTCGTTATCGCTCAGTGGTGTGTCTGTAACAGCCTGTGACAACTGCCTGAGTCATAGTGGTTTACTTTTGCTCTCGCCTTGGCATAATAGAATCCCATGGAGGAGAGCCGGGAGAGCCGTATGAAAAACCGTGATAAAACGACGCGCCAGGTCCACGCGGCGGTTTCGAGTGATGCTCATAAAAAGCCCTATGTTCCCCCAAGCCTGCAACCTTGTGGTGATGTGCGTGACGTGACCATGGGCGGTTCGCCGGGTGTGGGCGACAGTGGCAATGGCGCACTGGAAAAACCGTTTGGCACCTGATGCCGGTTGGCTGGCAGTAGCCGCCGCATTATGAATGGCCGTCAGTCACGGCCGTATGTTCGACGTTGTCCCGGCCTTGCCGGGATTTTTGCTTTCTGCTTGTGGATATTAGCCCCGGTTTATGAGCCAGCGATTACGCGTCAGTGAAACCAAAGTGACTTACCGGGTGGCCGGTATACCGGTGCGGAGCGCTTATCCTGTGGCGGCGCTGGCGCCTTTCGCGGTGCCTTCTGCAAACAGCTCGGAATCAGGGCAATCCGGTTTATCGTCCCCTATTGACTTGTCCCTGTTGCAATCACCACAGGCGTCTTTTGCGATTCGCTTGCATACCGAAGCGCTATCAAATTACCGGTTTTCCGGCCATATTACGCTGGGGGCGGCCAGCTATGACTTACGGGCCTGGTGGCCGGATGATGAGATCTGCATGATGCAAGCTCGGCGGAATCAACCAGAAAATGGCGGAGACCATCATACTTTCGTTGTTGATGCCCGTGGCGTGACGGCGGCACGTTTCAGCCTGCCGGGTGTGCCAGCGCAAGGCCGCCCGCCTGACGAATGTTTGCTGCTGGGTCCAGCACTGGCGGTATCCCTGGCCATGCGCGGAATTTTTTTGCTGCACGCCTCAGCGGTGCTTGTGGATGGTGTGGTGTGTGTGTTTCTGGCGCCCTCAGGCGCGGGCAAATCCACGCTGGCGGCCGCCCTGGCGGCTCAGGACGATGTGCGGGGCTTGGCTGATGATATCGTGCCGATGGTTGCGAGAGCGGACAAGGCGGTGTCCCTGATCCCGGAGTTCCCCCAGTGGAAGTGGCCACCAGCATGGCAGCGGCGGTTCCCACAGACAGCAGTCAGGCAGAACATCCGCTGGTTTTTTATTCATCCTCTGGCTGCCGATGCGACGCAATCAGTGGCGATAGAACCGCTGAAGCCGGCTGTTGTGATGCTGAATCTGGCGCGTCATGGTGTGGCCACCCGGTTGTTGAATCCCTATTGGCTCCGGCAGCATCAGCAAGCCTGTCAGCGTGCAGCCAGCCTGCCGGGTATGACGCTGCATTATCCCCATCGGCCGGAAAATCTGGCCATCGCCTGTGATCTTGTCCGGCGTTATGTGCAGGAGGCCAGTCATGCGCTTTAGTAAGCACCGGACATCCCGGCGCTGGCAGAAACTGTGTTTTGCCGCAAGCCGGCCGCTGGCCTTATGGCAGGCGCGTCAGCATCTTAAGCGGGTGCGGCGGCAACTGGCCTGTTATGATATACGGCGAGTGTTGAATTTCCCCCATGAAAAACCGTTGCCAGTGGATCCTGAACATGTCGAATTGCTTTACCAGCTGGCGGCCCGGGGGCTACGGCACTGCCGTTGTTTGCCGCAATCTGTCGCTGTGTTTCAGAATTTGCGGGCCCGTGGTGTTGCTGTCCGCCATGTGATTGGCGTCAATCCGGCGCATCGTCACGGCCAAAAGCTGTGGGCGCATGCCTGGGTGGAGCGCAATGATATTGGCGGCCATTGGGACTGAGAAAACTGAGTGGTTGTTAACCGCAACTGGAGGTCAGGTATGTTGATGTCATCACTTTCGCCCCTGGGAGAAGTCATTTCGATACTGCTCACGATTTTTATCTGGTTACTGCCAGCGGCCTTGATTAGCCGCTTTGGCCGCACCGAGGAAAACGAAAAGGTGGCTTGGGTGGTCGGAACCTTGGTATTCTGGCCCGTATGGATTGCCTATCTGCTGCTGGCGCCGATCAAGAAAAAGCGTTAGTGTGCGGCGTTAGACGTTTCTGGCCGTTTTTTTGCGTCGTCTGGACACCCACCATAACAGATAGCCAGAAAGCACCACAACCACTGCCGCCGGGGCGATAACGCGCAGGAGCGTGTTGTTGAAATTCTCGCGCTGGTCAAAGTCCAGAATATGCAGCATCCAGAGAAAATCAAAGGTGCGCCACCAGTTATTGCGCCGGGCCAGCACCTGGCCGTCCACCGGGGAAATGTACAGATGGGTCTGGCGGGCATCATCCAGCATAACCCGCCATACCGGTAGCGGCCCTTTGTATTCTGATGGCGGATTCTCTTTTATCCAGTTGACCGATTGAACTTGGGCCGGCCTGGTATAGTCTTGCAAGGCCTTTTCCTGTGCCTGTTTGGCATCGAGAAAGGGCAGCTTTTCCCCGCTTCTGGCATCCACACGCGCGTAAGGGTGTTTGCCGCCATACATGCCTGTGTTATAGAGGGCATAAACCGGTTGACCTTTGGAGCTGTTTTGCAGGCTCAGGCGGTGGACGGGGTTATCACTGGCGGCAATGATCTGCGCCGGTGACAGCAAGGCGGTATCGGCGCTGAGTGCAGGCGATGGCCGGGATTGGCTGCGGTCTTCACCTCGAACGGTTTTGATGTGAACCAGGGAGAAGTATGCGCCGCTTATTGTCCAGAACAGCAATTGAATGCCGATGATGATAGCCAGCCAGCGGTGGGTTTTCCGAATCATGAGTTTTGGATTCATGCGGGTATCCTGTTCAATGGGGTGTCAGCCAATGTGCAGCCAGTGTCGCTTTCTGCGGCAGCGGGGATTATAGCCTTTTGTTTGTGAGTTTGCCCGGCACGGTATTTCATACAGATGAAATCAAAGCATCTGTACGGATATTTTGGCTGAGAATTCATGTGGCGGAGGGGTTACACTAATGCCGAGTGATTTTTACGAGGATCGATGATGCACAACGACATACTGGTTTCCAATCTTGAGATTGTTTTCGGCAAGCGCATACAGAAACACCTGGGGCTGGTGCAGGGCAGTTCCGTGCGCGCCAAGCACGCGGGTAAAGACCTGCTGGCAGGTTTCAAGAATTTCGTTGGCGGTGAACTGACGGCCTATACCGAATTGATGCAGGAATCCCGGGCCGAGGCCATGGAGCGTATGCTGGCCCAGGCCCAGGCGGTGGGGGCCAATGCCGTGCTGAATGTTCGCTTTTCCACCGCCAGCATCGCGGTGGGCGCGGCGGAAATCTATGTGTATGGCACTGCGGTGGTGTTGGCGGAGGAATAAAGGCATGGAGATTCTGGTCCAACTGGCTATTTTGGCGTTTTTGCTGATGGTGGGTTATTTTGCAGGCTCCCGGCGGGAAAGGAGGCATTACCAAAGCATCATGGCGCGGGAGAAACACTTAAACCGCCTGCCAGCGGTGGCCTCTCGTGTCCCGCCTGCCGATGGCCGCTATCAGCAGCGGTTGGTGGTGGGCAATGCGGTGATTGCCAACGATTATTTCAAGTTTTTTCTGGCCGGCTTGCGGCAATTTTTTGGCGGCCGTATTCATGCTTATGAAACCCTCATGGACCGGGCGCGGCGGGAAGCGGTTTTACGGATGAAAGCCGAGGCGCAAAAATGTGGTGCCGAGCTGATTTTTAATGTCCGTTATGAAACCGCCAACCTGAGTTGGGGGCTCAATAATGGCATGGGCGTGATTGAAGTCATGGCCTATGGCACGGCACTGATTCCAGGCAGATAGTAACGCCACGAGGCAGCCTGTGGATTATCGCAACTCGCATATTCCCGAAGGCATCAATACCGCCCCCGGGCACAAGCCGTTAACAGAGGCCGCCTGGTTGCTGGTTGGCGCCGTGGTCGTGGTGATACTGGTGACAGTGGCATTGACGGCTGTGACGGGCTGGCTGGCCAAACTGGTTCCTTTTTCGCAGGAAAAACATTTGGCGGCCCGATTTGCGCCGGTGGCGCCAGTGACCAACTCTTCACTGGCGGCGTATCTGGACACCCTCAAGCAGCGGTTGGCGAGGCAGATGGAGATGCCTGAAGGCATGGATATCACCTTGCATTATGTGGATGACGAGACTGTCAATGCCTTTGCCACGCTGGGTGGGCATGTGGTGCTTTTTCGGGGGTTGCTGGAGAAAATGCCGGACGAAAACACCCTGGCGATGGTTCTGGCCCATGAGATGGCTCATATCAAACACCGTGACCCCATCGTGGCTTTGGGGCGTGGCACGGTGCTGGCTTCCGTGCTGGCCAGTATCTTTGGTCGCACGCCAGCGCCACTGGACGCCACGGCGATGCTGACACTGCTAAATTACAACCGGCGTATGGAGTTAGCCGCAGATGCCGCCGCTGCCCGGGCGCTGTATGGGCTTTACGGCCATTTGAGTGGTAGTCAGTGGTTGTTTCAATTGTTCGAGGCGATGCAGCATGGAAAAAAAGCAGCATGGGAAGCGTTTTTTCAGACCCATCCGCTCAATGCTCAAAGGCTGCAACAATTGCGTGCGTTGGCAGACCGGAATCACTGGCCTTTGTCGGGAAAGGTCACACCGTTGCCGCCGGAACTTCATGACTGGCTCTGAATCTTTTTGGCTTTTTAACAGAGAGCATGGCGAGCATATGGCGGTTTGCAGATGGTGCCCAGGCACTAAAAAGCCCTGAAAGATCAGGGCTTTTTCGATGGCTTCAGTCTTTTTTGGCCGAGGATGGCTTGTCGCCGGGTGATTTTTTGTCAGTGGTTTTTTTGTCTGAGGACGCACCACTGCTTCCGGCATCATTATCGGCCAGATTTTTCTTCTTGCCACTTTTGAAGTCGGTTTCATACCAGCCGGAGCCCTTGAGGCGAAAACCGGCTGCTGACACCAGGCGTTTCAGCGCCGGTTTGCCACAGACCGGACATTCCCTGAGGGGCGCCTCACTGATTTTTTGCAGCTTTTCGGTGCGTTCACCGCAGGCTTCGCAACAGTATTCATAAATCGGCATGTGTTTCTCCTGTCTGTTTGATATCCCGGTCGAGAAACAACACATCAAATCACCGGCACAAGGCCGGTGATTTGAGGGGCTGCGCGGATTTGCCTGATGGCATCAGGATTTTTTGCGGAAGGTTAACCGTCCGTTTTCGACGTCGACCACCACTGTGTCGCCAGGCTGGAATTCGCCGTTGAGTATGGCTTTTGACAGCGGGTTTTCCAGCTCGGTCTGGATGGCCCGCTTCAGCGGCCGGGCGCCATAAACCGGGTCGTAGCCGATATTGCCCAGGTAATCCAGCGCGGCATCGGTGATTTCCAGATTGATATCGCGCTCCTTGAGACGCCGGGCCAGCCGGTCGATCTGGATTTTGGCGATTTTGCGAATGTCTTCCTTGGACAATGGGTGGAAGACCACAATATCGTCGATCCGGTTGATCATTTCCGGCTTGAAGTACTGGTTGACCCGCTCCATCACGGCTTTCTTGATTTCGTTGTACTTCGCGCCTTCTTTGGTTTTTTGCTGGATGATATCCGAACCCAGGTTGGATGTCATAATAATCACCGTGTTGCGGAAATCCACAGTCCGGCCTTGTCCATCGGTCAGGCGGCCATCATCCAGGATTTGCAGCAGAATGTTGAACACATCCGGGTGCGCTTTTTCCACCTCATCCAGCAAAATAACTGAATAGGGGCGGCGGCGTACGGCTTCAGTCAGGTAACCGCCTTGCTCGTAGCCCACATAGCCCGGAGGCGCGCCAATCAGCCGTGACACGGAATGTTTCTCCATGAACTCGGACATGTCAATCCGCACCATGGCGTCTTCGGAGTCGAACAACGACGCAGCCAGCGCCTTGGCCAGTTCGGTTTTACCCACACCGGTGGGGCCAAGAAACAGGAACGAACCAATGGGGCGGTTGGGATCGGCCAAACCGGCGCGTGAGCGGCGAATGGCGTCGGCCACGGCCTTGACGGCTTCGTCCTGACCAATCACCCGTTTGTGCAACTCTTCTTCCAGGTGCAGCAGTTTCTGCATTTCGCCTTCCATCATTTTGGACACAGGGATGCCTGTCCACTTGGAAACCACTTCGGCGATTTCGTTTTCACCCACCTTGTTACGCAGCAGCTGCATTTTCTTGTCGCCGCTTTGTTCGGCTTTTGAGGCTTCCTCGATTTTCTTTTCCAGTTCGGGAATGACGCCGTACTGCAGCTCGGAAATGCGTTGCAAATCGTGGGCGCGCATGGCGTTGTCCAGCTCGATCTTGGCGCGGTCCAGCTCCTCTTTGAGGTGCTGTGAACCTTGCACCATGGCTTTTTCCTCTTGCCAGATTTTTTCCAGCTTGTTGTATTCCTCTTCCATTTTGGCGATTTTTTCATCCAGCTCGGCCAGGCGCTTCTGGGAGGCCTCATCAGTTTCTTTTTTCAGAGCCTCGCGCTGGATTTTTTGTTGGATCAGGCGCCGTTCCAGCCGGTCCAGGGCTTCGGGCTTGGAGTCAATCTCCATGCGGATGCGGCTGGCGGCTTCGTCCATCAGGTCGATGGCCTTGTCCGGCAATTTACGGTCGGAAATATACCGGTGCGACAAGGTGGCCGCGGAAATCAGGGCCGGGTCGGAAATATCCACGCCGTGGTGAATTTCGTATTTTTCCTTCAGGCCCCGCAAGATACCCACGGTGTCTTCCACGCTTGGTTCGCCCACGTAAACTTTCTGCATGCGACGCTCCAGCGCTGGATCCTTTTCGATATATTGGCGGTATTCGTCCAGTGTGGTGGCGCCAATCATGCGCAAGTCGCCACGGGCCAAAGCCGGTTTGAGCATGTTGCCCATATCCATGGCGCCATCGGTTTTGCCAGCGCCCACAATGTTGTGCAACTCATCAATAAACAGGATGACGTTGCCTTCCTGTTTTTCGATTTCATTCATGAGGGCTTTCAGGCGCTCCTCAAAATCGCCACGGTATTTGGCGCCAGCCATCAAGGCGGCCATATCCAGGGCCAGAATGCGTTTGTTTTTCAGTGTCTCGGGCACTTCGCCATTCACGATGCGCTGGGCCAGTCCTTCGACAATGGCGGTTTTACCCACGCCCGGCTCACCAATGAGCACCGGGTTGTTTTTGGTGCGGCGTTGCAATACCTGGATGGCGCGGCGAATTTCTTCGTCACGACCAATGACCGGATCCAGCTTGCCTTGTTCGGCGCGGGCGGTCAGGTCTACTGTGTACTTGTCTAGGGCTTCGCGGTTTTCTTCTGCGTTGGGATTATCCACTTTTTCTCCTCCTCGGATTTCGTCAATGATGCGTTCGATAACGGACTTTACCGCGCCGGCGTCGGCCAGGGATTTACTGACTTCGTTATCGCTGTTTAACAGGGCCAGCAAAAACATTTCGCTGGGCACATAGGTGTCACCCCTGGCCTGAGCCAGTTGTTCGGTTACATTCAGCAGACGGCCCAGGTCATTGGAAATGGTGACTTGTCCCTGGTTGCCGGACACTGTTGGCAGTCTGTCCAGCAGTTGACCCAAACGGCTTCGCAGCTGGTTGATGTTGACACCGGCCTTTTGCAAAATGGAGCGCACGCTGGAATCGGGCTGATCCAGCATGGCGATCAGTAAATGAACCGGTTCAATAAAATTGTTGTGTTTGCTCACGGCCAGGCTTTGGGCCTCGGCCAGTGCTTTTTGGAAATTGGTGGTCAGTTTTTCAAAATTCATGTCTCTCCCCTGAATGATATGGAGTCGTGTACGTTATTTTTACCTGTCGCCTAAATGGGGGCGGCACGGGTAAATTCAACTCCGGGTAGGCAGTTTCATGATTTTTTTACGCGGCGGATTGGAGGATGAGGGCCGAAATCCCCTGTTTCTACGAATCCAGGTTTACCGTTGGAGCCAAATTAAACTGGCCTGACGCCCTGTGTCTCCCTGACGGCGGGTATCGCGTCGATGGGAGTAAAAAAGAGACGGGTTCTGGAAGGTGCACAGCGGTGTTTGAGCAATGGATTTGACTTGGCACCGCTGCAATTGGTGGCGGGCAATGCCTTTCAGGTCTGCATGCCATTGGCCACTATCATTGGAATAATAAAAGTGCTTTGCCAGGTGGGGATCTTTCTCGATAAAGCGCTGCCGAAACGCCACATCAACGGCATAGTGGCTGTAGCTGATGCCCGGACCGATCCAGGCGCTCAGGTTGCAGGGCGGTACGGCCATGGCCTGAATGGTTTTGGCGATGATGCCGGAATACAGCCCCCGCCAGCCCGCGTGCACCGCAGCCACCACGGTGCCTGGGGCATCACACAGCAAAATGGGCAAACAATCGGCGCTGAGCACGCCACAGATTACCCCCGGAATGCGAGTGATGCAGGCATCGGCCTGAACGAATCCCTGCTTGGCGGATCGATGGCTTTCATCCAGTTCCACCACCTTGGCGCTGTGGGTTTGACGCAGAAAGCGGGGCTCATGGGGCAGGTGAGCATGCGTGGTTAAATGTTGCAGATTCTTGTGGACCGCAGGATCGGAGCTGAATACCCCGAGATTGAGAGACTCAAAAGGCGCTGTGCTGAATCCGCCTGTTCTCAGGCTTTGAATGGATAAAACATTATTCGGGTGCTTCCATTCGGGGTTGAAAAAGGTACGCATGGTCTGTGTTCAGCCAAAAGGAAATAGCCTAGCACAAGCGCCTGCCAAGGGCTGCGAAAACTACTCGAAGCTGGACTGGTAAATAGGGTCGTTGGGGTTCGGGTTGCAGACCAGAACACCGTCCACACTGGTGGCGGTAATGAGGGTATTGCCAGCCACGTAGGTGATTTCCGCATTGGCGGACAAGGGATAGTTCATAGAGTCCAGACGCAAGACGAGAATGGTTTCCGCATTGCCCTGAGGGGTGCCTGCGGGTGTACACAGCAGGGGTTGCTGGCCTGCTTGGCTGGTGACATGCACGGTATGGTCGGCAGGGGTGAAATGGGCACTGCCCATCTGGGCATAATCAACGCCATCCAGACGCAAAGTGATCCCGGCCATGGCGGTTCCGGTGGCGGCAAGCAGTAAGCTCACACAAAATCCAGTCAGGGTCGGGTAAGTTGTGAAGGTGTTATGTCTCATGGGATAGCAGGCTATTTGCAAAATATCAGGGGGGTTATCTCGACAATTGCATCCACTTTATCAGATGCGCTGTTAAATTAGTGTTTACTAAAGAAAGGAATTTCGCGAAAAAGCACGGCACCAGCCGTGTTATGGGGTGATGAGCCGCTGCGTGAGAAGTGGCTGGTGTGATCCCACGGTTCGTCACAAAAAGATTTGTGAAAACCATGGTGCCGAGGAGAGGACTTGAACCTCCACGGGGTTTCCCCCACTAGCACCTGAAGCTAGCGCGTCTACCAATTCCGCCACCTCGGCAGTGCAGGACGCGTATTCTACCCAAAGCATGAGACAAAAACAACGGCAAAAATTGCCAACAGGGCATTTTTTAGGGTGCTGCGGGGCTGTGAAGTGATGTGGCTTTAAAGACAAGGAACGAAACGGTGGTCAGGTGGCTTAAATGGTGCGGGTTTGATGCAAGTCAAGTGAGGCCTTATATGAGCTATTTATAATATACACAGAGCTTCACAGCGAAGCGCTCACTGAGTTTTAGTATCAAGGAGAAGACCTTATGAGAATAAACAAAAAACTTTGCGCGGCATTGATGGCCGGTGTGTCCCTGGGTATGGCGGGGCAAGCGGCTGCGGTGGAAAAAGGCGACTGGCTTTTTCACGTGCGCGGCATCAACATCAACCCCAATGATGACAGCAGCCCCTTGCGCATCGACGGCTCGCTGGTGGCCGGTACCCGTGTGGGTGTGGATAGTTCAAATTCGTTGGATTTGTCTTTGGCCTATATGCTGACCGACAACGTGGCGGTTGAATTGCTGGCTGATCCGAGTTCCCGGCATGAAGTCTTTGTTTCTGGCCTGCCTGCCGAGCTGAATGTGCCGGACGGCACCCAGGTGGCGAAAGTGAATGTGTTACCGCCGACGGTTTTCCTGCAATATCACTTCAACCCCACAGGAACAATCCGCCCTTATGCGGGTCTCGGCCTGAACTATACGCTGTTTTTCAACAAGGACCTGACCCCGGTGGCTCAAGCCGCCTTGGGTGCCAGTCGTTTGGATCTGGATAACTCTGTTGGCCTGGCCGGACAGGTGGGTGTGGATTTTGCCATGCACAACAATTGGTCATTTAATGTGGATGTCAAATATATTCAAATTGACTCTGAAGCCAGTTTTGACTCAGCCTTGGGCCGGGTATCGGTGGATGTGGATATTAACCCGATGGTGATTGGCGTGGGGTTTGGTAAAACATTCTAGGCAGTTAATGCCGGTTTGGACTCATGTGTTCACTGAAAACCGCCTGCACATTAAGCAGGCGGTTTTTTATTGTTTTTGCTCAGTCTGGTTGTGTCAACAACGCGCGGCCCCATATTAGGCGCACAGGATGTACAGGTCATGGGGGATGCGCATTGGCCCTGTCAAGCATGCTAAAATGAAATCAACCCAAAAAAGGCATAATTAATGAGTAAAAAGGACAAAAAACACCAGGGATCATTTGCTGAAAAAAAGCAGCCTCGATCATCTTCTGACAAACAACGCCCCAATATCAAGAACCCTTACAACATTCCGGACCCGGACTTTGTCACGGAGGCGGCCAAGTATGACAATCCCGTGCCCAGCCGACGCGCCTTGCTGGATTTTCTCGCCCAGCACAAAAAGTGGCTGAACCTGAAGGAGATCGCGGAGAAAATCGGCATCCGCACCGACGAGGAAATGGAAGCCTTGCGCCGGCGTTTGCGGGCCATGGTCAATGCTGGTCAACTGGTCATAAACCGCAAGCGCGGTTACGGGGTGCGCAAACAGGTGGATTTGATTCGTGGTCGTGTCGAGGCGCATGCCGATGGTTATGGCTTTCTGGTTTCACCGGAAATCGAAGATGACGCCTTTATATTGCCGCGCAGCATGAAAAAGGTCATGGACGGCGATATTGTGCTGGCCTCAGTCCAGCCCGGTCAGCGCCGCGGTCGGCTGGAAGCCCATGTGGCGGAGGTGATAGAGCGGGCTCACACCACTGTGGCCGGGCGTTTCAAAACCGAAGATGGCATCAGTTATGTGACGCCCGACAATGTGCGTTTGCAGGACATTCTGATCCGGCCGGAAGGCACGGGCCAGGCCAAGCCGGGCGATTTTGTGACTGTTCTGATCAAGACGTACCCCGACGGACACCGCATGGCCATTGGAGATGTGGTGGCGGTTCTGGGCAAGAAAATGAACCACGAAACCGCCATGGAACTGGCTCAGACCACGGAAAACCTGCCCACTGAATGGCCGGAATCCGTGCTGGTTGAGGCCGCAAAAGTTCCCCAGGCCGTGACGGAAAAGGATTTCAGCAAAGGTGTGGTGGATATTCGTCAGTTGCCATTGGTGACCATCGACGGTGCCGATGCGCGTGATTTTGACGATGCGGTTTATGCCGAGGAGCTGCCTAACGGCAATTGGCGGCTGCTGGTGGCCATTGCCGATGTCTCCCATTATGTGAAACCCGGCAGTGCATTGGATGAGGAAGCCTATAATCGGGGTACTTCGGTATATTTTCCCAACAAGGTTATTCCCATGCTGCCTTTGGAACTGTCCAATGGCATTTGTTCATTGAACCCGGGTGTGGATCGCCGCTGCATGGTGTGCGAAATGGAAGTGGATGCCGAAGGCGCCATCAGGGCCACCAAGTTTTATCAGGGCGTGATGCACTCCCACGCGCGCATGACTTATGACGCGTGTTGGGAATTTCTCAGTGAAGGCAAACGCCCGGCTGAATGGTCTGATGCCGTGGTGAAATCGGTGCAGGTCATGGAAAAAGTCTATCGGGCCATGGAGGAAGAAAAACGGCGTCGGGGCGCACTGGAGTTTTCATCCACTGATATCTATTTCATTATTGATGACAAGGGTGAGGTCACCGAAATTGTTCCCTATGAGCGCAATGATGCCCACAAACTGATTGAAAACTTTATGATTGCCGCCAACCGCAGCGCGGCGGCCTTTATTGAAAAAAGCAAGGTGCCATCGCCTTATCGGGTGCACGAGCCGCCACCGGAAACCAAATTGAGTGATTTGGTCAGTTTTCTCCAGGGCATTGGTTTCAAACCCAATTTTCATACGCCCCCTACGCCCAAGGATTTTGAGGACTTGCTGGAGTCGGTTCAGGATCGCCCTGACAAACCACTGATTGAAACGGTGATTTTGCGCTCCCAGTCTTTGGCGGCTTATGAGCCGGAAAACCGTGGTCATTTTGGCCTGGCGCTGGATGACTATACGCACTTTACCTCACCCATTCGGCGTTATCCGGATTTGCTGGTGCATCGCGCCCTGGCGCATATTATTCGCCATCAAAACAAGCCCTATATTTACACGCCGGAAAAAATGGAAGAGATGTGTGAGCACTGCTCCATGACCGAACGGCGTGCGGAAAAAGCCTCGCGGGATGTGGAAAGCCGGCTCAAGTGCATGTATATGGAAAAATATGTGGGCGAGGAATTTTGCGGCCGGGTTACTGGCGTGACGCATTTTGGTCTGTTCGTCTCTCTGGACAAAACCCTGGTGGATGGGCTGGTGCATGTGACTTCCCTGCCCAATGATTACTACAAGCATGACCCCATTCAACACAAACTTGTGGGTGAGCGCACCGGCTTGCAATTCCAGATGGCCGATCGCCTGAAGGTGCGTGTGGCCAGGGTGGATGTGGATGCGCGCAAGATTGACTTCGAGTTTGTGGAAAAACTGAGCAGTTAATGGCTCGCAGAAAAAAAACCGGCGCGACCGGAGACGCAAAAGCCGGCTCTCAGGCTCACAGCCGTCGTCGGCCAGCGGGACGTGGTACTGCAGCGCGCACTCGCGCTCGTAAGAGCCATCAAGCCCCGAATGCAGCCGTATCGTCTGACAGTTTGCAGAAACAGGCCGACCCGCGGGAGTGGGTGTTTGGTTTGCATGCGGTTCAGAGTGTGCTGGACAACCGGCCTGAAACCGTGGAAACCGTGTGGCTGGCCGCTGACAGTGGCAACCCGCGCGTGCAGGAGCTGGCAGCCCGGGCAGACGCCCTGGGCCTGACTTGCGAGTTCAAACCGGCTGCCAGCCTGGACAAAAAATGTCAGGGCAAACACCAGGGTGTGCTGGCGGCGGTCAAGCCCCGGCGTTTTCCCGACGAAAGCGATCTGGCCCAGGATGTACAGGCCTGGGATCGACCATTGGTGTTGGTGCTGGATTCCATTGAAGACCCGCGTAATCTGGGCGCGTGCTTGCGGAGCGCGGATGCGGCCGGGGTTAAGGCCGTCATTTTGCCCCGTCACAAGTCCGCGCAGGTGACCGCCGTAACCCGGAAAACCGCAGCCGGTGCTGCCGACTCACTCAATATTTATCAGGTCACCAATCTAGTTCGGTCCCTGGAGATTCTCAAAAACGCCGGAATCTGGGTGGCCGGATCTGACTGTGGTGATGATTCACAAGTGATTTATCAGGCCGATTTGACCGGTGCGGTGGCCCTGGTCATGGGCAATGAAGGCAAGGGACTGCGCCCGCTGGTGCGGCAACATTGCGACTTTCTGGTGCATATTCCCATGCGCGGCCGTGTGCAGAGCCTGAATGTGGCGGTGGCCACGGGTGTTTGCCTGTTTGAAGCCGTGCGTCAGCGGGAGTTTGCCACGAGTCGACATGCAGACTGAGTGACTGGCGCATTTTCTCAGTGGCGGGAAGTCAATCAATCCGGCAGTTATTTGGTCTGGTCATTTCATGATGGCACCCGCATTCATGCCATATCTTCACAATTCACCGGCAGATGGGTGGTGTTTTTCTTGCAGTTCAGCGAAAAACTGGAATTAATGGCGCGAATGGCAGGCAGTTTCAGCAGCTTGTCGGACACAAAACGGTTATAGGCGGGCATGTCACGAGTGACAATTTTCAGTAAATAATCGTAATCGCCGCTGGTGGCATGGCACTCCAGCACTTCAGGCCAGTGCAAAATGGCGCGGTCAAAGGCGGCTACGGTGTCGCTGTGGTGATTGTCCAGGGTGATATGGGCAAAGGCGGTGATGGTCAGCCCCAGTTTTTCCTGATTGAGGACGGTGCGGTAACTCTGGATAATGCCGGCTTTTTCCAAAGCCTGTACCCGCCGCCAGCAGGGTGACGGCGACAGCTGCACGGCTTCGGCCAACTCTTTGTTGGTGAGACGGGCATTATCCTGAAGATGTGTCAGTATTTTCCGGTCAAACGCGTCCATAAGGCATATTATGCCTCAAATACGCAGGAAACAGAAATATCCTTTCTTTCTGTTTATTCCTTGAGCAATAAATGGAAAACCCTTTTCAGTTACTTTAGGGCATACTTGTGGCATCCATCCACAAAGGGTATTCGGCATGCAAATAGCACAAAAAGAAGACAGGCAGCAGGCCCCGGACTGGCATCGGGTGGCCTACACCCTGCTGTTATCCCGGGCGCTGGATGATTTGGAAGAATACGACCTTGTCAAGCGCAAAAAAGTCTTGTACCAGTTTTCCGCCCGTGGCCATGATCTGGCGCAAATCCTGCTGGGCCAATACCTGACTGACCCTAAAGACGGAGTCAGTGGCTACTATCGTTCGCGCCCCTTGCTGTTGTCGTTGGGGTTGCCGGTCAAACAGGCCCTGCAGGCGACCATGATGAAGGCCGGCGGCTTTTCCGACGGCCGGGATATTGGTGTGGTATTCAACTGGCCCGGTGGAGAAAATCACCCCACGGTATTACCCATGTCCGGTGGCGTAGGCGCCCAGTACACGCCAGTGGCGGGTTGGGCGCAAGCCGTAGAGTACCAGGCGAAATGCCTTGAGAACTCCGAATGGGAAAAAGCCATTGGCGTGGTCCTGGGCGGGGATGGTTCAGTGGCTGCCAATGGCTTTTGGTCGGCGTTGACCATCGCCACCACCAACGATTTGCCCATGCTGTTTTATATCGAGGACAACGGCTATGGCATTTCTGTGCCTTCCTCTTTTCAGACCCCCGGCGGTAATATCGTTAAAAACTTGCAGGGATTTTCCAATCTGGAGTTGTTTTCCGGCGATGGCACCAAACCGGATGAAGCGGCAAGCTTGATTGAAACGGCCACGAGTTTTGTGCGTCATCAGCGCAAGCCGGCCTTGTTGCGGTTAACCGTTCCACGCCTCAATGGCCATTCGGCCCAGGATACCCAGGCTTATAAAACGCCCGAGCGTATCGCTTTTGAAAAAATGCATGATCCCTTGGGGAAACTGCAAAAATATCTTCAGGCCAATGGCATTATGGACAAAAGCGCGTGGCAGAGCCTGGCTGAAAAGGCCAAGCAGGCAGTGCAGGCCGCCTTTAGTGAGGTGGACGCCCAGCCTGCACCGGATACCGGCGATGTGACCCGTTTCGTATTTTCGGAAAAGGAACACGATGGGACGCCAATATTGCAACAGCAAGGGGGAATTCATGGGCAAGGTGTGAAATTCCCGCCAGCCTCTGAAGAAATTGTTGTCGAACCTGGGCGTGTCAATATGGTCACAGCCATTCGCCGGGTGCTAGACTTTGAGTTGCAGCATAATCCGAGAATGCTGGTGTTTGGTGAAGACGTGGGCGCCAAAGGCGGGGTGCATGCGGTCACACTTGGTTTGCAGGATAAACATGGCGAACACCGGGTTTTTGACACCAGCCTTTCGGAAGAAGGCATTATCGGGCGTTCCGTGGGCATGGCGCTGGCCGGCTTGCTGCCGGTGCCGGAAATCCAGTTTCGCAAATATGCCGATCCGGCTGAAGAGCAGTTAAATGATATTGGCACCATGCGCTGGCGGACAAAAAACCGTTTTGCGGCCCCCATGGTGGTGCGCATGGCTGGCGGCTATTTCCACTGCGGCGACCCATGGCATAGTCAATGCGCTGAAGTCAAATGGGTGCATGCCATTGGCTGGCAGGTGGCCATGCCTTCCAATGCCGAGGACGCCGCTGGTTTGTTGCGATTTGCCTTGCGGGACAATAACCCGACCATTTTCTTTGAACACCGGCGGATGCTGGATGATGCCTGGGCGCGCCGTCCCTATCCGGGCGACCAGTACGTGATTCCTTTTGGCAAGGGTCGCAAGCTGATGGAAGGCGATCGCCTGACACTGGTAACCTGGGGCGGACTGGTGGGGCGCAGCCAGCAAGCGGTCGAGGAGTCCGGTATAGCCGTGGACCTGATTGATTTGCGCACCCTGCGGCCCTGGGACAAAGCCATGGTGCTGGACTCTGTAGCCAAAACCAACCGGTGCCTGATTGTGCATGAGGATAATTTATCGGCTGGCTTTGGGGCGGAGATCGCCGCTGTACTGGCCAAGGAAGCCTTTTTTGATCTGGACGCGCCCATTGAACGCTTGACCATGCCGGATATCGCCAATCCGCATGAACCGGGCTTGATGGAGGCGGCTTTGCCCACAGTGGAAAAAATCACACAGGCCATTGTGGCCCTGGATGCGGTATGAAAAAAGACAATCTGATACCCATTGTTTTGAGTGAAGAACAGCAGGAAGGCACCCAGGCGGTGGTCAGCCAGTGGCTCAAGCAAGTGGGCCAGCCGGTCAGCATCAACGAGCCGCTGGTGGAGCTGGAAACCGACAAGGTGATGATGGAGGTGGTGGCTCCGGCTGATGGCGTGCTGCATGCCATTCAGGTGGAAAACGGCCAGGAGGTGACACCCGGAAAAATTTTGGGAACCATTGACCCGGAAGGCCGGTCAAAGCCCAGTGAAAGCACCAAAGAGGCCATACATGACTCCCGGCCCCGGACACTCTCCCAGTCCGGGGTTGACAGTAAACTACAGGAAGCCTCTTTACTCTCAGCCGATACGACTGCCGGTTTTTTCTCTCTCCCTTTTTCCCCGGCAGTCCGGCGTTTATTGCAAACCCACCAGATCGATCCCCAACATCTGGCCACACAGCTACAAGGCAGTGGCAAGGGCGGGCGTTTGACGGCGCGGGATGTGCGGCGTTATCTGGCCAACACAGCTGGCAGTAATAGCCAGTCGAAACAGGCTGCCGGGAATGACCAGGCGTTGTCTGCTGTGGACAGTCCAAGCCCCATACGCAAGCCCCATAGTCTCATGCGCCGTAAAATCGCCGAGCACATGGTGGAAAGCCTGTTGCACACCGCCCCCCATGTGACCTCGGTTTTCAATCTCGATATGAGCGCGATTATCGCGCACCGCAAAGCCCATAAACAGGCGTTTGCCCAAGCCGGGGCCAAACTCACTTTTACCGCATATTTTCTGGCCGCTGCGGCCCGGGCAGCGCAATTGGTGCCGGAAGTAAACAGCTGTTTTCATGAAGACCATCTGGAAATCTTTCCGTGGGTCAATATTGGTGTGGGCACGGCTTTGGGTGATGATGGTCTGGTGGTGCCGGTGATTCGCGACTGCCAGCGAAAGAGCCTGCAGCAGATTGCCCTGGAGCTGACCCAAATGACAGAAAAGGCCCGCCAGGGAAAACTCACCCAGGAAGACATGCAAGGCGGTACCCTGACCATTTCCAACCATGGCGTCAGTGGCTCATTGGTGGCCACGCCCATTATTATCAACCAACCCCAATCAGCCATTCTTGGTATTGGGAAAATGGAAAAACGCGTGGTGGTGGACAGCCATAACGGCCAGGATATGATCGCCATCAAACCCATGTGCTACGTCACCTTGACCATTGATCACCGGGCGCTGGACGCCTGGCATACCAACCGTTTTCTCAGCCATTTTGTGGACACGTTGGAAAACTGGCCACAAGACCATTGAGCTTTTTCGCCGGGAGAAGGCCTTGCAAACAAAAGGCCGTTTACCGCGCGGGATGTGCGGGCTGTTTAATCCGGGGTGTTGACTGGGTCGGGGACGTCCGCCTTCACCACCACTGTTCCGGCAATATGGTCGTGCAGGGCGCGGCGGTCCGGTCTTAGCACCAGTGCGGCACCCGCGGTCACTAAAGCCAGCCCGACGCGGGGCACCAGCCCCAGCAAGCCGGGAACAAGCGTCCGCATCACCACAATATGAATCAAAGAAGGTTTGCGCCCGTCAATAAAGCGAATTTTGCTTCCAGCCAGAAACTTGCCGATGGTTTGGCCGTTATTGTGCAGCAGGTAACCATGCAGGCCCAGATACACCAGTATATGGATAATGTTGACCTGCACCACCATGGCGGTGGTAATTTCGCTGACTTGGGTCACATCGGCCAGTACGGTTCTGCTGATAATGGGCACGGCGGTGGCCAGTTGCAAAAAACCATCAATAAAGGCGCCAGCCAGGCGCTGGCCCAATGTGGCCAGTTGTTCAGGCTGGTAAGGGTTCAGGGTAGACGCTGACTGCATGTGGTCGGATTGGTGATTCTGGTTGTTCATTCAGGCTTGTTGTGAAGGCAGAGATTCTTGGGCAACCTTTTGGGCGCAAAGTTGCCCCGTACTCATGGTTTTCGGGGCGCCACCGGTGTGGTGCATGATTGGCGGGTCAGAAAATACGCATCAAAAGAATCAAGACTGCCAGAATACCTGCGGCATAACCAAGGTTTTTTTGGTGCGGCGCCAGGGTGTCCACCATTTTGTTAATGACATCTACGGCCTTGGGATTGCCCGCGGCCCATTGCCGCAGCAGGCTTTGTCCCAGCAATAATCCCAATGCAGCCGTGACCACGGCGCTGGCCAGCCAGATCAGATAGATTCCCGGCGCATAGCCGAAATATTTCAGACGGCCGAGAATACGGAGGATATTGATCAGGCCGATAACCAGGGAAACGACCCCAATCCAGTCGCGGGAACCATGCAGCCACTGGATGAGTTCGCGGCTTTGCGGCCATTTTTCCAGGATTTCCCGGGACAGCACCAGCATGGCCAGTACCGCCAGGGTGATAATTGTGAAAAAGCCCATCAGAGGTCCTCCTTAAATGTGTCTGCGACAGCGTAATCATAGCATCGTGGTCGCAAGCCGTACCAGTGGATATGAGCAGTTTCCGGTAGAGGTGCAGGTCTCTGGACAGGCAAATGCCTGAAACGGCGTCAAAGAGGCTGGGCAAATGGCGGTGGCCTGTGTTATTTTTCTCTCATGAACAATCCACGCGAAACAGTGACGTATCAGGATGAAATTGAAGTGCATGTGCCCACGACGGTGATGCAACGTGACCACCAGGGGCTGGAAGCGCTCAATACCGATATTCTGGCGTTGGTCAGGAAGCTGGCGAATCGTTACCGGGATACAGACCAGAACGAAGTCAACAATAATACCGTGTCCACCAAGGGTGGCTTCCAGACCGCCACCCGCATGAATTTTCTGGACATTCAGCATCCGGCCGTTCAACGCTTGAAAGATCAGGTGATTTACCCGGCGGTGAGGGACTATCTTCGTCAGCATTTAGGTGAAGAAGCCAGCGCACAGATTGATCCGTGGGTTAATGCCTGGTCCAACCTGCTTGAAACCGGCCACTGGCAGGCGCCGCATTGTCATCCCAGTCATGGCACCATTGCCAGTGGTTGTTATTATGTGCAATACCCCGAGGATATTCAGCCGCCAGCGGGTAACATTGAGTTTATCAATCCCATCCCTGAATCCTGGCATCACGGCTTTCCCTTCAGTCGCCGCATTGAACCAGTCGCCGGCAAACTGGTGCTTTTCCCCCCGTGGTATGTGCACTATGTGCATCCCTTTGTGTCCAGTCAGGCACGCTGTATTGTGGCCTTTGATGTGTTGCCAACCAGTCCCGGCGGGCAGCTGATGTTTTAGCGACTAACCGGCCCGAATGACTGGAGGTTGGGGCGGACTGTGCCGGGCCTGACTTAACAGCAGTTGCCAGAGTTCCAGTTTGCGCGCGCGAAATGAAGCGGCCGAAGACAGCAGGTAGTACCGCCACATGCGGAAAAAACGCCGGTCGTATTTTTTGCCTAACTGCCAGCGGGCTTGTTCCGCATTGTGGTGCCACTGCATCAGGGTGCGGTCATAATGCGGGCCAAAGTTATGCCAGTCTTCGATGCGGAAAAAGGCCTGCAATCCCTGCACCAGGGCTTTCTGGGTGGGAATCATGCCATTGGGAAAGATATACCGGTTGATCCAGGGATCAGCGGCCAGAACCGGCGAGGCCTTTCCGATGGTGTGAAGCAGAAAAAGCCCGTTTGCGGTGAGCAAGCCGCAGACTTTGCGAAAAAAGGCGACATAGTTCTTTGGCCCCACATGCTCAAACATGCCAATGGAATAAATGGCATCGTAAGTGCCATTGAGATCCCGATAATCCATGAGCCGGTAGCGTAAGCGAGGGTGTTGATAATGCTGCCTGGCCCATTCATATTGCTGGCGGGAAATGGTAATGCCATCCACAGTGACGCCGTATTCCCGCGCCATGAAATCTGCAGCGCCGCCCCAGCCGCAACCAATGTCCAGCACCTGCATGCCGGGTTGAAGGTTAAGTTTTTCCGCAACCAGCCGGAGTTTGTTTTCCTGCGCCTGGGCCAGTGTGCTGGCGTTTTTCCAATAGCCGCAAGAATAAATCATGCGTTCATCGAGCATGATTTGGTAGAGATCGTTGCCAATGTCATAATGTTGGCGGCCGACCTGCCAGGCGCGATGACGCGTTTGCAAGTTGAATAAGCGGTTACGGAGGTTGAATACAAGCGGTGGGATAAATGTGTTTTCATCCAGGTGGGTGCGAAGAATGCGCTCCAGCGACTGGTCCAGTTGTTGGCAGTCAAACCAGTCATCCATATAGGCTTCTCCCAGCCCGAGGTTTCCCCGCAAGACGATTTGCCGGTACAGGCGCGGGTCATGCACCTGCCAGTCCCATGGCCGACGCCCATGGGGACGGATATCCGCTTGTTGCAATCGCTGTAGTACATAACGAGCCCACGGGCTGCGGTCCTCCCGCGGCGGTTTGGTGCCTGCGCTGACTTGGGGCATGGGCATTCTCCGGCTGCACAGTTATGCACAGCATACGCCTTTTTGCCGTGGCTTTTCAAGTTGGCAACAGCGGACATGAATGACAGCCGTCTCCGGCCCATGGCGGCAATGGTATAAGTGCCTAATGGCCACCCAGCAGAAACCAGGTGCCAAAACCCAGAAAGGACACATAGCCCACCAGATCCGTAACAGTGGTCAAAACCACGCCTCCGGCTATGGCCGGGTCAATGGACAGACGACGCAGAATCAGGGGGATTAGCACACCGGCCAGGGCGCCGGCCACCAGATTGACCACCAAGGCCAAGGCAATGACCATGCCAATACGAATATCGCCAAACCACAGCCAGGTGATGCCGGAGAGTACGACGGCCCATAACAGCGAGTTCAGCAGGCCGATCAGCATTTCCCGGGTAAACAAGTATTTGGCGTTGCCGACACCGATTTGGCCGGTGGCCATGCCGCGGATCATCAGCGTCAGGGTCTGGGAACCGGCGATGCCGCCCATGGAGGCGACTATGGGCATCAGCACGGCCAGGGCCACCACTTTTTGCAGGGTTTCCTCGAAAAAACCGATGGCCCAGGCAGCCAGCAACGCAGTCAGCAGGTTGATGCCCAGCCAGACAGCGCGTCGTCTGGAGCTGACCAGTACCGGCGCGAACATATCGTCTTCTTCGTCCAGACCCGCCATGCTCATCACCGAGTGGTCGGCCTCCTCACGGATAACATCAAGAATGTCATCAACAGTGATGCGGCCAATCAGTTTGTTTGACTCATCCACCACCGGTGCTGATATCCAGTCATAGTGCTCGAAATCCTGGGCCACTTCCGAGGCGGGTGTGGTGGCTTCAATGGGTTTGGTGGACTGATCCATGACATCGGCCACCAGCATGGACGGGTCTTGTGTGAGCAAGTCCCTAATGCCCAGACGGCCACGATAATGCCCGTTACGGCCAATCACATAAATTTCATCCAGGGGCTCGGGCAAGTCGCCGCGCATGCGCAGATAGCGCAAAACCACGTCCAGCGACACATCCGGGCGAACCGTCACCACTTCCGGATTCATCAGGCCGCCTGCGGAATCTTCCGGGTAGCTCAGTACCCGCTCCAGCAGCTCGCGGTTTTCGCGATCCATGGACAGCAACAGTTCGTTGGTGACCTCTTCGGGCAGATCATGAATAATGTCAGCCAGGTCATCAATATCGAGGTCTTCGGTGGCCTGCACCAGTTCCTCGGTGTCCATGTCCTCGATTAGCGTGGCGCGCACCTCGTCGCGCAGGTCAACCAGCACCTCGCCTTCTTTTTCCGGATCCACCTGTTCCCATACGATTTTTCGCTTGGCGACCGGCAGCGATTCCAGAAAATGGGCGATTTCCGATGCGGGCAAGGCATTAATGGTGCGCCGAATTTCAGAAAGCCGCCCCTCATCCAGGGCGTGATAAAGCGCCTGAATGTCTTTTTCTGTGGCTTCGTTGGGAACTGCTTCAGCCATGCTGTTGAATATCCTGTGAGTTGGGTTCTGGTTTATTGGGGCAGGTCAGGCCGCTATGATAGCCGAAAGCCGGGGCGAGCGGAACCGTGGTCGTGTTTTCAGGTGTCAGCATCTGGACAAATAAGTGCTTGACAGCAAGGCCGGCCTCACCGTTCAATGCGCCCATGGATGCTGTTCAGATTCGCCCCATGTGTGAAGCGGACTTGGAAGCGGTGGCATTGATCGAGTCACGCAGCTACCGGTTTCCCTGGTCAAAACGGCTCCTGGGGAGCTGTCTGCACGCGGGCTATTATTGTTGTGTGATGGAAGCCGCAGGGCAACTGTGTGGCTATGCAATATTAACCCATGCCGCAGGTGAAGCGCATGTGCTCAATGTATGTGTTGCGCCGGAATTCCAGGGAAAAGGCCTGGGTCGGCGTCTGCTGAAGCATTTAATCGGTTTTTGCCGTTACTGGAATGACGAGGTGTTGATTCTGGAGGTCAGGAAATCCAACCAGGTGGCAAAAAATCTTTACGCCAGTCTGGGATTTGAAACAATCGGAACGCGCCGTGACTATTATCGGGACGGCACACATCGCGAGGATGCGATTGTGATGCGAATGCGCTTGAGAGACGCAGTAAAAAAATAAGCAAGAGGCTGACTCAGGCTCGAAAAAATGGTTTTTATCCCCATGATAGCTGATGGGTTTGTGGTGTTGATTTGTCAATCGAACATTCCCTTGATCAGCGTTGACGCAAAAATAACCCCAGGTGATAGCGAGAAAAGGTTCAGGGCATAACACTGGTGGTGACAATTTCTGAACAAATGACAGAAGGGAACAGCATGACAAGTATGGCAGGATCAGCCCATGGAAATTAAACGCACCTTTAGTGACTTGTTAGGGGTTTTTGTGTCTGGACTATGCGCCATTCAGTGCGCATTGGCGCCGATTTTGTTATCCATCTTGCCGGCATTGCCCAAGTGGGCGCATTTTGGCCATGGCTGGCTCTGGATCGGTTTTATTGGTGTCTTGGCTGGTTGGAGTATTGGCCGTAGCTATTGCCGTCACCGGCGGCGGTCCGTACTGGGTGTTGCCATTGCCGGATATGCCTTGCTGGTGATTGGAACGTTGCTGGAAGGCCGGTTGACCACGGTCGAGGAGTCAATGGTTTTCGCCACCGGCGGTTTGATGTTGGCTTGGGCGCATTGGCGCAATTATCGTCTGGATTGCGCCTGTCGTCTGCCGCAAAAGGTGCAATCCGCTAAATCCTGATGGGCGATTATTGAGTGGGGCAGGCGCTTGCCGGTGGATGAGTTTTTTTATTCGCCAGTCAGCAGAAAGGCTTTTTTCAGGATCACAGGCTGTTGCGGGACATTATCAGCGTCCAACTGGTCAGAGTAGCCGGTTTTGACCGCAGCGATTTTCTTGAGCACATCCATGCCTTCGGTCACATAGCCGAAAACAGCATAGCCCCAGCGCTTCGGGTTGGGGTTCAGGCTGTCATTATCGCCCAGGTTGAAATAAAACTGTGAAGTGGCCGAATGGGGCGCGTCAAAACGGGCCATGGCAATGGTGCCTTCGTCATTGCGCAGGCCATTGCCGGACTCATTGACCACCGGTGCGCACTGAGGAATCGTTTTCAGTTGAGGCGTATAACCACCGCCTTGCACCACGAACCCGGGCATGACCCGGTGAAAGATGGTATTGTCATAGCGGCCGGCTTTCACGTAACGCAGAAAGTTATCCACCGTTAAAGGGGCGCGCTCGCGGTCCAGCTCCACGTCAATCACGCCCATTGTGGTTTCAAAGCGAATGGTGGGAAAGGATTCTTCCGGATAAGGTTTTTCGCCATTGCAGCCAGCGTGGGCAGGCGCCCAGGCGTACATCCCTATAAACACAAGCGCCAGTTGAAAGCACATGGAAAGTCTGACAACAGCCGATGGCATAAAAAGCACCCCTGAGAAAAAGGTTAACTTATCACGGGGCTGGGTCGGGTCGCAAGAAAATATCCGGCAGGGATTGTTCCACTTGTGACGCGGTGCGTACGCGGTTGCGGCCAGCCTGCTTAGCCTGGTACATGGCGCGATCGGCACGCTTGATGACTTCGTTCCAGTCGCATAAGTCAGGCTGGCACTGGGCCACGCCCAGGCTGATGCTGAGTGTGATGGGCTGTCCATTGAGGACATAGGGCTGGCCCACAACATGTTGACGCACTTTTTCCGCCACCAGCGCAGCGCCGCCTTCGTGGGTGTGTGGCAGTAAAATGATAAATTCTTCACCGCCCCAACGGCCGATATGGTCACTGGCGCGCAAGTTGCCGGCCAGTTGAAGCGCAATTTGCCGGAGCACGTCGTCGCCCACATGGTGGCCGTGCGCGTCGTTGATGGTTTTGAAGCGGTCAATATCGGCGATGACCACCGAATAGGTTTGTGCCTGATCTTGTTGACACAAGGCGGTTTGCTGGTTCAGGTGATTGATAATGGCCCGCCGGTTCAATAGGCCGGTGAGCGCATCGGTTTGGGCCAGTTCTTCCAGGTACTCAATCTGGTCAAAATGATGTTTGATGGCCAGGTAAATGCCATAGGTTGTGGTGAGAAACCCAACCAGCAGGATCAGTTCTTCGGTGGTGGCCAGCCACTGGGGCTGAAAGTAAAATTCATCGATAAAATCAATAAATAAAGACAGATAAAGCAACAAAAAGCCCACCAGCAGAAACCAGTAAAAGGGCTTGTCAACACGGTGCTTTTCCAGGCCCCACAACACGCCTGCAGTGACAAGAACAAGCGCGCCTTCCAACGCCGCGCTGAACAGGCTGGGTTGTTCGAATTGAGGCAAAGACAAGTGAGCCAGCACCGCCATGGCGGCTGTTGCCAGCGCCAGCAGCCAGATCATGGGATATTTCATTGCGCATACCAGGGGTCAATGATTGCACCCATGTTACCGGATATGGATTTATTGGTGAAATCCCAATGGGGCAGTTTACAATCGTTGACAAAGGCATTGGCGCGAACGTATCAGCTCTCCATGGCATGGAGTTTTTGCAATTGCTGTTTCAATTCTTCGGCCTGTGCCTGAAACCCGGCCAGTTTGGTTTTTTCTTTTTCGACCACGGCAGCCGGTGCCCTGGCAACAAAGCGCTCGTTGGACAGTTTGCCTTCGGCACGCTGGATATCCTGGTTGAGGCCATCCAGTAATTTATTCAATCGGGCAATTTCCGCCGCCTTGTCAATAAGCCCTGCCAGAGGGATGAGGATTTTCATGGAGCCGGCCAGCGCCATGGCGGACTCAGGCGCGCTGGCGCCTGAGTCCAGGGGTTGAATGCTTTCCAGCCGGGCCAGTTTCTGTAAGGTGGTCTGGTGCTTTTGTAATCGTTTCAGGTCCTGTTCGCTGGCATCGGCGACAAAGGCGCGCAGGGGACGGGACGGCGGGATGTTCATTTCTCCCCTGATCTGGCGAATGCCCAATATGACTTGTTGCATCCATTGCATTTCTGCTTCAGCTTCTTTGTCCACCAGGCTTTTCTGGGGCGAGGGGAAAGCCGCCAGCATCAGGCTGTCATCGGTGAGTTGAAGGCGGTTTTTGACATCCTGCCAGATTTCTTCGGTGATAAATGGCATGATGGGATGCAACAGGCGCAAGGCCTGGTCCAATACGTGCAGCAGGGTGTGCTGGACATTGTGCCGCAGTGCGGTATCCCCCTGGTTCAGTAACGGCTTGGACAGTTCCACAAACCAGTCGCAGTATTCATTCCAGAAGAAATCGTAAATACTTTGGGCGGCCAGATCCAGGCGGTAATGCTCCATATGGCCGCTGATTTCTTCGGCACGGTGTTGCAGGCGGGAAACAATCCACTTTTCTTCTGTGGTGCGGGGTTGCCATTGAGACACTGGCGAGAAGTCTTCGGTATTGAGAAACACAAACCGGGCGGCATTAAATACCTTGTTACAAAAATTGCGGTAGCCTTCCAGCCGGCCCATGTCAAATTTGACATCCCGGCCGGTGGAAGCCAGTGAGGCGAAGGTAAAGCGCAAAGCGTCGCAGCCATAGGGTTTGATGCCCTCAGGAAACTCCGCACGGGTTTGCTGCTCGATTTTTGGAGCCATTTGCGGCTGCATGAGGCCGCTGGTGCGCTTCTTGATCAGGCTTTCCAGATCAATGCCGTCGATAATGTCCAGCGGGTCGAGCACATTGCCCTTGGATTTGGACATTTTTTGGCCTTGCGCATCCCGCACCAAACCGTGCACATACACTTGCTTGAAGGGCGCATCGTCCATGAACTTGAGGCCCATCATAATCATCCGCGCCACCCAGAAAAAAATGATATCGAAGCCGGTGACCAGTACGCTGGTGGGGTAAAAAGTTTTCAGATCCGGGTTATTATCTGGCCAGCCAAGGGTGGAAAACGGCCACAAGGCGGACGAAAACCAGGTATCGAGAACGTCCTCGTCCTGCTTGAGCGGCAGGTCTTCGGGCAGTTTGTATTTTTTCCGCACAGCCTGTTCAGACTGGCCGACGTAAATGTTGCCGGCTTCGTCGTACCAGGCGGGAATCCGATGACCCCACCACAATTGGCGGGAGATACACCAGTCCTGGATGTTGTTCATCCAGCTGTAATAGGTGTTTTTCCAGTTGTCAGGCACAAAGGCGATATCACCGTTTTCCACCGCGGCAATGGCCGGTTCGGCCAAGGGCTGGATTTTGACATACCACTGGTCTGTCAGATAAGGCTCGACGACGGTGCCGGAGCGGTCGCCACGCGGCACCATCAAAGTGTGATCTTCGACCTTTTCCAGCCAGCCCTGAGCCTCAAGGTCGGCCACAATCTGTTTGCGCGCCTCAAACCGGTCGAGGCTGCGGTATTTTTCCGGCATGTCATCGTTAATGCGGGCGTTGTCGGTGAGCACATTAATCAGTGGCAGCTGATGCCGCTGACCAATGTCGTAGTCATTGAAATCGTGCGCTGGTGTGATTTTGACACAGCCGGTGCCGAATTCACGGTCCACATAATCATCGGCGATAATGGGAATCAGGCGGCCGGTTAACGGCAGGACAATGTGCTTGCCCACCAGGTGCTGATAGCGTTCATCTTCAGGATGGACTGCCACAGCCGTGTCTCCCAGCATGGTTTCAGGCCGGGTGGTGGCCACCACCAAATGCTCGCCGGAAGGCTGGCCATTGTCATCGGCGATGGGGTAGCGAATATGCCACAAATGGCCTTGCTCCTCCTGGGAAATGACTTCCAGGTCAGATAAGGCCGTGTGCAATACCGGGTCCCAGTTAACCAGGCGTTTTCCGCGGTAAATCAGCCCTTCGTCATAGAGTTTTTCAAAGACTTCCCGGACTGCGGCAGACAGCCCTTCGTCCATGGTAAAGCGTTCCCGCGACCAGTCGCAGGAAGCCCCCAGCCGGCGGAGCTGTCGGGTGATGGTGTTGCCGGAGTGCTCTTTCCATTCCCACACCTTTTCGATAAATTTTTCCCGCCCCAGGTCGTGTCGGGTCAGCCCTTCGGCATTCAGTTGGCGTTCCACCACCATCTGGGTGGCAATGCCCGCATGGTCGGTGCCTGGCTGCCAGAGCGTTTTATCACCCTTCATGCGGTGGTAACGCACCAGTGCGTCCATGATGGTGTCCTGAAAGGCATGCCCCATGTGCAAAGTGCCGGTCACATTGGGTGGCGGGATCATGATGCAGAAACTCTCGGAGCCCTCTCCTCGAGGCTTGAAGTATCCATTCTGTTCCCAGTGCTGGTACCATTTGGTTTCAATGGCTGCTGGATCATATTTTTGCATCATGAGTAGGGTATCCTGAATCTAAAGCCTGACAATGAAGATTAAGTGGTGGCCGGTTTATTGTGACGTTGTCTGAAAAGACGCAGGCGACCGCGGCCGCCTGTGTGATTCTTTTCTTGTGGGCAAGTCTTGTTTTAGCCGGCGTTTTCGCTTTGGTCAATTAAAAACTGCGTCAGCAAGGGCACGACGCGACCGGTGGCGCCTTCTTCTTTTTTGCGCCAGGCAACCCCGGCAATGTCCAGATGCGCCCATGGCTGATCTTCTTCAATGAATTCTTCCAGAAAGGCCGCGGCGGTGATGGAACCGGCTGGCATGCCACCAATGTTTTTAATATCGGCGAAGTTGGTCTTCAATTGTTGTTTGTATTCATCGTACAAGGGCATATGCCAGGTGCGGTCGTATACTGCCTGGCCAGAGGCCATTAACTGGGCGGCCAGTTCATCGCGGTTACTCATGACCGCTGAGGTCACATGCCCCAGGGCGACCACGCAAGCGCCGGTGAGTGTAGCCACATCGACAATCACCTGCGGTTGGAATTCCTGGGCGTAAGTCAGTGCATCACACAAAATCAGGCGGCCTTCGGCATCGGTGTTGAGGACTTCGATGGTTTTGCCGCTGTAGGAGGTGATGACATCGCCTGGACGGTAGGCGCGGCCATCGGGCATGTTCTCCACAGTGGGCACCACCACCACCAGATTAATGGGTAGTTGCAGCTCGGCGGCAGTGATAAAGGCACCGATAACACTGCCTGCACCCATCATATCGTATTTCATTTCGTCCATATTGAGGCCGGGTTTCAGGGAAATACCGCCGGAATCGAAGGTCACGCCCTTGCCCACCAGGGCATAGGGTTTGGCATCGCCGCCGCCGTTGTACTCCAAAACCACGATTTTGGAGTCATTGGCACTGCCTTGGCCCACAGCCAACAAAGCGCCCATGCCCATTTCTTCCAGTTCGTCCTGATTGAGCACGCGGTGACGGGTATTAGCGTATTGGCTGGTAATTTCTTCTGCCTTGGCCGCCAGATACGCGGGATTGCAAATATTCGGCGGCAAATTGCCCAGTTCTCGGGCCTGCGTCATGCCGATGCCGATGGCATCGCCCTGGCGCACACAGTTTTCACAGTCCTGGCGCACGGTAATGGTGACTTGATCCAGATCGATTTTGTCCTCATCACGCACGGTGCGCGTGGCCGTATACTGGTAAGCGCCATTATGGGCGGCGATGGCGGCCAGTTGTGCCAGCCGCTTTTCGGGAATAGCGTCCTGGTTGATCAGTGGCATGAGACATTCTGCTTTCCGAACCGAGAGGCAGCCGGCTTGACGCACAGCCTTGGTTGTGGCGTCTTGATAGATACCCTTGTTGAAACGGTCCTTCTCTCCCAGGCCGGCGATAATGACGGGCTGATTTGTTTGACTGTACAGTGTGATCAACTGCGACGGCTCGGCACGAAAATCGCCTGTTTCCAGTAATCGTTGTAACTGGCCATTCAGTAAGGCGTCAATCTGGCGACCGGTGTCATTGAGCGTGTCACCAGAAAAAACACCAAATAAAATGGCATGATCGCCGGTTTCGGGTTGGGGGCTGATGCGTTGCGTGATTTTCATAATTACCTTCCATGCCAATGTGTGGCCTTGTGTCGTGAGAAAACAGAGTCAGCGCGAAATGGATATTTGGAGTCCGATCAGTCGCGCTTTAGCAGTTGTTACCTGCCTTTCCGTTTAAATAGAGCCGGCAGGTTACCGGTGTAGAAACGGCATAACGACGTATTCTAGCAATTTTCTCGCCATGAGCCAGCTTTTGCTATTGCAAAAAACGGAATGATACATTCGATGCCTTGTTTTGGCGTATCAGGTACGCGTTTGGAGCAAATTGAACGGAAAAGTGGAGCGCTGTGTCTTAAAATGTCAAATGATGCTGTGCCTTGCCAAATGCATGGACAGGGTCGTCTTTTGGTAAGATAGCTGTGGTTTTGACTGTGACATTGCTTGGACAGTGCCGCGGCTGCCATTGTTTTCTCACAGAATGGACATTGCGTGAAAATCCTTCCCTCTTATTTGCGGCGCGAATCGGCAAAGACATTTGCGGTTATTTTTTCCGTGCTGTTTCTGATTACTGTGGGCACCCTGTTTGCAGACACCCTGCGCGCCATTGCCCGCGGAGCCTTGCCGTCTTCCATGCTTGTGACTGAGCTGGGGCTGCGTACCGCCAGTGTGCTCACCATTCTGTTTCCCTTGTCCCTGTTTTTGGGCGTATTGGGTCACCTCAGTGGCATGTACCGCAACCAGGAGGCGGTGATGTACCATGCATTTGGTTTGGGAGTCGGCAGTTTTTTGCGATTTCTCATGCCCATGGCCATCAGTTTTGCGGTGTTTATGCTGGTGCTTTCCCTGTGGTTGGTGCCCTGGGCCTCGCGGCAGTCTGATATTTTGGCCCAGGCCGCCCGCAAGGAGGTCTCGGTGCTTGGCCTGAAAGAAGGGGAGTTCCAGAGCCTGGGCGATGATGATGCCGTGATTTATGTTGAGAAGATTGATGCCGACAATAATCGCTTTCAGCGTATTTTTCTGGCCCGTCAAACTCCTGAAGCAGTGGATGTGTTAACCGCCAGTTACGGCTACCAGTTTGAGGACGAGGCCAGTCATCAGCGTTATCTGGCACTATTTGATGGCCACCGGACCCAAGGCCGTCTGGGGCAGTTGCGCTATCAGCGCATCCACTTTGAGCGGGCGGATGTGAAGCTGCCGCGTTTGCGCGGCCGGGCTTTTTCTGTGGAGGAAGACGGCAAAACACTGCGGGAATTACTGGCTTCAGAATCGCTTAAGGACCGCACGGAATTGCACTGGCGCCTGGTGCCCCCGATTTCGGTGCTGGTGCTGGTGGCCCTGGCTGTGGCATTGGCGCGCACCTCTCCCCGTGAGGGCAAATACGGCAACCTGATGATTGGTTTGCTGGTCTATGTGGCCTATGTCAACTTTCTCGCATTGGGTCGGGCCTTGCTGGAGCAAGGCAAATTGCCGCAATGGCTGGGCCTGTGGTGGGTGCACCTGGCGTTTTTGGCTTTTGCCTTGTGGCGGATCTGGAAACAGGATGGCGAGTTAGGGCCGTTTCGGGCCAGGAAATTAGGCCCATGTTGAAAATTATCGACCGCTATCTTCTGAAATCGGTGAGTCAGGGCGTATTGCTGGCTGTCCTGATCTTCTTATCGCTGGATGTATTGATCGCTATTATTGGAGAAATGGGTGACATTGGCCACGGCGACTATGGTGTGGCCGATGCTTTTTATTTTGTTTTGCTTACCATTCCCCGCCGGATTTATGACATGTTTGCCGTTAGTGCCGTGGTGGGCGTGTTGCTGGGCCTGGGGGCCTTGGCGGCGGGTTCCGAGCTGACGGTGCTGCGCTCAGTCGGATATAGCCGCTTGCGCATTGCCTGCACCGTCGCCATGGCCATGGCTATCTGGATGCTGCCAATGGCTTGGCTGGGCGAATTTATTGTGCCCAACAGCGAATTTTTGGCGGAGTCCTTTCGAACCGGTCAACTGAAAAAAAACATGGGTATCAGCCGCCACTCGGGCATTTGGGTCCGTGATGGGGATGTGATTTTGAATGCGCTCCCGGTTGTGGATAAAAGCCATAATCGGCAAGAGGTGCGTCTGCTCGATGTGCATATTTTTCAGTTGGATAAAACCTTGCAGTTGACGGAGGTTTCACAGGCGCGGGAAGCCGAGCATCAGAATGGCGCGTGGCACATGCGGGATGTGTCAACCACCCGCTTTACTCCCGGGAAGGTTCTCATGGAACAGGCAGAAGAAAAAGTCTGGCCATCGCGGATTGATCCTAAAATTCTGATGATTAGTCGCACCCGGCCAAAATACCTGTCGATGCGTGACATTATTCGCTTACAGCACTTCAAAAGCCGGCAGGCCTATGTGGCGCCTGCCTATCGGGTCGCCTTGTGGGCCAAATTGAGTTTCCCCTTGCTGGTGATTGCATCAGCGCTGAGTGGCTTGCCGTTTTTGTTTGGTTCATTGCGTGGCGGAGTTGGGCAGCGCCTGACAATAGGGATCATGCTGGGTGTTGTGCTGTATCTGGCCAACCGCACATTACTGAATCTGGGAGAGGTTTATGCCTTGCACCCAATCTGGGTGACGGTGTTACCACCGTTATTGATTATTGCAGGGGTGCTCTGGTACCTGCGCTCAGGGCGCCTGGGAAATCCAGCGGCGTGCCAGCAGGCGTTGGTGGCAGAAATCGCCTAAAGGCGACGGTGATGCAGTGGCGACGAGTGTCTGTGAGATCCCGGATTAGCCGGAAAACAGTCCCAGACTGGCAGTCAACAAGGCACTGGCGCCGGCCAAGCCCAGAGTCACCAGCGTGAAAGCCACCGGCCAGGATCGCGGCTTCAAACCGTTCCAGTGCAATTTCCAGGTTTTCATGCCCAAGGTTTGTCCGCCCATTTTCAGTGAAGTGGTAATGTAGGCGCTGATACCGGCCAGGATAATCAACTGAAACCACAGGGTTTCTGGCGGCACTTCATGCTGTGGGGAGAGGATGACGGTGATGAGGCTGAGAAAAAGAGCGATGCCAAACATCACCAGGCCGTCATAAACCACGACCGCGATGAGCTTGAAAAACAATAGAGGGATGTGACTTTTTTTCATCTTAACGTGGTTTTTGAACGCCCGGCAAAGAGGCATTTTACGCCACTTGAAAACAGGAAAAAACCATTGCGGCAAAAGTGTCTACACACCTTCAGCACAAGGTCGGGGCAAATGAATCAACAGGACACCTAACTGAACAATCTGTAACACTTGTTCATGCTTTCCTACTCGTTTTTTTGACAAATGTACACCCCAAAATGCTAAAAATAGGGCTTTTCTTTTCACAAGTGAGACGGTATTCTAGGCCCTAACCTTAAGCGGTGCAGGCTTTCTGGCCGCCAAATTCGGGTCTTGTCCCGGTTTTTGGCAGGGTGGGGGCCTGGTTTTTCTTAATTAACATGAGTGGTAACACGGTATGTACATAGCACAGAATGCAAATCGAGCAATTCGACTTGTTGTGGTTGCGCTGGCTCTGGTTCTTGCCGCCGGGGTGAATGCCCAGGCGTTGAAAACAGCCATCCAGACAGACATAAAAATCAACAAGGACGCAGCCAAAGCACAAAAAACGGTGGACCGGCTGGCGGAACAGACAGATAACCTGACAATTAAGTACCGCACGGTTCTGAACGAAATTGAAAGTCTGAAAATTTACAACGATCAGTTGGAGCGCGTGGTCGAGGACCAGCGTGCGCAAAAAGCCTCCATACTCCAGCAGATGGATCAGTTGGAAGCCACCAACCGCGGTGTTGTTCCGCTGATTATCGAAATGGTGGAAATGCTGGGTGAACTGGTGCAAGCTGATGTCCCATTTAAACTGGCTGAACGCATGGCGCGTGTTGCCGCTCTTGAAGATTTGCTTGACAAGTCTGACATCACCACATCTGAAAAGTTCCGTAAAGTGACCGAAGCCTACGGCATTGAGCTGGACTATGGCCGTTCGGTGGAAACCTACGAAGATACCTTGCCCAGCGAAAACCGCAAGGTGAGGTTCCTGCGAATTGGTCGTACTTTGCTCCTGTATCAAACCCTGGATGAAAAACAGTCTGGCTGGTGGAACCCGCTGACCCGGAAATTTGAACATCTGGGTAAGGAATATAACGACACCATCAAGCAAGGCATCCGCATGGCTGCCAAGCAGGCCGCACCGGATCTGGTTAGACTGCCGGCGACAGGCCCGAAACAAGCTGGAGGACAATAAGCCATGAAAAAAATTATTATTGCATTGAGTGCTTTTTTGCTGGCTGGTGCCGCAAGCGCCCAGCAGGCAAACACCAAAAGCATGGATGAGTTGCTGAAAAAAGTGTATCAGGCCGGCCGCGAAAGCTCTGCGGAAAACAAGCGCCGCATTGCCGAGTTCAAGCAGAAGCGGGATCAGCAGCAGCGTTTGCTGAATGAAGCGCGTGCGGCTTTGCGTGCCCAGGAACAGCGCAGCGAAAGGCTGAAAGCTGAATATGACGCCAATGAAAAAGAGCTGGCTGATCTGGAAACCGTTCTGCACGAACGTTCTGGTAACCTGGGTGAAATGCAGGGCACCATCAAGATTCTGGCCGGTGACTTGCGTTCCCAGTTGGAGCATTCTCTGACCAGCGCCCAGTATCCTGACCGCATTGATTTTCTGGCGGAACTGGCTTCCAAGAAAGAACTGCCAACGATCGATGATATCCGCCGCTTGTGGTACGAAATGCAGCGTGAAATCACCGAATCGGGCAAGATTGTCAAGTTTAAAACCGATATTCTGAATGCTGAGGGCATTGTAGAGAAGAATCAGGAAGCGGCCCGTCTGGGTGTGTTCGACGCTTTCGACAAGGATGGCAACTTTCTTATTCTCAAGTCGCCTGACGAAGAAGGTGGCCTCAGCAAGCCGATTCTGCACCGTCTGAAGCGGCAGCCTGACGGCCGTTGGCTGGCGCTGTCACGTAAATTCGTCCAAACTCCGCCCAACCAGGTGACGGATGTGCCTGTGGACTATACCCGCGGCACCATTTTGCAACTGGTGGTTCAAACACCCAGTTTGTGGGAAAAGGTCAAGGAAGGCGGCATCGTGGGCTATGTGATCCTGTCCCTGGGCGCTATTGGCCTGCTGGTGGCGCTGTGGAAGTTCCTGCAGTTGCTGACCATTGGTCGCAAAATCAAGCGCCAGCTCAAGAGCAAGCAGCCACGCGAAGACAACCCGCTGGGCCGGATTATGAAGGTTTATACCGAGAATCCCGATGCGGATATCGAAACCATGGAGCTGAAGCTGGATGAAGCCATTTTGCGTGAAACAGCACCGCTGGAGTCCGGACTGTCATTTATTAAGGTGCTTTATGTGATTGCCCCGCTCCTGGGTCTGTTGGGTACAGTGGTGGGCATGATCCAGACCTTCCAGATGATTACCCTGTTTGGCACCGGCGATCCCAAGAGCATGGCCGGTGGTATCTCCATGGCTCTGGTCACCACGGTGCTGGGTCTGGTAGTAGCCATCCCGCTGACAGTATTGCACTCCATCTTGCAGTCCATGGCACGCAAGCAAACCCAGATTCTGGAAGAGCAAAGCGCGGGCATTATCGCCAGAATGGCGGAGAAGTAAGATGTATCAGTTAAAAGAGTTCTGGTATTCAATCCTCAGTTTTATCAACATGGGTGGCCCGGTGCTCTGGGCCATCATGCTGGTATTGTTTTTGATGTGGGTGATGATTCTGGAGCGTCTTTACTTTTATTCTGTGGCTTTTCCGCGCATGAGGAAAAAAATCCTTCAGGAGTGGGATGCCCGTAGCGACACCACCAGCTGGTATGCCAAGCGCATCAAGGAAGCCAAGGTCTCTGAAGCGTCTATTGCCTTGCGCTGGGGTCTGGGTTTTTTGGATGCCTTGGTGGCCATCAGCCCATTGCTGGGTTTGTTTGGCACCGTGTATGGTATGTTACAGGTATTTGACATTATGGCTGTGGCCGGTACCAGTAATGCACGCGCCATGGCAAGCGGCGTTTCCAAGGCGACGATTCCCACCATGGCGGGCATGGTCGCTGCGCTTTCCGGCGTGTTTTTTACCACTTATTTCAAGCAAAAGGCGCGTAGGGAAGCAGAAAAACTTGAAGACGCCATGTATTCGCATTAAGACTTTTTCGCAGCGGAGGAACCATTCCGCTGCGAAGCCTGTCGCTATACTACAGGCACCACCGGAATTATTTGAGGTTTAAACCCCATGAAAAGACGACACTTTCACGAAGACGAAGCCGAAATCAACATCACGCCCATGCTGGATGTGGTGTTTATCATGCTGATTTTCTTTATTGTGACCACATCCTTTGTCAAGGAAACCGGTGTGGAGGTCAATCGGCCCACGGCTTCTTCTGCCAAAAAGGTGAGCAAGGGCAACATTCTTATTGCCATTAAGGACAATGGCAAAATCTACATGAACAAACGGGACATTGATATTCGCGCCGTGCGGGCCAATGTAGAAAAAGCCCATGCAGAAAATCCAGAAGGAACCGTGGTCATTATTGCTGACAAAAACTCCAAAACCGGCGATTTGGTTCAGGTGATGGACCAGGTCAAGGCCGCAGGCGTAGAGAAAATTTCAGTGGCCGCCCAGCGCGGGGAGAGCTAAACGATGAGTTCCGGCATTAAAAAAGTGGCGGTGATGCCGCTGGCAGTGATTCTGGGAGCCATTATTACGCTGGCGCTGTTCTATTTTATGTATTCACTGATTACGACCAGCGGCGCAAAACCGCGCGACAGCGACAATCCCACTATTGATTTTTCGCCGGTCAAGCTGGAAGCCGATGCAGAGCGGAAAAACCGTGTTCGGCCGAAGAAGCCACCACCACCAAAGGAGCCGCCACCACCGCCCAAAATGCAGGTGGCGCAACAGACCAAGCCTGTTAACCAGATGCCTTCAATGGACATGCCTAACCTGGACCTGGCAGCCAATGGAGATGGTCCGGCTTTGGGCGCGGTCGGCTATGGTGTGGATCGCAATGCCGAAGGCGATGTGATTCCTCTGGTGCGAATTCCGCCGCAATATCCCAGAAAAGCGGCCATGGCCAAAATCGAAGGGTGGGTAAAAGTCGAATTCACCATTACTGAAGAAGGCACCGTCACTAGCCCGCGTGTGGTCGAGTCGAAGCCTCCACGAATTTTTGACCGGGAAGCCTTGCGGGCAATTTTGAAATGGAAATTCAAGCCCAAAATTGTTGATGGCGTGCGCGTTCCCCAAGTGGCGACGCAAACCATTGAGTTTAAGCTGGAAGGCTGATTTTTCCAACCAGGTTCGACATGGAAATAGTCTGTGGCGGTCTTGGATCAAGAAGGCCTAATAATATTGTGGTAACTTTATGAAAAAAATACTTCTATTCCTTGTTCTTTTGCTGACAGCGTGGCCATTGCTGGCTGCAGTGGAAAAAACCAGTAACCCCAAGCGGGAAGTCAAAGGCCTGTTGCCCAGCCCGGAAAATTACAAAAAACTGGAAAAATATTCCCAGTTTATGGCAGACGAGAAGTATGCAGAGGCCAAGGCGGGTTTTGAGTCCATGTTGCAGCGCAAGCTGAACAATTATGAAAGGGCGGTGGTGCTGCAATATCTGGGTTACCTGGCCATGCAGGAAGACAAGCCCCAGGCAGCCATCAAATACTTCAAGGAAGTCGTTAAGCTGAATTCCCTGCCCAATCGCACTCATTTTAATGTCATGTCCAATATTGCCCGCATGTACATGGCCACGGGACAGTATCGCAAGGCGGTTCAGGCTTGGCAGGATTATTTCAACGCCACTGATGAAATCAGGGATTCCGATTACGCCTTACTGGCGAATACCTATGTCCAGCTTGAAGACTTTAAAAAGGGCCAGCAATACATTAAAAAGGCCATTGCCATGTCGGATAAGCCCCCGGAAAGCTGGTATCAGCTTTTGTTAATCACCCATCAGCAATTGGGTGAGTTCCGCCAGGCGGCCAAAGTTCTGGAGTATCTGGTCCAAAACTATCCACATAAAAAGAATTACTGGAAACAGCTCTCGCAGACCTATTTTGCGCTCAAACAGGACCAAAAAGCGCTGGCGGCGCTGGACTTGGCAAACTTGAATGGCTTGCTCACAACCCAGCAAGACCTGTTGCAACTGTTCAAACTGTACGCTTATCTGGATGTGCCCTATAAGGCGGGCAAGGTGTTGGAAGGCGGACTGAAGTCCGGTGTGATCGAAAGCACCAAAAAGCACTGGAAAGACCTGGGGGCCACCTGGTATCAGGCACAGGAGTTGCAAAAAGCCTTGGCTGCTTTCAAAAAAGCGGCCGAGTTGTCTGATGACGGGGAGCTGGATTTCCAGATTGCCAATATTTATGTGGGGCTTGAAGATTGGGCCAGTGCCCGAACAGCCCTGAAAGCGGCTTTGCAAAAGGGTGGCTTGAAAGACCGCGATGTGGGTAATTCCTGGTTGTTATTGGGAATGGCCGAAAACTATCTGGGCAATGAGACCGCGGCCCGAAAGGCCCTGGAAAACGCCAAGAAATTTCCCAAGGTGCGTAATAATGCCGTGCAATGGCTGAAACACATTGAGCAAACCCGTCTGACAAAAGCCAAACTGCAAGAAAGCGAGTCAGCCAATCTCAATGACGCAACCCAGCAGCCCAGTGAAGCCACAGCCGAAGGCTGAAAGCCCATGGCTGGAACCGTTTACCCGCTGGCTGCTACTGGAAAAGGGCTTGTCCGCCAACAGCGTCAAAAGCTATTGCAGTGACTTAAGCCCTTTTTTCAGTTTCCTTCAGCACCAGCGGTTATCTGTCGAGCTTTTGTCAGCTGCTGACGCTAGTGATTTTCGTCAGTGGTTGCATCAGCGAGGTTATCAGGCCAGCACGTTGGCGCGAAAACTATCCGCTTTGCGCCAGTTCTACCGTTTTTTGCTGATTAAAAAGATTGTTAAGGAAAACCCCTTCGCGCTCCAGCGCACGCCCAAGACGACGCGTCACCTGCCCAAGCCCCTGAATGAAAATGATATAGAAGCGTTGTTGCAGGCCCCGGATACCCGGACCTTAACCGGTTTGCGGGACAAAGCCATGCTGGAGGTGATGTATGCCGCCGGCTTACGTGTCAGCGAGCTGGTGAATCTGCGCTTGGGTCAGGTGAACCTTAACCGGGGCTTGTTGCGTATATTCGGCAAAGGTGAAAAAGAGCGGCTTGTGCCGTTGGGTGAGGAAGCGGTGACGTGGCTCAGTCGCTACTTGCACGCCCGGGCAATCAGCGACTCACAAAACCATCCCCGGCAGTTGATTTTTTCCACGCTTCGGGGAAGCGGCATGACGCGCCAGGCGTTTTGGTATCGCATCAAAAAATATGCCCGCCAATGTGGTCTGTCGCCATTGCCTTCACCACACCAGTTAAGACACTCTTTCGCCACGCATTTGCTGAACCATGGCGCGGATTTGCGCGTGGTTCAAATGTTACTCGGCCATGAAAACCTGAGTACGACACAAATTTATACCCAGGTGGCTAACAGGGCTTTGAAGACTATTCACCGCAAACACCACCCCCGGGGATAGCGCAATGGCAGCACACTTGTCTATACGGCAGCAGGGAACTACAATCGGCTCATATTGTCTGAACCACATTCCTTTTGCCGCAATCGCTGCCTGTGATTGTCTACACTAACCAAAGGTATTTAGCATGACTCCAGTTTTTCACTTACCTCGTATTTTTTTGGCCACATTGGCAATATTCTTTGTTACCCAGGCATTTGCTGAAGTCTCTCAGGAAGCCGATCAAAAAATTCGCGCGGCCTTAAAGCAGATGGCGCCTGCCGCCAAAATTGTTTCCATTCAGGAAACGCCCATGGCCGGTGTCAAAGAGGTCACCCTTGATTCTGGCCGGGGCGGAGAAATTTACTATGTGTCTGATGACGGCCAGTATCTGATTACCGGCAGCATGTATAGCACCCAGACACGGGAAGATTTGACCGAAGCCAAAAAAGCGGGGATTCGCAAGCAACTGGTGGCCCGTTTTGGGCCTGACAAGCGCATTGATTTTTTCCCCAAGGACATGAAGCATCACATTACCGTTTTTACGGACATTGATTGTGGCTATTGCCGCAAGCTCCACACCCAAATGGATGAATACAACAAGCGTGGCATCGGTGTCAGTTATTTGTTCTTCCCACGGGCTGGACTCAAATCCAATTCTTATGACAAAGCCGTGGCCGTGTGGTGCGCGGACGACAGACAAGAGGCCATGACCAAAGCCAAGACCGGCATTCAGGTCGATTTGAAGACTTGCGAAAACCCCGTGGGCGAGCATTACAAAACCGGTCTTGCCGTGGGTGTATCTGGCACGCCGGCGATTGTGCTGGACAGTGGCACACTCATGCCCGGCTATTTACCACCAGATGCCTTGTTGCAACGTTTGGACTACTACCAGACGCTGGAAAAAAACAAAGCCGCCCAAGCCAGTCAGTAATCGCTGGAATAGATGCAAAAACCGGCTTCAAGCCGGTTTTTGCATTGGTGAAGCCCTACGGTGGCCAGAGACGTTGCATGTGGTATCATTGCCGGCCGATTTGTTAATGCCTTTGTTATGGACAAAGGCCCTGTTCACCTACGCCAGATAATCTGCTCATGTCCAGTCAACTTCTGTTCCTGAAAGGCCAAACAGCCATTTCTCCGTTTCGCATTCGTCAACTGAACCGGGGGCAATCCCGCCCGATTTCGGCCATCGATGATCTGTTTGTTTTGCAGCTGCGCTCACCGACGCCCCACTCGCGTGCGACGGCGACCATCACCGGTTTATTGGGAACAGATATTCCGTGCCCCCCGGTGGCGGCGAATCAGGTGATTATTGCACCACGCGTTGGCACCATTTCCCCATGGTCCAGCAAGGCCACAGACATCTTCCATCGCTGTGCGGTGGATGAAGTCCAGCGGGTGGAAAAAGCCCGCATTATCACATTCGCCTGCGACGATGCGCGGCAGTTACCCAATACGACTCTTGAACGTTGGCATGATCCGATGACCGAATCGGTTTTCTTTTCGCTGGACGATTTGCAGGCGCTGTTTGCCGAACAGCCGCCCCAGCCGGTCCGTGAAGTGGATACCCTCCATGGTGGCAAAGCCGCGCTGGAAGCACTGAACCGAGATCTGGGGTTAGCGCTTTCATATCAGGAAATGGATTATTTGCTTTCGGCCTATCAGGGCATTAACCGCAATCCCACGGATGCCGAGCTAATGATGTTTGCCCAGGCCAATTCCGAGCATTGCCGCCACAAGATATTTAATGCCCAGTGGACAATAGACGGCCAGCGGCAACCCAAATCCCTGTTTGCCATGATACGCAATACGGAAGCACAAACCCCGCGTCCGGCGCTATCGGCGTACAAGGACAATGCGGCGGTGTTTCAGGGTGGCCCGGCTTCGCGCTGGGTGGCCGACCCGATCACCGGTCAGTATCGCCGCCTGAACGAAGACGTGCAGGTGCTTATCAAGGTCGAAACCCATAATCACCCCACAGCCATTTCGCCTTTTCCCGGGGTCGCCACCGGTTCCGGCGGGGAAATCCGCGATGAGGCTGCCACCGGCCAGGGAGCCAAGCCCAAAGCTGGCCTGACCGGCTTTTCTGTCAGCCATTTGCGTATCCCGGACTGGGTTCAGCCGTGGGAAGCGGACAATCCGGGCAAGCCCGGGCGCGTTGCCTCAGCGCTGGATATCATGCTTGAAGGGCCTGTTGGCGGTGCGGCTTTTAACAATGAATTCGGCCGCCCAAATCTAACCGGTTACTTTCGAACATTTGAGTGGCGTCAATCGGAAAACCACTGGCGGGGATATCACAAACCCATCATGCTCGCCGGTGGCTTGGGCAACATTCGCCCCGGTCACGTCCAGAAGGAAGCCACGCACACCGATGACATCATGGTGGTATTGGGTGGGCCGGCCATGCTCATTGGCCTGGGTGGCGGCGCGGCCTCCAGTGTAGACGGTGGCAGCAGTGATGAGCAACTGGACTTTGCCTCGGTGCAGCGAGGTAACCCGGAAATGCAGCGCCGCGCCCAGGAAGTGATTGATCGCTGCTGGGCCTTGGGAGATGACAATCCGATTCGCTCGATACACGACGTGGGTGCCGGGGGCTTGAGCAACGCCATGCCCGAGTTGCTGCATGATGGCGGCAAAGGCGGTTGGCTGGAACTGCGCGAACTGGATATTGCCCAGCCGGGTATGTCCCCCATGGAAATCTGGTGCAATGAGTCCCAGGAACGTTATGTGCTATCCATCCGGCCGGAAAAGCTGGAACTGTTTCAGGCGCTGTGTGCGCGCGAAAACTGCCCGGTGGCCATTATGGGCACGGCCTGCGAGCAGGAACAATTGGTGGTGCATGATGCGGAATTCGATAATCGGCTCGTGGATATCCCCATGGCCTTGTTGTTTGGAAACACCCCGGCGGTGCACAAGGATATTCAACGCCAGCCAGTGGCGTTGCAGCCACTGGATTTATCCTCGCTGGTGATCGAGGAAGCCATGCAGCGGGTATTGGCGTTTCCGACCGTGGCCAGCAAACAGTTTCTGATCACCATTGGGGACCGCAGTGTGGGCGGGTTGGTATATCGCGATCAAATGGTGGGGCCCTGGCAGGTGCCGGTGGCCGACCAGGCCATCACTTTGCGCGATTACGATGGTTATGCCGGTGAAGTCATGGCCATTGGCGAACGCACTCCGGTGGCCATTATCAATGGCCCTGCGGCCGGCCGACTGGCTGTGATCGAGGCTTTGACCAATCTGGCCAGTGCGCCGGTGGGGCCGTTGCCCGGGATTAAACTGTCCGCCAACTGGATGGCCGCCAGCGGCAAAGGCCGGGAAGACGAAATTTTGTTTGACACGGTCAAAGCCGTGGGGGAAGAACTGTGCCCGGCATTGGGCATTGGCATTCCGGTGGGCAAGGATTCCCTGTCCATGCACATGCAATGGCAGCAGGATGAACAATCGCGGGCCGTCACCGCGCCGGTATCACTGGTGGTTTCGGCATTTGCAGCAGTGGACGATGTGCGTCAGGCCGTTACACCACAAATTGGTCCCGGGCAACAATTATGGCTGCTGGACTTGGGGCAGGGTAAAGATCGTCTCGGCGGCTCGGTGCTGGCCCAGGTCTATAACCAGCTGGGCGATCAGGCGCCAGACCTGGACGATACAGACCTGTTCGTGCGCTTTTGGGAAATGATGCAGGAAAGCCTGGCAGCAAACACGTTGGCCGCCGCGCACGATCGCTCTGATGGCGGCCTGTGGGCCTGTGTGGCGGAAATGGCGTTTGCCGGCCAGCAAGGTGTCTCGCTGCGTGTGCCGGATCATCGTTCACCGGAGGCGTTTCTGTTTGCCGAGGAACCCGGCATGGTGGTGGCCATTGATGAGGGAAAACAAGAGGATTTTTCGGCTCTGTTGGAAAAATACCGGCTCACCGGTATTGCCATCCACCTGGGTGCCTGTACTGCGGAAAAAACCATCCAGATACAGCATAACAACACCTGTCTGAGCGCCCGTCCCCTGGCGTACTGGCAAAAAATCTGGAGCGAAAACAGCTATCGCATACAACGCTTGCGGGACCATCCGGCCTGTGCCGATGAAGAATATGCCGCACTGGATGCGCCGGGCTTGCCCATGCAGCCACGGGCGGATTTTGACTTTAGTGAGAATCAGGTGGCACCTTTCATCCACAGCCGCCGGCCGCCGGTGGCGATTCTGCGTGAACAAGGGGTTAATGGCCAACTGGAAATGGCCATGGCCTTTGAGCGGGCGCATTTTGCCCCGGTGGATGTGCATATGCAGGATTTGATTGACGGTCGCTTCAGCCTGGATGAGTTTGCCGGACTGGTGGCCTGTGGCGGTTTTTCCTATGGTGATGTGCTGGGCGCAGGCCAAGGCTGGGCCAAGGGCATTTTGTATGATGAGCGTCTTCGCCGCCAGTTCAGCGATTTTTTTGCCGACGAAAGCCGCTTTGCGCTGGGGGTGTGCAATGGCTGCCAGATGTTATCTTCGCTGAAATCCATGATTCCCGGCAGCGAACGTTGGCCCCGGTTTATGCGTAACCGCTCCGAACAGTTTGAGGCCCGGTTCTCGCAGCTGGAAATCCAGCCGGGCAATAACCTGTTTTTTGCCGATATGGCCGGGGCCCGTATTCCCGTGGCCATTGCCCATGGCGAAGGCCGAGCGCAATTCGCCAGTGACGAAGACCGCCACCGGGCGGTTGTCGCCGCCCGTTATGTGGACAACAGCGGCCGGGCCACCCAGTCCTATCCGTTCAACCCCAACGGTTCGGATGATGCTGTGGCGGCAGTGGCGAACCAGGCAGGCAATGTTTTGATTATGATGCCGCACCCAGAGCGTGTTTTCCGCAGTGTGCAAATGTCCTGGGCGCCGTCATCCTGGGGAGAAAATTCCCCCTGGATGCGAATGTTTTATAATGCCAGAAGGTTTATTGGCTAAATGGAGTCATAAAGATCAACAATATGCACGCGGACTCACGACAATCCAAGATAAAACAGTTGCTGGTGGCGGCAATTCTGTTCTTGCCATTGAGTTTTTTTATCTGGTTTTACAGCGCGTCCTTGCTGGTGTTGCCTGTGCACTGGCTCAGTGAGTGGATTCTGACTCACTGGCACCCGGACTTAATCAAGGAAATCACGCAGAACTATTACCTGCTGAATGTCCAGACCCTTATTTTCCCCGAGGAAGACTTTGCCCAGGGCGCGGGAAAACTGGCCGTTTTAGAGGTTACTGTCAACCCGATGATTTACGGTTACGGGCTGGCAGTGTTTGCTGGTCTGGTGATGGCCCGGCCCGATTTAAGCTGGAAGCAGCGCCTGAAGCAATTACTGGCGGCTTATGTGCTGGTCTGCCTGATACAAACCTGGGGCGTGGTGTGGGAAACCCATAAAAGCCTGTTTTTTGCCGGTGGGCCTGATGCCCAAAAAGCGGTGCTGTCAACGGGCCTTGACCCCAATCTAATCGCGCTATTCTACCAAATGGGGTATTTGATATTCCCGGCGGTGTTGCCCGTTATGGTGTGGATTGTTTTCAATCGCGACTTTATCAGTGAACTGACAGGACTGGGATTATCTGCTGTGGTGGCGGGAAAAGCTACAGAGGACAAGACGCGCGGTGGAACCTCAAAGCCACGGAGCGGGTCAAAATGACCACCGATGCCAATAAAACGCGTCACAGAAGAAAAGCACACAGGCACAAAACTGCATGACTGAATCCACTGACACTCACCCTGAACCGACCCGGATGGAAACCCGCCAGCGTCTACAGGACAGGCCGGAGCCGGCAGCAGAAGAGGCGCACGTTCCTGCTGAAACAGCCCCGGAACTATCGCCGCAGGCGGCTTTTGAGCATAAGGTCTGCCAGCACCTTATTGCCAATGGCAAACTGCGAGAGGAAGACCTGGCGCGCGGCCAGCGTCTTTTCAATGAAAGTCTGAATACCCGCTTGTTGCCGCTACTGGCGCGCCTGGGTCTGGTCTCCGAGCGGGATGTGGCCCAAGCCATCAGTGAGTTGATGGAGCTGCCCCTGGCCACAGAAAAGGACTATCCGGAAAGCGCCAGCCTGGTTTCGGAGATTCCGGTGCGATTTATGCGTGAACAGCAATTTGTGCCGCTGCAGGAAGATGAAACCGGGCTGGAAGTCAGCATGGTTTACCCGTATGACGACTTTACCGTGCAGTCATTGCAACTGGCCACCGACAAGCCGCTGAAAATCAAGGTTGGCATGCCATCGGATGTCGAAAACGCCATAGAAAAATACTTTGGCGGCGGCAAGTCCTCCATGGGGCAAATTGTCGAAAACCTGGGTGAGGGAGAACGGGGCGAAGAAGAAGACGTTGACCACTTGCGGGACATGGCTTCGGAAGCCCCTGTCATTCGCCTGGTGAACCTGATTATGCAGCGGGCTGTTGAACAGCGGGCTTCGGATATTCACATTGAACCCTTTGAAAACCGCCTCAAGGTGCGTTATCGCATCGACGGCGTTTTGCATGAAGTGGAGTCGCCACCGGCGCGTTCCACCGCTGCGGTGATCAGCCGCATCAAAATCATGGCCAAGCTCAATATTGCCGAGCGCCGCTTGCCCCAGGATGGCCGCATCATGCTGCGGGTGCAAGGCAAGGAGCTGGATTTGCGCGTCTCAACGGTGCCCACCGCCTACGGTGAATCGGTGGTCATGCGGATACTCGACCGGGAAAATATCGTTTTTGACTTTCACAAACTGGGGTTTTCCGATCAACTGCTGCAGCGGTTCATGAAGGTGCTGAATTTGCCCCACGGCATTATTCTGGTCACCGGCCCCACCGGCTCGGGAAAGACCACAACCCTGTACACCGCTTTGCAGCACCTGAACACCGAGGAGCGGAAGATAATCACCGTGGAAGATCCGGTTGAATATCAACTGGCCGGCATTAACCAGATTCAGGCCCGGCCGGATATCGGTCTGGACTTTTCCTCCGCTTTGCGCGCCATTGTGCGCCAGGACCCGGATGTCATCATGATTGGTGAAATGCGTGACCTGGAAACCGCCCGTATCGCCATTCAGTCAGCGTTGACCGGGCACCTGGTGTTGTCCACCATTCACACCAATAATGCCGCCGGGGGCATTACCCGCATGCTTGATATGGGCGTGGAAGACTATCTGCTCACTTCCACCATCAACGGCATTCTGGCTCAGCGCCTGGTGCGGCGGCTGGACGAAAACAAGGAAAAATACCCCCTGCTGCCGGAAATGGTGCAGGAGCTGGGCCTGCACCGTTTTACCAATGAGGGCCCGGTGCATTTCTACCGGCCCAAACCCTCTGATGAAAATCCTACGGGTTACAAGGGACGGGTATCGATTCTCGAATTTCTGGAAATGTCCGACCCCATTCGCCGCCTGGTCATGCAACAGGCCACGGCCGGAGAAATCCAGAAACAGGCCGTGGCGGAAGGCATGCTGACCATGTATGACGATGGCCTGCAAAAGTGTCTGGACGGCGTGACCAGTTTTGAGGAAGTCTTACGGGTCACGCAGGAGGGATAGGCGCATGGCCCAGTATCTTTACAAGGCCTTGACACCCGCTGGCGAACCGGTTGAAGGCCAGATGGAAGCCGCCAGTGAGGCGGAAGTCATCGCCAAAATCCAGGAAGCCGGTAATCTGCCGCTTTCTGCCAGCCGCATGGGAGAAGGCTTTTCCTGGCAAAACTTTCGCCTTTCCCGCCGCAGCATCACCCAGAAACAGGTTGGGGAATTTACCGACCAGCTTGCCACATTGCTGACTTCCGGCATGCCGTTGGACCGCTCGTTGTCGGTCATGCTGGATTTGGCGGATGATGAACGCCTGCATGCCATGATCAAGGCCATTCGTGACAAAGTTCGCGGCGGGGGGAACTTGTCCGATGCGCTGGCAGAGCAGCATGTTTTTTCCAAGCTGTACGTCAATATGGTTCGCGCTGGTGAAATGGGCGGCACGCTGGAAAAGACCCTGCAACGCTTGAGCGATTACCAGGCGCGCAGCAAGGCGCTCAAGGACTCGGTGTTGTCAGCCATGATTTACCCGGCGATTCTGCTGGTGCTGGCGGTGGGCTCGCTGTTTATCCTGTTGGGCAAGGTGGTGCCGAGTTTTCAGCCCATGTTTGAAGAATCCGGCATGCAGATGCCGATGCTTACGCAAATCGTTTTGGGCGCGGCCAATATTGTTGTAGGCTACTGGTGGGTTTTGGTCGTTGCTGTGGTGGCAGTGACGCTGCTGCTGCGGCAACGGCTGGAAGACCCCAAGTTCCGGTACCAGTGGGATGCCCGTAAGCTGCGCGTTCCACTGTTTGGCGATCTGATTCAACGTTTGGAAACGGCGCGTTTTACCCGCACCCTGGGGACTTTGCTCAACAGCGGAGTGCCTTTGCTGAGCGGATTGGGCATCGCCAAAAATGTCATGAATAACCAGGTGCTGGTTGAAGCCGTGGACACGGCGGCCGAACGGGTCAAACATGGTGAGGCGCTGGCCGATGCCCTGTCCGATGCAGAGTATTTTCCCCGCTTGGCCCAGCAACTGATTGCGGTGGGTGAAGAAACTGGCAAACTGGACGAAATGCTGCTGAAAACCGCTAATACTTACGATGGCGAGGTTAGAACGACCGTTGACCGCATGTTGTCGGTGCTGGTGCCTGCTACGGTGCTGATTCTGGCAGGCTTGATCGCGCTGATTGTGTTCGCTATTTTGCTGGCCATGCTGGGCATGAACGACCTGATGACCTGAGAAAACCGAGCTTTGCAGACTGCATCAGAACAAACCGCAAAACACACTTTGATTGCTGACTTTGAGAGGAAAGAATAATGAAAAATCCAATGCGACGACGTGAAGCCCGGGGCTTCAGCTTGATTGAAGTGCTGGTGGTGATGGCCATACTGGCCACTATCATGGCGCTGGTTGCCAAAAATGTGTTCAAGGGCAAGGAAAAAGCCAACTGGCAAGCGGCCAAAATCCAGGTGAGCAAACTGGAGCAGGCGGCCCAGGAGTTTTACCTGGATACCGGTCATTTGCCCAACAGCCCGGAAGACTTGGTGCGCGACACCGGAGATGCCATGTGGAGCGGTCCGTATGTGAAAGAAAAAATGCTCAAAGATCCCTGGGGACAACCCATCACCATGCGCGAAGGCGACAGCGAGATTATTTTCTGCTCTTACGGCAAGGACAAAAGCCCCGGCGGCAGCAAGTACGATGCGGATGTGTGCAGTAACGAATAAACCGTCTTTGTCAGCTTCAGGCTGCAGGCAACCGGCAAGGTGGGGATGAAGCGGCCACAAGGCCACCGTGGCAGCGCCGGGTTTTCCCTGGTGGAAGTGATGGTGGTGATGGTGATGCTGGCGCTGGTGGCCTCCGTGGTGGCCATGAATGTCAGCCGTAGCCTGAAAAACGCCCAGGTCCGGGCGGTCTCCCGTGACTTGGTGGCGGCCATGAAATACACCCGCGGCCAGGCCATTGCCAAGGGCAAGCCCAAGCAAATCACATTTGACTTACGCCAGAAAAGCTATCAGGCGCCGGGGAAGAAGCCGGTTAAAATTCCCGAAAACATGGAGTTGGGGCTGTACACGGCGGATTCGGAGATTGTCGATGACGACCATGCGGGCATCCGTTTTTTTTCTGATGGCAGTTCCACCGGTGGACGCATCACCTTGCGTTACAAGGACCGCGAGTGGCGCATCAACGTCAACTGGCTAACCGGAGAAATTCGGGCGCACCAATTGAGCGAATAGTGGTCAAAAAGCCCATGGAAGTCTCTCAACCAATCCCGTCAACACAGCAGCAAAGTGGATTTACCTTGCTCGAAATCCTGGTTGCCTTTGTGGTTTTTGTCCTCGCCTTTGCGGTTGTGATGGAAGTCATTACCGGTGCGGCCCGCAATACCATCAAGTCATCCCGGCAGACCCAAATCGCTCTGTTGGCCCAAAGCAAAATGGATGAAGTGGGTATTTTGGAGCCGGTTGCAGAAGGTGCCAGCCACGGACGTTTTGCTGATGGCACCACTTGGGAGTTGCAGATTACGCCTTTTGATGCGCCTTATGACAATGATATGCAACTGGCTGCGCCGCCGGTGGACTTGTTCCGGGTAGATTTAACCCTAAGCTGGCGCGACCGCAACAAAACCCGGTCAGCGCATTTTGTGACCTTGCGCGCGCAAGTGCCTGATTTTAGCGAGGGGCGCCGGTAATGCGCGTTTTAAGCCTATCCATATCAAACCGTCATGCCGGTTTCACACTGATCGAAGTGATTGTGGCCATGACCCTGGTTTCCCTGATTATGATGCTGGTTTTTAGTGGCATCAACTCCAGCCGCCGCCTGGTGAACAAAGGGGAAAAACGCATTACCGCCACGAATGAGGTGCGCGTGGTGCAGGAATTATTACGTCGCCAGATTTCCCGGGCCTTGCCCCTGGCCTTCAAGCAAAATGACGAAGGTGAGTTCGTCCTGTTTGAGGGGGATCGCAACCATGTTTTGTTTGTGGCCCCCATGCCCGGATACCTGGGAGCCGGTGGCCCACACGTCCAGCTCATCGAGCTGGTTGATGGCGCCGGTGGCAAAACCCTGCAATTCAAACATTGGTTGCTGTCGGACCGGTTTGACCCCCGGACTTTCCTCAACGACTCGGAACAGGAACCGGTGATTTTGCTGGAAAACCTTTCCGGCGGTGGTTTTTCTTTTATTGGTCTGGATGAGGAAGGCGAGCCGACTGACTGGCTTAATCAATGGGATGAAGCGGGAAAGGCGCCGTTGATGGTGCGCCTGGATCTGGAAGCTGACAAGGCGTCTCCGGTGCGCTGGCCGGAATTTCAGGTGACCCTGAAGCTGGATAATGCCGCCACACGCAGCCATGTGCCCTTGCAATTGTTACTTCAGGATCAAGCCTTGCGATGAATTTTCCAGTGCGCATGTATTCTGCAAAACAAGATGGCATGGTGCTGGTGCTGGTGCTGTGGATGATTATGATTTTGACAGTGCTGGCGGCCAGTTTTACCTTGTCATCGCGCACGGAAAATCTGCAATCGCGGCTGGAATTTGACAACACCCGCGCCCGTTATGCCGCTGAAGCCGGGCTCAATCGGGCCGTTTACGAACTGCGTAATCCCGACCCGCAAAGCCGCTGGGTGGCCGATGGCCGGCCCTACACCATGAAGCTGGACGATATCAGCGTCGAAATCCGGATCACCGATGAATCCGGCAAAATCAACATCAATAACGCCAATGTGGATTTGCTCAAAGGCCTGTTTGTTTCTGCCGGCCTGAATGAAGATGAAGCCGCGGCACTGGTGGATGCCATGGGTGATTGGGTTGATGGTGATGATGCGGTCCGGCCGTTGGGCGCCGAAGATGATGACTATGCGGCAGCCGGTTATCCATATGGCGCCAAGGATGCGCCATTTGACACCGTGCAGGAGCTTCAGCAAGTCATGGGCATGAGCTATGACATTTACCGCAAGATTGAACCGGCGATTACCGTATACTCGCGCAACGCTGGCATCAATCTGGCCACGGCCCCACTGGAGGCCCTGCGCGCCTTGCCGGATATTTCGGAGGATGAGGCCCGGGATTTTATCGAACAGCGGCAGCAGACTGAATATGGAGACCCTTTGCCGCTCTTGCCCAATGGCCAAACGGCGGTGGCGCGCGGCGGCGGTTTGGCGTATAGTGTGCGCTCAAAAGCCACCCTGCCCAATGGCCATCAGGCTGAGCTGGATGCGACTATCCGGTTGGGTGGTACGATACAGGGCAAGCCGTTTCAGGTCATGCGTTGGCGCGATAACGAACATTTATGACAACATCCTATCAAGCTTATTTGAACCAGTTTCGCCACTGGTATGCGGACTCGCCGCTACGGGAATTTCTCCAGTGGTGGGGTGCTGAATTAAAAAATCTTTTGCCGGAAAAATGGCGGGAACGGCTTTTTCGAAAAAAAAGCCAATTGTTGATTGTGGGTGACCAGGCAGGCCCGGAAGCCTCAGTAACACTTTGGCGTGGAACCGGCGGTGACTGGCAGCCCCTGGCGGCAGAAGACTGGGCACAGCGCGTTCAGCAAGAACTGGCAAACGATGGGGCTGTAGACACGGATATTGTCTACGTATTGCCCGTCGGCAAGGCTTTGGTGCGCCACATCCAGCTACCGGCTGCTGCGCGGGAAAACCTGGATAATGTCCTCAAATATGAACTGGATCGGTTCGTTCCCTTCAGCCCGGATCAAGTGCGGTTTGCCTGGCGACTGGAGAAAAGTCCACATGCCGCCCGCCAGGAAGAGACCATCACAGTGCAGGTGGTGGTGATTCCCGAGGTGGAGTTTGACAAGCATATGCGCTTGCTCAAGGAGAAGGGTTTGTCAGTGGATGTGGTGGATGTGGCCACTGATACACAGTCACCGCCTTCCATGGTTGGTGTAAACTTGCTGCCGCGGGAGCGCCGTCGCCATAAAAGTCAGGTGCGAACCCATTTGAACTGGATGCTAACAGTCATCGTTCTGGCTTTGCTGGCGTTAGGTATGTGGAATTCGCTGGCCAACAAACAGGCGCGTTTGGCCCGGCTAGAAAAACAGTCAAAACAGTTGCTTGTTCAGGCACGGGAAGCGCGGCAACTGCAACATCAGCTTGAACAGGCGATTGTGGCGGCGAATTTCATTCAGCAGCAAAAGGCCCGTTTGCCGGCCGTGGTGCCCATACTGGCGGAGCTGACCCGGCGTATTCCTGACGACACCTATTTGCAACGCATTTTGTTAAATCGTGAGCGGCTGGAAATCAGTGGCTTGTCGGAAAATGCCAACAAGTTGGTGCCTGTGCTGAATGACTCGAAAATCTGGTATGCGCCGGAGGTCAAGGGCGCGGTGCAACCGGATCCCAGACACCCGGGCAAGGAAAAATTCACCATTTACCTGCATATGCAGCCACCAGCGGAGAGCGATGATGCAGCTTCTTCCTGATCCCAGTAAGGGCAAATGGTATGCTTTGGGTTTGCTGGTCTTGCTGTTGTTGGCGGTTTATTTTTTGGTCTTTGATGGTTTTATCCAGCGTCACCGGCAGTTAAATGAGCAACTGGACGAAGCCCTGGCGGCCCGGCAAAAATATGCACGGCTGGCAGCCAGTATTCCCGATCTGAAAAAACGCTTGCGGATTGTGCGTGAACAATCGGGGAACTCCGACCATTTCCTGAGTGCGGATTCCGCCAACCTGGCGGCGGCCGAGCTGATTCGGATCTTGAAAGAAATTGTCGGGCGGCACGCAAGCAAGGCCCAGGATTGTCTGATTCTGAGCAACCAGCTGACCCGGGATCGCGCTCCGGAGCAGTTTGAGCGAGTGATTTTAAAGGTACGGTTGCGTTGCCGTTACGATATTTTGACACAGGTGCTCAACGACCTGGAGCGACACCGCCCGGATTTGTTTGTGGATGAATTGCGTATTGAGCAGCGTTATACCCGCCCCAACCGGCGGGGCAAGCCGCAGCCCCGCATGCTGGAGGTGCGCTTTGACCTGTATGCCTACTTGAACAAACCGATAAAGAACAAAGATGCTAAAAAATAACCCACTGGCATTGATATTGCTGGGCGCATCCGGCCTGTTACTGGCGCTGGTGATGGCGCAGATAACCGGCTGGGGGCGGCAACCACCGCCCTTATCACCAACGCCGGTGGACTTGTCCGCTTTGCCGGCTTTGCGTGTGGAGCCGGAACAGTTGGAGGAATCTTCACGGCCAGCCTTGCTGGAAGCCATTACTGCCCGTCCGCTGCTAAATCCGGATCGCCAGCCAGAAGCCCTGGAGGACGATGGTGAAACGAAACCCGAGGCTGAAGCCGCGCCGGTGACGGACCTGAAAGCCCGGCTGACCAGTGTGGTCATTATGCCGGAAGACCGCTATGCCATTATTCTGGACACACAAACCAACAAGCGCCTGACCCTTTCTACTGGCATGCCTCTGGAAGGGGCGCAGGGGGCCTGGGTATTGTCGGCCATTGAACCGCGCAAGGTTGTTTTTACAGCCGGTGAAGGCAAACAGGCGGAACTGGAGCTGGATGTGTTTAACAAAAGTCTTCCCGCCGGTGAGATCAGGAAAACAAAGCCGACACGCCCATCCGGCGCCCCGCAAACAAAACAACACGGGCGCATCCGTGAGTCGAATAATCAACAAAGCCGCATTTCCGCTGAAGAAATCCGCCGGAAAATCGCCGAACGACGCGCGCAATTACGGGCCCAGGCCGCCAAAAGGAACAACAAATGAAGACTATCAACCCATTATATTCAGGGAGAATCCGCGTGATGCGATCCACTTTACTGGTATTACTTGCGCTGGCTGTGGGTGCCTGTGCCAATGCACCCCGGCCAAGACCGGCCCATGATGAGGCAGACTGGGTGCTGGGACGGGATTATTTGTCGCACATCAAAAAGCAACCAACAGAAAATGGCACGCTGGTCAGTAGCTCTGGCGAGGAAGCCGAGGCCATCAGACCCGAAATTGAAGTGGGCACGGGCGAGTTTGTCAATCAGGCTGCCGCCAACCGGCATCAACGCACGGTGAGCAAGCGAGGGGAAATCACCTTCAATTTTGAAGGTGAAGACCTGCAGCAGATCGTGCACCTGATACTGGGGAAAATCCTCAAGGAAAATTACATCATTGCCCCGGGGGTGAAAGGCAAGGTCACCTTCGCCACTGCCAGACCCATCAGCAAAGATCAGGTATTACCCATTCTGGAAATGCTGCTGAGCTGGAATAATGCGGCGTTGATCTGGGTTGACGACGCCTGGCAGGTGGTGCCCAAACCCAAGGCCGTCGCCGGTAACCTGACTCCGCGGGTTGGCGCGCTTGATGGTGCTAAGGGTTATAGCGTTCTGGCTGTGCCGCTCAAGTACATTGCCCCTGCGGAAATGGAGAAGATCCTCAAACCCTATGCCCGGGACAAGGCCATTTTGAAAGCGGATAATGCGCGCCGCCTGCTTGTGCTGGCAGGCACCCGGCAGGAATTGAACAACTACCTGCGCACCATTGAAACTTTCGACGTGGACTGGATTAAAGGCATGTCAGTGGGCATTTTTCCGCTGGAAAAAGTGGAAGCCACGCAAATTGCCCAGGAACTGGAAGTCCTGTTTGGTGAGGGCGCGGATAACCCCTTGGCGGGCATGTTCCGCTTTATGCCCATCGAGCGATTGAATGCCGTCATGGTGATTACGCCTCAGCCAGATTATCTGTACAAGGCCAGGGACTGGGTGAAAAGACTGGATCGCACCGGCTCGGATGCCGCGGCCAATCTGTACGTCTATGATGTCAAAAACATCAAAGCCGCGGATTTGGCCGGTTACCTGAATGATATCTTCGGTAACGGCAGTGGCGGCTCGCGGCAAAATCGCAAGCAATCCGGTGGCCAGGTGGCCCCAGGCCTGACGGGGCGCAACCTGGGCGCACAGCCTCGCAACAAAACAGCACGTCAAGCAAACAATGCCCGCCAGCGCCGCAATCAGCCGGCCCGTGGAGGCACAGGCGGCGCCACGCTTTTTAATGGTGACGTGCGCATTACCGCGATTGAAGAAAGCAACCAGCTGCTCATCAGCGCCAGCGCCCAGGCTTACGAAGCGATTCTTTCGGCCATCAAGAAACTGGACACCGAACCATTGCAGGTGTTAATAGAGGCCAAGATACTGGAAGTCACACTGAAAGACGAACTGCAATATGGTTTGCAGTGGTATTTCGGACAGCATGTTCCTGAAGGCGGTGGCACCGGTTCGGCCAGTTTCAGCAACTTGCGTACCGCCGGCGCTTCCATCGGCAATGCATTTGGCTACACTTTCCAGGGTGGTGAAATATTGGCCAAATTGAGTGGCAGTGACATACTCAGCCACTCCACAGTGTTGTCGACTCCTTCAGTGATGGTGCTCAATAACAAAACCGCCACCATCAATGTGGGTGAGGAAATTCCGGTGATTTCCGGCAATACCATCGGCACCGGCGGTACGGTGAGTAACTACGTGCAGTACAAATCCACCGGTGTCATTCTGGAAGTGACGCCCAGGGTCAACCCGGGCGGGCTGGTGTACCTGGAAATTACCCAGGAGGTCAGCTCTCCGGGAGCAAAAATTGAAGGCCAGGCCAATTTGCCCATCAATAAAAAACAAATGGTGTCAGAAGTGGCTGTACGCAGTGGGGAAACCATCGTCATGGGTGGTCTGATTTCGGAAAATACCGGCAAAAGCAGTGGTGGCACCCCGGGATTAAGTCGTTTGCCGCTGGTAGGCGGCTTGTTTGGCGGCAAATCCCGCAGCAAAAACCGCACTGAGCTGATTCTGCTTTTGACGCCAACAGTGGTGCGTAATCGGGATGAAAGCCGCGAATTGACACGGGAATATAGCAAGCAGTTTTTGGGACTGAAACCGCTGCGACTTAAGGAAATGCGTCGACAGAACCGGCTGGATGAAGGTCGCAATAAGTCGAACTGATACAGTCTGGACAGTAGTCATCACACTTTAATTCATAAAAATACGAGGAAAAACTATGCAATCTTTCTGCAAAAAAAACGCAGCATCCTTTCTGCCATGGCTGGCATTGGTGGCCGCTGGACTGCTATTAAGCGCATGTGGCAGCACCGGCAAGGTCAAATCGGCCTATGGCGGGAATGCCGAAGAAACCAAGGTGGCGCACAGGGCAGAGCAGCGCTGGGCCTACTTGAGCGCCAGTGAATATGACAAGGCTTGGGCCTTTTTTACGCCAGGCCATAAGCGTTTTGAAGACAAGGAAGCCTTTGCCCTGCGCATGCGCCAAAAGCGAGTAGACTGGAAAGGCGGCACGGTGCTGGCGGTGGATTGTGATGAGGACGGCCTGAGCTGTGATGTGGCCGTCAAGGTGGACTATGTGTACCACTCCCCCAAGCCCATGGTGGGTGATGTGACAGCATCAACCGAACTGCAGGAAAAGTGGGTCAAGCTGAAAAACAAATGGTATTACGTGCAACCGGGTCTCAAACAAAAGTTGCTTAAATAGCCACCGGAGGGTAATATCCTTGGTCAATGGCGCGTAAATAAAGCCGAGAAGAGACAATAAAGGCTTGCCCGGTGAAAAAACTTGTCGTATTATTTACGTGCTATTAAATACGCCAACCGCCTTGAGAGCGGAACTGGCGGTTTTCTGTGTAGTAGCCCTGTAGTTAACTAGGAGTTAAAAATGAAAAGAAACAATCTGACAACGGCAGTGATTGCCGGTCTTGCTGGCGTTGCCGGCGTGGCCAGCATCTCCAATGCTGTAGACATTAACAACGACGGCTTGGGTCAGGTTCTGATCTATCCGTATTACACCGTCAACAATGGTTACAACACCATTATGACAGTGGTCAACACCACCGACCAGGCCAAGGCGGTCAAAGTCCGCTTTATGGAAGGTAAAAACACACAGGAGGTTCTCGACTTCAACTTGTACCTGTCTGCCTATGACGTGTGGACAGCAGTACTGGTGAAAAGCGGAACTGACGTACAGCTGATCACCAACGACACCTCCTGTACTGCGCCAAGCAACATTTCTGGCCAGGTATTCCTGCCTTACCAGTATCAAGGTGATGCGGTCGGCGAAGACGGCGTGCGTAAGTTTGAAGGCCACTTCGAAATCATCGAAATGGGTCCAATCGTGGATCCTGTTACCATCGGCAACGTGACTCACGTGGCTGGTACGCCGCCGGGTTGCGCCACCGTTTCAGCCAATTGGGCCAGCGGTACTGGTGCCTGGGCGCTGGATCAACCCCTTGCAGACTCTGTTCTGGGTCAACCGTCAGGCGGTCTGTTTGGTACTGCATCATTGATTAATGTGCCAGAAGGCGTGGATGTGGGTTATGACGCCGTTGCCCTGGAAGATTTTACAGACCTCGTTAACCACTCCAGTCCTGGAGACTTGATTCCTTCCTTGGCGCAGGCCAACCCTCCGGTTAGCACAGTGATTGTCAATGGTACTGTTGTCACGACTAACTGGCTGGTTAACCTGGATCCCGACGCGAATAGCGCCGACCCTGTTTCCGCGCTGTTCATGCACGACCGCATTTACAACGAGTACACTGTGGAAGCGGCCATTAACGCCGATACCGAGTGGGTTGTGACTTTCCCCACCAAGCGTTTTTATGTCAATCCTGGTCCTATTGCGCCTTTCACAACTAATTTTGGTGAGAATGGCGCTTGCGAACCTTTTGGCACCCGTTACTGGGATCGCGAAGAAGGCGAGCCAAATCAGCCGCCAGGAACCACTCCGGTTTCTCCGTTGCCACCGCCAGATCAGCCACAAGTACCAGTGTTCTGCTGGGAAGCTAACGTCCTGAGCTTCACGCATGACGATGCACCAGCTGGCCCCAGCAATATCCTGGGTTCCAACCATAACTACTGGTATACATTGGGCGCTGGCTTTGACGCTGGTTGGGTTGAGCTGTCATTCGCGCAAACCAAGACTTTCACTGACGGTGCAATCACTCAGCAATATCTGGGTCTGCCAGTGACTGGCTTTGCGGTTCAGCGTTATGTAAACGGTAACTTGGGTGGCGGCACACTGGCTAACTACGCCGGTCTGTTCCAGCACAAGTACCGCACTGTAGTTAACTCTCTGTAATTCTCAGAGCGTTAATCTGCGTTAAAAAGCGGGGCCCTGTGGGCTCCGCTTTTTTTATATCTGGCTTTCGCCTATAATTGCTTATCTTTTTACGCATTCTTAACGCCAAGGCCCTATAATTTCAGGTTAACGAACTAACCCGTGGAATTCCTAATGATGCAGTCACAGCTTACACACACTTTTACCGCCACATTTCGTTGGTCTTTTGTCCTTCTGATGTCAACGTTTTCCCTGGTCTCCTGGGCGGAAGAATTGATAGTCAATTACAACGACGGCTCCGCCGTCATTGAGCGCTGCCGGTTTACACTGGACAACGCCGCCCCGGTGGTGATAGACAGCACCACCGGTAATATCATCGCCCAGGTGACTGATCCGGATGCTTGCGGCAGCACCACACCGGTGCCGCCCACGGTGACGGTAACACCAGCGACCGCCACCATTAACCTGGGGAGCAGCCAGACGATTTCCTGGACCTCCACCAATGCCGTTTCATGCAGCAAAAGCGGTGATTGGGGCACAGGTACGGCCGCGCTTAGCGGCTCTCAAACTGTGACGCCCACAGCCGCAGGCACTTACACCTACACCATCAGTTGTACCAATAATGACGGATCGGCTTCCGACTCGTCTGTGGTGACGGTCACCGACCCCAGTGTGCCAGCTTTTTGCAACAGTATTCCGACTTTTGGCTTGACTCGGGACACAAGCTACACGGCTTATGCCCAGCTAACTAACGAGGCTTGGCCTGGGACAATCAATGAAAAATCCTTCTGGTCAATTCCCAGCAACCAGTACACTGCGCTGTCGTTTGTCGCGGGAACAGGCTCTGGCGCGCATTTCTTTGAAGCAGGCAGCCCTGCGCAAGGCCCGAGTGCCGGATATGTTGTGAAGATCAGCCAGTGTCCTGGTGACTTTACCCGTGATACGACAGATCCGGACGTGGCCTTTTGTCAGAGAAGCGGAGCATCACCCACGTTGCGCTGGTCTGAAACAAGTCAGGCTGGTTTCTGCAAGCTGACCCCGGGGGTGACTTACTATCTGAATATTGCTCACGGGAGTGTTTCCAGCGATAATACAACTTATACGAATGCGTGTTCATCAGCATTTTGTTCCGCTTTGTTCCAGAGATCCCAATGACAACAAACAAAAAAATGAACATTGTTATTACGCCAGGGCTTCGCGCCCTGGCCTTTTTCTGTATCGCGTTTTTATTCAGTAGCGAGCTTCTGGCCCAGGCGGTTACGCCCGAGGAGGTGCGCGCGGCTGAAAAAGAAGTGATTATGGACAATGGCGTGGTGCAGTTGACCATGGCGGATGTGGATGCGTTCGCAGAGTCCATCCCCAAAAAGGATCGCATTGGTTTTTTTGACAGTCCAAAACGCATTGAAAAAACCCTGATTGACCTGTGGATGGCGAAGATACTGGCCACCAGGGCGCGTGAGGAAGGGGTGGATAAAGACCCAAGAATTGCCAATATTATCCGCTATAAAACCAACCTGGTTTTGAGTCAGGCCATGGTCAAGCGGGCGTCCAGTCAGATTGATGACAAGACCCTGGAAGCGCTGGCTTATGAAAATTACCTGGTCAACAAGGCCGATTACATGACGCCGGAAAAGCGCAAGGTCAAGCACATTCTGCTTCGCCACAACCGGGCTTTTGATGCCCAGATCCGCGCCAAAGCCGAGGAACTACTGCAACAGATTGAGCAACACCCCGAACAGTTTGAGGACCTGGCCCGCCAGTATTCAGACGACAAGGGCTCTGCGGCCAAAGGTGGGCGGCTACCTGCCATTGAAAAAGGCACCACAGAGCCGGCCTTTGATGTAGCGGTATTTTCCATGCAAAAGCCCGGGCTGGTGCCGGAAGTGGTTGAAACCCGCAGTGGTTATCACATCATCTGGTTGGAAGACATTTATCCTGCCCAGCCGGCGGATTTTGAGTTCATTAAGGAAGACCTGAAAGAAGCGGTTCGCGCTGGCCTGGCCGATGAAAAGCTGACACAACTCAAACGCAAGCTTGACAGCAAGGAAATCACTGTTGACAAGGAGGCTGTTGCTTCCTTGCGGACTCGCTATGGCGTGGTCAAGCGGCCTGGTCAAAAATAGCCAAGCGCTTATCCCTTGTAAAAGCGGTTTTTCCTGTCGCATGAGGGATGGAAACCAGTAAAATAGGCGCCATGTTTTCCTACTTCCTCAAGCGGGAGATGACCGACCGCTATCTGGGTAATGTGATGGGGCTGGCCTGGGTGTTTATCCAGCCCCTGATCACCCTTGTCATTTACAGTTTTGTCTTTGAAAACATCTTCAAAGCGCGCATACCCGAGGCGGCCCATTTGGGCTTTGCGGTTTATCTGGCCATTGGCTTCTGGCCCTGGACGGCATTTGCTGAATCCTTGCTGCGAAGCACCACCGCAGTCATTGACAAAAAATCCCTGCTTGGCAAGGTCAAACTGGATTTGCGCCTGCCGGTGGCCGCCACCATTACGGCCTCTTTCATTTTGCACATGCTTGGCTACATTGTGGTGCTGATAGCACTGGCGCTATGGGGCAAACCGCTGCATTTTGAGATGCTGCCGCTTATTGTGCCCGCCCTGATGATTTTGTATCTGTTAGCGTTGGGCTTCGGCTTCTTGCTGGCCGCTGTTCAGGTTTACCTGAGAGATACGGCGCAAATCATGGCCTCGGTTTTGATGCTGTGGTTTTTTGCCACACCCGTCATTTATTCCAAGTCCTTGCTGCCGGAAACCGTGCGTCAATGGCTTTTCCTGAACCCGGTTTATCCTGCGATTGACTTTATTCATCAGGCTTTGCTGTTTGGCACCAATCTACCCTGGTTGTCCTTACTGAGTTCAGGTTTGTTTGCGGTGGGGCTGTTATGGATGAGCCTTAGGGTGTTCAACCGCTTATCCACCCGTTTTGAGGATTTTATTTAATGCGTCCCCTGGTCAAGGTCAGCGGTGTCAGCAAAATTTATCCGAAAACCAGTACGGCGGGTAGTCGCCTGCGCGCCATGGTGTCGCTGCTTCGCTCCCGGCCATTGACAGAAGGCAGCGAGATTTTAAGGGATATTAATTTCGAGATTTACCCGGGCGAGTCTCTGGCAATTATTGGCAAGAATGGCGCGGGCAAAAGCACTTTGCTGAAAATCATTTCCGGCATGATTCAGCCCACCACAGGGCAGGTAACTGTCAACGGAAAAATCGGCGCTTTGCTTGAGCTGGGTTCCGGTTTTCATCCGGAATACACAGGGCGAGAAAACCTGAAAATGGCAGCGGCGCTGGCGGGGTTGGACAAAAAAAACATCCAGGACAAGCTGGATCAGATGATCGAGTTTGCCGATATTGGAGATTATATTGACGAGCCGGTTAAACATTATTCTTCGGGCATGGTGGTGCGGTTGGGTTTTTCGGTGGTGACCGTAACGCGGCCGGAGTTGCTGATTACCGATGAGATACTGGCCGTTGGCGATCAAAATTTTCAGAGAAAATGCACCCAGTGGATTGATGAATACCTGACCGGCGGCGGCACCTTGATGCTGGTTTCCCACAGCATGTACCATGTTAAAAAGCTCTGCAAAACCGCGCTTTGGCTGGAAAACGGCCGGGTCAAACAGCATGGTGATGTGTACCAGGTGGCTCAGGCTTATGAAGATGAGCATAATGTGATGGACAAGCAAAACCAGCACGTTAATCAGGCAGACAAAAGCAATTATCACATCAAGGCAATGCAGCTGTTGCAAAATGGCAGGCCTGTTGACCGTATCCTCAGTCACGAAAATCTTGATATTTCCGTGGTCTGCTGGTCGCCTGATGATCGGCCTCCCGGGCTGGCGCTGGGTATTGTTCGCAGTGATGGGGTGCCGGTCTATGGCACCTTGTCCGAACTGTTCGATGTCAAACCACAGCCATTGGATCGTCAGCAGTGGCGCTTTCAGGTGCGTTTTCCCGAGATTCCCTTGTTGCCGGGCACTTACAGCATACGCACTCACGCCATGGACCCGGAAGGCATCCGCCTGATGGACACCTGGGAAATGGAATTACGGGTCCAGGGCCATTCCCGGGAACTGGGCGTGGTTAAACTCCCCGTGCAATGGGGCGCCGACACCGGGCAAGAAACCGAAAGCAAACCGGTCTCCACGTCGCATGAGGCATGAGGCCGCCCCCCCTGTCACTGTCGTGGTGCCGGTTTACAATGGTTTTCCGGCGCTGGCCCGCTGTCTTCAGGCCCTGGAAAAACACAGCGCCCGGGCACGGGTGCTGTTGATTGACGATGCTTCCACTGATCCCCGCGTGGCTCCCTTGCTGCAGCAGTTTTCAGCGCGTAATCATTGGGAGTTGCAGCAGCATCGGGATAACCGGGGGTTTGTGCTTACGGCCAATACCGGATTACAGCAGGCCGACGGGCATGTGGTTTTGCTGAATGCGGATGCCATTGTCACGCCGCATTGGCTCTCTGCCGTGGATCAGGCCATTGCAAATCATCCCGACCTGGCCACGGCCACGCCATGGTCCAATAATGCCGAGATTTGCAGCTTTCCCCGGTTTCTGGCGGCTCAGCCTGTGCCGGTTTATCGTGATGAACTGGCAGAAAGCCTTTATCAATATCACACGCCGGAATACCCGGAAATTCCCACGGGCGTGGGTTTTTGCCTGCTGATTACCGCCGAGGCACAAAAACACATTGGTGTGCTGGATGAAGCCACGTTCGGCCATGGTTATGGAGAAGAAAACGACTATTGCCTGCGGGCACAGGCGGCAGGGATGAAAAATATCCTCATTGATAATGCCTATGTGGCCCATATCGGCAATCAGAGCTTTTGCGATCTGAATCTCAAGGCCGATGAGCAATCCATGCAGAGATTATTGCGCAAGCACCCGCATTACCGGCAAATGATCGCTGAATATATCACGGCTGATCCTTTGGCGCCGTTGCGTTGTGAGATAATCAACACCCTGAAAAAACAGCGGCCACAATTGGCCGCGCAACTGGAAAATGTTCATGACGAGCACTGAAACCGCTGACCACGAGTCCGATCAGCCGGTCATGCCTTTTACCGGCGAGCGCTTTACCCCGGAGTGTGAGCGCGAGATCTGGTACGAGCATTACCACCGCTATGCGTTTGCCTGCCCGTTGGTGAAAGGGAAAACCGTCCTCGATGCGGCCAGCGGCGAAGGCTACGGCACACATTTATTGGCCACTACCGCCGCCCGGGCAGTGGGTGTGGATGTGGACTCGGACACCATTGCACACGCCCGGCGGCGTTACGGAGCTGTTACCCGTGGGAAAGTGCCTGAATTTATCCAGGCGTCGTGTGATCACTTGCCTTTTGAGGATAGCAGTTTTGATGTGGTGGTTTCCTTTGAAACTCTGGAACACCTGTCCGCGCAAGAGGCCATGCTGGCAGAGTTTGAACGCGTCCTCAAGCCGAATGGCTTTATTATCATTTCCACGCCGGATAAGGCGATATATTCCGATGCCACCGGCTATGACAACCCCTACCACGTAAAAGAATTGTACCGGCATGAGTTTCAGGCACTACTGGATGAACACTGGCCAGCGCAGCAGTGGCTGGGGCAGAAAATGGCCTTTTTTTCCGTGTTGTGGCATCAACAGCGCAATGGTCTGTCCTCGATGGATGCCCGGATATTGGGGAAAGATGGCGCCTTGCTCGCCGGCAAAATCCCCTGGGTGCCGGTCTATCATGTGGTGGTGGCGGCCAAGAAGGCCGAATACTTGCCACCGGTGGCTGATGTACATTTTTTTGCCGATGAGCCGGAGTCGGTGTATGGCCATTATCATGCCGTCATCCGCGCTCATATCCGGGCCGAACAGGAATTGCATCACTTGAAAAACGCACTGCGGCGCTGGCACCGGATTCCCGTGCTGGGCCGCTGGCTGAAATATCTGGAAAAAAAACATGGAATTTGAATTTGATTTTGGTCCCCAGACCACGGCCAATAACCCAAAAACAGAAAAGAGCCCGTTGTTTGCCTCGGTTTCCGGGGTGGCCGCGCCACTGTCTGCCGAAGAAGTGGTTTTTTTCAACCCTGTCGACGGGCGCAGTCATGTGATGACCCAGCAAGTCCTGCAAGCGTTGGCTTTGTCTCGGGACTTTCAGCCGCTAGCGACCCACATTGATCGTGTGGCGCATCACATTCCGGCTCTCAAGCCACAGCGCGGCGCCATAGCCACGGTGTTCGAATACCTGCAAAAAAAGGGCGCAATGCTGTCCGATGAGCAGTGGTTGCAGACACTGCAGGCACCGCCGCAAACAGATGACTTTTCTGCTGCAGACACCAAGGCTTTTGCAGGTCTTGTGGTGCGCACCTGTGACCGGCCTGAAAACTTGCAGCGATTTCTGGAGTCGCTCAGCGTTTACTGCCAGCGTTTTAACCATCGCTGGCCGGTGCATGTTTTTGATGACTCGCGTGAAGAAAAAAACCAGAAGCTGAATGAAAAAATATGCCGGGAGTCGGGACTGTCAGTGCAGCATCATGGCAGTGTCTGGCAACGTTCGTTTATTGCCATGCTGGAAAAGGAATTTCCCGCGCATAAAGCCGCCATCAAATGGTTGCTGGACCGGCCGGAAAACGGCAACCCGTTTACCGGTGGGCGAAGCTGGAACCTGGCCTTGTTGGCGTTGGCGGGGAAAAAGATTCTGTTTTTCGATGACGATTTTCTGTTTGAACCGCGTCGCCTGAAGCAGGCGGCCTCGCCGCAGGTGGATTTTTCAGTGGATGCCCAGCTGAGTGTGTCTTTTGGGGCCAACCTGGACGAAATCCGCGAAAAAACCGAACATGTCGAAGCCGATGTGCTGTCGGATCTCATTGCGACAGTGGGACAGCCCCTGTCCGCCTGGTTGCAGCAAGCCCCTAAGGCGGTGAAAAGCCTGCAAGCCCAGCCATTGGCTGAGTTGCAACGTCTGCATGGAAACAGCCCCATCAAGCTTACAGGCAATGGCACCTGGGGCTCTCCCCGGGCGGAAAGCAATTACTGGCTGTATTTTCTCAAGGGCGAACAAAAACAGGCCTTCTGGCACACCCGTGACAGCTATCTGGAACACATTGAAGCCTCGCATTTGTTGCATTACTCGCCGGATTACCAAACCCTGTCTTTGGGGCAGTTTGCGCCTTCGGCCATTGATAACACCACATTGGCGCCTTTCGCCATGCCGGTGGACAAAAACGAAGATCATTTTTTTAATGGCATGATGCTGTTTACCTATCCTGATCAGGTCGCATTACATTTTCCGTGGATGCTGGGGCATATCCAGGGTGAAAAACGGCGCCGCAGTGGTATGAACCATATCGCCCGCCGGCCAAACTTTAACTTGTTTGTTACGGATTATCTGCTATCCAAGTCCGAGCAGTGTGAGGCCAGCTCCCCGGCCCAGCGTATCACCATGGCCGCCGAAAATTTGCGGTCACTGGCGGATGCCGATTTTCGCGTGTTGAGCAATCGTTTGCAGGAATACATGATTCACGTGCGCGCCAATATCGTCTCTTCCCTGCAGGAGCAACTGGCCCAGTCTCCGGATGCGCCCATTTACTGGCAGGCCGATGTGCGCGAACTGATTGAAGCCAATGGCAAGGCCCTGGCCAGCAATGAGCCACCAGTATTCCGGGGCTGGCCGGAAGACCTTGATCTGGGCGGATGCGCCAGGCGGGCGCGGCACGAGCTGAAAGCCATTGCTCAGGGTCTGGCAGTGTGGCCCCGGCTGTGGGAATTCTGCCACAGTCACTAGACACAAATGATGGCGAGCCGGTCTTCACCACCTGAGACAAATAGCGATGCGTGCACGGCCATTGTTGTCAACCACAATGCCGGCGCCATCCTGGAACAGTCCATCGCAGCATTGCTGCATGCCGAAGGTGTGAGCTCGGTTCGTTTGATTGACAACGCCTCGACCGATGACAGTCTCGAACAGGTGCACAAAGCCCATGCAGAAGCCCTGGCATCAGGCCGGTTGCAACTGCTAAAAGAAGACACTAACCGGGGCTTTGCCGCGGCCTGTAACCGGGCAGCACATGGCGTAGGCACTCCCTTTCTGGCGTTTGTCAATCCTGACTGCGTGGTACAGCCGGATACAATCTTTCGTATGCTTTCGGCCCTGCGTTCAACACCGGAGGCCGGTTTGGCCGGGGCCTGGATCATGAATCCGGATGGCAGTGAACAACGGGCCACACGCCGCCGCCTGCCCACTTTTCCACGCATGCTGAAAACCTATCTGGGTCTGGAAAAACTGGCCCTGCGATATCCGGCACAGCTGAACGCGCTGGCAGGCATAAACCTCTCTCATAAACCATTGCCGCAAGCTGTTGCCTCGGTGGAAGCCGTCTCTGGCGCCTTGATGGTGGTCAAGCGCGATGCCTTTGAAGTGGTGGGTGGTTTTGATGAGGGCTATCCCTTGCACTTTGAAGATCTGGACCTGTTTGCCCGCTTGCAGAAATCAGGAAAAAAAATTCTGCTGGTGCCCGAGGCCCGGGCCACGCACTACCAGGGCAGTTGCAGCCATAATCAACCATTGGTGCAGCGCCTCAAATGGTATGGTTTGCGCCGTTATTGGCGCCAACACAGCCGTAACCCGCTATTACGGGCCTTGGTGAGGATGATTCCAGCGGCGCGTTTGCCTTCGAAATGATGCCGGTGCGCATTGATTGCCCGAGTGCTGGCGGTTATGCTTGCAGGGGACCAACGTTGATGGCAACGACCAGGATAAAGGCCCAGAACCCATGCCGAAAAATAGCAGTCACACCACAGATGAGCCACTAGTTGGCGCCAGCGCCGGAGAAATAAAACCGAAATCGGTTACGGCTCATGCGCCTTCTGGACAGAGCCGGGAGAGTCATCGGGAATCCCAAAGCCGCTGGCTGCGGTGGCGCAAGCAGTTGTTCAAAATCCTGGAAAAGGAAAAAACCAATCATACCGCCCGTTTGATCCGGGTGTCTTTGATGGGACTGATTTTAGTGAATGTGGTGGCTGTGATTCTCGAGTCTGATCCAGCCATTTTTGCGCGTTATGCGGTTTTTTTTACGACATTGGAAGTCTTTTCCCTGGTGGTTTTTACGGTTGAATACCTGTTGCGTGTGTGGGTGGCTGTGGAGTCACCAGACAAGCGTTTTCGCTCTCCGGTAAGAGGCCGCTTGCGCTATATGTTAACGCCCATGGCCCTGGTGGATTTGTTGGCGGTGGCGCCGGTATGGTTTGGCATGCTGATTTACCGGGACTTGATGATTTTGCGGGGGTTCCGGCTGATTCGGGTGTTCAAGCTGACCCGTTACTCTCGAAGCATGGATTTGATGGTGGCGGTGCTAAAGCAGGAAAAAGGGACGCTGGCGTCGGCTTTTTTTATTCTGGGTATGTTGATTGTCATGGCGGCCGCCGGTATTCATATGGTTGAAGGCGACAAGCAGCCTGAAGCCTTTGGCACCGTTTTGCGCGCCATTTGGTGGGCGGCGGTCACCTTGACCACTGTGGGTTATGGTGATGTGGTGCCGGTGACTCCTATGGGCAAGACTTTTGGCACGTTTATTGTCTTGATTGGCGTGGCCATGGCGGCCTTGCCCGCGGCGATTTTGGCCTCCGGGTTTTCTTATGAAATCAATCGCCGTCGGGAAGTGTTTCGCAGCAAGGTCATGGCCATGATGGCCGATGGTCAACTGGATAAAAAAGAGCGCAAAAAACTGCGTAATCTGGCCGAAGAGCTAGGTATTCCGCCATCTGATGCCAATCTGATCATCAAGGAGGTCTCTCACGAGGTCCGGGTCTTTGTGCAAACCGAGTGCCCGCACTGCCACTTTCCCCTGCAAATCGATAACAGCACCGGGCATTTGAAGATTATGAAAGGCACACAATAATGCCGACTCAGGCTGGAAACGGTGTTGACAGGCCACAGAAAAACCCCGCAAAAGCGGGGTTTTTTGTGCCGGTGAGTCACTTGTTTTACAGTTGTGTGACGTTGGCTGTGTCATTGGCGGTGGCATCGGGAAACCCCAGCGGCGTTCCATTGGCGTCTACCGGTGTGCCGCTGACAGTGGCGTGGTTGGTCAAAGTGCCATTGATGTTGGTTTCAAAATACCAGGTGGAGCTGGCTCCCGGTGCTAAAGGTAAACTGGGGTTGCCCAGCAGGGTCAGGTCGTTCATGCTGAGATTCAGGTCAATATCGTTCAAGGAGGTGATATCGAGGGCCACATCACCGGTGTTGGTCACCGTAAAGCAGTAGGTGATGACGGCACCGGCCACATTGGTTACGTTCTCTCCGGCGGTGGCGCATCCGGCACCGGCGTCCCAGGAACCATATACGGTTTTAGCCAGAGTCAAGGCCGGATTGGGCGCAGGCACCTCAATGGTAAAGGTGACCGGATCGGAGGTGTCGTTGCCACCGTTGGCGGTGCCACCATTGTCCTGTAAAACCGCTTGCAGGGTGGCGGTGCCAAAGTTGCCTGCCAGGGCATAAGTGAATGAGCCATCAGTGGCCATGCTGACGATGGGCTCGTTGGTAAAACCGTCGCGGGCGATAATACCGTCAGGGTCGGCAACCACGGTCACAGTGTAGGCCAGAACCTGCTGGTTATTGTCCTCGTCAGCAGCGCCAAAGGTATTGACCGTGGCGAATGTGGTGACAGTGCTGTTCGGTGAGTCGATCCCTTTAACGACGATATTGCCGGATGCCGGGGCATAGGGGCCGTCGACGATAACGGTGGGATTGACGCTGAAGACAGGCTTGTCATTGACAGCGGTGATATTGACAGTAAAAACGCTGTTCACCGCCGTTGTGCCATCGGTGACAGTCAGTGTCACGCTGGCTGAGCCATTGGCATTGGCAGCCGGAGTGACTGTGACTGTGCAGTCAGTGCCATTTCCGGTGTCGGCAATGGCGATACCGGTGGCAGGAATCATGGCCGGATCAGAACTGCTGGCCGTGACATTGTTCAGACAAGTAACGCTTGTTTCGACATCACTGATGCTGAATGGCAAAGCGGCAGTTGCTGTGTCTTCCAGAATACTTTGGTCTGGTATGGCCGTGATGGTGGGTGGTTGGTTATTCACCACATTGAGGCTGAAATTATCGACGTTGTTGCTTAACAGGCTGTCGGTGTACTGCGGATCCACCAATGCCGCGGCTGTCAGTGTCAGGGTTTGCGGAAGCGCGGCGGAGTTATTGATCACCAGCCGGGTCACGGTAATGTCAATGGAGTCCCCGGCATCCAGCACGGCGTCAACGATATCCACCACGTCCGTGCCGGAGACATTATTGCCACAGGTGGCATTGGCGGATGCGCCAGTGACCACGGCACAGCTCCAGGTGCCACTGCCCAGGGCTGGATCGAAATTGCCCGTTTTGGGGAAGAAGTCGGTGAGGTTGAAATGCGCCAGATTGGTGCCGTTATTGGTGGCGACGATGTGATACACAAAGTTGAACCCGGCTGCTATGGTGTTGTTGCTGGCCGTATAGTTAACGCTGATATCCGAGTTGGGGGCGCCGCCGGCGGGGTCAAATCCATGGGTAAAAATAATATCACTGCTGCCATTGCCACTGCTGCCGGCGGCATCCATGCACACCAGTGTGGTGTCGCCAATAATATTCAGGCTGTTGCTACTGGGGTCATACTGAATGTCTTGCAACCCGGTCAAAACAGCGGGAGACTCGTTGTTGGGATCGAAAATACGTAAACCGATAGGCAGGGAGGAACTGCCGAAATTGGTGCAGAAAAAAGGTTCGGCCACCGAAACGTCAATGCGGCTGTTTGCCAGGTCATAATCAATATTGGCAGTGGTCGGCACGGCGTTGGAGCCATTAATGGACAGACCGGCAGCCATAAGGCCGGTGAGCATAAAGGTGGCGCTGATGGTGCCGGTGATGCAGAGTATGTGTTTCAGTTTCACGTGTTGATTCCTAGTCTTTGGCAGAGTGTGCGATATGCGTTGTATACCTGGGCATATGTTACGGTATTCCGTGCCGCTTCGCTACAGTGAAGTCAGGCTGCAATGCCTTCAGAGAGTGGTTTTCCCGCAGTATCGCTATCATTTGTGATAATTTAACGAAACGGTTGTTAAATAGGCATTAGATGAGGTTATTTTTTTGCTGTTGGATGACCGGTTTGATAGCTGTCTCAATTCCCTATAATTCCCTATTTGGCTAAACTGCTTGGTGAGTGACAATATGACAAAAAGTGACATATGGGTTTATGACTGTTTCTGGGGCATACTGGCGCTGATGCTGGCAGCCTCTGCCCACGCTGCAAAACCTGACAAGAACCGTAAACAAACACCAGACTGCTTTTCCGGCATGTCCGTGGAAGATCAGCATGAGACTGGCATTGCGCAGTTATCTGCGGGTCAGCGGGATGCCTTGAGCGCATGGATGGTCAAGCGTTTAGGCGTGGCTTGTGTGCAAGCAAGGGGGGCAGGTGGAGAAAACCGGAGTACACCGCAACCCGGCACCAGCAAGGAGTCGCAAATAGAAGCCGAAGTGCGCCGGCGCGTGGCTGCAGAGCTGGCCGCGCAGCAGGCTGCGGATACCGGCCGGGAACAAAAAAGGCCGCGTCAGGCGCTGAAGGCGCGTATTGCCGGATCTTTCAAGGGATGGCGTGGTAACACGGAGTTTGTGCTGGACAATGGCCAGGTGTGGCGGCAAGTGGGTGGAGAAACCTATTTTGTGCGCCGCATGGACAATCCGGAAGTGGAACTGGTGCCCATGGCGCTGGGTAGCTGGGGCTTGCGCCTCAAGGCCACTGGGCGCACAGTTAAAGTGCGGCGCATTCGCTAAAGGACTTGTGGAGTCTCATGTCAACGGGTCAAGGTGAGACGGGCTTAACATTTTCGCAAGGAAGATGACCTTATACTGGTTGTCCATTGGTTTGGCGAATCAGGCGTGAGAGTCCTGCGCGTGGCAACTGGCAAAAGAATTGAGCGGTATCGCTAAATAATCAACGCAAGAGGGGGGCAAAGCAATGTTATCTGAATGGTTGAAACGTTTTTCTGTGGTTTTCGCGTTACTTTTGTTTTTCTTTGTGCCGGTCCGGGCGCAACTGCCGGCTGATTTATGGTTGCAGCCTGTCGCTTCAGGTTTATCCAGCCCACTGGCCGCGCGCCATGCCGGCGATGGCAGTGGCCGCTTGTTTGTGGTGGAGCAGGCTGGTGTTATCCGCATCTGGGATGGCGCTCAGATGTTACCGACGCCGTTTCTGGATATTTCCAGCATTGTTAATTGTTGTGGTGAACGGGGGTTGCTGGGCTTGGCTTTTCATCCCGACTATGCCAACAACGGTTACTTCTACGTCAACTACACCAACGCCCAGGGCGACACGGTGGTGGCCCGTTACCAGGTTTCCGCGGGTGACGCCAATCAGGCCGACCCGGCCTCAGCCAGTATTGTGCTGACTGTAGACCAGGATTTCAGCAACCATAATGGCGGCAATATTCTGTTTGGCCCGGACGGCTATTTATACATTGGCATGGGTGATGGCGGTAGTTTTGGAGACCCGTGTGATCGGGCGCAAACCCTGGATCCGGTTAACTTGGATAACAGTGGCAGTTGCGCGCCGGATGGCAACTTTGGCGGCAACCCGGACTCACGCGCCTTGTTAGGCAAAATGCTGCGTATCGATGTGGATAACCCCGGGGTCAATACCGATGGTACCTGTGCCGAGGGCGTCAATTATGGCATTCCAGGCGATAATCCCTTTGAGGCCAGCAACGACTCGCGTTGCTCGGAAGTGTGGGCCTGGGGCTTGCGTAATCCCTGGCGCTGGAGTTTTGACCGCCAAACCGGGGATATTTTTATTGGCGATGTGGGGCAAAATACTGTGGAAGAAATCAGTTTCCAGCCAGCTTCCAGTAGTGGTGGCGAACATTATGGCTGGAGCTGCATGGAAGGCGACCAGGTCTACGACAGTGGTCGCTGCCTGCCGGGGGTGACATTGACTGCGCCGATTTTGACAGAGACGCATGCCGGTGGCAATTGCGCCATTACCGGTGGTTACCGGTATCGGGGGCCCATCACAGCCATAAATGGCTTATATTTTTATGGAGATGTCTGTTCAGGACGCATCTGGTATGCCAGTGAAAACGGGGGTGTCTGGTCACGCCAGGAATGGGTGCATGGGGAGAGTGCCTTGCAATTTAGTCTGGGCTCTTTTGGCGAGGACGAAGCCGGCAATGTTTACGTGATCTCTTTGGGCGGGTCTGTATTCCGTATCCAGCGAGGAGATCTGATATTTGCCCATGGCTTTGAGTAACTGCCGTTGAGTCTAGAGCTTATCAGCCGCTGTGCGGTTCTTGGAAAGGAACGGCTGCTCAAATGCCCGTGATGTGGCGCATTTCATACGCTACTTTTTCAGCGGTTTGAAAGCCGGCGTCTGTAGCTGGCCTGCATTACAACGGTGTTCGGTGGAAGGCAATGGCGAGGCCTCCCGGAGTGTGTGCAGGCACCGTCGGGTTAAGTCCTGATAAACCGCGGTCCCTTGAGTTTTCCAGTGGACTTCTGCATCGCGGAGCGGGCGTTTGCAGACCGCGGGAATTCCGGCAATGACTTGCCGGGGAGCGCAACTGAATCCGGGTTTCACATAGCTTAAAGCCGCCACCATGCATTCCTCGCCAATGCTGGCATTGTCCATGATAACGCACTGAATGCCCACCATGGCATTGCGGCCGATGGTGCAGCCATGCAAAACCGCCCCATGACTGATATGGCCATTTTCGCAAATGCGGGTTTCTCCACCGGGAAAACAGTGGGCAATGCAGCCGTCCTGAAAATTGACGCCATCCTCCAGCACAATACGCCCGTAGTCGCCACGCAAGCTGGCATGGGGGCCGATATAGCAATTTTTTCCAATCACCACATCGCCAATCACACAGGCTTGCGGGTGCACAAAACTGCTGGGGTCAATCACCGGTACAACACCGTCAATTTCATAAACCGGGGGCATAATCATCCAGAAATTGTGAAAGGCTTGAGTATAATACAAAGCCTTCCATCCGCAAGAGTGGCCGCATGTTTGAGACCATAGAACTGAACATATCCGGTGCCGTTGCCACCATTACGTTAAATCGTCCTGAACGGCTTAATGCCTTTAACAAAACCATGCACCGCGAGTTTCAGCAGGCGCTGGAAACCGTGGCTAACAATGATTTCCTGCGGGCGATGGTTATCGCCGGTGCAGGCAGGGGTTTTTGCGCCGGGCAGGATTTGGGTGAGCGCCAACCGGAAAAGGGGAAAAAGCCTGATTTGGGAGAAACGCTGGAAGTCGGCTATAACAAAAGCCTGCGCCTTTTGCATGCGCTCAAAATTCCCGTGATTGCCGCGGTCAATGGCGTGGCCGCGGGTGCCGGTGCCGGTATTGCCCTGAACTGCGATCTGGTGCTGGCGAAAAAGTCGGCCCGTTTTATTCAGGCTTTCAGCAATATCGGTCTGATTCCCGACAGTGGCATGACCTGGCATTTGCCGCGTTTGATTGGTAGCGCCCGGGCTCGCGCCATTACCATGCTGGGTATTCCCGTGGATGCGGAAACAGCTGAACAATGGGGCATGATATACCGCTGTGTGGATGATGCGGATTTTGACCAGGCACTGACTGAACTGGTGGACAATGTCGCCAATCGCCCAACCATCGCCCTGGGGCTAATCAAGGACGCCATGCAGAAAAGCTGGAACAACAGCCTGGATGAGCAACTGGATCTGGAGCGTGATTATCAGCGCATTGCCGGGTTGACCCTGGATTTTGCCGAAGGCGTGACAGCTTTCAGTGAAAAACGCCCCCCTGTTTTTGAGGGGCGCTGAATGACGCGGCAGGCAGAAAACCGGAAAGATGTCATCCAGCGCTTTCCTGTGGTGGGCGTGGTTGGCGCTGGCACCATGGGTATCGGCATCGCCGAAGTGGCGGCCGCCCATGGGCACAAAGTGATTGTCCATGATGCCCAGCCGCAAGCAGCCATGAAGGCAAAAGATGCCCTGGCGGCCCGTTTGCAGAAGCGCGTGGACAAGGGACGAATCAGCGCCCATGCCCGGCAGGAGATACTCAATGCCATTAGCCTGGTCGAAACCCTGGATGAACTGGCTGATGCCAGCCTAGTGATCGAAGCAGTGGTTGAGGACCTGGCCATTAAACAGACAATTTTCCAACAACTGGAGTCCATTTGTTTGCCAGATACGATGCTGGCCAGTAATACCTCCTCCCTGTCGATTACTGCGATTGCGGCGGGTTTGAAACAGCCTTCGCGACTCATAGGCATGCACTTTTTTAATCCCGCACCGGTGATGAAACTGGTTGAGGTGATTGCCGGGATGCGGAGTGACGAGTCATGGTTGCGGCTGGCAGAAGATGTGTGCCGGGCCTGGGGGAAAGTGCCTGTGCGCGCGCGTTCCACGCCCGGGTTTATTGTCAATCGGGTGGCGCGCCCGTTTTATGGCGAGCCGCTGAAAATGCTCCAGGAACAACTGTCAACACCAGCGGTGATTGATGCGGTGATGCGGGAAAGCGCTGGCTTTCGCATGGGGCCTTTCCAGTTAATGGACCTGATTGGCATTGACGTGAACTTTGCTGTTAGCCGCAGCGTTTTTTCCGCCTTTTTCAATGATCCGCGTTACCGGCCCTCCCTGATTCAACAGGAAATGGTGGCGGCCGGTTTGCTTGGCAGAAAAACGGGCAGGGGTTTTTACCACTATACTGAAAGTACGCCCGCTGAGGTGCCTTATGCGCCCGGTTGCGTGCAAAAAGGCACCGTCACCATTCGCGGTAATATGGGCCTGGGCGAACCCTTGCGGGGTTTGATCCGCGCCCGGCGATGCATTTCCCTGATGGAGTCAAAAGGCTCGGGTTATTTACTGGCCGGTGGTTGTGCGGTGGTGCTGGCCAATGGCCAAAGCGCGACGGCCAGGGCCAGGGAACATGGCTATAAATGCCTGGTACATGTGGACCTGGCGCACGATTTCGCCAGTGCCGAAACCATCACCCTGGCGTTTTCCGAACGCTGTGCAAAAGCCAGTCAGGACAGTGTTATCGGGCTTTTTCAGGCATTGGGGAAGAAAGTGCTGGTGGTGCCGGATGCGCCGGGCCTGATCGCCATGCGCACAGTGGTAATGCTGATTAATGAAGCCGCCGATGCGGTATTTAATGGGGTCTGCAGTGAAGCCGATGTGGACTTGGCCATGCGCTATGGTGTCAATTACCCAGAGGGTCTTCTGGCCTGGGGGGAAAAAATCGGTTTACGTCATGTACTACAGACCCTGGAAGGCTTGCAGCAGTGGTTTGGGGATGACCGCTATCGGCCCTCGCCCTGGCTACGCCATCAAGTAGAGGCGGGCACTGCCGGAAAACCGCAAGACTGACAGGGCTGCTGATGGAATCGAATCGGCCCCGTTTATCGTAAAAGCCCAATGCTGATCGAGGCGAAATAATGAAAAAAGCATACATTTGTGACGGTATCAGAACACCCATAGGCCGTTTTGGTGGGGAACTGGCGGCGGTGCGGCCAGACGATATGTTGGCGCATGTGCTATCCACGGTGATGACAAATAATCCTTCGCTGCCGCCAGAAGCGGCAGAGGACGTGATTGCCGGTTGCGCCAATCAGGCCGGTGAGGACAATCGCAATGTGGCGCGCATGGCGGCTTTGCTGGCTGGTTTTCCCGCCAGTGTGCCGGGCGTGACGGTTAACCGCCTGTGCGCTTCGGGGTTGGATGCGGTGGCCGCCGGTGCACGGCATATCGCCACCGGCGAGGCCGATGTCATTCTGGCCGGTGGGGTGGAATCCATGACCCGTGCGCCGCTGGTGATGCCCAAGGCGGATCAAGCCTGGTCACGGCAGGCGGAAATTTACGACACCACCATTGGCTGGCGTTTTATCAACCCCAGGCTGGCAGCGGAATATGGTACGGACTCCATGCCGGAAACTGCCGAAAATGTGGCCGAAAAATTCGCCATCAGCCGGGAAGACCAGGACAAATTCGCCTTGCGGTCCCAGCACAAAGCCGCCCAGGCGCAGGCGCGTGGCGTTTTCGAAGAAGAAATCGTGCCGGTTTTTATCTCCAGGCGCAAAGGCGGGGATATTGTCGTGGAATACGATGAGCATCCGCGGCCGGACACCACGCTGGACAAACTGGCCAGTTTGCGCACACCTTTTCGCCGCGACGGGACGGTGACAGCGGGTAATGCCTCGGGGGTCAACGATGGGGCAGCGGCGCTGTTACTGGCTTCCTCTGAAGCCATTGACCAGTATGGTTTGAAGCCTTTGGCGCGGGTTGTGGCCAGTGTGGCCGTGGGTGTGGAGCCGGCTTACATGGGCATTGGGCCGGTGCCGGCGGTGCAGAAACTGTTGCAAAAAACCGGGGTCAGACTGGATGATATCGATGTGATTGAGCTGAATGAGGCCTTTGCCGCCCAGTCGTTGGCTGTTTTGCGGCAACTGGGACTGGCTGATGATGATCCGCGGGTCAACCCCAATGGCGGCGCCATTGCTTTGGGGCACCCTCTGGGAATGAGCGGAGCGCGGCTGGTTTTGACGGCGGTCAAACAACTCCAGCGCCAGAATGGTAAACTCGCCATAGTGACATTGTGCGTGGGCGTGGGCCAGGGTGTGGCCATGTTGCTGGAAAGCGCTTGAACCAGCATCTGCGATGCCTGCGGAGAATAAAAATAACGGGATATTTGTTAGGTAATCGGGGACAACCATATGTATTCACAAGGCTTGAATGGCCCGGCAGAAAAAAACACTGATGACTCGCCTGAGCAATTGGCGGCCTTTCAAAAACGCATTGACGCGGAAGAAAAAATTGAACCGCGCGACTGGATGCCCAGCGGCTACCGGAAAACACTGATCCGGCAAATCTCCCAGCATGCTCACTCCGAAGTGGTGGGGCAATTGCCCGAGGGTAACTGGGTCACGCGGGCGCCCACACTGAAGCGCAAGCTGATTTTGCTGGCCAAAATCCAGGATGAGGCCGGTCACGGTTTGTATCTGTATTCCGCGGCTGAGACCCTGGGTGTTTCCCGCGAGCAAATGATCGACGATCTGCTGTCGGGAAAAGCCAAATACTCCAGCATATTCAACTATCCAACCTTGACCTGGGCGGACATGGGTGCGATAGGCTGGTTGGTGGACGGCGCTGCGATCATGAACCAGGTGCCTTTGTGCCGGTGTTCCTATGGACCCTATTCGCGGGCCATGATTCGCGTCTGCAAGGAAGAAAGTTTCCACCAGCGTCAGGGCTATGAAGTCATGCTGAAAATGGCCAATGGAAGCCCGGAACAAAGGCGCATGGCCCAGGACGCGCTGAACCGGTTCTGGTGGCCGGCATTGATGATGTTTGGTCCCAGCGATAAGGACTCCATTCATTCGGCCCAGTCCATGAAATGGAAAATCAAGCGGTTTTCCAATGACGATTTGCGCCAGAAGTTTATTGATGCCACCGTGCCCCAGGCGCACTATCTGGGGTTGGAGATTCCCGACCCGGAATTAAAGTTCAATGAGGAAACCGGCCATTGGGATCATGGTGAAATCAACTGGGACGAATTTTATCAGGTGATCGCCGGTAACGGGCCTTGCAATCGTGAGCGTCTGGCTGCGCGCCGCCGCGCTCACGAAGCAGGCGCCTGGGTGCGGGAAGCTGTGCTGGCGTCTCAGCAGAAACACAAGCAACCCCGGGAGGTGGCGTAAAATGGCTGACATGCCTTTATGGGAAGTATTTATTCGCAACCAGAATGGCTTGCACCACAAGCATGTGGGCTCGCTGCATGCGGCTGATGAAAAAATGGCCTTGCAGAATGCCCGTGATGTTTATACCCGGCGCAAGGAAGGCGTGAGTATCTGGGTGGTGGAATCCCGGCACGTTCATGCCTCTGATCCACAAGACAAGGCCGTCTGGTTTGAACCGGCGGATGACAAGATCTACCGGCATCCGACGTTTTATGACTTGCCCGATGAAGTGAAAAATATCTGATGAGCGCCAGTGCCATAACAACCGGCCTGCTGCCGGCCGACTATCGGGAATATGCCTTGCGATTGGGGGATAACGCCCTGATTTTGGGCCAGCGTTTGAGCGAGTGGTGCGGCCACGGGCCGTTTCTGGAAGAAGATATCGCCCTGACAAACCTTTCCCTGGATTTGATCGGGCAGGCCCAGTTGCTGTTGGAGTTGGCAGGGTCGCAAGGCGATGATACTGAACAAAAAACCGCCGATGAACTGGCTTATTTGCGAGATGCCGACGCTTTCCGGAATGTTCTGCTGGTGGAGCAGCCCAATGGCGATTTTGCCCACACCATGGTGCGCCAGTATTTGATGGACGTTTACGATGAAATCCTTTACAGCGAGTTGATACGCAGCGGTTGGCAGCCACTGGCGGATATTGCCCGCAAAGTTCTCAAGGAAATCCGCTATCACAAACAGCACAGTGGCGACTGGCTGTGGCGTTTGGGTCAGGGCACGGACGAAAGCCACCAGCGTATGCAGCAGGCAGTGGACGACTTGTGGTTCTATACGCCCGAGCTGTTCGAGAATGATGACCTTCAACAGCGCCTGCAGGCTGCGGGTGTTGCCCCGGATATGGCCAGTATACAGACGCGCTGGCAAGCCGGGGTGCTGCCAGCATTGAAACAGGCCGGTTTGCGTCCACCGGAATCCGGCTGGGTGGCTACCGGTGGCAGAAAAGGCCACCACAGCGAACATCTGGGTTATATTCTGGCGGAAATGCAATTCTTGCAACGGGCCTATCCCGGTTGTGAGTGGTGAGTGTCATGTGTGCTTCCAGGCCAGCACAGGCTCATCAGCCAGACGCCGATACCGTGCGTGGCTGGCTGGCCGTGGTGACAGACCCGGAAATTCCGGTACTCAGCCTGGAAGATTTGGGGGTTTTGCGGGCGATTGAATGGCGTGGCGACACCCTGGAGATTACCATCTCGCCCACATATACCGGCTGCCCGGCCATGGATCGCATGCGTGCCGATATCGAGGCTGCCTTGCGCGCCCGCGGTCTTCAGAAACTGCGTATCAAGGAGCAGTTGGACCCGCCCTGGAGCAGTGACTGGATATCGCCTGCCGGGCGTGCGGCGTTGCAAGCCTGGGGAGTGGCGCCACCAGTGCGCTCCGGTTCGGTGCGCTGCCCGCAATGTGGCTCGGCCCACACCACCTGTATCAGCCGCTTTGGCTCCACGGCCTGTAAGGCCCTGTACAAATGTGAAGACTGTCTGGAGCCTTTCGATTACTTTAAGTGCCACTAGGCAAATGTGTCTTATTGCTTCGGGAAAACCTAGTCCATGACTTCAAGCAGCAGCCATCAGTTTTATCCGCTTACGATTCGCCAGGCCCGCAAGGAAACCCGGGAAGCCATTGTGCTGACACTGGAAATTCCCGAGCAATGGCGGGAACTGTTTGCCTGGCAGCCCGGGCAGCATTTGACTTTTCGGCGCATGGTGACTGGAGAAGCAGGCCAGAAAGAAGAAATTCGCCGCAGCTATTCCATTTGCTCGGCGCCGTCAAAAAAAGACCTTAGCGTGCTGATTAAACGTATTCCCGGTGGCCAGTTTTCCGAGCCTGCACAGCAATTTCAGGCAGGTGACGTAGTAGAAGCAATGCCGCCGACCGGTCACTTTGTGCTGCAACCGGCAGAAAACCGGCATTATGTGGGCATGGCCGCCGGCAGTGGCATTACACCCATTCTTGGCATGCTGCAGGCGGTGCTGGAACAAACCGAGCACAGTCACTTTACCCTGCTTTATGGCAATGCCACCACCGACTCCATATTGTTTCTGGAGAAACTGGCTGATCTCAAGGACCAGTATCCGCACCGGTTATCGGTATTACATGCCATCAGTCGGGAACCGGTGGACATCCCGGTGTTATCCGGGCGTATTGACAGCGACAAGATCCGGCGTCTGCATGCTGCGGAGTTTGCCCATACCCGGCCAAGCGGTTACTACCTGTGCGGGCCAGGCAGCATGATTGAGGACTTATCCACCACGCTGAAAGCTCTGGGTGTGCCAGCGGCGGACATTCATCACGAACAGTTTCTTTCCGAAGGGCAGGAAATCACTCCGCAACAAAAAACCGTCTATCAGGACGCCGGTGTGACGGTGACTGTGGATGGTGTTACGCATCGTTTCGATATCAAGAAAGGCGAAGAAAAAACCCTTCTGGAAGCCGCCGAAGCCGCTGGAGTGGTCTTGCCTTACTCCTGCAAGGCCGGGGTCTGCGCCACCTGCCGGTGCAAGCTCAAGTCCGGCAGGGTGGACCTGGTGAATAACTACTGTCTGGAGCCCTGGGAACTGGAAACAGGTTATATTCTGAGTTGTCAGGCGGTTCCGCGATCGGAAAAAATCGTTATTTCCTACGACGAGTAGGTCTTTGTGCTTTGCGGTTAAACCGCCCCGGACGCTTTCCGACTTATTGTGTTGCAATAAAAAAGCCGACTCTGGAAAGAGTCGGCTTTTTGGTGTCTGAATCGAATTTTGTGGCTGGGATCAGAACTCGATTCGGGCAGAGAAACGCACAGCTTGCGGATCCTGGAAGTTGGTGGGCAGCAAATAGTTGGGATCCGGCACACCGGATTCTTGCTCGGCTGTCTCCACCACTTCGGTGACATTGTGTGCGTTGAACAGGTTGAATACGTCAATGCGGTAAATGGCCTGTGCATTACGCCAGTTCAAATGCTGTGTATATTGCAAGGACAAATCCACATTGGTCACAAACGGGGTGCGTCCGCGTGTGCCACGGGGCACCAACTGGCCATTTTGATAGAAGGACTCTGCGCCGTACAGAGCGGCAAATGGGTCGGTTGGGTGGATGCCGAAGGCATTGATGGGACGGCCGGTTTGCATCAGCACGTTGAAGCCCATTTGCCAGTCGGGAATAAACTCCCAGGCGCCGAACAGTTTCACCACGTGTGTCCGGTCGTTGGGCAATGGTCCATAGGCGCCATCCAGCAAACCGGGCTGGTCAAACAGTGTGGTCAAGCCGGCATCGTCCTGACCATTGTCGGAACGCACATAACCTTCGTTATTGCCATAGCTCTTGGAGTAGGTATAGGAGCCTTGCAGGTAATACTGGCCATCCCAGACTTTTTCGAAGAAGAACTCAACCGCCTTGTACGTGCGCTTGGATTTGGGATAGCCCAGCATTTCAGCAGACAGGTCAGCATACTCGCCATATTCCGGCAGGAAAATCCGCATGTCTTCGCCGGGATTGGTCAGGACATACTGGTGGAATCCGCCCCAGACTTCCTCGGCGGTTTGACCGTCCAGCGTCAGGCGGTCTCCAGCCCACTGAATAACAGCCGCGTCAATGGCCACGTCTTCGATGGTGCTTTTCAGGTCGCGATAAATATATCGTACGCCACCACGGAAGCCGTCAAACCATTCCCTCTCGTAGCCGATAATAAGTTCATCCTGATACATGGGGTCGATATTCAGATCACGAATGGCATCGGGGTCAGGGATGGTGCCGTCACCAAACACCGCATGCTCGATCAAATCGCCGATAATGGGGGTGTCATCGGCATTTAGGCCAAGCAGTTCATAGTAGTCTTGCGTAAACAGCTCTGCACCGGCTAAACGCACATTGGTGTTGGAGGCAATGGGTAAATGATAGCGTCCCAGGGTGGCGAACACTTTGGAAGTGCCGTCACCGTTCACGTCCCAGGTAAAGCCCAGGCGCGGGGCAATCTGGTTGGTGATTTTAATGAAAGAATCGCCAATGGAATTTTTGTTGTCAAAGGCTTCGTTACGCAGTCCCAGCACCAATGTCATGTTGTCATTAAGCTGCCAGGTGTCTTCCACATAGATGGCGCTGGAGATAACGTCGAACGAGCCGCCGTTTTGGAACACCCGCACCCGCACGGATTCCCCGGTCCCGGAACGATCGTCGAGGAAATAACGGTAATAAACACCGCCGGAATACTGTTGCAGGTTATAGGAGTTGTTTTTCTGGTAATCGATACCAAAACGGAAAGTGTGGTTTTCCAGAGCCGCCCATTCCGCATCCACACGCGCCTGCTTGCGTTTGTCAAAAGCTGTAGTGGGAGCGAAATTCACCCAGTTGCCCAAAGGTATAAAACCACCTTGGCGGCTGTCGCCGATGACCGGGTTGCTATCCAGGGGGCTGCCGCTGGTGCGGTCGTATTTGTTGACACCAACCATGGCGGACAAGGTGAAATCAGGGGTCAAATAGCCAGTGTATTTCAACAGGCCGTTTTTGCCACCGGCATAAGAGGTGCTGGTGCCAACCTGTTCGCCAGGCTGTTTGGTGTCTATGTCATAAAGGAAAGTGGTGGTATCGGTTTGGCGCTTGTCAGACCAGGCGGTCAGTTCCAGTTTATGGTTATCGGTAATGTTCCAGTCCAGCTTTAAACCCCAGAATGGATCGTTCTGCTTGGCGTCATACAGGCGAGTCCCCTGGTTACCGACGGTTTTTGTTTCCAGATCACGGGCCTCGTACAGGGCGTAGACAAACAGCTTGTCTTTGATAATGGGGCCGCCGGCTTCCACATAGGCGGTCAGGCTGTCACGCTCGTTTTGAGAGTTGAAGTCAAACAGTTCACCGTCCTGGCGATAGACATCCGGGTCGGTCTTGCGGAATTTGTTGGGGGTGTAATAGATACCCGCGCCAAATTGCCATTCGTTGGTGCCGCTTTTGGTAACGGCATTCACCACACCGCCGGTGGAGCGGCCGAATTCAACGCCGTAACCGCCAGTTTTGACCTGGAATTCCTTGTAAAACTCAAACGGAACAGTGGATCCACCCAGACCATTACGGAAGTTGGTGACATCCATACCGTTGATAAAGTAAGCGTTTTCACCCACAGAGGCGCCGCCAAAAGAGGCCAGATTGCCAAACGCGCCATCACCCACGACGGTGCCTGGGGCCAGCAGGGCCACAGAGGTCAGGTCGCGCGATACCGGCAGGCGGTCATAGGTGTCTTCATCAAAGACGGTGGTGGATTCCACCGAGGATACGTCAATGGGAGAGATTTTGCCGCCGTAGGCCACCACATTGTCCAGTTTGGTGGCGCCTTCATCACCCAGCACGGCACTGGCGTTGGTGCCAGTACCGACATTGACAGTCAGACCCTCAATGGTAAAGTCTTTCTGCCCCGGGGCGGTGATGACAATGTCATATTTGCCCACAGGCAGCGATGGCACGCGGAAGGAGCCATCATTTTTGACCTTGACTTCCCGCTTGAAGCCGGTGGCCGGGTTTTTGATAATCACAACAGCTTCACCCACAGGCTGGCCGGAGTCATCGACCACGGTGCCGTAGATGTAGCCTACGGTGTTGGATTGGGCCAGTACCAGGGACGCAAACAGCGTCAGCACCAGGCCAAGAAAGCTCTTTTTCATGGTATTTCCTCTTTTTTCGGTTTAAGGCTTAAAGACGCTTTTTGTCACAAGCGTTACCAGCTTTATAGCAAAAAAAGGTCAGAATTAACATAACCTTAACGAAAAAATCGGGATATTTTGACGGTTATCGAGGTTATTGCCCGGTGGGTCGGGTCGGACTGATTGTTTAAACCCTTATTGCTGATCCCGGTAGCGCTGGCAAATGCTGCGTTCATCGGGGTTTTCCACGGCAAAGACAATATCGGCCAGAAATTGCAGCAGCTCCTGATGGCTTAAGGCGTTGGTGATTTTGTCCATAATGACCGGGTCCGTTTGGGCGTAGACGCGCTGGCCATTGCTCAATACCAGCTCCACACTGGCGGCGTGGTAGCCATTGGCTGGGTCGTGTGCGTGTTCGCTTTCATACTGGTCGCGATCCTGTTCAAAAAGCGTATCGTACAGTGCAGACAGCCGGGCCTCGGTGGCATCGCTGATGGTTTCGGCAACATGCACTTCCCAGGCGGGTTTTTCGTGCACAATGGTGGCGTTTGGGTCATGTTTTCTGGCTTCTTTTAACAACTCTTCGGCCAAGTTTTTGTGAAAAAAAACGTATTCATACATAAGCCGCTTCTCCTAGAAAATTTCTCCCACCATGCAGCGCAATGAGCCGCCGGCTTTTTCCAGTTCGCTCACATCCACGCCATGCAGGCGAAACCCCCAGTTTTCCAGTTGTTGGCGTTTTTTCGGGGCCAGAGCATTCAGGGCTGTCTGGCTGAAAAAAACGTCATTGTCGGTGATGCTGATGCAATTACCGGCAAAAGCCAGTTTTTCCGATTCATCCAGCACCACGGTGCGGTCGGCATAAAATTTACTGATGGCCGCTGGTACGGCCGGATCAGCGAAGGATTCCGGGTGAATCACCAGCGCACGGCCAGCCAGAATCGCCATGACCACATTGGTATGGTATTCGTCAGGCTGCAATGGAAACTGAAACAGGGCCTCCAGGCCAAAGGACTCGGCCATGGCCTTGGCGCCGGCTGTGTCTGCGCGTTCACTCAAGCCCACAAAGCCGATATTGCGGGCGCGGTCGGGCACCAGCGCGCCGGTCAGTTCGGCCACCACCGGCTGTTGCGACAGGTCATGTTCGGTATAACCCAGCACACTGCGAAAAAAGCGGCGGATGTCCTCGCGCCGGGTTTCTTTTTGGCGGTTCGGGTGGCGCATGTGGCCGACAATGTAACGTTTGCCATGTGCGGTGGCGAAAGCATTGTTGGGAAAGACAGCATCCGGCGTGTCCGGATGTCCGGGAAAAGTCACCACCGGCACACCGCATTCGCCGATACGCCGGGCCAGCTCCATTTGCTGAGCCATGGCGCGGGCTGTATCGACGTTTTCGCCCATGCGCATATAGCGATTGTCCTGTGCTGTCTGATTATCCAGGAAAAAGCCCACCGGCGAGACCATAAAGGCGGCTTTCATGGTGGGCGGAAAGCGGCACGGATAACGCTCGGGCGTTATGTGCCGGACAAATTCATCAACGCGACTGTAAATCAAGGGTGTGAACTCCTTAAGGTTTCTTTTTGGGATTTATACGCTGCCTGCCGGATGAGGAATCTTCTGGCGCGCTTCCTCCAGTATGGTGATATCTGTTGGCCGGCGAGCCGCCTGGCTGACCAGGTGGTTCTTCCACAAGCGGTTGCCCGGCAAGCCATGATACAGGCCAAGTATGGGGCGAATCAACCAGTTGAGCGGTGTTCCATGCCGGATTTGTCGTTGGCAATAGCTGCGATATTGCTGGAGTACGCTGTCCCGTGTTTCTGGTGTGTGGGCATGAGGAGGCAACAAGGCGCGCTGCATGTCTGTCAAAACCCAGGGGGTGTTCCAGGCGGCCCGGCCTATCATCACACCATCCACGTGCTGCAGGTGCTTATATGCCTGGTCAGCATTTTCGATGCCGCCGTTGACAATCACTTCCAACCCGGGAAAATCCTGTTTCAATCGATAGGCATAATCATATTTGAGTGGCGGTATGGTTCGGTTTTGTTTGGGACTCAAGCCCTGGAGCCAGGCCTTGCGGGCATGGATTATCACCGTGCGGCAGCCGCTGCGCTGGCAGGTGTCGATAAAATCCCGCAATGATTCATAGCTTTCCATTTCGTCCACGCCAATGCGGGTTTTGAGTGTCACCGGCACATTGACCGCCTCGCTCATGGCTTGCAGACAATCAGCCACCAGCGATGGCTCCTTCATCAGACAAGCGCCAAAACGACCTTGCTGCACCCGGTCACTGGGGCAACCGACATTGAGGTTGATTTCGTTGTAACCCCATTGTGCACCCAGCTGTGCTGCGTGCGCCAGGGCATCAGGGTCGCTGCCGCCCAGTTGCAATGCCACGGGCTTTTCTTCAGAGGAAAAATCCAAATGACGCTCCGGCTTGCCATGCAGCAACGCGCCGGTGGTGATCATTTCGCTGTAGAGAAATGCCGAGGGCGCCAGCAGCCGGTGAAAATAGCGACAGTGGCGATCAGTCCAGTCCAGCATGGGCGCCACACACAGCCGGTGTGGGGAAGGTGGCTTGTCGGATTCTTGGTGTGCCGCGGGCATGGGTCTGTTACGCTGAAAAAATGCAATGATACAATGGGCCTGTTGCAATCAACAGGATTAAATTGTGCCCGATTACTCTCCCTTGCCGTCCAGTGCTGAAGATACCAAAATAAGCCACCGTTCCCGGCCTCGAGACACTTCCATGACACCAAAACAGGCAGGCATACTCTGGCTAAAAGGAGTGCTTATGGGCGCGGCGGATGTGGTGCCGGGGGTTTCTGGCGGTACCATGGCGTTGATTACCGGCATTTATGACCGTCTGGTGGCGGCCATCGCTGCGATTACACCGGCGCGTTTGTCGTCACTCTGGCAAGGCCGCTGGCGTGCGTTTTGGCGGCAGATTGACGGCACGTTTCTGCTGGTGTTGCTGGCGGGCATTGGTTCGGCTTTCGTGTTTCTGGCCGGGGGTATTCGCTGGCTGTTGAACCACCAGCCATTATTGACCTGGTCCTTCTTTTTTGGGCTGATTCTGGCCTCGGCGGTGCTGATTGTGCAACGCGCAGACATTCGTGACTGGCGCCAGTATTGGTGGCTGCTGCCCGGTTTTCTGCTTGGCTGGTGGATCAGTGACTTGACGCAAGGGCAGGTTGATGCCTCATGGCTTATGGTGTTTTTTTCCGGTATGCTGGCGATTATGGCCATGATTCTGCCGGGTATTTCCGGCAGTTTTATTCTGCTGCTGTTGGGTATGTATGGCGTTTTACTGGCGGCAGTGGACGAGCGCCAATGGCTGGTATTGGCGACATTTGTCGCCGGAGCGCTCATCGGTTTGCTGGGGTTTTCCCATTTCCTCAAGTGGCTATTGAGCCGTTATCACGGTCAAACTCTGTTGTTTCTCTGTGGTTTAATGCTGGGTTCCCTGCGAAAAATATGGCCGTGGCATGATATATCACATCTGGGCGGCATCAGTGCAAAAGTATGGCCGTGGCAATTGCCGGCCAGTGAAGCGATGTTTTCTGTACTGGTGGTGGCAGCGGCCATGCTATTGGTGTTCGTAACACACTGGCTCGGCCAAAAATTATCAGCCGCTTCCGTCAGGCGGTGAAACCACGAACCCTTTTGGCCGCTTGCTTTTCGGAGAAATGCCATGAGTCATGATCAATCTGCCCCGCCCACTTTCTATTGGTACGACCTGGAAACCTTTGGACTGACAAGACGCTATGACCGCATCGCCCAGTTTGCCGGGGTGCGTACGGATATGGACCTGAACATCATCGGCGAGCCGGATGAACACTTTTGCCAGCCGGTATTTGATTATTTGCCCAATCCTGAAAGTTGTCTGATGACTGCTATCACGCCGGATCAGTGTGAATCACAAGGGCTGAAAGAAGCGGATTTCGCCAATGCCATACACGATATTTTTCGCGCTCAGTCAAACACCTGTATTGCCGGCTATAACAATATTCGTTTTGATGACGAGTTTATTCGTTTTCTGCTTTATCGCAATCTGCATGACCCTTATGGCTGGCACTGGCAAGATGGCAACAGCCGCTGGGATATTCTGGATGTGGTGCGCGCCACTTATGCTTTGCGGCCGGAGGGCATTCAGTGGCCGCGGCATGAAGACGGCAGACCCAGCTTCAAATTGGAGGACTTGACTGTGGCCAACGGTTTGCAACATGAATCTGCGCACGATGCAGTTTCGGATGTTCTGGCTACCGTGGCCCTGGCGCGTCTGATTAAACAAAAACAGCCCCGGCTGTTTGCCTATTTTCTGGATTTACGCAACAAGCGGAAAGCAGCTGGTTTGTTGGATTATCAGCGTATGCAGCCAGTGGTGCATGTTTCAGGCAAAATTTCCGCAGAAAGGGGGCATCTGGCTGTCATGTTGCCCCTGGCGCCAGTGCCGGGCAATCAAAACGCGGTTATTGCCTATGACTTGTCCTATGACCCGGATGATTTGTTATCGCTGGATGCCGACGCCATTCGGGAGCGGGTGTTTACGCGCCAGGATGAATTGCCAGAAGGCCATCAGCGTGTGCCCCTGAAAGTAATTCATGTCAATCGTGCGCCGGTTCTGGCGCCTTACAGGGTGCTCAAAGGTGTGGATTTGGGTCGCCTGGGGCTGAATTGGGAAACGATCAAGGCGCATTGGCAACGCATTCGTCAGGCGCCGTCATCGCTGCGCGCCACTGTGCAGGATGCGCTTGCCCGTGACGACTTGCCACAACCGGATGTGGATGAGGCTCTGTATGCCGGTGGTTTTCCTACCGACAAAGACCGGTTTTTGCTGGCGCAATTGCGGCAAAACGCCCCGACCAGCCTGCTTCAGCCTCCGCCGGATTTTGATGATAGCAAATGGCTGGCGCTTGTCTGGCGCTACCGGGCCCGGAACTGGGGGGGTACGCTCACCGGCGAGGAAACCGAGCGCTGGATACAGGAGAGCGCCAAGCGTCTGCAGCAGCGGCACGGCCCGGGGCTGGTTCAGTGGCGCAAAACACTGGCTGACTTGCAGCACCAGCATGGGGGTGATGCGAAAAAACAAGCCATTTTGCATCGCCTGGCTCAATGGTTCGAGGATAAGGTTGCCCGGTTGCCACTGGATGATTCTGCCTTCCAGGAAAAACATAATATCTGAGAGCCTGACACATTTTGGCAATAACCCTTTTGTTGGTGACAAAAGTGGTCAGTGGCCATCCCCGTTATGTCGAGGGTCCACAGCCATTTTGGCCGTTTTGCCGCCAGGTGTGATAACAAATGTTACAGGGAGTTCCAGTTCACATTAGTTGAAATTTGTTTCCTGAAACAGGGTGGATAATAAGCGCCAGATATTTTTAACCATTGATTCCTGTGGGAGGGAAACAGCATGAATAACATTCGTATGGCTGGCTTTTGCCTGGCACTTGTGCTTTTTAGCAGCACGGTCTGGGGCAACATTCTTGTCAAGCCGCTGGTGGAAAAAGAATCTGTTGTTGTTATTCAAAAACCAACAGCGATCAAAGGAGCGCCTGCGGAAACCGGTATGGCAGAAACGGGTCCACAAGTGACAACCGTGGAGGAGCTGGAAGACTGGCTGGTGCTTAACAAGCGCGCCACCTGGCGTTATTTTGATCAGCTCGAACGGGACAAGCAACAGCAAATACTGCTGGCCTATCAACGTAATCTTGATGTTGAGGCATTGACCAATCAGGTGTTACGGACCTATTGGCAAGCCCGCCGCCGCTAGACGGTTGCCCCGCGGTTTTTATTTTGCCAATTCCGAGTGTGGACTGGAGATGAAGGCTAGCCTGGCAAGCGAATGGGGCGCTCATTGAGCAGATTGCCGTTTTCATCCAGCGGCGGATAGGGTTTGCCCTGTTGTTGCAAGCGGCGGGCCACATCCGGCCATGTCCATTCAAACAGCAGCTTTTGGTAGATATGGGTTGGCAAGCGGCAGTTTTCGTACATGCCGTGAGCCAGCCGCTGTTTCTGCGCCTCAAACAAGATCACCGCGGCGGCCACTGACACATTCAGGGATTCGGTCATGCCCAGCATGGGAATCACAATGTGCTTATCGGCCAGTGCCGCGGTTTTTTCCGAAATGCCGTGCAGTTCTTCACCAAGGACAATCGCCGTGGGGCGTGTATAGTCCACTTGCCGGTAATCCACGGCTGTGGCGGACAAATGCGCCGCCAATAATTGAAACCCCCGTTCTTTTAGTGTTTTTGCGGCTTCGCTGAAGCTGGCGTGTTCGTGCGTGCGAACCCATTTTTGCGCGCCCTTGGCATAGTGGTTTAACGGTTCATAGCCTCCTGTGACCGGCACATAATGGGCCTCCAGCACGCCCACGGCGTCACAGGAGCGAATAATGGCGTTGAGGTTGTGTGGCTTATGCACGCCGTCCATGACAACCGTCAAATCCGGCTGGCGGCGGGCCAGTACGGACTGAATCAGTGCGAACCGTTGCGGTGTCATGACTTCGGCTGTCGGGTCTTGATGAGTTGATCGATATTCTTCAGTGCCGATAAACTGCGCTGGCCTTCCAGTTGTTGCAGGGTATGATCAATGCCGAGGATTTCCGGGTGGCTTTGGAGCATCAAATGGTAAAGCACATTTTGCTCAAACACCCCGTGCACGCCTTGGCTGCCAGCGCCATTGGCGAATACCGCCACGTCCTCCCCACTGTGGGTTTCTGAATGAAGCGGAATGGCTGCGGCTTGCTTGTAATCGGGGGCTTCGGTGTCCACATGGGTCAAATCCGGGCGTTGATCGCCATTAATGTAGCCTGGGCCATTTTGATAGCCAAGCGTGGTGTAAGGTTTGTTCTGGGCGTCGCGCATCATGATATGGGCGGGCTGGCCGTGTTTGTCATTATGCATGACTTTGCCGAGAATGGGATTGCCGCGCTGGGGGTAGCCGGCCATATTGAAGGTGTGGGAATGGTCGGCAGTGACGATAATCAACGTGTTGTTGAGGTCGACTTTTTTCAGGGCTGTGGCCACGGCGCGGTCCAGCTCAATGGTATCGGTCAGCGCCCGGTAGGCGTTTCCGGCGTGGTGTGCATGATCGATACGGCCGGCTTCCACCATCAGGAAAAACGGCTTGCCATCGGCCTGCAGAATATCCAGGGCCTTGGCGGTCATTTCATGCAGGGCCGGTTCGCCGCCTGTGTCATTGGGGCGATCATGCTCGTATTGCATGTGTTTTGGCTCAAACAGGCCCAGCAGGTGCCGGGTTTGTTCAGGGTTAATGGCGTCGAACTGCTTTTTATTCCATACACTGGCCGCATGTGGGCGCTGCTTTTGCCATTCGTCCATCAGGTTCCGGCCATCCAGACGTTTACCCTGTTGCTGCGGATATTCCGGGTCGGGCATTGAGCGGGGCAAAAAGTTACGACGGCCGCCGCCCAGAGCCACTTCCAGGCCATCACCAAAAGGAAACTCGATGAGTTGCCGGGCAATGTCCCGGCAGCCTTTGGCGCGTTCGCTTTTGGGGATATCGGCATCGCTTTCCCAATCGCGCATGACACTGTGGGCATAGGTGGCCGCTGGCGTGGCATGGGTGAGGCGGGCGGTGGTGACCACGCCGGTATTCATTCCGGCGGTTTCGGCCCGCTCCAGCAGGGTTGGCGCTTCGTGGCCCTTGCCAGACTCACAATCACCCAGCAACACTTCGCCGTCCATGGCGATGACTCCGGCTTTGGTTTTGACACCGGTCATTATGGCGCTCATGGTGCCGGCTGAATCCGGTGTTTGCTGGTTGGTATTGTAGGTTTTGGCCAGGGCGGTGTGGGGAAAACGTTCAAACACCAGCGTGTTTTCCTCGCCAAACCCGCCTTTTTGCTGGCCGGCCAGGATGCGCGCAGCGGTGATGGTGCTGATACTCATGCCATCGCCAATAAACAGAATGATATTTTTCCCGGTGACAGGAAAGGAGTCGCCGGCACTGAGCCTGTGGGCTGTTTTCTGGCCTTGCTGGTACCATTGGTCAGGGCTCAGTAATTGCTGCTGGGATGTGGCGGTTACCAGCTGGCTATCCGCATTCAGACTGATGGCAGAAAAGCCCAGGCCCGTTATCAACAACAGGCCAAAAGAGAATGATGATTTATTTGTCATGATAGTGTGTAAAAGTCAGGTAATCAGTTTAGTGAAAGTAATTGAGACAGTGACTGCAACCCATTGAGCACGGCCAGCCCAGTCAGACAGACAAAGGTCAAGGTCGCGCCGATGAAACGCGCGGCAGAAGCCCCGGCGCTGTTGACCAGGCCATAGGCATGCAGCATGCGGGCAACAAAAAAAGTACTGCCTGCGCCATGTAAGAGCATGGTATGGCCGCCATTGAGTTCATAAAGGCCCATTAAGATCAGTACGATGGGAATATATTCGCTGGCATTGCCATGGGCGCGAATGAGTCGCCGGGCCTGTGTGTTACCGCCATCGCCCAGGCCCACACGCTGGTTTTTGCGAAAAAACGCCACTTTCAGGCTGAGTGTTACATACAGTAGGGCCAGCAAGGCGGCATAAAAGGCAGTAATGGCCACAGGCATGTCAAATCTCCTGGTTAATGGCTGTTTCCGGGGTGATGGGCACATAGCGGCCATTGTCCAGTCCGATAGCGGCTGTGGCGTAGGCCGGGTCGTGGGTGAAAAACAGGTGGTGGCCTGCGGCCTGATGGCGTTTCAGAAACTCGCGTTTTTCGTCGATCAAGCGCTCGGGAAAGCGGTCGTAGCCCATGGAAACAGGGACATGCATCCAGGCCGTGCCGGGAATCAGGTCGGCGCAAAATACGGTATTGCCCACCGTGGTATGCATGAGCCCGAGCGTATGCCCTTCGGTGAATTCAAATGCAAATGCCTGTCCCAGCCATGGATGATGCTGGCCATCCACCAGTTCCAGACGGCCTGTGTCCTGCAGTTGCTGATTGAGGGTGGGCAGAAAAGAGGCCCGGTCACGCGGGTGGGGATTCATGGCGCGTTTCCAGTGATCACGGGAGACGAAGAAACGGGCTTTTGGAAACAGCAGTTCCGGTTCCTTGTCGGCGCGCCAGGCGCTAAGCAGGCCACCGGCATGGTCGAAATGCAGGTGGCTGAGGATGACCGCGTCGATGTCTTCATGGCCAAGCCCGTGTTCAGCCAGGGAGTCCAGCAAGACATGGCGTTCTGGCTCCACGCCATAACGCTCGCGCAATTTGGGTTCAAAAAAAGCGCCGATACCGGTTTCCAGCAGGATATTACGTCCCTGGTTGTCCTGAATCAGCAGGCAGCGGCAGGCAATTTTAATGCGGTTCAGCTCATCTGCAGGCATCCAGCGGCTCCAGAGCGCCTTGGGGACATTGCCGAACATGGCGCCGCCATCGAGTTTTTGGCTATTGCCTTCCAGAGAAATCAGTCGCATGGGCTTATTTTACCTTCAAATCGGTTAAGGGGCACTTGAGCCTGTGCCCATATCATTTGACTTCGCCCTTGCCGGTGGTCCAGCGCGGGTCGCTGGCGGCTTTGGTCTGGCCGCTGTGTTTATCCCACCAGGTGGCGTTCATAAAGCCCCAGGGGTGGCTCATGCGCACCACGCGGTGGCCGCGTTGCTCCAGTTGTTTGACAATGTCCGTATTGAGGGCGTTGGGCTCCAGATAAATGGCATCAGGCAAATATTGATGATGATAGCGTGGCAGGCTCACCCACGATGCGGGGCCATGGCCGTCATAGAAATCCAGAATGCCCAGCAGCACCATGGTAATGATGCGGCTGCCGCCGGGGGTGCCCAGCACGGCCACGTCATCCGGCCCCATGACAAAGGTGGGTGTCATGCTCGACAAGGGGCGTTTGCCCGGCGCAATGGCATTGGCTTCGCCACCAATCAGGCCGTAGGCATTGGGCTGGCCGGGTTTGGCGGAAAAATCATCCATTTCGTTATTGAACAAAACGCCGGTGCCTGCGGCCACAAAGCCCGAGGCCAGGCTGGTGTTGACTGTCAGCGTGGCAGAAACCAGATTGCCTTCTTTGTCGATAATGGAAAAATGGGTGGTGTGATTGCCCTGAGGAGCGTGTTTCAGGCCCGGCAGCAAGTTACTGGGCATGGCCTTGTCGTCGCGGATGCTGGCGCGCAGGCCATCGGCGTAATAGGGGTGAATCAGGCGTTTGACGGGAATGTCCACAAAGTCCGGATCGCCCAGATAAACGCTGCGGTCGCGATAGGCCCGGCGCATGGCCTCTACCGTCAGGTGAACCCGTTTGGCCGGATCGGTTTTGGCCATTTTTTTCAAATCCCAGGCCGATAAAATATTCAACATGGTGGCCAGGGCAATACCGCCGGAAGACGGTGGCGGTGCTGTGACCAGGGTTTTGCCGCCATAGGTGGTGATAATGGGTGCGCGTTCCTTGACCTGATATTTTTTCAAATCTTCACGTGTCCAGATGCCGCCATGTTTGCGGCTTGCTTTGACCAGTTTACGTGCCACCGGGCCTTGGTAGAATCCGGCCCGCCCCTTACGGGCTATGGCTTTAAGGGTTTTGGCCAGATCCGGTCTGCGGATAATGTCCCCCACTTTCGGCACCCGGCCATTGATGAGAAAGGCTTTTTGACTGGCTGGATAGCGGCGGATAACATCAATTTTTCGCTTGATGGCTTCCACATACCGGGGGTAAGCCGGGAAGCCTTGTTCGGCGATGCGAATGGCCGGCGCCAGATCTTCAGCCAGGGACAGACGGCCATAATGGCGGTTGAGGTGCACCAGTCCCGCCGGTAATCCGGGAATACCGGCGGCTTTGGGGCCGTTCAGCAGCCAGTCGCGCACCACCTGGCCGTTTGTGTCCAGGTACATGTCACGATGCGCCGCTTGCGGGGCCTCCTCGCGGGCATCCAGCATAACCTGTTTGCCGTCGCTGGCGCGGTGCAATAGATAAAAACCGCCGCCGCCCAGCCCAGAGCTCTGTGGCTCTACCACGGATAAAACGGCGCTGACTGCCACGGCTGCATCAAAGGCATTGCCGCCTTTGGCAAGAATCTCATGGCCGGCTTCGGTGGCCAGAAAGTGGGCCGAGGCAATGGCGGCCTTGCGGGGCGGTTGGGCAGCGCTTGTGAAACTGAACACAGCCAGCAGCAGACAAACCAGTTTATTCATCATGTTTATTCCGTTTGTGTCATCAGCCGGCGATACTTGGCCAGCAGTTGTTCGGGGGTTTCCGGGAACTCGGGATTGGGTGGAATGCACTCCACCGGGCAGATTTCCACACACTGGGGCTCATCGTGGTGGCCGACACATTCGGTGCACAAATCCGGGTCGATCTCATAGATTTCGACCCCCATGTAGATGGCTTCATTGGGGCACACCGGTTCGCACACATCGCAATTGATACATTCCTCGGTAATCATCAGCGCCATCAGACATTCCTCCAGCGGTTTTGCAAGGCGCGTTCCACGACCGGATGCACGAAGTCGCTGACTGGCCCATTGAGCATGGCGATTTCCTTCACCAGCGATGAGGAGATGAAGCTGTATTTTTCATCCGGCGTCAAAAACAGGGTTTCCACATTGGGAATCAACCGGCGATTCATGCTGGCCAGCTGGAACTCGTACTCGAAGTCAGAGACGGCCCGCAAACCGCGCAAAATGACCTGGGCGTCCAGTTGGGTCACCAAATCGGCCAGCAGAATGTCAAAGCCAATCACTTCGACGTTGGCATAGCCGCCGAGCACATCTTTGGCCATGGCAATGCGCTGCGACAGGTCAAAAGTAGGGCCCTTGCGGCGCGAGTCGGCCACGGCCACCACCAGTTTGTCAAACAGCCCGGCGGCGCGGCGAATCAAGTCGCTGTGGCCGTTGGTGATGGGGTCGAATGTGCCCGGATAAACCGCGATGCATGGACGACGGGTGGTTTTTTCAGTCATGGGGGAGCCTCCACAGCTCAAGTATCACCTGCCCCACTTTTTTCTGGCGAAACAGCTCCCAGGGGGGCGGCAATGTGGCTGCAGGCGGGTTGCTTTCGGCATATTCGCGATACAAAAATCCGCCGGGTTTGATGGTGTTTGCTGCCTTCAGGCTGGCTTCATCCAGTTGCTCCAGCGAAAAAGGGGGATCAAGAAAGACAATGTCCCAGTCCTGGCCACAGAAGTCCAGATAGCGTAACGCTGTGTTGTTAACGACCTGGGTACGGGGAAAGTCCATGGCATTGATGGTGCTCCGCAGGTGTTCTTCCACCTGCGGGTTGTTGTCCACCAGAACCACATGCGCTGCCCCGCGCGAGGCGGCCTCCAGGCCCAGTGCGCCCGTCCCGGCATAGGCGTCCAGCACTTGAGCGCCAGGCAAATAGGGTTGAAGCCAGTTGAACAGGATTTCCCGTGCACGGTCGCCGGTGGGGCGTAGCCCTGGTGCCTCAATAACAGGCAGACGGCGGGAGCGGTGAGTGCCGCTGATGATCCGCACAAAACCAGGCTTGGCCGCCGCGCGTCTGGGCGGCATGGATTTTGGGGAGAAATGACGTTTTTTGCGTTTTTTCATACGGAAAATCATCCGGCAACAGGCCTTGGGGCAAGGCGACTGGCTCGCGGCCCGGGTTTCAGAAAAGCCCGGGAACCATTACAATGCCAGCTGTCTATTGTAGCAAGTCTCATTTAAGGACGTGAATGAAATGTTTAAGTTCCTGAAGAAAAACAAACAAGCCGCGGCGGCTGAACAATCGCCCCAGGCGCCTGAGAAAAAACCGGATGATGCCCCTATTTCTGAAAACAAGGCTGTGACTTCGTCACCTTCACCTCAACAAGCCTCTCGGAGCGATGACTCGCCACCATCTGCCGAACTGGCCCAACAACTGGATAAAAGCCGGGCAGGCTTTGGCAAAAAATTCAAGCAACTGTTTTCAGTCCGCAAAAAAATTGACGAAGACTTGCTGGAGGAACTGGAAACCACCTTGCTGATGGCGGATGTGGGCGCCACAGCCACCACGGAAATTATCGACAATGTCGCCCGTGCTGTGAAGCGCCGCCAACTGGATGATGCCCAGGCAGTTTCGGCGGCGCTTCGGGAGCAATTACAGCAACTGGCCGCCCGGGTGGAAAAGCCCCTGACCATTGATGAAAACCACAAGCCTTTTGTGATTCTGGTCACCGGTGTCAATGGTGTGGGCAAAACCACCACCATTGCCAAGCTGGCGCGGCGTTTCAAAGCGCAGGGCAAATCGGTCATGCTGGCAGCGGGCGACACTTTTCGCGCCGCCGCCGTGGAGCAACTTAAAACCTGGGGCGAGCGCGAAGGCATTCCGGTGATCGCCCAGGCCACCGGCGCAGACTCGGCCTCGGTGATCTTCGATGCCATGTCGGCGGCCAAGGCCCGAGGCGTGGATGTGCTGATTGCGGACACCGCCGGCCGCCTGCATACTCAGTCCAACCTGATGGGCGAGCTGGAAAAAATCAATCGGGTAATGAAAAAAGCCGATCCGGCTGCACCGCATGAAACCCTCATTGTGGTGGATGGCGGCACTGGCCAGAACGCCATTGCCCAGGTACGGGAGTTCAACAAAGCCGTGGATCTGACCGGCATAGTGATTACCAAGCTGGATGGCACCGCCAAAGGCGGCGTGCTGTTCAACCTGGCGTGGGAATTTGGCCTGCCGGTGCGCTTTATCGGCGTGGGTGAAAAGTCCGGCGATTTGAAACCTTATAACGCCGCAGAGTTCGTCTCTGCCTTGATGGAATAAGATTGAGGGTCACGAGCGGGAGCGGCTTTCGGGAAGTGCTTTTGGATTAAACGCTTGAGCTTCTGAAGCTGGGCCGCATCTGGCCAGCCGACCAGTTTATCAACGATTTGACCATTGCTTACCACATAAAAAGTGGGTGTGCCCCATGAGGTCAGTAATGGAAAGTCTCTCAGGTATTTGATGACTTTAATCCGGGCGTACGGAAACCGTTGATTCCATTGATTGAATGCTTGCCAGCTCAAATTGGCGTCCGGCGGGCTTAGCCACAATGCGTGTTGCTTCATGAATGCCACCAGGTCAGCATTCTGGCCAATTGCGGTGGCCGCGCGAAAACAAAAATGGCACAGCGGGTGAGCCAGCACAAGCAGGAAGCTTCCTTGTAACGGGTTAATGGCTTTTTCTTCAAAGGTGTTTGGTTGGTTGTGCGCTGGAAAATAAATAGTCACAGTGCCGTTCTCAAAGGTGCTTATTGGCCGCGTTATGATAACCGGCGGCGGGGAGAGGCCGCTGCCTGGATGGGCGCGGTAAAATCCCTCTGCCTCAGAAAAAAGCCGATTGTAGAGCAGTGTGCCGTAGGCCCTAAGGGTATTATCCGTGTTAGTCAGTCCCTGCTTGTAAGCCTTCTGAAACAGGTCCAGGTGTGCCCGGGCTATTTTTTTATCCTGTGTATAAAAGGCGATGATTTCGATGTCTTTCAGTAAACTGGACAGGCGTTGTTTATCAATGGGTTGCGTCTGCGGGGCAGTCAACTGGGGCTGTATGTTGTGAATAAAATACTGCTGGAAGGCTTTTGACTGTTCGTGCCGATTGCGCATGTTTTCGATGGTGGACAATGGCGATTCGCTGGCCCAAAGGCCGGTCATGAATAAGAACAGTATCAGGGCGGCAAGGCATGTATTTTTACTCACTGGACTTCTCTTTGTTTTTGGTTATCACTTACCAATGGTTCCATGATACCCAGTTGATTGCGGACTCAAACGGTATTTTTAGCGCGGATTTCAACAGTTGCTTGTGCAAATGAATCCGGCAGATGATTGGCACGTGCCTTTGCCAACACATTTATAGCCTATGTAATCATTGCACTTGTTATGTTGGTTTCCAAAGATGCAGGATTTATTGTCAGAGCGGCTGTTGTTTATTGTTGGGTTGAGCCTTTCAAACCCAAAGAGCGAAAGAAGTTTGTACCTGTCGGCTGGCTCGAGGGTCAGTAATGGCTCATAATAAAAACTGGTCAAGCCTTTTTCATTGAATTGCAGGTTGTCAAGAAACCGCTTTTTGTCATCAGGAGCCAACTTGTTCAGTGGAAAGGATGGCTCATGCAAGCTGGCATAAACTGCCATATCTTTCGGTGACTTTATCAAAGCATTTTCTAACCGTTGACTCTTCCAGACCTGCATGACACTGTCAAAATATTCAATGACATCGTCAGCGAAGTCACGGCCAAAAGCGGATGCGCTGACGCCTGCCAGCAGCAAAACAAGACAGAGTTGTGATAAAAAACGGGTTTTCATAATAGATCTCCTCAGGCTTTGTGGGGCGTCAATCAGTAACTAGTGACTGTATTGACCCTTATAATACTACCCCCCCCATGTATATCCAAGTCAATACATATGCGAGAAAAAACGAATCTCACTGAGGAAAAATGTTCAGAAAATCCGTATTGCGCCGGTTTTTGCGCGCGGGTGCTGGACTGGTTTGCCCGGCACGGGCGAAAGGACTTGCCCTGGCAGGTGGAAGACCCTTACGCGGTCTGGGTCTCGGAAATCATGTTGCAGCAAACCCAGGTGGCCAAGGTGCTGGACTACTACGCACGTTTCATGCAGCGTTTTCCCACCCTTGGGCATGTGGCTGAGGCATCGGAAGACGAAGTGCTGGCGCTATGGTCCGGTTTAGGCTACTACAACCGGGCGCGCTACTTACACCGGGCAGCGCAAATATGTGTGGAAAAACACGCAGGTGCGCTGCCATCCAGCCTGGATGCCCTGATGGCCTTGCCGGGTATTGGCCGATCTACCGCCGGAGCGATTTTATCCCTTTCCGGCCAGGGGGCTTACCCGGTGCTGGATGGTAATGTTAAACGGCTGTTTGCGCGGTATTTTGCGGTGGATGGCGACACTGGCGGCGGCAATACGTTGAGGACATTGTGGCAATTGGCGGAGGCGCATGTGCCTTTGCGTCATTGCGGCAAGTACAATCAGGCCTTGATGGATTTGGGCGCCACCGTGTGTACCAGGGGGAAACCTCAATGCTTGCATTGTCCACTGCAGGCGTCCTGTGGGGCTTTCCAGGCCGGGCGGGTGCATGAACTGCCAGCGGCAAAACGCAAACAGTCCAGTCGAAAGGTGACCCTGTATCTGGCGGTACTCATGCGTCAGGGGGCAGACGGGCCGGAAGTGTTTCTGCAACAGCGTAACACCAGCGGAATCTGGCCGGGTTTGTGGTTTGTGCCGGTTTTTGATGACGAACAGGCATTGCGCCAGTGGCAGCAATGCCATGATGTGAACGTCGGCCAACAGTTGCCCGTTGTGGAGCATGTCCTGACCCACCGGCGATTACAGTTATATCCTTTCTGCACCTGGGTGCAAGCAGATGTTGCTGACAGGCTTGAAGGCCGTTGGCTGGCGGTTGACAAACTGGACGAGGTCGCACACCCGCGGGCGTTGTCCCGGCTGCTGGATAAGTACAGGGATTTAATGGGTGGCTGGATGATAACGGTGGCCGGACTGTGAATAAGTGGCCAGTGCATGACGATTGGCACATGCCGCAGCACCGCATGTGAGTTATGTTTGAGGCATGAATCACGCGCATGAAACAAAGGCGTCAGCCGGAAAGATAGAAACACCGGCGGCGGAAGCCGCAGCAACCGGGCGCTGGTGTGGCCAGCAGCCGGCGTATTTGCGCGTGCACCACGGGATCGGCGCGGTGGTGGTTGTGGCCCTGGCCGCAGTGGCGATTGGTTTCTACTTTGTGATACCGGTTTATCCCTTATGGCTTTTGGGGAGCTTGCTGGGAGCATTGACGATTATCGCGCTGGTTGGGTTGTGGTACAGCACAGCCGCCTTTGGGCATTATGCCTTTTGCCTGGATGATGTGGCCGTGCACCGTCGCCAAGGGGTTTTCTGGCGCAAGGAAACCGTGGTGCCCTTGTGCCGTGTCCAACATACGGATGTGATCCGCGGCCCTCTGCAACGCCGCTATGGGCTGGCCACCCTGGTGATTCATACCGCCGGAACCCGGCATGCGGTGGTGAACCTTGTGGGTATCAGCCAGCCACAGGCCGTGGCCTTGCGTGAGTACATGACCGTTGATGCTGATAGTGGCGCGGTGTAGTTGCATGCAGCGCTTGCATCCGGTTTCTCCGGTTTTTTTGTTGGCTACAGTCGCCTACCAGATGATTTATCCTTTGCTGGGGGTATTCGCCTGGTCGTCTTACCAGTCACAATGGCTGTTGTACGGGGCGCTCGCCCTCATGCCTGTTGTGGCGCTGTGGCGCTATCTGTTTTTTCGTTTTTCCCTGGATGATGATGACATGGTGGTGGTTGAAGGGCTGATTTTTCGAAAAAACCGGAAAATCCCCTATGCGCGCATTCAAAATATCAATACCGCCCAAAACCCCCTTCATCGCCTGCTGGGCGTGGCTACCGTGCAACTGGAGTCGGCATCCGGGAATAAACCCGAGGCCGTTTTGCGGGTTGTGGACGGGGCTGTCATAGACCGCTTGCGGCAAAAAGTCCAAGCGGCGCATGTCAGTGGTCACTTTGTTACTGGTGAAAACGTGCGGGCATCATCGCCGGCTGCGATGACCACTCCGGGCCGGCAACCAGACGAGGCTGTTATTGTGCACATGCCATTGGCTGATGTGTTGCGCTATGGTCTGGTGAGCCAGAAAGGCTTTTTGGTGTTTGCCCTGCTTTCAGGTTTTTTTGGCCAGAATGTGCACTGGTTTCAAGGAATGGCGACTCAATTGGCACGCTGGGGGTGGTTGCCTCACTGGTCTGATTGGTCCCATCGGCAGATGGTGGTTTTTGCTGTGGCGATGGTGGTATTGGTGTTTTTGTTGCTACAGTTTTTTACCATGGCTTGGGCTGTGTTGCGGTTTTATGATTTTTGTGTGTGGCGCAAGCCTGGGCGCCTGTTTGTTGAGATGGGGTTGTTTTCCCGGGCCACGGCAACCATTCCCGTGCGGCGTATCCAGCGGTATCGCCTCAGCGAAAACCCCTTGCACCGGTTTTTTGGCGGCGCCACGGTAACGGTGGAAACGGCCGGTGGTGTGCATGCTGAGCAGGAAGGTCTGCTCATGCCATGGCTGGCCCCTTATATGTCACGGGAAAAGGTGGCGGGGCTTTTATCTACGATCGAACCGGCGGTGTCGTGGCAAGATGTGTCATGGCGCCGCTTGCCATTTTGCGCCTGGCGGCGGATTTTTAAACGCTTGCTGGTGTTCTGGCTGTTGTTGGTGGGGCTTGTCGCCCTGTTGCTTGGGCGGGAAACCGAAACTCCCGTCTGGTGGGCGGTGGGACTTTTTCTGGCGGGTTGGCCGGTGCTGTTCTGGTATGCCAGAGCCTGGGTTCGGCAGGCAGGGTATGTATTGGACGATGTGCGTTTCGGTACCCGTCATGGGGTGTTTTTTCGCCAGCAGAATCATGTGCGGCTGAACAAGGCGCAGGTTATCAGCGTTCATCAGTCGCCCTTTGATCGCCGCCATGGCATGGCCACAGTTAAAATCGACACCGCCGGTGGTCATCCGCTGGGTTCTTTGGTTGCCATGCCATATTTGCCTGTGGCCGAAGTCCGGCGTATTCGCGAGCGGGTATTGCAACAGGGGTGTTTCGCCACCCCGGACAGGGCCGCCGAAGGATAAAAATGCGTTACAATCCGGCCTATGACTACACAAAGACACATTCATTGCATCAAGTATGGTCCCAATCAGCCGGGTCTGGATTATGTGCCTTATCCGGGCGAACTGGGCCAACGCATTTATCAGGAAGTCAGCGCCCGTTTTTGGGAAGAATGGCTGGCGCATCAGACCCGGCTGATTAACGAAAACCGCTGGTCGGTGCGCGACCCGGCGCACCGGGCCCGTCTTGAGGAGCAAATGCGCGCTTTTTTGTTTGGCGAAGGCACGGTGGCGGAAGTGGCCGGTTATGTGCCGCCAGCCGATGGTGCCTGATGTGCGTTTGTATCGGCGTACAGGGCATTTTTTCAACAAAATTCTTGACCTTGCCGGAGCAAAACGGTTTAATACCGCCTCCCGATGGTTGGAAGCCTTCCCATGCTGTCGCACCCAGTGGCCGGTTAGCTCAGTCGGTAGAGCAGGGGACTGAAAATCCCCGTGTCCGTGGTTCGATTCCGCGACCGGCCACCACTTCTTAATAACCACGCTGCCCCCAACCTGCTTGATTCGCGCTAAAATATCCCGCAATTGCATTGCGTCTGGATTGTCTGGAGAACCCCCATGTTTGTTGTCACCGCCTTGTATCACTTTGTCGAGCTGGACGATTATCAGGATTTGCGCCAGCCCTTGTTGCAACTAATGCAGGAACAGGGTGTCAAGGGCACAATCCTGTTGGCGGCCGAAGGCGTGAACGGTACCATCGCCGGTACCGCTGAAGGCACACAGGCTGTGCTGGACTGGTTGCGTTCTGATCCGCGTCTGGCTGGGCTGGACAGCAAGCAATCTCTGGCTGAAGAGATGCCCTTTTACCGCACCAAGGTCAAACTCAAGAAAGAAATCGTGACTTTGGGTGTTGACGGCATTGACCCTAAAAAAGTGGTGGGAACCTATGTCAGGCCAGCAGACTGGAATGCCCTGATTAGCGACCCGGACGTGGTGGTTATCGATACCCGTAACGAATACGAATATCAGGTGGGCACCTTTGTCAACGCCCTGAATCCCCATACCGAGGCTTTTCGCCAGTTTCCCGAGTATGTCAGGAAAAACCTGGACCCGGAAAAACACACCAAGGTGGCCATGTTTTGCACTGGTGGCATCCGCTGCGAAAAATCCACAGCCTTGTTGAAGAAAATGGGCTTTAAGGATGTTTATCACTTGCAAGGCGGTATCCTCAAATATCTGGAAGAGGTGCCAGAGGAAGAATCCCTGTGGTGCGGCGAATGCTTTGTGTTTGACAACCGGGTGACCGTGGGCCACAAGCTGCAACCGGGCAACTATGACCAGTGCCATGCCTGCCGCTTGCCCATTACCAAGGCGGACAAGGCGCATCCTCACTACCAGAAAGGGGTGAGTTGCCCGCATTGTTACGAAAAGCTCAGCGAGGAGCAGAAACAGCGTTTTGCCGAGCGCCAAAAGCAGATTGAACTGGCGCGTCAACGGGGTGAAGCCCACATTGGCGAGGCCGCCCGGGAAGCGGCGCGCCGACACAAGGAAGCCAAGCGCCGGGCCAGAACCCGGCAGCAAGCCGATGCGCCGTTATCGAGTATTCGCGCCACAGAAAAAAACGCCTAGGGCTTTTTCAGCCAGAGTTGTGGATTAACGGGCTGGGCGTTGTGGCGCAGTTCGAAATAAAGCGCCGGTTGCGCCAGGGCTCCGCTGTTACCGGCCAGCGCAATCTCCTCGCCGGCGTCAACCCAGTCGCCAGGCTCCACCAGCAAGGCTTCATTATGGCCATAAAGGCTCATATAGCCATCCCCATGGTCCATCACCACCAGCAAGCCATACCCCCGCAGCCAGTCGGCAAAAGCCACCCGGCCATAGGCCACGGCTTTTACCGGTTCGCCAGCAGTGGCGGCAAAGACAAGCCCTTCCCAGCGGCGCCCTTGGCGTCCTTTCGGGGCGCCATAGGCATGAATGATGGCGCCACTCACTGGTGGCGGCAGGCGCCCCTTTAAGCGCGCAAAGCGGACGGCGCCCAGGTTGTCCGGCAGATCGTCCAGAAGATTTTTCAACTCTGTCAGCAGTTGGTTGAGCCGCTGGCGATTGCGGTCCAGTTGGCGTATTTCAGACTTGTCAGCCTGCATTTTTTGTCGCAATGCGGCAAGCACAAAGGCGCGTTGTTGACGTTGCTGCTGCAATTTGTCCTGTTCGGCCAGCAAGCGCTGTTGTTCTTCCTGCTGGTGTTGTTGTTCGGTTTTCAGTTGATTGTGCAGGGCTTGCAGTTGTTGCAGTTCGCTGGCAACGGTTTTGACCAGAGAAAACAGGCGGTGCTGCAGGTAACGAATCTGGTGGCCAGCCAGGTCATCCCGGCGGCTGCCTTCGGTGAGCAGCAAGCGTTTGAGCGCCAGATCATGGCGTGTATAAACCGCCAGCTTCAGCAAGTTCGCCAATTCCTGTTTCTGGCTATGGATGCGCTGCTCGCCGGCAGCAATTTGTGCGCGAACGTCTTCTATCTTGCGCTGAATGACTTTGATTTGTTCTTTTTTGTGTCTGATGCGCTGGTGCTGGACATTGATGCGCTGATCCTGCTGTTGTAATTCTGCAACCAGTTTCTTTTCTTCGGCGCTGGCCGTATCAAGGGCGGCACGCAGGTGAGCGATCTGCTGGCTGATGCGTTGTAGCTGCTTTTGAACGGCGGCCTCATCGGCTGGTTTGTCGGCGGCCATGGCAACGTGGACGGCCAGCCACAAAAACGCAACCGACAGGAGCAGGGATTGTCTCATCATTCCATTATAGCGTGTATAATAGCCGGTTTGGGCGGCTTGTCCGTATTGCTTTGGACAGGCGTGAAAAACCGTTCAGGAGTCTGCATGAATTTCTCTCAGTTGGTTGAATTTGCCGGCAATCACAGCCTGCTGGTGATGGCCTTTATTGGCGTGTTGTTCTTGATTATTGTCACTGAGCTGAACCGCAAGCGCATGACCATGCGCGATGTGGGGCCGATGCAGTTAACGCAACTGGTCAATCACCAGGACGGCATGGTGCTGGATGTGCGTGATGCCGCGGTTTTCAAGCAAGGGCATATTGTCAATGCCAAGAATATCCCCATCGAACAATTACCCAAGCGACTCAATGAGCTGGAAAATCACAAGGACAAACCCATTATTGTCTGTTGCCAGCGAGGCGTGACCTCTCTGCGGGGCGTCAATGTGTTGACGCATGCAGGTTTTGACAAGGTCTTTAACCTTAAAGGCGGCATCAATGGCTGGGTGGCTGACAAATTACCGCTGAGCAAAAAATAGTTTGGCGATGGCTGCATTACCCCTTTTCGGCGGCCGCTGTGGCCGTCATCCTCATCACTTAAAACAATCAGGATATCGATATGACTGAAGAGAACAAAACCCAATCCCAAGCCACAGAACAGACCGAAGCAAAAAATCCGGTTATGGCATTGCAAAAAATTTATCTGAAAGACGCCTCTTTTGAAGCGCCCAATGCGCCCCAGATTTTCCAGGAACAAGGCCAGCCGCAGATTCAAATGAATCTGAACCAGAAAGTCACGACAATTGCTGAAAACACCTACGATGTGGTGCTGACTGTCACGGTAACATGCACAGTGAATGAAAAAACGGCGTATCTGGTGGAAGTCCAGCAGGCCGGCATATTCAGCCTAGTGAATTTTCCCGAGCAGCTTTTGCATCAAACCCTGGGTGCTTATGCGCCGAATGTTTTATTCCCCTTTGCGCGTCAGGCCATTGCGGATTTGGTGATGCACGGCGGCTTCCAGCCGTTGTTATTGCAGCCGGTGAATTTCGATCAGCTGTATGCCGAGCAAATGCAGCGGGCGCAGGAAAACGCCGGCAGCGACACCACGCAGTAAATTCATCCCTTGAATTACACAGCAGCAGAGACTATGGTTGGCAATGAACCGCCCCGGACATCGTTCGCGGTGCTTGGCGCCGGTTCCTGGGGGACGGCCCTGGCCATGCAAATGGCCAGGGCAGGGACACCTGTCAGCCTGTGGGGGCGCGATGCGGAAAAAATGGCCGAAATGGCCAGAACCCGCAGTAACCCCTACTATTTGCCGGGCTTTCGTTTTCCCGATGGTTTGCGCGTTGAGCCGGATCTGGCGCGTGCGGTGCATGATGCCGACGCCTTGCTGGTGGTTAGCCCCAGCCACGCGTTCGCCGATATTGTGCGGCGCATCCAACCCTTGCGGGACACGCAACCGGTGGCCTGGGCCAGCAAGGGTTTTGAGCCGGGCACAGGGCGGTTCTTGCATCAGGTGGCCGAGGACATTCTGGGGCCAAAAACGCCCATTGCGCTGGTGACAGGCCCGTCTTTCGCCAAAGATGTGGCCGCGGGCAAGCCCACGCTGGTTACCGTGGCTTCGTCGCATCCCGATTTTGCCCGGCAGGTGGCCCATGCCTTGAACAACGAGCGATTCAGGGTGTATTACTCATCCGACGTGGTGGGTGCTGAGTTGGGCGGGGCGGTCAAGAACGTGCTGGCTTTGGCCACCGGGATTTGTGACGGCATGCAACTGGGCGACAATACCCGCGCGGCCATTTTGACCCGCGGCATGGCCGAAATGATGCGTCTGGGCAAGGCCATGGGCGCCAGGGCGGAAACCCTTATGGGCCTTTCCGGGTTGGGTGATCTGGTGTTGACCTGTACCGGCGATTTATCGCGTAACCGGCGCATGGGGCTGGCGCTGGGCCAGGGCAAAAGCGTGGCCGAAGCCCAGGCGGAAATCGGCCAGGTGGTGGAAGGCATTGGGACGGCCGAAGAAGTGGTGCGGCTGGCGGATAAATATCAGGTATCCATGCCCATTTCCCGGCATGTGCTCAAGGTCATCCAGGGTGAAATGACACCGCAACAAGCCGTGGAAGCGTTGATGCGGCGGGATCCCAAGCCCGAGTTCGATGAGCTCGACTCATAAGGGTTTGGCGTCTTTAACCGGCTTCTTAAGGTCGCACCTGAAATTCACAAAAATCTGCCGGGGAACGAATCGCCCCGGCCAACTCAATGCCAGCCGGGGCGAAGGGGTTGCGAAAAGTCACCTTTGCCTTTCAGAAAGGCGCTCTCAATTCAGGGACATTCGTAGGTGTATTTTGTGGTGCATACGCGTCGAGTCTGACCTGTTTCCGGGTCTGTCAGCAGTCGGCATGTTTCCTCAATATGAGTGACCACGCAGTTGGGCACGGTGTCAATACCAATGACGCCAGATTCAAAGTCAAAGCCAATAAATTCCAGATACCGGCGCCAGTTTAAATAGTTATCCCAACCATTGTTTTCCACGTCGAATGAGAGATATTGATAACTTCCAGCATGGCTGGGGAATTTGATACTCCGTCCCTCACTGTCTGCCATGTTAATCATTTGCGGCAGTCCGCCTGGTGGAAAGGCGATTAGGACACTGGTGTTGTCGGGAAAGATAAATCGTGCAATCCATGCGTTTGAGGGTATTTCCAGGGCCAGTGACACCAGTCGTAATGAACCAGGTGGGACAAGAGAAATGGCCGCCTTCCAATCATTCAGTGCTGCCTGGAAGCGTTGCCAAAGGGTCATTTGTCCTAGCATTTGGCGCATCATGGCCAATTGTTCGTTCTCGACCATGACCATGTCCCAAACGCTGGCAATCTCGATATTCCCTGGCAGGTAAAAAGGGGTGAGTGAAACCGTGGTGTCGTGCTCCAGAAGCTCATTTTTTAGCGCCGCGTAGGCGTGAATAAGCTCCTGTAAAAGATTCAGTTCTGTCGAAGAAATTGGTTCTTCCTCGACGTGCAGGCCCGGCATATAGGCACGGCTTGCTGCCGGTGGACGATTGGTACTGTTTTGTGCGTCCTGGGAGTCAATGGGGTAGTTGAAGGTGCCTCCCGTGGGATTGGATACCAGGAATTTTTTGATGCGCACAGGGGTCGTTTTGAACACGTAAACTTGCTGTACAGGCTCTAAACCGGTGTACATCTGCCGTGCTTTGAGTTCATAACTGTCCGGTCCGTTACAGAGGCTACACTCGGCCAGGGTGGTGCCAGCGGTCAATGTTGGACTAGCCAGTAACAGGGTCAGAAAGGTAAGTATTAATCGGGACATGTGGTTTCTCCTTGTGTGGGAAGTGATATTGTATCCAAATTGGATATAATAAACATACCCCCCTTCAGTTTTGTCAAGGACAAGAAAGAGCTTTTATGATGGTGTTGTTTGACACCAGCGGAAAACCCGGCAGAAAGCGACAATACGGCGTGCTTGCAAGTGGCGAGAGGAAAAGCGGCGCCGTGTGTGTTGACCGTCATGGGGCCGACACACGGTGTTGTGAATGTCTGTTATGGCGATTCAGGAATGAAACAATCAGAGGCTAGGTTTTTGATTCGCGACCGGCCCGTTTGCGGCCGCTTTCTGTGAGGATTTTCTTGCGAATGCGGATGCTTTCCGGGGTCAGTTCCACCAGTTCATCATCTTCGATAAACTCCATGGCCTGCTCCAGACTCAGGCGAATGGGCGGCGCCAGCAGCAGGGCGTCGTCCTTTCCCGCGGCGCGCACATTGGAAAGTTTTTTGCCCTTGAGAGGGTTGACAGTCAGGTCGTTGCTGCGTGAATGAATGCCGATGACCTGGCCCTCGTAGACATCGACACCGGCATCAATAATCAGGCGGCCGCGATCCTGCAGGGTGAACAGGGCGTAGGCCAGCGCCTTGCCGGTGCCATTGGAAATCAGCACGCCATTTTTCCGGCCGCTGAAAACATGCTGTAACTTGCGTCCATAATGGGAAAAAACATGGGACATCAGACCAGTGCCTGAGGTGATGGTATTGAATTCGCTTTGAAAGCCAATCAACCCCCGGGCCGGAACCGTAAAGGTGATGCGCACCCGGCCGCTGGGATCAGGCTGCATGTCCTGCATTTCCGCCCGGCGTTCCAGCAGGCGTTCCATCAGTGTGCCCTGGTGTTCGGTTTGCACGTCCACCACCAGTTCCTCGAAAGGCTCTTGGATTTCGCCGTTTTCTTCCCGGTAAATGACCTCCGGACGGGAAATGGCCAGCTCAAAGCCCTCGCGGCGCATGGTTTCCAGCAATACCGACAAATGCAGTTCACCACGGCCGGACACCTTGAAAGTATCCGGGCTGTCGGTGGCCTCAACCTGCAGGGCCACATTGTAAGTGACCTCTTTTTCCAGCCGTTCCTTGATCTGGCGCGATGTCAGATACTTGCCTTCCTTGCCAGCGAAAGGTGAATCGTTGACGCTGAAAAACATGGAAATGGTGGGCCGGTCTACCGTCAGGGGCGGTAGCGCTTCGGGGTGTTCACGGTCGCATAATGTGTCGGAAATGGCCAGGTTCTCCACACCGGAAATGGCGACGATATCACCGGCGCTGGCTTCTGGCACTTCGACGCGTTTCAATCCCTCAAAGCCCATCACTTGTAAGATGCGGCCATTGCGCTGCTTGCCGTCCTTGTCAATCACAGCCACAGGGGTGTTGGTCTTGATGGTGCCCCGCTTGATGCGGCCAATACCGATCAGGCCGACAAAATTACTGTAGTCCAGTGTGGAAATCTGCATTTGGAAAGGTGCGTCCGGCTCCACATCCGGTGGCGGCACTTTTTCGATAATGGTTTCAAACAAGGGGGTCATGTCGCCTTCGCGCGCAGTGTCATCGAAGCTGGCATAGCCGTTAATGGCCGAGGCGTACACCACGGGAAAGTCCAGTTGCTCGTCGGTGGCGCCCAGAGAGTCAAACAAGTCGAAGGTCTTTTCAATGACCCAGTCCGGGCGGGCGCCGTCGCGGTCGATTTTGTTGATAACCACAATGGGCTTGAAGCCCAGTTCAAAGGCCTTTTGGGTCACAAAGCGGGTTTGTGGCATGGGGCCTTCCACGGCATCCACCAGCAATAAAACCGAATCCACCATGCCCAGTACGCGCTCGACTTCCCCGCCAAAATCCGCGTGGCCGGGGGTGTCAACGATGTTAATGCGGTGATCTTTCCAGTTGATGCTGGTGTTTTTTGACAAAATGGTGATGCCACGCTCTTTTTCCAGATCATTGGAATCCATAACCCGCACCGGGTCGGCGGCGCGCTCTCCCAGTGTGCCGGACTGCTTGAGCAGTTGGTCGAGGAGAGTGGTTTTGCCGTGGTCAACGTGCGCGATAATGGCAATGTTACGGATATTCTGGGTCATGCGGTGTTCCTGATAAAAATACAAAGGCGCGAAACGCGGGCGTTGACCAGTGTCAAGGCCAAAGGCGGCGCGCAAAGCCGGCCATTTTAGCGCAATACTGACCGGGGCGGGGAAAAACCGTATCCAGGGTGTGGTTGCCAGGATAGCCAGCCAGTGACTTATTCAATCGTTACGTTGTCTTAAAGCTGGAATCGCTGGAAAAATACCGCCTCGGCATCGTTAATGCCAGTCACAGCATGTTGGCAACTCTGCCCTTTGGCTTTGGCGGCCCACTGCCGGGCTTCTTCAAAATACTGGTTGTATAACTGTTTGCGAACACCGACTGGCAAAGGCTGAGGGCAAAAGTCATCTTCGCTAAAAGCGTCTTCCAGTTTGAGTTGTGGGCACTGGCCATCATCGTTAATGTGCTTCCAGCAGGCCTGCTTGATGCAGAACCGGTACCAGGGCAAAAAGCGCTCACCGTGTTCGGCGATAAACTCCACAGCATCAATAATGAAATCCACTTCAGCGGCGTCCATGGCGTAGTGAAACCCCAGGCGGCACCAGCCGGGTTTGATGCCTTCGTAGCCTCTGTGTATCAGGGCGCGGAAGGCGTGGGAGGTGGCCTCGTCAATGTGCAGCAGCCGATGGCCATAGGGCCCGGCACAGGAACACCCGGCGCGCGACTGGATGCCAAAAAGGTCGTTTAACAGCACGGTGACAAAACGGGGGTGAAGGTATTTTCCACTGGCTGTGCGAATGTTGAAGGAGACAATGGCAATCCGCCGGGCAGGGTCCGGGTCGCCCAGAATTTCAATACGCGGATTGGGCAGCCAGCGGTTGAAGGCGCGTTGCAGCCACTGATGTTCAATCTTTTCAATGTTGTCGGTGCCAATTCGTTCCTTGATTTCCAGGCTCAAGGCCGCGCGTAAAACCTGAAGAACGCCGGGTGTGCCGGCTTTTTCCCGCTCTTCAATGTCCGGAATAAAATCATGCTCGCGCGGGGCCACATAGCTGACCGTACCGCCGCCACTGACAGTGGGGGGCAGGTCTTGGCGATAGAGAGCGCGATTGAAAACCAGTATGCCACTGGCGCCGGGGCCGCCAATGAACTTGTGGGGCGAGAGAAAAATGGCGTCCAGCCGGGTGTCATGTTCCGGCGTGGCGTTTTCCGGGTGCATGTTGATGGGCACATAGGGCGCACTGGCGGCATAGTCGAAAAAAGCCAGGGCATTATGCCGGTGCAATATGGCGGCCAGCTCATGCACGGGGGACTTCAGGCCTGTGACATTGGATGCGGCGGAAAACGAGCCAATCTTTTGCCGGTGCTGATAACGCGGATCAGTCAGTAGCAGTTGCAAGTGATTCAAGTCAATGTGACCATGTTCGTCCAGTTCCACTTCGACCACTTCGCACAAGCCATCCCGCCAGGAAATATCATTGGAATGATGCTCGTAAGGGCCAATAAAAACCACCGGCAGTTGTGACTTCAAGGCGGACAAGTCGGTGTCGCACAAGGACTCAATGCGATGCCGGCTGGCCGGGGGCAAATAAATGCCCAAGATTTGTTGCAGCTTGGTGATGGCGCCGGTGGCGCCGGTGCCTGTGGCAATCAGACAATCATCGATTCCAGCGCCCACCAGTCGTTTGATGGCGGCCTCGGCATCATGCAACAAGCGTGTCATGGAGCGGCCAGTCATGTCATCCTCGGTATGGGTGTTGGCATAATGCCGCTGTAGTCGCATCAGGTATTTTTCCACAAAAGTCAGGGTGCGTCCTGACGCAGTGTAGTCGGCATAGGTCATCAGACGCGGGCCAAAAGGCGTGCAAAACGGCGCGTCGGCGCCAATCAGGTGTTTGCGCAAGTATTCTGGGGTGAGTGTGACGGAAGTGTGACTCATGGCAAAAAAAAACGGCTGGGCGTGGAGGGGTGATTATAGCCTTCCTCAGGCATAAAAAAACCCCGCATCAGCGGGGTTTTTTGATTGCCAGTGAGGTTACTTGATTCCGTAACTGATACCAATCTGGTATTGGTCCATATCAATGCTGATGGTTTGACCCGGGTCAAAGGGATTGGGGCCGGTGACTTTGGTGCCCGCACCATACATGGCAGCAAAAGTGAGCTCGTTACCGCTGGCCAGTTTCTTGGTGAATCCGGCGGTAAAGTGGTCTTCAATCACACCCGGGGCAAGAATGTTGAAAATGACTTCACTTGGGCCAATGGGCTGGTTGGTTTTGCTGTAGCCCACACGCAAGGTCCAGTCCTTGTTGTGTTGCCACTGATAGCCAATCTTGACCACACTCATGTCGTCCCAGCCAAATCCGAAGCCATTGGGGCCGCCGCCACAGCCGGGGCCGGAAGCACCAGTGGGGGTGCCATTAAACAAGGTGGCATTGAGGGCATCCAGACATTGGCCTTGCAGCAATGGCGCGATGCCGTTTTCCAGTGCCTTGACATCGGTGTAGTTGATGCGTTGCAGGTCAATGAGCAAGGTGCCGGTTTCGCCCACGTCGGCGGAAACGCCAATGGTCCAGGTGGAGGGAATATCGAAGTTGCCACCTTCGGCGAACAAGCTGGAATAATCCTTGAACTTGTCAAAATCGATTTTACTCTGCCAGGAACCACCCAGACGCATGCCTTCGGCCACGCCCAGATTGAACCCTATTTTGAGGCCGTAGCCAAAGGCGTTGTCATAGCCGTTATTGGTGAGTTTTGTGGGGTCAAGCACCACCCCGGCGAAATTGCTCAGGCCTTCGGCCTTGAAGCGCTGGTAGCCCAGAATCAGGCTGGCGCCAATAGATGAGTTTTCACCCACTTTGTGGGAGATGCTGGGGGCGACAAATAATTGCATCAAATCCACACCTGTGTCACCGGCGCCAAATGTGCCAGGCGCCTGGCCAATGGAATCGGTTTGTGGGTTGTAGACATAGGCTGAACCACTTTGCCAGGTGGTGTTCATGCCGCCATTGCCATACACAACCACGCCCACGGAAGTGTTATCGCTGAGCATGGTGTTCCAGCCAAAGTGCGGAATCACAAACAGGTTTTTGTCGCTTTTCACCTTGCCAGGCCCCAGGGAAAAGGGCAGTTGACATGGCTGCACGCCAGGTGCCGGACATGGCGATCCGGGTCCCAGTCCGCCACCGGAAATGACCCCGGAAAAAGAAGGAATGGCTGGTTGGCCCTGAACTTCGTATTCACGCAAAGGTGTAAACAGATTGGCGCCAAAATCCATGCGTTTACCCACAAAGACCAGGTTGGCCGGGTTGGTGGCGCCGGCCAGCGAGTCGGCGTCCTTGTCGGCATTGGCCACGCCAGCGCCGGCCATGCCGGCTTCTTTCATGGAGTAGGCGTGCGAAAAATAGCCATTGGTGGCCAGTGCGGAGCTGCTGATGCCCAGCAGGGCGCACAGTGATGTTGCCAAGATGGCGCGTTTGTTCGGTTTCATAAGGTTTCCCCTGTTGTTATGGTTAAAAGGCAGTTTGTTAAAATAACGTAAACTTATTGGTTAACTAGCAATCATAAAATCCCGCCGGTCATTTGTAAAGCCATAGCTGGCCGCTACTGGTGATTGACGCACGGGCGCGACAGGTTTACTTGTGCTGGTTTGTGGCAGGTGGGTGAATGAATGGGCGACAATTAACAGACGGTAAAACAAATTCTGCTACAATTTGGCCCATGAGCGAAGACAACCAAAAACCTGATGATTTCCAGCAACAACAGGTGGCTGAAAAGCCACGGGTGCAGGAACCTCCCATGTATAAAGTTGTCATATTGAATGACGATTATACGCCCATGGACTTTGTCATTGAGGTGCTGCAAAAGGTCTTTCACATGGACGAATCCCGTGCCACGCAAATCATGTTGCATGTGCACACGCGCGGCAAGGGATTATGCGGCATTTACAGCCACGAAATTGCCGAAACCAAAAGCGCCCAGGTCAATGACTATGCCCGTGAGCATGAACACCCCCTGTTATGCATTGTGGAGCCAGTGTGAATGTTTGATCCCATCCTTGAAAAAACCATCGCTCAAATCTATCGTGAGGCGCATGCGCAAAGGCATGAATACCTGACGGTGGAGCATTTGCTGCTGGGCTTGCTGGATAATCCGGTGGCAAGAGTCATCTTTCAGGATGTGGGCGTGGATATTGAGCTGCTGGCTAACGAAGTCCGTTTTGCCATTGAGCAGCAGGTGCAGGTGCTGCCGCCGGACAGCGACCAAAAACCGCAAACCACCCTGGCGTTTCAGCGGGTTATGCAACGCGCCATTTATTCGGCCCAGGCGGCGGAAAAGGAACCGGTTACCACAGAAAGGGTGGTGGTTTCCCTGTTTGAGGAAAAGGACAGCTATGCCTATTATCTGCTGACCAAGCAGGGCGTTACCCGGCTGGATGTTGTCTCCTATATCTCCCATGCCATGCTTGATATGGAAGGAGAAAACCCTGACCTGACCTCTCCGGCCGCAGAAACAAAAAAAACCGACAACTCGGACAAGGATGCGGGCAAGAACAAATCCAAACGTAAAAGGGAAGCAGAAGACTCGCCGGAATCTTTCCTGGAAAACCTGAACGAAAAAGCCATGGCAGGCGAAGTGGATCCGCTTATTGGCCGCGATGCCGAGCTGGAGCGCATGATCCAGATTCTTTTGCGCCGGGCCAAAAATAACCCTTTGCTGGTGGGTGAGCCGGGCGTGGGCAAAACCGCTTTGGCAGCCGGCCTGGCCAAGCGCATCGTTGACGGCGATGTGCCGGATCTGATGAAGCAATCCGTGGTCTACTCCCTGGAGCTGGGTTCCTTGCTGGCGGGCACAAAGTATCGCGGAGACTTTGAAAAGCGCATGAAAAAAATCATCGCGCATATTTCAAAAATGCCCGAAGCCATCCTTTTTATTGACGAGATCCACACACTGATTGGCGCAGGGGCCGTTTCTGGCGGGGCGCTGGATGCATCCAATATGCTCAAACCTGCGTTAAGTTCGGGAAAAATCCGTTGCATCGGCGCCACCACCAGCCAGGAAGCCCGCAGTATCTTCGACAAGGATCGCGCCTTGTCGCGGCGTTTTCAGAAAATTGATGTGGCCGAACCCAGCGCGGAAGAAACCATCCAGATATTGCAAGGGCTCAAGCCACAGTTCGAAAAGCATCACGGTGTGGAGTTTCTTGACGAAGCACTGGAGGAAGCCGTTAAACTCACCAGCCGTTATATGAACGACCGGTTTTTACCGGACAAGGCCATTGACGCCATTGACGAAGCCGGGGCTTGGCAACGGATGCACAGCCAGCAGGCCCGGGCCATTGACCGCAGCGCCATTCGTCAGGTGGTGGCCTCCATGGCCAAGATCCCGGTGGATGATCTCAATAGCGATGACAAGGCGCGCCTGCAGCGCATCGCGGATAATCTCAAGCTGGTGATTTTTGGCCAGGATGAAGCCATTGAAAGCCTGAGTACGGCCATTAAACTGTCCCGGGCTGGCATGGGTCGGCAGGACAAGCCCATCGCCAATTTGTTATTTGCCGGCCCCACCGGCGTGGGCAAAACCGAGGTGGTGAAACAACTGGCCTCTCAACTCGGGCTTAAATTGTTGCGGTTTGACATGTCGGAGTACATGGAGCCTCACGCGGTATCACGCCTGATTGGCGCGCCGCCAGGCTATGTGGGGCATGAGCAGGGTGGACTACTCACCGATCAGGTGCATCAAAAACCCCATGCCATCGTCTTGCTGGATGAAATCGAAAAAGCCCATCCGGATATTTTCAATGTGTTGTTGCAGATTATGGACCGCGGCACGTTGACTGACGCTCTGGGGCGCGAAGCGGATTTTCGCAATGTGTTGCTGGTTATGACCACCAATGCCGGCGCCCAGGAACAATCTCGCGGTTCCTATGGCTTTACCGAGCAGGACCACAGCAGTGACGCCATGCAGGCCATTAAACGCCTGTTTAGTCCGGAGTTTCGCAACCGGCTGGACGCCATTGTGCAGTTTGGCCCCCTGTCCCCGGAACATGTGGCGCTGATCGTGGACAAACTGATGCTGGAACTGGAGCATGACCTTGCCGACCAGGGCGTGCGTTTTGCGCTCACGCCGGCTGCCCGACAATGGCTGGTGCAGCATGGTTATGACGAAGCCATGGGCGCGCGCCCCATGCAACGGGCCATTACCGACAATATCAAAAAGCCCCTGGTGGATGAAATGCTGTTCGGACGCCTGGAAAAAGGCGGACTGGTGAGAGTGGATGTGAAAGGAGACGCGCTGGCGTTTGATATTCAGCCAGTCACCCAGACAACAGACACCGAAGCCCTGGTACCAGAATAGGCTGGCAGCAAGAATCACGAAATTTGGGGATAGCAGGAAAACCGGCCATGAAAACGGCCGGTTTTATTTCATACGGAAAGTAATGCGGCCTTTGGACAGGTCATAAGGGGTCAGCTCGACGCGAACCCGGTCGCCGGTCAGGATACGGATATAATTTTTGCGCATGCGGCCGGAAATGTGGGCGGTGACGATATGCCCATTGTCCAGTTCGACCCGAAACATGGTGTTGGGCAAGGTTTCAATCACCTTTCCTTCCAGCTCGATGACGTCTTCTTTTGCCATAAATTCTCTCACAGGTTAAATACGCCGCGTATTCTAGCAAACAAAGCTGACTATTGCATGAACAACCCGGGCAGATAAGCTACAATAGCGCCGGCATTTGCCGGCTCCATTTATATGGCTCATCCGGGCTGTTTCTGTACCACACAGGCGGGTTGGCAAAACTTTTCAATAAATCAAGGGGTTATCCAAACAATGAATCTCCATGAATACCAGGCCAAAGAGCTGTTTGCTCAATATGGCATTCCCGTTCCGCCGGGTGAGGTCGCCCGTACCCCGGCAGAAGCTGTTCGCGCAGCGGAAAATCTTGGTGGCGACATGTGGGTGGTCAAGGCCCAGGTGCACGCCGGTGGTCGGGGCAAGGCCGGCGGCGTCAAGCTGGCCCGTTCGCTGGACGAAGTGCGCGATTATGCCGAGCAGATGCTGGGCATGAAAATCAAAACCTATCAGACCGGCGGGTTGGCTTTGCCTGTCAATGAGGTGCTGATTACCTCAGCAGCAGACATCAAAAAAGAACTCTATCTCAGTCTGTTGCTGGATCGCGCCAGCAAACAGTTATCTTTCGTGGCATCCGCCGAAGGCGGCGTGGACATTGAGGAAGTGGCTGCCACCAAGCCCGAGGCGATTCAAACTGTTCATGTGGACAATATTCAGGGTTATTCTCCCTACCAGGGCCGGGACACCGGTTTTGCCATGGCGCTGACGGCCAAGCAGGTGAATCAGCTAAGCAAGATCATGGGCGCCCTGCACGAAATATATCTGGAAAAAGACCTGTCCCTGGTGGAAGTCAACCCGTTGATTATTGACGGCAACGACAACGTCGTGGCGCTGGATGCCAAAGTGGCGGTGGACGATAACGCCCTGTTTCGGCACCCTGACCTGGCCGCCATGCGCGATGATTCCCAGGAAGACCCGGCCGAGGCCGAAGCCCGTCGGCACGACCTGAACTATATCAAGCTGGATGGCGATATCGCCTGCATGGTCAATGGCGCGGGTTTGGCCATGGCCACCATGGACGTCATCAAGCTCAAAGGCGGTGAGCCGGCCAATTTTCTCGATGTGGGTGGCGGTGCCACGGCCGAACGGGTGGCGGTGGCTTTCAAAATCATTCTTTCCGACCCCAATGTCAAGGCGATTCTGGTGAATATCTTTGGCGGCATAGTGCGTTGTGATCTGATCGCCAATGGCATTATCGAGGCGGTCAGGGAAGTCGGTATCAATGTGCCGGTGATTGTTCGCCTGGAAGGCACCAATGTCGAAAAAGGCAAACAATTGCTGGCGGAAAGTGGTTTGGCGATCATTCCGGCGGATGACCTGGATGATGCCGCAAACAAGGCCGTGGCCGCGGCCAAGGGGGTGCAGGCATGAGCGTTCTCGTCAATAAAGATACCAAGGTGATTTGCCAGGGCTTTACCGGTTCCCAGGGCACGTTTCATTCCCAGCAGGCCATTGAGTATGGCACCAACCTTGTGGGCGGGGTCACACCTGGGAAAGGCGGGCAAACCCACCTGGATCGGCCGGTTTTTGATACCGTGGCACAGGCGGTGGACGCCACCGGCGCTGATGCCAGCATGATTTTTGTGCCGCCACCGTTTGCGGCTGACGCCATTCTGGAAGCCATTGATGCGGGCATCAAGGTGATTGTGGCCATTACCGAGGGCATCCCTGTCAATGACATGATGCGCGTACGCACGGTGCTGGACCAGCACCCGGATATCACCCTGATTGGCCCTAACTGCCCGGGCATTATCACCCCCGGCGAGTGTAAAATCGGCATTATGCCCGGCGCCATTCACCAGCCTGGCAAAATTGGCATTGTGTCCCGTTCCGGCACCCTCACTTACGAAGCCGTCCATCAAACCACGCAAGCGGGTCTGGGGCAAAGCACCTGCATTGGCATTGGTGGTGACCCCATTCATGGCATGAATTTTGTTGAAGCCTTGCAGTTGTTTCAGGACGATCCACAAACCGAAGGCATCATCATGGTGGGTGAAATTGGTGGTGGCGAGGAAGAAGAAGGTGCGGAATTTATCAAAAACTACGTCACCAAGCCGGTAGTGGCTTATATCGCTGGTGTTACTGCGCCGCCTGGCAAGCGCATGGGGCACGCTGGCGCCATTGTGGCCGGTGGCAAGGGAACCGCCGAAGCCAAATATGCGGCCCTGGAAGCCGCTGGCGTGACCACGGTGCGTTCCCCCACTTTACTGGGAGAAGCCATTAAAAAACAAGTGGGCTAGCCTGCTTGTCATCGCCGTATCAAGCCTGCGTGCACTGCCTAACCGCAGTTGCATGCAGGCTTTTTTGTGTCTTGCATCAAAATGTTTGCGGGGAAAGCTCCTTGGTTCTTTCGGCCAGCGTTTTTCTTCCCTTGAGTGACCGTTTTCTGTCTCGTCATCCCGGACGGGGACTCTTGTTATCCGCCACTCTAGACAGGGTTTTCCCTCCGTCATTTCGGGCACACTACTCATTACTTGTCATTCCGGGCGAGCGTCGCGAGACCCGGAATCCATCTGCGAGTGACAAGGTGTTGCCACCGGGGCCATGTTGCCAGAAAGCGTCTGGAATAAAATGGGTTTCTGGCGGCAGTGCGTCATTGTGCGGTATGGATTCCCGCTTGCGCGGGAATGACAATATACGGGTCTGATTTAGTAAGGTTCAGTGGGTTCTCGCCTCTGCTTTTCAGATAGGTGTGGTAATAGCGGTATGTCGTTGTTTTTTGTGGGATTATTTCCGTGGTATAGTGGTCTTGCAGCATGACAAATTCCCCTTGTGGAGGTGTAGCATGAAACGTTTGGGCTGGTTATTTGGTGTTTTACTGGCAATTACAGCAGGCGGTTTGGCCATGGCCGAACAATCTGTCAAAGCAGGTAAGTATGAGGTTCACTATAATGCCTTTCTTTCCACTTTTTTGTCACCGCAAGTGGCGAAAGCTTATCAGATAGGGCGATCGAAAAACAAGGCGGTCTTGAATGTTTCAGTGCTGGATGTGTCAGGTGAAAAGCCCCGGGCGGTGGAGGCAGAGATTCATATGCGTATTCGCAATGCCTATGGTCAGGAAAAAAGCGTCAAGCCGCGCAAGGTTGTCGAAGCCGGTGACACGGAAAGCGATCAGGCCATCTATTATTTGACCACATTCAAAGTGAGTAATCGGGAACAGGTCAATTTTCACATCCAGGTAAAACCACAGGGTGAACAGCGGCCTATCGATATCAAATTCAGCAAGGAATTCTTTACCGAATAGCCGGGCTCAGGCGGGTCTGGGGCCGAATAGGGCAGTGCCAATGCGTAACAAAGTGCTGCCAGCGGCCACGGCGGTTTCCAGGTCGCCGGACATGCCCATGGACAAGGTATCCAGCGGGTAGTCCTGTTTAAGGGTTTCATATGCCTTTCGGACCCGCTCAAAGTGGGCGAATTGGACGGCTTTATCGGTGGTTTTTGGTGGAATACTCATAACCCCGCGCAATTGCAGGCGGGGCATTTCCTGGCAGGCTGCGGCCAGTGTGACAAGCTCGCTTAAATCCACCCCGCGTTTGCCCGCTTCAGGCACCGGCTGATACTGCAAGCAGATATTCAGAGGCGGTAGCCAGGATGGCCGCTGGCGGTTCAGACGTTGCAACAGTTTTAATGAGTCTACAGACTGTACCCAGTCGAAATGCTCGGCCACCAGGCGGGTTTTGTTGCTTTGCAGGGGGCCGATAAAATGCCACTGCAGTGGCGTTTCCGGATGTTCGGTGTGCCATTGCTGGATTTTTTTTACGCCTTCCTGGGCATAACTTTCACCAAAGCATTGCTGGCCGAGGGTATGCAGGGCCGCAATTTTTTCCAGCGGGTGTTTTTTGCTCACAGCCAGCAGGTGAATCTGGCCTGGTTCGCACCCAGCCGCTCTGGCGGCCTGGTTGATGCGTTGGATAAGCTGTTGATAACGCTGGTTGAGGGTGGTTTCACGGGTCGCGGGATTCATATTTTTCCGGGACAGGGCCTGGCAAATGGCTTCCAGCCCCATATTTTACTGCAAAACCGGCCGATTGGCTTTGCATTCATGGCGTTCAGCCGTTAAAATAACGCCCCTTTGCAAACCACTGTCTGGAGAAGATGAGCATATGCCTAGTGTAAAATTGCGGGATAACGAACCTTTTGATCTGGCACTGCGCCGTTTCAAGCGCGCCTGTGAAAAAGCGGGAATTTTGGCTGAATCCCGCAAGCGTCAGTTTTATGAAAAGCCCACGCAGGAAAGAAAGCGCAAGCGCGCCGCCGCCATCAAGCGTCATTTACGTCGGGTGTCTCGCGAAACCATCCGCAGCAAGCCTTACTAAACCATATTTCTTTGGTGCAACCATCAGGTTATGCATCAGGTTCGCATAAGTTTCCCGGCTTGAGGAGTCGACCATGTCACTGAAAGAGCAGATTAGCCAGGACACCAAGGCCGCCATGAAGGCGCGCGACAAACAGCGCCTGGGCACGTTAAGGTTGCTTGGCGCCGCCATCAAGCAGCGGGAAGTGGATGATCGGGTGGAACTCAGTGATGATGATATCACCGCCATCATCACTAAAATGATCAAACAGCGCAAGGATTCCGCCGAGCAATACCAGCAGGCCGGGCGAACCGAGCTGGCCGAACAGGAAAACTACGAGATTTCGGTATTGCAGGCGTATTTGCCAGAACCATTGAGTGAAGCCGAGCTGGACGCCGTGATTCAGGCCACCATCAACGAAACAGGCGCCAGCAGTATGGCGGACATGGGTGTGGTCATGAATGCCTTACGCCCAAAAATCGCAGGCCGGGCGGATATGGGTGTAGCCAGCGCCAAAATTCGTGCGTTGCTGAGTTAAAATCGTTCTCCTTCAAGCACATCTTCTGACAAAAACGGCCTGAGCCAGGTGTTCAGGCCGTTTTTTTGCCAGCCTTCTCATTGGTGGTTTTTTTTGTAGAATAAGCCATCGGCCTTGCGGGAGTGTCTTCGGTTTTGCGTATTCCCAATGAGTTTATTACCGAGTTGCTGGATCGCATTGATATTGTCGATGTGATCGCGCCGCGCATCAATCTGAAAAAAGCCGGCCGGGACTATCAGGCCCTGTGTCCCTTCCACGCGGAAAATACACCTTCTTTTACCGTTAGTCCGCACAAACAGTTTTTTCACTGCTTTGGTTGTGGCAAGCATGGCAGCGCCATTGGCTTTCTTATGGAATATGAGGGCCTTGACTTTCTTGATGCCGTAGAGTCGCTGGCGCAAATGGCGGGTGTGGAAGTGCCGCGCAGCGGTTCGCGGACATCGGCGGACAAGCACACTAACCTTTACGCCATTACCGACAAGGCTCGGCGCTTGTTTCAGAATAATTTACAGAACAATGTCCAGGCCCGCGAGTATGTGCGCCGCCGCGGATTAAGCGAGAAAACCATAGAAACCTTCCAGATTGGTTCTGCGCCGGATGCCTGGGATTACCTCTTGCGCGCCTTTTCTCCGGCTGAAGAACCGCTTTTGATGAGCGCCGGGCTGATTACCCGCAATGACAGTGGCAAGGTGTATGACAAATTCCGCCATCGCCTGATATTCCCCATTCATGACCGGCGTGGCCGTGTGATTGCTTTTGGCGGTCGGGCCATCGGTGATGAGCACATGCCGAAATACCTGAATTCGCCAGAAACGCCTTTGTTTCATAAAGGCCGGGAACTGTATGGCCTGCATCTGGCGCGCAAACATGGCAACAGCCGCGCAGTGTTGGTAGTGGAAGGGTATATGGATGTGGTGGCGTTGCACCAGCATGGACTGCCCAACGCCGTTGCCACACTGGGAACAGCCACCACGCCTGAACAGGTCGCCTTGCTGATGCGCTATTTCGATACCGTGGTGTTTTGTTTTGATGGCGATAAAGCCGGGCGCAAGGCGGCCTGGAAAGCCATGGAGTCGGCCCTGCCCCAGTATCGTGATGACAAGTCGTTGAAATTTGTTTTTCTGCCACAGGGTGAAGACCCTGACAGCTATGTGAATACCCATGGCGCCGAGGCGTTTCAGCGTTTGGTGGGTGAGGCCATGAGCCTGTCGGACTGGCTGTTGCAAGGGCTCAAAAAAGGCCTGGATCTTGCATCGCTGGACGATCGGGCGCGGCTCATTGAGCGGGCCAGGCCCTATGTTCAACAGTTGCCCAAAGGCCAATTCCGGCACATATTAACCCGGCACTTGGAGTCACTGGTGCACATACCCGTGGATTGGGAGGCGACAGCCACCAAGTCATTTATGCCGCCAGCCCAGAAAGCGGCCGAGAATCCAGCCATGGATGACTGGAGTCCGATAAAAAAAGCCATTGCGCTGGTGATACAGCACCCGTCTGTGGCCGCCCAGGTCAACTGGCCATCCGGGCTGGAGGCATGCGGGTATAAAGGCGGTCATATTTTGCAGCAGTTGCTGGAACAAGTGGCTGCCAGTCCTCAGTTAAACACCGCGGCGTTACTGGAACAATGGCGGTCACGGCCGGAATATTCGCATTTGAGCCGTTTGGCAAGCCGCGATTTGGGGCTGACGCCAGAACAGGTTCTCCCCGAAATGCACGATTTGGCGGCTTATTTGCAACAGGCGATAAACCGTAATAAAATCGAAGGTTTACGCAGAAAGCAGGCCCAAAATGGCCTGACGGTGGAAGAGCAGCAGGAACTGCTGCAATTATTGGCTTCCCGTGTGCAAAAAGCGCAACCTTGACAATGTTTGACTGTCCAAGAAACGAATTCGCAAAGTAAAGACTCAACAGGTACCAAAGACCCCATGGAAAAAGAACGATCTCTCATGAAAGAGCTGATTTTCAAAGGCAAGGAGCAAGGCTACTTGACCTATGCGGAAATCAATGACCATTTGCCTGACAGCGTCGTCGAAACCGATGCTGTGGAAGAAGTCATCAACATGATCAACGATATGGGTATTCAGGTCTTTGACGAAGCGCCGGATGCCGATACGCTGATTCTGAACGACGGTACCGCCAAAAATGACGACGAAACGGCGGCCGAAGAAGCCGCGGCGGTGCTGTCCGCGGTGGATCCCAATATTGGCCGCACCACAGATCCGGTGCGCATGTACATGCGGGAAATGGGTTCGGTCAACCTGTTAAGCCGGGATGTGGAAATCGCCATCGCCAAACGCATAGAGTCCGGCACGCAACAGGTTTACGCCTCGGTGTGCGTCTTTCCCAAAACCATTGAAACCGTGCTGGAAGAGTTTGAAGCCTGGCAGAATGATGAAATCAAGCTGGATGATTTCGTTCTGGACATTTACAACCCCTATGCTGAGGTGGTGATTCCCACAGTCAAAAAGCCTGGTGACAAAAGCGACGAAGAAGAGGAAGTTCCTGAAGAAAAGTTTGACCCGGAAGATGTGGTCAAACGCATGAAGCGGTTGCAGAAACTGTGGAAAAAGTTCCTCAAAAACGTGGAAAAACACGGTATCGGCCATAAAGACGGCCAGAAACTGCTGGAGCAAATGCGTGAAGAACTGATTGAATTCAAGTTTCACCCCAATTTGCACCAAAAGCTGATTATGCAACTGAAGGTGGCGCAAGAAAATATCCGCCACATTGAGCGTCGTATTATGAATATTGTGGTGGAGCACTGTGGGGTGCCCAGGCAGCAGTTTATTAAATCGTTTGTTGGGGCTGAGGCCGATATCGACTGGATTGAAAAATTTATTGAGCAGGATGACTCCAAAGCCACCTTGCTGGCCGTGTACCGGGACGAGATTATTGACCTGCAAAAGGAGCTGCAAAAACTGGAGCAGCGCTACATGCTGCCCATCAGTAAAATCAAGGAAATCAACCGCAATGTGACGGTTAATGAAGCCAAAACCCGGCGCGCCAAAAAGGAAATGATCGAAGCCAACTTGCGGCTGGTGATTTCCATTGCCAAAAAATACACCAATCGCGGACTGCAGTTCCTTGATTTGATTCAGGAAGGAAATGTTGGCCTGATGAAAGCCGTGGATAAGTTTGAATACCGCCGGGGTTACAAGTTTTCCACCTACGCCACCTGGTGGATCCGTCA
>Ga0256839_1000041_pt1 | contig 154298 bp, 150 predicted proteins | sample 354166metaG_FD_185968 | JGI IMG/M metagenome (GOLD analysis project Ga0256839, IMG submission 185968) | Hydrothermal vent microbial communities from Mid Atlantic Ridge, Atlantic Ocean - 354-166 | ecosystem: Environmental > Aquatic > Marine > Hydrothermal vents | place: Atlantic Ocean: Mid... | reverse complement strand
CATCTTTTACCACTGGTGGCGGCGACACCCCGCTCCTGGCATCACTGACCCTCCCATTGACGACCTTTTCAACGAATCCGGTGGCTTGTTGGCGGGAATCAGGTGAAAAAATGGGGAGACGCCAGTTCCGGTCCCGGTTTGACAAAAGCGCGGCTGGGGACAATAATACCAAGTTTTATTTGTAACGGTCCAAAGGGGAACAAGTTGGCTAATATCGCATCTGCAAAGAAACGTGCGCGCCAGATGGAGAAGCGCTATCTTCGCAACAAGGCGCACCGCAGCCGTATGCGGACTTTTGTGAAAAGAGTGCTCAAGGCAGTGGAAGCAGGCGATGTGGAAACCGCCAGGGAAGCTTATGGCAAGGCTGTCCCGGTCATCGATTCGATGGTCAACAAAGGAATCCTTCACAGGAACAACGCTGCCCGGAAGAAAAGCCGCCTCAACGCCCGTATCAAGGCATTGGTCCAATCGGCTTCCTGAGCGTTCACCGCAGGGTACGCCCTGCGGAGAATGTTTCTGTCGTCAAATCAATACCAGGTTGTCCCGGTGGATGAGTTCGGGTTCATCCACATACCCTAATATTCCCGAGATCGCCGTGCTGGGCCTGCCATGAATCTTGCGCGCCTCGTCGGCGCTGTAGTTGATCAAGCCGCGGGCGATCTCGTTGCCATGCTCGTTGAGGCAGGCGACCACGTCCCCGCGTTGAAAATTTCCCTCCACGGCCTTGACACCCACCGGCAGCAGGCTGGTTCCTTTCTCGGTGATGGCTTTGACCGCGCCTGCGTCCAATACGATTCTTCCATCGATGCGGGAATGCCCCATCAGCCATCGCTTGCGGGCATCCAGCGGCTCGGTGTCGGGAATCAGGAAAGTCCCCAAGGATTCTCCCTGGAGAAGCCGGAAGATGACATTGTTTTCGTTGCCGCCCACGATTACGGTTCCCGTTCCCGAGCGGGCCGCGAGGCGGGCGGCCCGAATCTTGGTGGCCATGCCACCTCGCCCCAGGCCGCTGCGGCTGCCTCCTGCGGCCCGATCCAGGCGGGGGTCGCGGACACTGGCCTCGGAGATCAGCTTGGCTGTCGGGTCGAGAGAAGGGTCTCGTTCGTACAGTCCCGGCTGGTCGGTAAGAATGATCAGAAGATCGGCCTCGATCAGATTGGCTACCAGTGCGCCCAGGGTATCGTTGTCACCAAAACGGATTTCGTCGATGACGACTGTGTCGTTCTCGTTGACGATGGGGATCACACCGTGGCGAAGCAGGGTGGCGAGGGTGCTGCGGGCGTTGAGGTAGCGCTGACGGTGACGCATGTCCTCGTGGGTCAGCAAGACCTGGGCGGTGCGTCGCCCATGGCGCTGAAAGTGGGATTCGTAGGCCTGGATCAGGCCCGCCTGGCCAACGGCGGCGGCCGCCTGTAGTTCGTTCAGGTTCTGCGGTCGGGTCTTCCAGCCGAGCCGGGCCACGCCTTCGGCGACCGCGCCGGAAGAAACCAGCAGGGTTTCCTGTCCCCGGTCCCACAGCCTGGCGATCTGGTCGGCCCACTGACCCAGCGCCTGGTGATCGAGTCCCCGCCCGCCCCGGGTGAGAAGGGAGCTGCCGATCTTGATGATGATCTTACCGGCATTCCTGAATGCGTCCCTGCTGCGCATCTTGTTCCTCCAGGAAGTTCATGATGGCTTGGGCGAGTTCCCGGGTTCCTTCGCCGCTGACGGCGGAAACGGGAAAAACCGGTCCTTCCCATTCCAGGCGTTCAATCAGTCTGGCGCACCGGGTTTCGGCCTCTTCCCGTGGAACCAGGTCGATTTTGTTGGGGACCAGCCAGCACGGTTTCGAGGCCAGCTCATCGCTCCAGCGGGCGATCTCCGACTGAATCTGGCGTATGTCTTCTGCGGGATCGTGGCCATCGGCGGGAGCGATATCGACCAGATGCAAAAGCAGCCGCGTGCGGGCAAGGTGCTTGAGAAACCGGTTTCCCAGTCCCGCGCCTTCCGCGGCGCCCTCAATGATGCCCGGAATGTCGGCAACGACGAAGCTGCGCATGGGGTCCACTTTCACCACGCCCAGATTGGGGTGCAAGGTGGTGAAGGGGTAATCCGCCACCCGGGGGCGGGCCGACGAGAGGTGGCGTATCAGGCTGGATTTGCCGGCATTGGGCAGCCCGAGCAGCCCCACGTCGGCAAGCAACTTCAATTCCAGTTTCAAGCGACGCTGGTCGCCCGGGGTGCCCGGGGTCGATTGGCGGGGGGTTCTGTTGGTGCTGCTCTTGAAGTGGACGTTTCCCAGTCCGCGGCGTCCTCCCTTGGCTACGAGGAGGCGCTGACCGTGACCGGTCAGGTCGCCGATCAATTCCCCCGTGTCGGCGTCGTAGATCAATGTTCCGACGGGGACCTGGATTTGGCAGTCCTGGCCGCGCTTGCCGGTCATCTGGCGGCCCATGCCGTTCTCTCCGCGGCCGGCCCGGAAGATGCGCTGGGTGCGGAAATCCGCCAGGGTGTTGAGGCTTTCGGTGGCGACCAGATAGACATCGCCGCCATCTCCACCGTCGCCGCCGTCGGGGCCGCCTTTGGGGATGTATTTTTCCCGCCGGAAGCTGACGCAGCCGTTGCCGCCGTCTCCCGCCTCGACTTTGATTTCTGCCTCGTCTACGAATTTCATGGGTTCAATACGAAAAAAGCCCTGTCGTTGACAGGGCCTGGAGTGCTTCCGATAGGGAAATCGATCGTCATGCGGGGACGATGCTGACGAATTTGCGTTTCTTCGGCCCTTTCACCTGGAATACCACCTGTCCGTCCTTGAGCGCAAAGAGGGTGTAATCCTTGCCGCAACCCACGTTCTCACCGGGGTGGAAATGGGTGCCGCGCTGACGCACGATGATGTTCCCCGCTTTGACCGTCTGGCCGCCGAAACGTTTCACGCCCAAGCGCTTGGAAACCGAGTCGCGGCCGTTTCTGCTGCTGCCGCCCGCTTTTTTGTGTGCCATGAATGATTCCTCCGCCTTTTCAGGAAATGCCGGTGATTTCGACTTCAGTATAATACTGACGGTGTCCCTGGCGCTTCATATGGTGTTTGCGCCGCTTGAATTTGAGGATGTTGATTTTCTTGTGGCGTCCGTGGGCGATCACCCGGGCCGTGACTTTGCTGCCTTCCACGTAAGGTTGGCCGGTCTTGATGCCTTCGCCGGAGCGAACCATGAGAACCTTATCGAATTCCACCGTGTCGCCTTCGGTGGCGGCGAGCTTTTCGATCTTCAGCTTGTCGCCTTCGCCGACCCGATATTGTTTTCCGCCTGTCTGAATAACCGCGTACATCGCTGTGTGCTCCCTTCGTACCCGTCGAATCTTTCCAACGTAAACCCGCAATGATACATTCAACATTTCTGTTGGTCAACTTCAAGTCAGTGTTGTATCATTCGTCTGTTTGTAATCCTGTGATGACAGCTTTGCGTCCATGACGGTGACGGTGTATCAATCTCCAGAACAAGATCCTGCCCAAGGGTTCGAGCAGATCCGGGATCTGGTGTCCGACCAGGTCCGGATGGTCGATCAGCTCATCCTGGCCGAACTCAGTTCGGACGTGCTGCTGATCAACCAGATTGGCCGTTACATCGTCAATAGCGGGGGCAAGCGGTTGCGGCCTTTGCTCCATCTTCTGGCCGCCAACGCCCTGGGATACCAGGGGGATCATCACATCACCCTGGCTGCGGTGATCGAATTCATCCATACCGCCACCTTGCTGCACGACGATGTGGTGGACGAATCCGATCTGAGACGCGGGCAGGATACCGCCAACGCCGTATGGGGCAATGCCGCCAGTGTCCTGGTGGGCGATTACCTCTACTCCACCGCCTTCGAGATGATGGTGCGATTGCAGAGCATGCGGGTCATGGAAGTGATGGCCAGAACCACCACCGCGATTGCCGAGGGCGAGGTGTTGCAACTGCTCAATGTCAACAATCCGGCCACCACCGAGGAGAAATACCTGGAGGTCATCTGGCGCAAGACCGCGGTGCTGTTCAGCGCTTCGACCCAGCTGGCCGCGGTGGTGGCGGGAAGCGGCCGGCAGATGGAGGACGACCTGGCCAGTTATGGCATGCACCTGGGCGCCGCCTTTCAGTTGATCGATGACGCCCTGGACTATAAGGCCGATCCCGATCAACTGGGAAAGAACCTGGGGGACGATCTGGCCGAGGGCAAGCCGACCTTGCCCTTGATCCATGCGATGCGGCACGGATCGCCCGAGCAGGCGGAAGTGATTCGCAAGAGTATCGAGGAAGGGGATCGGGAAGCTTTTGCCGAGGTTTACAAAATCGTTGAATCCACCGACGCGATCGCTTACACTGAGCGCCGCGCCAGAGAGGAAGCCGGCAAGGCCGTCGAGGCTTTGGAAGGTGTCGCAGATTCCCGGTTCAAGGATGCCATGATGGCGCTGGCGGAATTTTCCATACAAAGATCCTACTAGTCCATTCCCTCGGGGTGTAGCTCAGCTTGGTAGAGCGCCGTCTTCGGGAGGCGGAAGTCGCTGGTTCAAATCCAGTCACCCCGACCAACTTCTTTCCTGACAAACCGTTTTTTTACGTCGAAATACATCATTCCGGTCCGAATCCGCCACCGCCCGGGGTTTCGATCTGGAGGATGTCTCCGGCTTCGATCCGGATACGGAAGCAGCCGGGTAATTTCACGCTTTCCCCCGTTTTCCGAATCAGAAGGTTGTCGCCCGTCTTGCCGTTTCCGCCGCCGGCCAGGCCAAAGGGTGGATGGATCCGGTGGCTGGAGAGCATCGCCGCGGTCATCGGTTCCAGGAAACGGATTCCCCGCACGACCCCGTCCCCGCCTCGATGACGGCCCGTCCCGCCACTGCCTTTCCGGATGGCGAAGGCCTCGATTCTCACCGGCAGGCGCATCTCCAACACCTCCACGTCGGTGATGCGGGAATTGGTCATGTGGGTGTGGACGGCGTCCGCGCCGTCGAAGCCCGGCCCCGCGCCGGCGCCCCCGCACAGCGTTTCGTAATACTGATGCCGGGCATCGCCGAAGGTGAGGTTGTTCATGCTGCCCTGGGAGGCCGCCATCACCCCCAGGGCGCCATAGAGGGCGTCGACGATGTGCTGGGAGGTTTCCACGTTACCCGCCACCACGGGGGCGGGAAATGCCGGATTCAGCATCGATCCTTCCGGGATGAGGATCTCCAAGGGCGCCAGGCAGCCGGCGTTGAGGGGGATCTCGTCGCCCACCAAGGTACGGAAAACATACAGGACGGCAGCTTTGCACACCGCCGCCGGGGCGTTGAAGTTGTTCGCCTGCTGGTTCGAGGTGCCGGTGAAATCGATCACGGCCTTGCCGTGGGCGGCGTCGATGTCCACCCTGACGACGATTTCGGCGCCGTTGTCCAGGGGCAGCCGGAATCGGCCACCGGCCAGCCGGCCGAAGACCTGTCTCACCGCCCGGGCGGCATTTTCCTGGATGTGGCCCATGTAAGCGAAGACGGTTTCACTGCCCCAGTGGGCCATCATCCGCCGCAACGCTTTCATCCCTCTTTCATTGGCGGCGATTTGTGCCTTGATATCGGCCAGGTTCTGGTCGGGATTGCGGACGGGCAAAGGTCCGGAGGTCAGCCATGCCCGTATTTCCCTTTCGAGAAAACGCCCCCCGGCCACGATTCTGAGCCCCGCATGCCAGACGCCCTCCTCGTTTATATGCCGGCTGTCGGGTGGCATGGAGCCCGGCGTCGAGCCTCCGACATCGGCGTGATGGCCGCGCGATGCCAGAAGGAACAGGAGCCGCTCGCCGGAGGGGTCGAACACCGGGGTGACCACGGTGATGTCGGGCAAATGGGTGCCGCCATGATAAGGGGAGTTGGTGAGCCAGGTTTCACCGGGCCGCATGGCTACCCGCATCAACAACGACTTCACGCTTTCGCCCATGGAACCCAAGTGTACGGGGATGTGCGGTGCATTGGCCACCAGATCGCCCCGGGCGTCGAACAAGGCGCAGGAATAATCCAGACGTTCCTTGATATTGACCGAATGAGCCGTATTTTGCAGGGTATAGCCCATCTGTTCGGCCACCGACTGAAACTGGCGGTGGAAGATTTCCAGCTTGATCGGGTCCGGCCGGCTGTCGGGCGCGCCGGATTTCGGATCGGGGCTTTTTGGCCTGTTTGCAGTCAGCGTTTGATCTTCCCGGACTTGAGGGCGATGAAGCAGCAAATGGCCGTGACGATCGATTTCGCCTCTCCAGCCGGGATCGATGACGGTGGTGGAAGTCGGTTCGATGATCAAGGCGGGACCGGCTACCTGGTGGCCGGGCTTGAGATCCTGGCGGTGATACAAAGGGGTCTGGATCCTTCGGCCGGAGAAGTGACAGCTCACCGTCGCCCGCCTGAGCGGCTTTTGGGTGGCCGGTGGGAGAAGATCATGGGGTTGCCGGTCTCCCGGGCCGACGCCTTCCACGACCAGTACCTCGATCATCAACGGCTTGTCGCTGTCGATGAAGCCGAATCGTTGGTGGTGGCGTCGCTCGAATTCAGCCCGCATCGCGTCGTGACCGGCGAAGGAAACCGCCAATGTGGTGTCGGTGCCTCGGTAACGAAGATGGAGGCGGCGCTCGATCAGGATAGAGTCCTTGTCGATGCCCTGCTTGGTCAGTTGACCGACGACGCGCCGCTCCAGCTGATTGAAGTGCTTTTCCAGCGTTTCCGGCGAGGATTCGGACAGGGGCGAGTCCAGCGACCGCTCCTCTATCCGGCGGATGTCGGCCAGCCCCATGCCGTAGGCCGACAGCACGCCGGCGTAAGGATGGAGCAGAATCTTCCCGATTCCCAGGCTTTCGGCCACCTTGCACGCCAGCTGGCCGCCGGCGGCGCCGAAACAGCACAGGGTGTAACGGGACAGTTCATGGCCGCGTTGAATCGAGATGCGCTTGATGGCCGCCGCCATGTTTTCCACCGCCACCGCCATGAATCCTTCCGCCACGGCTTCGGCCGTCAGCTTCCGTCCCGTTGCGGACCGGATTTCTGCCGCCAGACGGGTGAAGGCTTGCATGACGCGGTCCCGGTCCAGGGGTAGGTCGCCATCGGGCCCGAACAGGGCAGGGAAAAAGGCGGGCTGAATCCTTCCCAACATCAGGTTGGCATCGGTCACCGTCAAGGGGCCGCCGCGGCGGTAGCTCATGGGGCCGGGGTCGGCCCCGGCGGACTGCGGGCCGACTTGGAAGCGGCCGGCGTCGAAGCGCAGGATCGAGCCGCCGCCCGCGGCGACGGTGTGGATATCGAGCATCGGCGTTTGAAGCCTGACCCCCGAGATCTCGGTTTCAAACCGCCTTTCCAGTTCGCCCGCATAATGGGCCACATCAGTGGAAGTGCCGCCCATGTCGAAGGTGATGAGCCGGTTTTCGCCGGCCTGCTGGCCGATCTTCACCGCCGCCACCAGACCGCCGGCGGGCCCGGAGAGAATGCTGTCCTTGCCGCTGAAGCATTCCGCCTTCGTCAGCCCGCCGTGGGACTGCATGAACCACAAGGGGAGCCCGGCCTCCAGCCCTCGCCGCAACCTGCGGCTGTAACGGTTGAGGCAGGGGGAGAGATAGGCGTCCAGCACCGTCGTGTCTCCCCGGGCGACCAGTCGAATCAGCGGGCTGACCCGATGGGAGACCGAAACCTGGGAGAAACCGACCTCCCGCGCCAGTTTTTCCAGGACCACTTCGTGGCGGGGGTGGCGGTAACCGTGGACCAGGACGATGGCGAGGGCGCCGATGCCGGCCGAGAGCGCGGCTTCCAGATCCCGGCGCACCCGTTCCAGATCCGGCTCCCTGAGTACATTGCCCTGAAAATCGATACGCTCATCGACCTCGATCACACGTTGATACAAGGGCGAGGGCTTTTCGATAGCGAGGGCGAAAATGTCGGGGCGGTTTTGATAGCCGATTTCCAGGGCATCGCCGAATCCTTTGGTGATCATCAGGGCGGTTGGTTCCCCCTTGCGTTCCAGCAAGGCGTTGGTGCCGACGGTGGTGCCCATCCGGATGGCGGCCGCCCGCTCTTGGGGAATCACGGCTTTTTCCGGCAGTCCCAGGAGCTTGCGGATACCGTGCAGCACCGCGTCGTCATATCGTCCCGGATCGACCGAGAGCAGTTTGTGGGTGATCAAGGTGCCGTCGGGACGTCGGGCGACGATATCGGTGAAGGTGCCGCCCCGATCGATCCAGAAGTGCCAGCGTCGCTTGTTCATGAAAGCCTTGAAATTCGAAGGTTTGGGGGAGTCCGTCTTTCCGCTTTCGGCCCGTATGCCTCGGCCGGCTACATTGTAAAATGAATGACGCCGCGGCGGAGATTTTCAGGCTATGCCAAAAGATCCAGCTTTTGAGCGGAGGATTCGTCGTCGAGGCCGGCACGGTAGCGATCCGATGCGGTTTCGGGATCCTGTGACCGGTTTCTTGCGGACCCGGAGGCGTTTTGATCCGGCCGTTGCTGTATTTCGATTTGTGCCTTGATGGCCATGGCGGAGGCCGCGGCTGCGACGCTGCGGTCCTGGGGGGAAGGATCGCCGGGGGCGAGGGCGGCGCGGCGGATGGTTTCGGCTTTGCGCAGGGTGGCTTCGGGATCGCCGGGAACCGGGGAGGTGTCGATGTTGACGTGGCCGCCGATGGCGTAACGTTGTCCATCGGGACCTTTCTGATATTCGAAGGTGGGGCCGCCCAAGGCGTAGGCGCCGGCGGCGGCCAGGTGGGCCATTTCGTGATTGCGGACCTCGCGGTCGCGTTGTCTGAGTTTCTCCACCTGCCGAAGCTGGCTCTGATCCAGATTCAGCGCATTGGACACAGAAGCATTTTTGCCGGATGTGTCTTTTTGCCCCGCCGGCCGGTGGGTTTGCGGCCGCTCGGTGCCGCGCCCCGTCACCGGGGGGTGGGGAATGATGGATGTCGAACGAATCTGCATCGCTATCTGGTGAACATGGCCCGGCCCTGCTCCCTTATCGGCAGGAAGCGGCGAGACTTGAGTCCACATTCCTTCGCTTTCCTCCGGCTGTGTCAGGGATTTTCTCCCAGGGGATTGGTTTCATCCAGCCGTTCCATCAGATAACAGAGGCAGTCCTGGCGGATGATGCGTTCGTCGAGGGTGAGCATCGATGGCATCACTTTTTGCTTGAGCCACAACTTTCCTTCCCGGACCTCGAAGTAGCGGTCGGTGACGTCCCGACCCTCGTCGTCGAGCGCGATCAAAGGCAGCGCGTCCGTATGGACTTCGCCAAGGGAAATACCCGGGGGCAGCTCGGTGAAGTTGAGATGATCGAGGTCGCCGCGAAACAGCAAATCGGCGGTCGATTCGCTGAAACTGAAGCTGCACCCTTCGCGGATCTTGATTTGGGCGACGGTATGAAACAGGTCGATGCCGCCTTTTCCAGGCAGGCGGTCGGGTATGGCCTCCAGGTGCAGGCAGGTGTCGATGAAATCACTGGCGCGATCGACACCCTGGGAGACGCCGGGCTTGCCGCATTCCAGGGTCACCGCGGGGCACAGCCGGGCGAAGGCCATGGACTGAACGCCTCTGGGCCTGAGGAAATAGACCACCAGGCGCCCAAACAGGGCCGCCAGATTGAGGAAACGGGGGTCGAGCCGGTTGATACAGCCGTATAGAGGATTGCGTCCGGTATTGTTGTGGATGTCGATGCTCATCCGGACCCCTTTGTCGCGCATGATCGACCACACCTGCTGCATCAATCGGGTTTCCGGGCACGGGGGGTGGTCGGTACCGGGCCAGATGCGGTTGTAGTCGGGTTGTCCGCCGAGGCGCCGCAGTCCGGCGCGTGCCGCATCGATGTTGCCGAAGAAGACGCTGAGTGATCTCGGGAGGGCGTGCCGTTGGTATTTTTTCAACAGTCTCTGGATGGCGAGGAGGCCGGTGATCTCGTTGCCGTGAAGCAGGACGGAAACGAACAAGGGGTGTGGATCCCGTCCTTCCAGGTGGAGCAAGGTTGGCCCCGGCAGCAGGGTGTGGAGGTCGAGGGCGTCGATGTCGAGCAGCCGTTCGGGTACGTGATCGAGTCGATGCAGTTTCAGATCGGCCATGTGTGAACCGGTTTTCCTTGTTGTTGCAGATCCAGATAGGTCCGCGTCAGGCGGATGAAGTCCTTGCCGTGGGTGGCGACGAAACGGCGTTGCCACTGGCTGCCGTTCTGGTCGCCGCTTACCCGTTGGCGAATGATATCGAGATAGAACTCGCTGTCACGGTGGCAGATTCCAAGCCGTCGCAATCCTTCCCGGGCCAGGGGGATCAACTCCTCCAGGAGCAGCCGGCGTAACCGCCAGCGCCGCTCGTCCAGCCAGATGACGTGTGCATCCCAGCCATGCCTGGTGGCCAGATAGAAGTTGTCACGGGCCTGGGCGAAGGGAAGCCGGCAGGGATCATGGCTCAGGGATTCGGCCAGCCCATAGTAGAGGGCGGCGTTGGCGATCATGTCTGTGACCGTGGGGCCTGCGGGAAGCACCCGGTGTTCGATTCTGAAATGGGGTTTGCCGTCTTCATCGAAGCCCACCAGGGGGCGGTTCCAACGCCAGATGGTGCCATTATGGAGGCGCAGGTGGGGGAAGCTGTCTGTGTCCTCCTCGAAGAGGATCGGCAAAAGGGGAGGGAAGTGGGCCAGGTTCTCTTCGAACACTTCCGTCATGCGCCGGGTGACATAGCGGCTGCCGAAGCCGACCCTTTGCAGAGGGCCGTGGATGGCGTCCCCGTAGCCACCGATGGCGATGGATTGTTCGAATACCGGAATACGGGTTTCGGCCCACAGATCCCGGCCGAACAGATAGGGCGAATTGGCGCCGGCCGCCACAGTGGCGGCCGAGGCCACGATTGAGGCATTGTAGAACGCGACCGCCCTGTCCAGGGGAGCCTGGAGGTGAATCTGGAACGAGGTGGCGGCGGATTCCAGCATCACGTCGTCGTGAAGGCACGCCAGATGCTCGTTTCCGGTGATTTCCAGCTGCAGCGGTTGACCGCGCAATCGGAGGATCTGTTCGTTGAGGGCGTGATAGCGGTTCAGGGGGGACATGTTGGCCGGGGTCAGGTCGCTCTGGCGCAAGGTGGGGAGAATGCCGATCATCAGCAGATGAATGTCCAGGCGCCGGGCCGTCTGGCTGGCGTGGCGCCAGATGGCTTCCAGATCGTGATGGAAGCGCCGCAGGGCATCGTCTTTGAGCCGTCTGGGCAGGTTGTTCAGTTCAATGTTGAAGCGTGCCAGCTCGGCTGATGCCAGCGGGTCGGCCAGCAGTTCGAAATATCTTTCGTTGAGCGGGGCCGGCCGCATGTCCTGGTCCACCAGCCAGGCTTCGATTTCGAACCCCCCGGTGGGGGGGCGTGCGGACAAGGCGCCTTGTTTTTCCAACTGAACGAGCCTTTCCGTCTCCTCTGTCACTTTGTGCCGGAAACGGGCGAAATCCTCGGGGGAGAATTCGATCCGGGCGATTTCCTGTCCCATGGTCAAGATGTCTCCAGGTGCTCCCATACCGGCGTGACGCCGGCGGGCAGGGGAGGAAGCCTGCCGAGGTCGATCCAGGGGAAATCCGGGTCGTGAAAGTCCGATCCCACCGATCCCGAAAGCCGGTAGCGGCGGGCATAATCGGCACAGGTGGCGATCTGTTGGGGCGTGCTGTTGCCGCAGACGATCTCGATTCCGGTTCCGCCGGCAGATTGGAAGGCGGTGAGGAATCTGCGCAGCCAGCTGGCGGTCAGCCGGTAACGCAGGGGATGGGCCAGGACGGCCAGCCCTCCCGCCGCCCGGATCCAGCTCAGGGCCTCCTCCAGGCCGGCCCATCGGGTGGCCACGTGGCCGGGCTTTCCTCTCACCAGATAGCGATCGAACACTTCGGAAACCGACGTGGCGTGGCCTTCGGCAACCAGGAAGCGGGCAAAGTGGGTGCGGGTGATCATGCCGGCTCCCGCCATTTTCCGGGCAGCTGTCAGGGCGCCGTGGATGCCGTGCTTTTCGAGCTTGTCCGATATCTGCCGGGCCCGCTCCCGGCGTATGCGTTGCAGCCCCGCCAACCCGCTCAGGAGCGTTTCGTTGGCCGGGTCGATGCCCAGCCCGAGGATATGGAAGCATTTCTTGTTCCAGGTGACCGAAATTTCCACGCCGGCAACCAGCCGGATGCCGCTTCGGCGCGCGGCATCCCTCGCCGCCCGGATGCCGCCGACGGTGTCGTGGTCCGTCAGCGCCAGATATTCGACCCGGTTACAGGCCGCGCGGCGAACCAGATCGCCGGGGTCGAGCCTGCCGTCCGAGGCCGTGGAATGGGCGTGAAGGTCGTATCGGGAAGAAACGGGGTCGCTCATCGGTGCCTTGTCATTCGAAGCGTTCGGACGGACGGAAAAGCGCCGGCGCCTGGCCGGTCAGGTGTCGGAGGGGGTCACATCAGCGCCTGCTGACGTTCGCCATAGAGTTTAGCATAGAGGCCGCCCAAGGCGATGAGGTCGTCGTGTCCGCCCTGTTCGCAGATTCGCCCATCCTCGAAAACCACGACCCGGTCGGCTTGTTTCACCGCACTGAGACGGTGGGCCACGATCAGGGTGGTGCGTTGCCGCAGAAACCCCGCCAAGGCGGCATGCAGCCGTTGCTCGGTTTCCGTGTCCAGGGCCGAGGTGGCTTCGTCCAGGATCACCACGCTGGGATCTGTCAGAATCATTCGGGCGATGGCCAGGCGCTGCCTCTGGCCGCCCGAAAGCCGCATCCCGGAGCGGCCGATGACGGTATCCAGCCCCTGGGGAAGCGAGGCCACCGTATCGGCGATCTGGGCGATTTCCAGGGCGCGCCAGAGCGAAGAGGGGGACAGCTCCCGGCCCAGGGTGAGGTTGGCGCGAATGGTGTCGTTGAAAAGGACCGGGTGTTGCAGCACCGTGACCACATGTTCGCGCACCACGTCCATGCCGATTCGGTCGATGGGCACCCCGTCGTAATAGACCATGCCCGAAGAAGGGGTATAAAGGCCGATCAGTACCTGCACCAGGGTGGATTTGCCACCGCCGCTGGCACCGACCAGGGCGATTTTTTCCCCTGCCTCGATGTCGAGACTCACGCCCTTGAGGACTTCGTGGTTTTCGCGGTTGCCATAGCTGAAGTGCAGATTTTCCACCGCCACGCCGACGCTACGCCGGCCCTTGAAGGGGTTGGCCAGGTGGGGATAACGGGGTTCCTGTTTCAGATCCAGCAGCCGGTTGATGCGGGTGAGGGCCGCCTGGGCGCTGTAAAAGGCATACTGAATGCCCAGCAATTCCTGGATCGGTGACATCATGAACCAAAGGTAGCCGAATACCGCCAGCATCTGCCCGATCGTCAGATCGGAAAACAGCACCATGCCCATGGCGGTGGCGCGGAAAAGATCCACCCCGTGGAGAAACACCACGAAACTCAAACGGCTCAGTGCATCGCTCTTCCAGGTGTAGTGGGTGGCATGGGTTCTGACCTCGGCCGCGTGATCCACGAGCCGGTGGAAGTAATAGCGTTCGCGGTTGCTGGCGCGAATCTGCTGGATGGCGTCCAGCGTTTCGGTCAACGCCTGCTGGAAGACTTCGAGGGCCGAGTTTTCCTGTTTCTTGAGTTGCTTGACCCGCTTTCCCAGGGCTTTGGTGAAATAGATCACCAGGGGGTTGAGACAGAGAATGAACAATGCCAGGGGCCAATGTATCCATAGCAGGATGGCGGCGGTGCCGAGGATGGTCAACAGGGCGATCAGGGAACGGCTGATGGTGACCCCGAGGAAATTGTCCAGCGTGTCCAGATCGGTCACCAAGTGGGTGACCACGGTGCCGCTGCCCAGGGATTCGTATTCGGCCATGGAGATCCGTTCCAGGCGCCGCAGCAGCGAGGACCGAAGGCGGAAGATCACGTCCTTGGAGATTTCCGTGAACTGGCGGGTCTGCCAGACGTTGAAGACCAGGGCGGTGAGACGCAGCAAAACCGAGGCCATCAGCACCACCACGATGTACCATACCGGTCCCCGCCATGGGGGCGGCAGCCACCCGTCTGGGAGCCAGAGATCGATGAAAGCGGTGACCGGTCCCGGGTGGTGCAGCAGCACTTCGTCCACCAGGGTCGGAATCAACAGGGGAACGGGGACTGCGGCGAGCGCCGCCAGCAGGGCGATCAATTGTGCCAGCCAGAGCCGGCGTTTGTGCCGCAGGGCCAGGTGGACGATGACACGCCAGTCGTACCTTCGGGGGGAAGGGGTCACCGTTTCGTTCATGTCAGGGTTGCAGGCAAGGGTGAATCAAATGCACCGTCGCAGTGGAGGGATCGACGTCTTTGGGGATGTGTTGCCGGTAATGAGACAGGTTTTCCAGTGGAACAGGGCCTGCGACCTTTTCCAGTTCCGCGAGCTTGATTCCCTGACGCAACAAATAGAGCAGGTAAGTGTGGCGCAGCGCCGCGGGCGATACGCTTTCCGGGTGGGGCAGGTCCGCCTCGACGGCTGTCAGGTAGATGCTTTTGGCCATTTCCTCTTCGTCGGTCGGGGTGAGGGGAGCGCCGCCGCTCGTTTCGAGCCAGGTCTTCAACCGGGGGGCCAGGGGAAGTTTGCGCTGATGGGGGGGCGGGGCGAAGAAAACGTTGGCTTTGAGGTCGAAGTGGGTGGTGTCGAGACGGCAGATTTCGTCGGCTGTCAATCCACTCAGTAACAGGGCGATGGTCTGCCGGCCCCGCAGATCCGCCTTGTCCAGCAGCTGATCGATCTCCCCGCGGCTCAACTCCTGGGGCGGGTGGCTTTCCAGCGCCCGGACCGGCGCCTGGTTTTCCAGGATCGCCTGACCGGGGGCGGCCTGCTCCAACATTTCTTGTCCTTGGGGATTGGCGTAGACATGCACCCCGGACAAGGTCAGACGGGTTTCCGGCGCCGGTTTTTCCCGCCGGGTCAGAAACTCCGCCAGCCAGACCGAGAACAACCCCAGGCCGAGCGCGCCTGTCAGTACCCATAAGGCGTCGCGCCAATAATGAGGGCGGACGGGATGTTCCGGGAAGTATGCGCGTTCCACCACTTCCACCTGGGGATAGTCTTCATTTTGCTTGACTTCCAGGCGGGTGATGCGGTTTTGCAGTTCGCGCTGGTTTTCTTCCATTTGTTCCAGTTCCTTGACCATCGCCTCGTGTTCGGAGAAGCGGGCACTGAATTCGGTTGCCAGCCGTTTTTGTTCGTTCAACTGCCGGCGGATTTCCTCCACTGCCTGTCTGGCGCTGGCGTATTCCCGCTCGGCCGTGGTCAGGACGACCTTTTTTCCGTTTCCCGTCAAGGTGGCGATCTTCGCCTCGACTTCCTTCAATTGCTTTGGGATCTTCCGGTATTGGGGATTGAGGCGAATATAGTCGGGGGTAAACCGTTGCTTCATCTCCGTCAGTTGTTCGCGGAGCCTCTGGGCCTGTTCCACCAGTACCGCCAAGACTCTTTCATCGCTTTCGGGAACCACCGGTTTCCCTTCGGCGATGGCTTGCCGGATGGCTTCCAGTCTGGCTTTGGCTTTGACCGCTTCTTCGCTGGCGGCGTTGAGGGAGTCGTTCAGCCCCTTGAGGCGGGCCAGAACGTCGTTTTCACTGCGCTCGAGGGAAGCGATATCGTAGCGTTGCCGGAAAGCTTCCAGTTGGCGGCGTTTCCGGGCGATTCTGCTCTCCAGCTCAGTGAGCTGGGCATGGAGGGCCTCGAGGGTGGCGCCGGTGGATTGCTGGATCTGCCTGATGCGGTTTTCCATGTAGACGTCGATCCAGGTATTGACCAGGGGGGCGAGCAGTTCCTGTTCGCTTCCTTCCGCCCGCAGGGCCACCAGGTTGGTGTCCGGTACCGGCTCCACACTCAACATCGATTTGACTTCCGCCGGTGTGATGCCCTGGGGCAACAAGCCTTCCGGTTCCAGCCGGTGCAGGGTCTCGACCAGTAAGGGCTGGGCGGTGAGCAATACCCGCTGGATGGCCACGTGCTGGGGGTCGACGGGGAGGGGCAGGGGGTGGTTGGGATCGATGAGCGTATCCGCCTGGTCCGCGGCCTTGGGAGCCTTGGTCAGCAGGGAAGCGCTTGCCTGATAGATGGGGGGGCGGAGGAAGACCACCAGCAGGCCCACGACCAGGGTGACGGTGAACACCAGAGCGAATATCCGCAACCGTCTGGAGCGGTACCAGGGGGGGGGAGGCGGCGACAGGGCGGGTGAGGGTTCGGGTCCGGGCAACCGGTTGATTTCGAGTTCGGCCATGGAAGGGTCTCCGGTGAATTCAGGGTAACAGGGCCAGGAGCTGGTGAAGCCGTATTTCCAGGGTTTTGCTGTCGGGCGCCCGGACGGTCGCGTGACCCACCTTGCGTCCCGGGCGTTCGGCCTTGCCGTAGATGTGCAGATGGGCTCCGGGCTGTTCCAGCACATCGGCCGGTTCCGGCAGGACGCCGATGAAGTTGACCATGGCCGTGTGCTGCAGTGCCTTCGTCTCTCCCAGGGGGAGGCCCAGAATCGCCCGCAGGTGATTTTCGAACTGGCTGGTTTCGGCCCCTTCGATGGTCCAGTGGCCGGAATTGTGGACCCTGGGCGCCATTTCGTTGGCGAGCAGGCGTCCGTTGAGTTCGAACATCTCCAGGGCCAGGACGCCTACATAGTCGAGATGTTCCATCAACCTTCGGGCGAGCGCCCGGGCTGTTTCCGTCTGGGAATCCCCGGCTCTGCTGCGTGAAATATGGAGGATGCCCTGCTTGTGAACATTTTCGCTCAGGGGGTAAAAGGCGATGTCGCCCTGCCGGTTGCGCACGCCTATGATGGAGACCTCGCGCTGAAAGGGAATGAAACTCTCGCCGATAAGAGGTTGTCCCTGCAGGGCTTGCCATGCGGTTTCCATATCCTGGCGGTGACGGATCAAATGCTGGCCCTTGCCATCGTAGCCGAACCGCCTGGTTTTGAGCAGGAATGGCCACCCCAGTATCCGGGGCGCGGTTTCGAGTTCCTCGAAGCGGTCGATGGCCAGGAACCGGGTGGTCGGGATTTCCAGGCTCTGGAACAGGGTTTTTTCCCGCAACCGGTCCCGGCTTTCAGCCAGTGCCTTCAAGGGCGGATAGATGGCGCACTTTCCGGCCAGTTTCTCCAGGGCTTCCAGAGAGACGTTCTCGAATTCGTAGGTGATCACCTCGCATTCTTCGGCCAGGCGGGCGAGTGCGGCGGGATCGTCGTAGGGGGCGCAAAGGTGATCGCACAAGGGGGCCGCGCAGGCGTCGGGGGCCGGATCGAGAACGGTGAAGTCCAGCCCCAGTGGGTATCCTGCCAGAATGAGCATGCGGGCCAGCTGGCCGCCGCCGATGATGCCGATTTTCATCACTGATCCTCCCTGGGGTCCGGGTGAGCGAGCACCGATTCGGTCTGACGGTGGCGGTAGGTCTCCAGGGCGCCGGCGATTTCCGGGTATTTGTTGGCCAAGATGGCGGCGGCCAGCAACGCCGCATTGACGGCCCCCGCCTTGCCGATGGCCAGTGTCGCCACTGGAATGCCTGCCGGCATCTGGACGATGGAAAGAAGCGAATCCAGTCCGTTGAGGGCGCGGGATTGGACCGGCACTCCCAGAACGGGCAGGCTGGTCTTGGCGGCGACCATTCCGGGGAGGTGGGCGGCGCCGCCGGCACCGGCAATGATGGTTTCAAGCCCTCTTTCTTTGGCGGTTTCGGCATAGGAGAACAACAGGTCCGGCGTGCGGTGGGCGGAGACCACTTTGACCTCGAACGGGATCGCCAGTTGTTCCAGCATATCGGTGGCATGATGCATGGTATCCCAGTCGGATCTGGAACCCATGATGACGCCGATCAGTGGTTTTGGAGTTGTCATTTGTGGGTTGAAGTTATGGAGTTTCGTTTCTGATTGTGAAGCACGTTCCTGGTGATGGGCCCGCCAAAGGGCGCGATCGCATTATCCGTCTTTGGCGGGTGACAAAAAGGCTTGCCCAACATATTATGACAAATCTATTCCTGTAATGGTGCCCTCATGCAGGGTTCCGTCATCTGTCAGGGGCCTCGCCGGGCCTGCATTCACGGAAGAATTCCGGCCCGGCGGATCCTTCCCGGCCCCCGGAAAAGTGAACCGATAGGTGTTGCGCCGGCGGCGTTCATCGGCGGTCTTGAGAAAACTGGAGGAAGTCCCCACATATCTGTGGTACCGACTCGGTTCGGGAACGACATCAACTAAGGAGAAAATGATGAGTATCATGGGAATCAGCCAGTTTGAACGTTTTTTTCGCGAAGCGGCCTCGCTGGATGTGGATAAATCGGACTTGAAACGGATGTCCGAATTCTTGAACCAGAAATTGCACGACTTGTTGCTGATCGGGGTCGCAAAAGCCAAGGCCAATGGACGCGATGTGATTCAGTTGCACGATCTTCCGGTCACCAAGGGCTTGCAGGAAAGTATCCATCAGTTCCGCAAGCTCGATCTCGCCCTCGAGTTGCAACCGATCCTCGATCAGCTGGCGACTCTGCCCACCTTGCCGCTGGATTATGGCGACGAAGTGGAGGCGAATCTGCCCGAGCTGGTGGGCGGACTGGCCTATGCTCTGGCGAAAACGTTCAAGATCATCGATCCGGCGTTGAAGAATCCGCAGACGCTCCATTGGGACAAGGCGACGGAAATTTTCGATCTTTTGTTGTGATATGTTCTCGTTGAAACTGCGTTTCGATACGGCACAGGGTCCGCCCCCGATGCGGGCCCTGTGTCGTATCCGGGCGGTCATTCCGCGACTTGGGGTACAATGACCGTTTCATCGTAGTGGAGTGAGGGGTGTTAGAGATCATCAAAGCCGGTGGCTGGCTGATGTGGCCGATATTGGCGTGTTCGGTGGTGTCGACCGCCATTATCTGTGAGCGCTTCTGGAGCCTGCGCGGCAAGCGGATTATACCGCCCCACCTCGTCGCCCAGGTCTGGGGACTGTATCGGAACAATCAGCTCGATTCGGCCCGCCTTCGCCAGTTGCAGACCAGCTCCCCCCTGGGGGCGATTCTGGCGGCCGGCCTGGTCAATTATCAATATGGCCGGGAGGTGATGAAGGAAGCCATCGAAGACGTGGGACGGCAGGTGGTTCACGAGCTGGAGCGGTTTCTGGATATTCTGGGAACGATCGCCTCCATCAGTCCTTTGCTGGGCCTTCTGGGAACCGTGTTTGGCATGATCAAGGTGTTTTCCGCCATCACCTCATCGGGGGTGGGGGATCCACAGGTGCTGGCGGGCGGTATCTCTGAGGCGTTGATCACCACGGCCGCGGGCCTGTCGGTGGCCATCCCCACCCTGATCTTCCACCGGTATTTTCAGTCCAAAGTGTTGGATCTGGTCCTGAAAATGGAAAACGAGGCGCTGCGGCTGATAGAAATCATGCACAGCGAGCAAGGTGGAGAGGAGGCGGCCTCATGAACTTCCGTCGCCAGCGCCGCGAGCGGGTGGAGCTCAGTATGACGCCCATGATCGATGTGGTGTTTCTGCTGCTGATTTTCTTCATGGTCACGACCACTTTCGAGCGCGAGGCGGAACTGAAGATCGAGTTACCCGAGGCGAAAGGAGAAAAGGCCAATGAATCCAAGCCGCTGGAAATCGTCATCGATGCTTCGGGCAAGTATTACATAGGCGCTCATGAGTTGGTGAACACCCGGCTGGAAACCTTGCAAAAGGCCATGAGCGACGCCTTGAAAGCAGGCGCTCGCAGAGTCGTGGTCATCTCGGCGGACAAACGCGCCCCTCATCAGTCGGTGATCCGGGTGCTGGATGCCGCACGCCGTCTGGGTCTCAAGCATGCTTCCTTCGCGACCCGGGCGGAGGCGGAGTGACGTTCGGAGGCAAGAGGGCACGCCCGTCCCGAAGCCGCCGCAAGGAGAAAAGGGACGAAACCCCGCCTTTCGCAAGGTGGAGGCCGGATCATTCATGGTAATTTTCACGGTGCATTTGTAATGGACAACAAGCTGCTTGAAATTCTGGTTTGCCCCGTTTGCAAGGGCAGGCTCATCTACGACAAAGAGGCGCAGGAATTGCTTTGCAAGGCCGACAGGCTGGCCTTTCCGATCCGCGACGATATTCCTGTGATGCTGGAGGAAGAGGCGCGCAAACTTTCCCTTGATGAATACGATCGATTGAAATGACGCCTTTCAAAATCGTCATACCGGCGCGCCATGCCTCGTCGAGATTGCCTGGGAAGCCACTTCTGCCCCTGGCGGGCAAACCCATGATCGCGCATGTATGCCTCCAGGCCCTCAAGGCGGGGGCGGCCGATGTGGTCGTCGCCACCGACGACGAGCGTATCGCCCAGGTGGCGGAACGATCCGGGGTGAAGGCCCTGATGACATCGGCCGGACATGGCAGTGGCACCGAGAGGATCCAGGAGGTGGCCGAGCGGTTGGATTGGGGTGAGGATGAAATCGTGGTGAACTGGCAAGGCGACGAACCCTTGCTTTCCCCCGGTCTCGTCAGGTGCCTGGCGCAATCTCTGGGCGGGCATGAGGATGCCGCCGTGGCCACTTTGGCCGCGCCCGCCGAGGAAGAGGAGGTTTTCAATCCTCATGCCGTCAAAGTGGTGCTCGATCACGCCGATTATGCGTTGTATTTCAGCCGGGCTCCGATTCCATGGCATCGCGATGGCTTCGCCCGGGAGCGCCCCCAAGCGGTGGAAGGGCATTATTGGCGCCACATAGGCGTTTATGCCTATCGGGTGGGTTTGTTGCACCGCTATGTGGGGTGGCCCGCCTCCCCCCTGGAAGCGCTGGAATCGCTTGAACAATTGCGTATTCTATGGCACGGTGAACGCATCATCGTCGTCACCGTGGCCCATGCTCCGGAAGCGGGCGTCGATACGCCGGAGGATCTTGCCCGCGTGGAGCGGTTGCTGCAGGGCGATTCGGTTCAGGTACACAGAGAGGGCTGAGATGATTCGGATCTTGTTCGTATGCATGGGAAATATTTGCCGTTCACCCATGGCGGAAGGCGTGTTCCAGAAATTGCTGGAGCAGCACGGCCTGGCGGACCGGGTGTTGATCGACTCGGCCGGAACGCATGCCTATCATGTGGGCAAGTCGCCGGATCCGAGGGCGGTCCGCGTTGCCGGTGAACGGGGAATCGATCTGGGGAAGCTCCGTGCCCGCCAGGTGGAGCGGGGCGATTTCGAAGAGTTCGATCTGGTGCTGGTGATGGATGAACACAATTACGATACCCTGGTTTTCACCTGCGCCAGCCAGCACCGCCACAAACTGGATTACCTGCTGGACTATGCTCCCCATCTCGGAACCCGAAACCTTCCCGATCCCTATTACGGAGGCGAGATCGGCTTCGAGCGGGTGCTGGACATGATCGAGGATGCCTGCGAGGGGTTGTTGCGACATCTGCAGGATCAAATGTTGCGGGAGGCGACCTGACCAGGCGCGAGGTTTTTCAAGCGATTGAGGGGTTGGTGATGACGGTTCGAACGAGGGAAGTGGAGTATTACGATGGCGACACCCGGCTGGTGGGGTTTCTCGCCTGGGATGATGCGGTGGCCGGTTCCCGGCCCGGCGTGCTGGTTTCCCACATGTGGGGCGGGCGGGAGCCGTTCGTATGCGATAAGGCCAGGGCCCTGGCGCAAATGGGCTATGTGGGGTTCGCCCTCGATATGTACGGTGACGCCCGCATCGGTTCAGGGCCCGACGAGAACGCCCGGCTGATGCAGCCGTTTTTGGAGGACCGGGCCCTGTTGCAACGACGGATGCTTCTCGCCCTCGAGACGATCAGGAGTCAGCCCGAAGTGGACGACGGACAGGTGGCTGCGATCGGGTTCTGTTTCGGCGGTTTGTGCGTGCTCGATTTGGCGCGCACCGGGGCGCAATTGGCGGGGGTGGTGAGCTTCCACGGCTTGCTGAAGCCGCCGGGGAACACGGCGGGAAAGCGGATCATGGCCAAAGTCCTGGTGTTGCATGGTCATGACGATCCGATGGTGCCGGTGGAAGACGTGGTGGCGCTGGAAACGGAGCTGACGACGGCGGGCGCCGATTGGCAGATTCACGTTTATGGTCACACCATGCACGCTTTCACCAACCCCAAAGCCAATGATCCGGGTTTCGGCACGGTTTACAATCCCGTAGCCGATCGCCGCTCCTGGCTCGCGATGCAGAACTTTTTTCAAGAAACTTTCAATCCATCATGAAGAACAGCCTGAACTATCTGGATTTCGAGCAGCCGATCGCCGAACTGGAAGCCAAGATCGACGAATTGCGCCGGGTCGGTTTCGACAACGAGATCAATATTTCCGAGGAGATCGCCCGGCTTGAGGAGAAGAGCCGCAAATTGACCGCATCGGTCTTTTCCTCTCTGACGGCCTGGCAGATCTCGCAGTTGTCGCGGCATCCCCTGAGACCTTACACCCTCGATTACATCCAGATGATCTTCACCGATTTTCACGAGCTGCATGGGGACCGCGCCTTTGCCGACGACCCTGCCATCGTCGGCGGGTTGGCGCGGCTGGAGGGGCGGCCGGTGATGGTGATTGGGCATCAGAAAGGCCGTGACACCAAGGAAAAGATCCGGCGCAACTTCGGCATGCCGAGGCCGGAAGGGTACCGCAAGGCTTTGCGGTTGATGCAGATGGCCGAACGGTTCCGCCTGCCTGTCCTGACCTTTATCGACACCCCCGGCGCCTATCCCGGCATCGACGCCGAGGAGCGGGGGCAGAGCGAGGCCATCGCCCGCAATCTGTTCGTGATGGCTCAGCTCAAGACGCCGGTCATTTGCACCGTGATTGGTGAAGGGGGTTCGGGCGGCGCGCTGGCCATCGGTGTGGGCGACCGGCTGTTGATGCTGGAATACAGTACCTATTCGGTGATCTCGCCGGAAGGTTGCGCTTCCATTCTGTGGAAGAGCGCCGACAAGGCCGAACTGGCGGCCGACGCCATGGGGATCACCTCGCAGCGTCTGGAGGAGCTTGGGTTGATCGATGAAATCATCCCCGAACCTCTGGGGGGCGCCCATCGGGACAAAAAGCAGGCGGCGGCCAACGTCAAGGAAGTGCTGCTGCGTCATCTGGATCATCTTTCCCGGGTTCCGCTGCCCAACCTGCTGGACGAGCGTTATGGCCGCCTGATGGACTACGGAGTGTACACCGAAGAGTCCGCATGAATGACTTGCCCGGGAGGCTGCGACGTTTTCTCGACAGTTATCCCGCCAGCCGCTACTGGATCGGCTACAGTGGCGGGGTCGATTCCCACGTTCTGTTGCATTTGTGTGCCCGGCTGAAATCCGAAAGAGGCGGGGTATTTGCCGCCTTGCACATCGATCATGGTCTCCACCCGGATTCCGCCAAATGGCGGGATCACTGCCGCGCGGTTTGTGAGCGACTCGATCTCCCTTTCCTGTCCATCCCGGTCGATGCCCGCCCGGAAAAGGGGGAAAGCCCCGAAGAAGCGGCCAGGACGGCCCGCTACCGGGCTTTCGAAAGCGTTTTGCAGGCTGATGAAGCGGTATTGTTGGCACACCATCAGGATGACCAGGCCGAAACCGTCATGTTGCAGTTGATGCGGGGGGCGGGACCTGCTGGATTGTCGGGCATGGGCGTGGAGGCGGTGTTGGGCGCCGGCAAACTGCTTCGCCCGTTTCTGGAGATACCAAGACAGCTGTTGCTCGAGTACGCCCGGGCGCATCGCCTGACCTGGATCGAGGATCCCGGCAATCAGACGGCCGACTTCGACCGGAATTATCTTCGGCATCATGTTTTTCCGCTTCTCAGGCGGCGCTGGCCCGCTGCCGCCCGGACTGTTTCGCGGTCGGCGACCCATTGTGCCGAATCGGAGGCGCTTTTGGCAGCTTGGGGAGGGGATCTGCTGCGCACTTTGCGCGATGAGGAAGGCAGGCTCGATCTACAGGCATTGAGCGAACACAGTCTGCCGGCCCAACGGTGGCTGCTCAGGGCCTGGCTCAGGGAGCTGGGGTGGCGGCCACCGCCGGCCGTGGTGCTGGAGCGGATATTGACCGAAGTCATCCCCGCCCGTGAGGACGCAAACCCTCGAATCGCCTGGGCGGGGGTGGAGTTGCGCCGCTACCGCCGGAAGTTGTACGCGCTGCCCCGGTTTCGCCCGGTGGATCCGGGCTGGTGCGTGACCTGGAACGGGACGGCTCCCTTGTCCTTGCCCGATGGGAGAATTTTGGAAGCCGTCGAGGCGAAGGGAGCGGGGATTGATGCTGGACAATGGCGCAGAGCCAGGATCACGGTCAGGTACAGGGAGGGGGGGGAGCAGTGCTTTTTGCCAGGACGCCGCGGACGGCGCACTTTGAAGAAACTGTTTCAGGAACGCGGCATGCCGCCATGGGAGAGAAAACGCACGCCACTGGTTTTTCTCAATGGAGAACTGGCCGCCGTGGGCGATTTATGGGTCTGCGCCGGATTTTGTGCTTCCATGGGCGATCCGGGTGTCCAGTTGCGATGGATCAAGCATTGAGGTTCCCAGTGCCCTGCATTGTGATAGAATTGCCCAAGCGTGATTGCACGCGAACCTTACGTCAAGAGTGAGTCAAGCTGAAAAATCAGATAATTGGTGACTCGATTAAAAACACCTACAAGAGGGGGTACAACCATGAAGAAAACCATCAAAACAGTCGTGACCGCGACCATGATCGCCGTGTCCGGTGGAATGATGCTGGGCACCTACACCACCACCGCCGTTGCGGCGGAAACGGCCGCAGGCGTGAATCAGGCGATTTCCGACCTCAAGAAGCTGCTGGCCGAGGCAATTGAAATCGCAGCCGCCGGAACCGATCAGGAGGCTCTCAAAGCCAAGATCTACGAAGCCCGCCAAGTCAACAAGGAAATCACCGGTGACCAGTATGGCGCCCGCTTGCAGCGTTTGTCGCAGCGTCTTCGGGTAGCCAACGGCATGGCGAAGCGTGGTGATATGGCAGGCGCCGAGGAGAAGCTGAAGGAAGCGTTGAAGATTCTCAACACCTTCGAGCGTTCCTGATACCTTTCCAGTCGAATGTGAAAAAACCCGCTCATATCAGAGCGGGTTTTTTTTGTGCGCTGGAAATTGCGGCCACTTCGATGCTTATGCTTCAATATGCCTTCGTGCGAAGACTGAATTGACAAGTAACAAGATCGTTCGTACTTGCTGGATACACTATCGAGGAGGCTAATATGTTCAAAATGAAATCACTGGTTTCGGCAATCGCGCTGGCTGGTGTGACGACCCTGGCCGGGGCGGTCGAATGGCAGGCTTTGCCCGACAAAGCGCCCGAGCCTGCAGACAATCCCACGACGCCAGCGAAGGTCAGGTTGGGGCAGATCCTCTATCTGGATCCCCGTCTTTCTTCCACCGGAACGGTGTCTTGCAATTCCTGTCACAACGTGATGGCGGGTGGCGAGGACAACCGTCCCTTCGCCGCCGGTGTGCATGGGCAAACGGGTGGTCGCAGCGCCCCGACGGTATGGAATTCGGCATTCAACGCGACCCAGTTCTGGGATGGGCGCGCCGCCAGTCTGGAAGACCAGGCCAGGGGCCCGGTGACCAATCCCATCGAAATGGGGATGAAAAGCTGGGACGACGTCGTCGCCCGCTTGAAGCAGATTCCCGGATATCCGCAATTGTTCAAGGACGCCTTCGGAGAGGGGGCGGAGATCAGCGAGGACAATGCCGTCAAGGCCATTGCCGCCTACGAGCGGACCCTCATCACTCCCAACAGTCCCTATGACCGCTATGTGAAAGGTGACAAGAAAGCGCTCAGCGAGCAACAGGTGCGCGGCATGAACACCTTCGCCGAGGTGGGGTGTGTGGGTTGTCATTCAGGCCCCGCCTTCAGTGGCCAGACGGGTCAGGGCGCCGGCGTGTTCCAGAAATTCCCGACTTTCGACAATCCTTTCTTCGAGCGCAAATACAACTTCACCGAAGATCTGGGGCGTTACGAAGTCACCAAGAGCGATGCCGACAAGCATATGTTCAAGGTGCCGACCTTGCGCAACGTCGCCCTGACCGCCCCTTATTTCCACAATGGTGCCGTGAAGACGCTGGATGAGGCGGTGCGGGTGATGGCCAAGTTGCAGTTGAACCGTGACCTGTCGGATCAGCAAGTCGACGACATCGTGGCGTTTTTGAATGCCTTGACCGGCGAGTTTCCGAAACAATCCATGCCGCGCCTGCCGGCGACGCCGGGCAAGACCTTCGATTACGTGAAGTGAACCTGCCCTTGACAGATAGGGAAGAAGCGGGCGCCAGTCGGCGCCCGTGCTATTTCAGAATTCCCCACACAGCCAGATGGCGGTCGCTGACGACTTTCACTTGAAAGTCTGCCAAACCCGATATTTCCAGCTGTTGGTGTATTTCTTCCCGGGTAAAGGCGGCGCAGAGGGAATTGAAGAAATCCCGCCGCAGGATTTCGGGTGCGTCGGCGGCGTAACGCTCGACGATTCGTGCCGCCTCGGCTTTTGATGAGGGGCGATAGAGGTCCATCACCAGCACTGCGGCACCCGATGCCCCCCAATTTTGGATCTGCCGCCAGAGAATTTGCGGTTCATGAAGATGGTGAAGAAGGCTGTTGCTGATCAGTGTGTCGTAACTCCGTGTTGTCGAATTGGGCAGTCGGGTCAACCACCATTCGACTCTCCTTGTCAGAGTGGATTGTTGCCGCAACCGTTCAGTCGCGATTTCGAGCATGGTGCTCGATCCATCGATTCCGGTGATCTGCGAGCCTGGATGAGCGGCGGCGAAAGCCATGGTGATTTGTCCCGGACCACAGCCGAGATCCACGACACGTCGTGGCCGGTGACGGGGAAAGTTGTTTGCGAAGAGATCGATGAAAAGCCGGGTGGCATCGCTGAAATCGGCTTCCGCATAGCTGTGGGCCTGCCTTGGCTCTTCCATCAACTCCGGTTCGGGGATTCTTTGCATGGGGTGCTCCGTGTTTTCTCGAAAGCAATCGGTGGTCAGGCGTGTCTGTTATAATCACCTGCCCATGACAAGGCTTCGATCCTCTCCATTATGACGCAAAAGCTCTATATCCAGACATTCGGCTGCCAGATGAACGAATACGATTCCGACAAGATGCGGGACGTGCTTCATCGCTCCCATGGGATGGAATTGACCGATGATCCCGAAGAGGCCGATGTGCTGCTGCTCAATACCTGCTCGGTGCGGGAGAAGGCCCAGGAAAAGGTGTTTTCCCAATTGGGCCGTTGGCGCCCTTTGAAGCAGCGCCGGAAAGGGGTGGTCATCGGTGTCGGCGGTTGTGTGGCGAGTCAGGAAGGCGAGGTGGTCCAGCAACGCGCCCCTTATGTGGATATCGTGTTCGGCCCCCAGACCCTCCACCGGTTGCCGGAACTGCTCGAACGGGTGCGGAAGGAAGACCGCCAGGTCATGGACATCTCTTTTCCGGAGATCGAGAAATTCGACCATCTGCCGCAGCCGAGGGCAGAAGGTCCAAAGGCCTTCGTTTCCGTGATGGAAGGATGCAGCAAATATTGCACCTACTGCGTGGTGCCTTACACCCGTGGTACGGAAGTCAGTCGGCCGTTGCCGGATGTGATCGGCGAAATCGAACGGTTGGCCGAACAGGGGGTGAAAGAGGTCAATCTGTTGGGGCAGAACGTGAATGCCTATCGCGGCGACACCGGGGAAGGCGACGAGGCGGACCTGGCGCTGCTGCTGCTGGAAGTGGCGGCCATTGAGGGGATAGAACGGATCCGCTTTACCACTTCCCATCCCGCCGAGTTCGACGACAACCTGATCGAGGCCTTCGCCGCCCTGCCGGAGTTGGTGGATCATCTGCATCTGCCGGTCCAGTCCGGCAGCGACAGGATTCTGAAGGCGATGAAGCGGGGATATGGCCGCGACGATTATATGGAGCGGATAGAAAAGCTGCGCCGGGTTCGTCCCGGTTTGTCTCTGTCTTCTGATTTCATCGTCGGTTTTCCCGGTGAAACCGAAGAGGACTTCGCCCAGACGATGGATCTGATCGAGCGTATCGGCTTCGACCATTCCTTCAGCTTCATCTACAGTCCCCGGCCGGGCACCCCGGCCGCGGAGTTGCGGGACGATGTGCCGCTGCCGGTCAAAAAGGAGCGTTTGGCCGCGTTGCAACGGTTGATCCAGTCCCAGGCGGCCGAAATATCCAGGCAGATGGTGGGGAGCCAGCAGCGGATTCTGGTGGAAGGGGCTTCCCGGAAAAATCCCCGTGAACTGTGTGGCCGCACCGAGAACAATAGGGTGGTCAATTTCACGGGGCCCGCCAATCTGATAGGACACTTCGCCACGGTGGCCATTACCGGGGCGCTGCCGAACTCCTTGCGAGGCCGGCTGGTCTAAGTTATGCTGAAACAAACAGCGACCAGAGGTGTTCAACCAGCCCCGTCGGGCTTACATTCCATTCATTGATAGATCAACATTCATCCACCACGCTCCAACTTGTTCTGGAGCCTGCGGACAATGGCAGACTGGCGAATCTCTGCGGGCAATATGACGAAAACCTGAAGCAGATCGAAAGGCGTCTCGGGGTGGAAATCGCCAATCGGGGCAACCGTTTTCGAATCATGGGATCGAGCCGGCCGGCGGAAGCCGCCTCCCGTCTGCTGCATCATCTTTTCCAAGCCACCACCTCGGAAACCATCACCCCCGAACATGTGCATCTGTCCTTGCAGGATGCCAGCATGGATGCCTTGCTGGCGGAGGACGACGATTCCGACGCGCCGGTCACCATCCGTACCCGCAAGGCCGTCATCAAGGCCCGCGGCACCAATCAGCAGCGCTACCTCAAGAATATCCTCAGCCACGACATCAATTTCGGTATCGGTCCGGCTGGCACCGGCAAGACTTATCTGGCGGTCGCCTGCGCGGTGGCGGCATTGGAGGAAGAGGCGGTCAAGCGGCTGATTCTCACCCGGCCGGCGGTGGAAGCCGGCGAGCGCCTGGGATTTCTGCCCGGGGATCTGGCGCAGAAGGTCGATCCCTATCTCCGGCCCTTGTACGACGCCCTGTTCGAGATGCTGGGGTTCGAGCGGGTGAGCAAGCTGATGGAACGTAATGTCATCGAAGTCGCGCCGTTGGCGTTCATGCGCGGCCGTACCCTCAACGATTCTTTCATCATCCTGGATGAGGCGCAAAACACCACCACCGAACAGATCAAGATGTTTCTGACCCGGGTGGGCTTTGGGTCGACCGCCGTGGTCACGGGAGACGTGACCCAGGTCGACCTGCCCAGGGACCGGCCTTCCGGGCTCAAGCACGTCCTCGAGGTGTTGAAAGGGGTGGAGGGCATCAGTTTCACTTACTTCGATGCCCGGGATGTGGTCCGTCATCCCCTGGTGCAGCGTATCGTTTCGGCTTACGAGGCTCACGAACGGCGGCAGAAGGGAGGCGATGGAGCCTGAGGCGATGGCTGCCATCGATATTCAATTTGCATCCGACGGCCCCTGCCCCGCCAGGGATTCGCTCGTCCGGTGGGCGGAGGCCGCTCTGGAAGGGCGGAAGGCGGAGCTGGCACTGCGTGTGGTGGATGAAGCGGAGATGGCCGAACTCAACCTTCGTTATCGCCATCGCCAAGGAGCCACCAACGTTTTGAGTTTTCCTTTCGAAGCGCCTGAAGGGGTCGCGCCGGGATTTCTGGGCGACGTGGTGGTCTGTGCCCCGGTGGTCAGAAGAGAAGCCTCGGAGCAGGGGAAGCCGGAAGCGGCCCATTGGGCGCACATGATTGTCCACGGCGTGCTCCACCTGCGCGGTTACGATCATTTGACCTCTGAAGAAGCTGAGCGAATGGAAGCCCGGGAGCGCCGGATTCTGGCCGGACTGGGATATCGGGATCCTTATCTGATCGAGGAAAACAATCAATCATGAACGAACAACAGACCGGCGACAGTAGCTGGGTGGAGCGTCTTAGCCAGTTTTTCACCGGAGAACCCAGAGATCGCCAGGATCTGATGGAGATCTTGCGTGACATGCAAAAGCGTCATGTCATCGACCGCGATGCCCTTTCCATGATCGAAGGGGTGCTGATGGTGTCTGAACTACGGGTGCGCGACATCATGGTTCCCCGGGCGCAGATGGCGGTGGTGAATCAGGATTCGGTTCTGGAAGAGGTGTTTCCGCTGGTGATCGAAACGGCCCATTCCCGTTTTCCCGTCGTCGGCGAGGACCGCAGCGAAGTGGTCGGGATCATGTTGGCGAAGGATCTGCTGCCTTATGCCCTGCGGCAGGCATTGCAGCAACCGGTCAAGAAAGTGATGCGCCAGGCGTTGTTCGTCCCTGAAAGCAAGCGTCTCAACGTGATGTTGCGTGAGTTCCGGATGCGCCGCCAGCACATGGCGATCGTCATCGACGAATACGGAGCGGCGGCGGGGTTGGTGACCATAGAGGATATCCTGGAACAAATCGTCGGCGAGATCGCCGACGAGCATGACCTGGAAGAGGAATTCATCTTCCGTCGGAGCAAACGGGTCTATACCGTCAAGGCGGTGACGCCGATCGAGGAATTCAACGATTACTTCGACAGCCATTTCAGCGACGAAGATTTCGACACCATCGGCGGGCTCATCGTCCATACCCTGGGGCATGTTCCCAGGAAAGGGGAAAAAGTGCGGCTCGACCGGTTCGAGTTCGAGGTGCTGCGGGCCGACAAACGCCGGATCCATCTCTTGAAGGTGAAGTTGCTGCAGCCGGAGACCCAGCTCAACGGTGACGATTAACCCTTTCGCTGCCGCGCTGGCGGCGGCATTTTCGGCGGGAGCGGCGTCGATCCTGGCTTTCGCCCCTTATGGACAGGCGTGGCTCGCCCCCTTGTCCCTTGCATGGTTGTTCCATTCATGGCAGAAGCTGGAATCTCCCCGAAGGGCGTTTGCGGTTGGTTACGCTTTCGGGTTGGGGCAGTTTCTGTGCGGGGTCTGGTGGATTTATCTCAGCATGCACCAATATGGCGGCGCCACGCCTGTGGTCGCGGCGGGGCTGACCTTGCTTTTCAACGCCACCTGGGCGTTTTTCCCGGCGATCGGCGGGTGGTTGACGCGCAGGGCCCTGGACCGGAGAGCGGCTTCCTGGCAAAGGGTTCTTCTGCCTCCCTCCATCTGGATCGCCCTGGAGGGGCTTCGGGGTTGGGTGTTGAATGGTTTTCCCTGGCTGCAGATCGGCTACAGCCAGACCGATACCCCGTTGGCGGGTTTCGTCCCCTTGTTTGGAAGTTACGGCGCCGGATGGCTGATTGTGCTCACCGCCGCGATCCTGGCCCATGTGTGGCGGGAACGGCGCTCGGCCGGTGTCTGGGTGGGGTTGGCCGTTGTGATTTGGTCGTTGGGGGCCGCTCTGAAGACGGTGGAATGGACCGGCCCCGCAGGCCCCTCCCTCAAGGTGGTGTTGTTACAGGGCAACATTCCCCAGGAGATGAAATGGCGCCCTGAAACCCGCCGCCAGATCCTCGCCACCTATCTGGAAATGACGCGCCGCAACTGGGGGGCGGATCTGATCGTCTGGCCGGAAACCGCGGTACCTGCCTTTTATCATCAGGTCCGCGACAGCCTGCTCTTGCCGTTGCAGCGGGAAGCCCTCGCCCGGGGCACCGATCTACTGCTCGGGATACCCGTCAAGGAGCCCGACGGGCGCTATTACAATGCCCTGATCAGTCTGGGAAAGATGCCCGGTCAGTATTACAAGCGGCATCTTTTGCCTTTTGGCGAGTATCTGCCCCTGCGTAGCGTGCTGGGGTTCGTGCTGGATCTGCTGGAAATTCCCCTGGGGGACTTCACGCCCGGGCTGGATGATCAACCCTTGCTGGTGGCGGCAGGTTATCCACTGCGGGCGACGATTTGTTATGAAGATACCTTTTCCCGGGACGTATTGTTGGGAATGCCCGAGGCGGCTTACATCGTCAACGTGACCAACGATGCCTGGTTCGGCGATACCGCAGCGCCCCATCAGCATGCGCAGATGGCCAGAATGCGGGCGCTCGAGACCGGCCGCTATCTGCTGCGGGCGACCAATACCGGGGTCACGGCGGTGATCGGGCCGGATGGCCGCATCGTGTCCAGTGCGGCGTTGTTCGTGCGCACCTCGCTGACTGCGTCTTTCCTGCCCATGCGGGGTGTGACGCCCTATGTGTTTTGGCGTGACTGGCCGTTGATCGGGCTGGTGGGCGCGATTCTGTTGGGGTCGCTGCTGCGGGGGCGTTTGAACGGATGAAGCCCGAAAGCGCAGGGCTCGAGCCCTGCGCTTTCGGGAGGTCGTCAGACCAGTTTGCGGGCCCGGGTGAAGGCTTCCCGAAAGTCGAAGTAGACGGGTTTGTCCTTCAGGAGCAGATCTTTCAGCATGGCGTTTTGCAGCATGTACTTGATGTTGCCGACCGCCAGCGGACCCACGCTCACGGCCCCCGGGCTGTTGGGGGCGGTGAGCAGCGGTGCGCCCGAATCCTTGAATTTCACCCCTTCGATACCGGCGGGGGGGACAGCGTTGACATCCCCGACCACCTTGAGCTTTTTCGCCGTTTCCAGGATCTCCTCGTCCAAGACCTGGATTCCGGCTTTGGTGCAGTTGAAAATGATGTCGGTTCTGGCGACCAACCACGCCTTGCTCGCGCCTGAACTGGCGAAAGTGCCTTTGATATTGCAGCCGCAGCGCCGATTGTATTCTTCGGCGATCTGCATCGCCGTGTCCAGGCTCAAGTGGTCGACGATGGTCACGTCGGCACCGGCCAGCGAGGCGATCACGGCCGTCGATATTCCCACAGGACCTGTGCCGCCGAAGACGATGGCGCGGGTATCTTTCAATTCCAGGTGGTGATGTTCCTTGAGCTGTTTTTCCACCAGGGCGACCAGGGCGGTGGCGGTGGTGAACGCGCCGGATGGGTCTGCGATGACCGAGACCTCGAAGGGGGGCTGCATGGCCTTCCGGATTGTCTCCATCATGTCCAGGGCGATCCCGATATCCCGTCCACCGATGAAGATGGCGGTTTTTTTCACCCCCGACGGACCGCGGGAAAAGATGATGTCCTGGGTCAGGCCGTGGACCTGATTGGGCTCCACGTTCGCGTGGGGAAAGATCATGTCGAAGCCCGCGTCCACCGCCATGTTGATGTCGAAAGGACTGACCTGGGGGCGCGGACTGAGCATGTGAAGGACTGAGCGGGTGGTCATGGGGCAGATATCCTCGTATAGGTGATCAGCGTGGTGATAGGGTGATTTCGCGGGCTGTGGTGAAAGCCTGGTCGTAATGGAGATAGACCGCTTTATCGGTTTCCCGCATCAGACGTAGCAACCTGTGATGAGTTTTATATTTAAGGTTACCGATAGCCAGTGCCCCTATACCAACCGCTCCGGAAGGGGAGCCCTCGATGGGGGTGCCATTGGCAAAATTATCGATGCCGGCGATTCCTGATGGGGGAACCGCATTGACATCGACAGCGATCTTGAGTTGCCGGGCCAGGACGACTTGTTCCTTGTCGAGCAGCTGGATGCCGGCTGCTCCTGTGGCAAACACCACGTCTGCGGTTGGTAGATGATCAGACAGGGCATCGTTGCCTTCGCCGCGAATGTCAAGCTTGCCTTCACCGAAAAACACATTGCAAAGATCGGCAACGCGGCGGGCTTTTTCCTGTCTGCGGCCAAAAATGGTTACTCTGGCGCCTGCCTTGGCACATAGAACGGCGGCGATTTGTCCGACAGGGCCCGTACCCGCCAGAATCAGGATATTCCTTCCCGGCAATTGCAGAGAAAATTTCTCGTCCAGTTTCTTCTCCGCAGCGGCTACCATGGCGGCGGCTGTGGTGAAAGCACCGGAAGGATCCGCCAATACCGGAATTTCAAAGGGAGGGAACATGGCTTCCTGAGCGGAGATAAGCATTTTGATCGCCATTTCGGGATCGCGTCCGCCGATGAAGATGGCGGTGCGCTTGACGCCGGCGGGTCCACGGGAGAAGATCGCGTCTTGGATGAGAGCCCTCACTTCATCAGCATCTACGTGGACATAAGGCATGGTAACTTGCCAGCCAGCATCCTGGGCCATGTTGACATCGAAAGGGCTCAGGTTCTTTTCAGTAGTGAGCATGTGGAGAATATAAGGTTTTTCCATGGAGAATCCCTTGTTATTTTTATGATTGCTTAGTTGACGGGCTTACTTCCGGCTTGAGACTAGCATAAACCCTAAATTATCACTTGGCGCGTATGCAAAAACAAATTTTTCGTCTCTATCCTCCCCCGCATTCCGAAGTGTCCCTGAAAGGGTTGTATCTCGAACATCGGTTACACTGTCTGGGGGAAGCGGGACGGCCTTTCGTCTATGCCAATTTTCTCGCCAGCCTAGACGGCCGGATCGCCCTGGAAGACGTTCATACGGGCAGGCCCTACCTGCCGAAGAGCCTGACCACGCCGGCGGATTTTCGTTTGTTTCTCGAGCTGGAAGCCCAGGCGGATTGTTTGATCACCCACGGGGGGTATTTGCGCGCCCTGGCGGAAGGTGTGCTGGGAAACATCCTGCAAATCGGTGCCCACCCGGCTGGAGCCGACCTGGTGGCCTGGCGCAGGGAGCAGGGATTGCCCCCGCAGCCGGCGCTTGCCATCGCCAGCGCCAGTCTTGATTTCATCATCCCCGATTCGGTTCGCGAGCATCGGCAGCCCGTCTATATTTTCACCGGAGAGGGTGCCGATCCCGTTAGGGTGGAGGCGTGGCGCAAGGAGGGGTATCCAGTGATTTTCGCCGGCAAAGGACAGATGGTGGAAGGGCGAAAATTGATTCCCATCCTGGGTGAGCTGGGCTATCGCAGCATCTATCTGATCGCCGGGCCCTCCATGCTGGACACCGTGGTGCGCGCCGGCCTGCTCGATCGCTTGTATCAAACCACGACCCATCAGCTGATGGGCGGGGAGGCGTTCCGTACCATGGTGCCAGGCCCCGAGCTGGGGCCGGCCGGTCATCTTTGTCTGCGTTCCCTCTACTTCGACCCGGCGGGACCCGGCGGCGCGGGGCAATGGTTTTCCCGCTTCGATATTCAATGAAGAGAGGCCGCCCGGCGCTTTGCTTCCCTGGCGCCGCCCACATCTCCGCGCTGATGTCTGGCTCTGGCGATCAACCCCCAGTTGCGCCGGATCAGGTCTGTTTGACCGGCCGCGAGGCTCAGGGATTTTTTGGCCAGTTCTTCCGCCAGTCCTGGCTGTTCCTGCTGAAGCCGGATTTTGGCCAGTTGGTACCAAAGTCCGGCGTTGCGGGGTTGAATCCTCAGTCCCCTTTCCAGTTTCGAAGCAGCGCGTTCCAGATCGCCACGGGCCCGGTCGCGCTCTGCTTGTTGCATCAGGGCGACCACCGCGGGGGAGGGCGGTTTTGGCCGGGCTGGCCGGGGTGAGGTTTCGGTTTCCGGCATGGGCCTGGCAGGAGAAGGGGGCGTTGGCGGGGGCTGGGGGCGGGTGGCCTGAACCGGTGGTACCGTCGTGGCAGGATATCGGGGTGTTGGCGCCGGGGCGAATACTGGATCGAGGGAGCAGGCATTCAGCCCCAATGCCAAAATGAGGAGGGGCAGCGGGCGGAAGGTCATTTCGTGGCTTCCGGTTCAGGTGTGGGGGCGGGCATGGACTGCTGCCGCAAGGAACCTGTCGGGGATGCCTGACGCTTGTTTTTGGGGCCGTAATACATGCCCTGCAGGGTCATCAGCCCCATGAAAAGGAGTACGGCAATGATCGATACCCAGAGCCGGTCCGGTTTTTCGCTGCCGAAGACCCAGGCGGGATTGATCATGCCAATGATCAAAAACAGCGCATCGGCCAGGATCATCGCATGGATGGCGGCGATGGGCATGGGGGTGCCTGTTTTCATGCTGAAGGCGAAGTAACAGCCGATGAACAAGAGTATCCCCGGAATGAACAGGTAGATCCGTTTGGGCTTTTCGACCCAAAAAAGGAGCCAGCCTGGTTTCGCCATGCCCACGGCCAGAAAAAGCAGGGAGATGATGACGGCCGCCTGAAAGATGGTCAGGGAAATATCGACATACTGCATGGTTTTTCCTCTTGAAATGATTCGATTGGGGAGTATTGTAAAGGAAGTGCACCGGTTCGGTGCTTTCTCTACGGGATCGAAACCATGAGCACCCCTCATCAGAAAATCCCCGTCGCCGTCAGCGCTTGCCTGCTGGGCCGGAAAGTCCGCTACGACGGCAAGGACAAACGTCATCTGCGGCTGGTGGAATTGTTGCAGGCAGCCTCGCTGTCGGCTGTGGAGATCTGTCCGGAGGTGGCCATCGGGCTGGGGGTTCCCAGGGCGCCCCTGGCATTGATGATTGGCGCCGAAGGCGTGAGGGTCAAGGGCCTCGAGGATCGGGAGAGGGATGTGACCGATCCGCTGGCGCGCTATGCGATGCAGGTGGCGACCCGGGAGCCGCGGCTTTGTGGCATGATCTGCAAGAGCCGGTCACCCAGTTGCGGTTTGGCCGTCGCTTTGCGCGACCCCATGGGCCGGGCATTGCCCCGGAAGGTTCAAGGACGGTTCGTCCATGGGTTGCTGAACCGCCTTCCGGGGTTGCCGGTGATCGAGGAAAAGGTTCTGGACGATGAGGATGGCTGGCGGGCGTTCGTTTCGGCGGTCAAGGAGTTTGCTTGTCGCCGAGGAATGTCCAGCGATCGAGTTTGGCGGCCTGACCGAGCAAACGGCCGGATTGATCGATGACGTTCCAGATCCGGGCCCCTTCTATTTTGAACCGGCGTCCACTTTGGCTGATGCGGATTCCCCGGTAGTCATCGATATATCCCTGGCGCGCTACGGTTTCCAACAACCTTTGACGCTTCTCGCGCACCGGCGCTTCCGCCGACAGGCGGGAGGGTAGGCGGGTGAAGGTGGCCCAGTCCATTTCGAACAGGTCTTGGGCGCAGAGGTTGGCGTAGTTGAACACCGGGTCGGCCCGGGTGTCGTGGGAGAGGAGGGCGAATGGCGCATGATAGAGCCATCGGGCCGCCTCGGCAGGGGGGAGGTCCTGGGGTACCAGCGCCTCGCCCGTCCAGTGGCGAAAGCTGAAACACAACAATTCGACATGGCGGCTGAGAAAGTCGTTGCCGGGGGCGGGTTTGGGCAAAATCATAGGCGTTCGAGCGGCATTTCCACCTGGATATGGGTTTTCCCCTTATAGTAACGGGCGACCAGCAGGAACAGGAAAGCGGTCAGCAGCATGACCGCGGTGAAGAACCAGAAATAAGCCGCGCCTTCCAGCTTGCTGCTGCCGTCGGGATTCTGGATGAAGAAATTGACGGCGCTGGTGAACAGGTTGCCGGCCGCCACCGACATCATGAAAAACGCCATGATGAAGGACTTCATGGTATTGGGGGCCTGGGTGTAGGAAAATTCCAGGCAGGTGATCGACACCATGACCTCGGCGCAGGTCAGCAGGAGATAGGCGGCCAGCTGCCAGGTGATGTGTGGCGTGCCGCCGGCGTCGATGCGCATCTGCAGCCAGCTGCTGAGGGCAAAGGCCAGCACGGTGATGAACATGCCCGCCGCCATCTTGCCAAGCGGGGTGACCCGCACGAACCGTTCCAGTTTCGGGTAGACCACGTAGGAAAACAAAGGGACCAGGATCATGATGAGCAGCGGGTTGGCCGCCTGGATTTGCGATGGCAGAATTTCATGGCCCAGCCATCTTCTTTCCATGTGTTGGGCCTGCAACACCCAGGAAGAGCCGGTTTGGTCGAACAGCGCCCAGAACATGGCGACGAACAGGTAGATGAGGGCCAGTTTTCCCAATACCGCCAGGCCCTCCCGGCCCAATGCCTGCCGGATGAAGCGTCTGCCGCCGGGAGGAATGTGGGCGTAGCGGTGGCGCCCGGTCCAGAAAACGAAGGTGGCCAGCGCCATCAGCATACCGGGCAGGGCGAAAGCCATGGAAGGGCCATGGTGATGAAGCAGGTAGGGGGTGACGAGCATTGCGCCGAAAGCGCCCAGATTGATGGCGAAGTAGAACCAACCGAAGGCGTGGGTAAGGAGGTGCCGGTTGCTGGCCCCGAATTGATCCCCCAGATGGCTGGAGACGCACGGTTTGATGCCGCCGGCGCCCAGTGCGATCAACGACTGGCCCATGAGCAGCCCGGTGCGGGTCGAATCCAGGGCCAGCGCGAAATGCCCCAGGCAGTACACCAGTGAGAGGAGGAGGATGGTGCGGTACTTTCCCAGCCAGCCGTCCGAGATCAGCGCGCCCAGTATCGGCGTCAGATAGACCGCCGACACGAAGAGGTGGAACCAGCCTTTCGCCTCCTCTGTCCCCATGGTATCGGGGTGTCCCATGGAATCGGTGAGATACTGGGTCATGAAAACCACCAGAATCGCCCGCATCCCGTAATAGCTGAAGCGTTCCGCCGCCTCGTTGGCGACGATGTAGGGAATGCCGGGAGGCATTCGAGAGGAGGCCAGCGGTGCGGTACGATACTTGGACATCCCGAATCCAGTCTGCATGACGAAATCATTTTAAGACAAAAGGGGGTTGGGGTGCGCTCCCCCCTGTCCGTGGGCCGGCATGTATGACTCTGGGGTGAGCAATCATCGCAATTCCGCCGCCCGGCTTGTAGAATCGGGGGGAGTTGGTTGGAAGACCGCGCAAAAACAACAACAGGAGCCCGAGCATGTTACCCATACGAGACACCATTCCCAGCCGTTCACCGCCATTGATGACATGGGGAATCATTGGGGTCAACGTTCTGGTTTTCTTTTTCGAAAGGGCCTTGCCTCCTGAACAATTGAAGGCGGTGTTTTATTGGTTCGGCATCGTTCCCGCCCGCTATACCCATCCGGATTGGGCCATGTGGCTTGGACTTCCGGTCGATAATTACTGGCCCTTCCTGACTTCCATGTTTCTCCATGGCGGATGGATGCACATCATCAGTAACATGTGGAGCCTGTGGATATTCGGGGATAACGTCGAGGACCGGATGGGGCCGTGGCGTTTCCTGGTTTTCTATCTGCTGTGCGGGATTCTCGCGGGGGGAGTGCACTGGGCCACCAATATGCACTCCACTGTGCCCACTGTCGGCGCTTCCGGGGCGATATCCGGGGTATTGGGTGCCTATCTGCTCCTCTATCCCCGGGCGCACATCATCACCTTGGTTCCCTTGTTTTTCTATCCGCTGTTCGTTGCGGTGCCGGCCGCCGTTTTCATCGTCGTCTGGTTCGGTTCTCAACTGATGTCCGGTGTGGCTTCGTTGACGGTGGCCGGAGCGGTGGGAGGCGTGGCCTGGTGGGCCCACATCGGCGGCTTTGTGGCCGGACTGGCTTTATGCCGGCTGTTTCTCGATCCGGAGCGCAAAGGGGTGCATTTCCGTGACGAAATGACCTATGAGCAGGCGTGGGATGCCGATCTGGGTCATCCCGGCCAGAGCCGGACGATTCAAGACTGAGAATCATAACCGAGGTTTCATTATGGATTTTTCTACCCTGTTTTGGTTGTTTTTCCTGTTCTCCGCGCTGCAGCCGGTCTTGCAGCAGCGAATGATCGAAGCGAGCCGAACCCGTTTGATTTCCCGCATCGAAGCCCGGCGTGGCAGTCGGGTGATCCTCATGGTGCATCGTCAAGAGTCGATGAATCTGCTGGGATTTCCCGTCGTGCGATACATCGACGTGAACGATTCCGAGGAGGTCATTCGTGCCATTCACCTGACCGACCCCGAAGTGCCCATCGATCTGGTTCTGCATACACCGGGCGGTCTGGTGTTGGCCGCGCTCCAGATCGCCAGAGCCATTTCCAGGCACAAAGGCAGGGTGCGGGTCATCGTGCCCCACTACGCCATGTCCGGTGGAACCCTGATCGCGCTGGCGGCAGATGAGATCGTTCTCTGTGAACACGCGGTTCTGGGGCCGGTGGATCCGCAATTGGGGCAATACGCCGCCGCCTCGATTCTGGAAGCGGTTTCCCAAAAGGACGTCAACAACGTGGACGATCAGACTTTGATCCTGGCCGACCAGTCGAAAAAAGCCATTCGCCAGGTTCGGGACGCGGTGCTTGAGTTGCTGCAGCCCAGGTTTTCCAGGGACAAGGCGGAAGAGCTGGCGGAACTGCTCTCCACCGGCACCTGGACTCACGACTATCCCATTACCGCCGATGAAGCCAAGCGCATGGGACTGCCCGTTTCCACCGACATGCCGGAGGAATTCCTCCAGTTGATGAATCTCTATCCCCAGCCGGTACGCCGTATGCCCACTGTCGAATACCTTCCAGTGAGAAAAATCCAGCAGGAAAGAAGCTCGGGCAGACGTTAAGCCGACAGGCGCTTTTGCAGCCCCCGGCGGGGGTAAGCCACGGAGACAAAAGAAAAGGCTTAACCTGTAAAGGTTAAGCCTTTCCCTTTTATTGGCTCCCCCGGACGGACTCGAACCGCCGACCCGGTGGTTAACAGCCACCTGCTCTACCAGCTGAGCTACAGGGGAGTGGAACCTGTTTTTACTGGCGCGCCCGGAAGGATTCGAACCTCCGACCACCTGGTTCGTAGCCAGGTACTCTATCCAGCTGAGCTACGGGCGCTTGCTCATCAAAGAGCGTGATAATTTACGTAAGGCTCCGGTCATTGTCAAGGGTGGTGAATGGATTATTTTTGTAACCCAATTCTTGGCAGAACGCCTGCGTCAAGCTTAAAATGAATGTTTTTATATGTGAAAAATCTATGCCAGTCCAACCCCTGATCAAAAGCACTCCCTCTCCCTGTATCACCGATCTGCCCCCCTTGGGAATGAAACCCGGGGACATCAAGAAGGATTATAAGCATCATTTCAACTATACCCTGGGACGGGACCGGGACTGTCGCTCCGCCCACTACGCCTATACCGCTTTGGGCCTTGCGATACGCGATCGGCTGATGGAACGGTGGCGGGACACCCGTCATGTCTGCAGTCAATCCCAATGCAAGCAGGCTTATTACCTGTCGATGGAATTTTTGCTTGGCCGCACGCTCGGCAATGCCATGCTCAATCTGGGGTTGACCGATGCGGCGAACAAGGCCTTGTTTGATATCGGCATCGAAATGGAAGAGCTGATCCAGATCGAACCCGACGCGGGACTCGGCAATGGGGGGTTGGGACGTCTGGCGGCCTGCTTTCTGGACAGTTGCGCCACTTTGCAGCTGCCGGTGATGGGGTATGGTCTGCGTTATGAATATGGCATGTTCCGTCAGCTCATCGACAACGGCTATCAGGTGGAGGAACCGGATCACTGGTTGCGAAACGGTAACGTGTGGGAGTTGGAGCGGCCCGAGCTGACGGTGAGAGTGCGTTTCGGCGGTCGCACCGAAGCCGTCACGGACGCGGCGGGGACGAAACGGGTTCGTTGGGTCGATACCCAGGATATCCTGGCGGTGCCTTTCGACGTTCCCATTCCAGGTTATCGGAACGATGTCGTCAATACCCTGAGGTTGTGGAAGGCCATGGCCACCGACGAATTCAATCTGGAGGAATTCAACGCCGGCGATTATCCGGAGGCGGTGGCGGCCAAGAACACGGCGGAGCAGATTTCCCTCGTTCTGTATCCCAACGATGCCAGTGAAAACGGCAAGGAACTGCGGTTGCGCCAACAATATTTCCTGGCTTCCGCCAGCCTCCAGGATGTTCTGCGCCGCTGGGGGTGGATACACGGAGAAGATTTCAGTCAGTTCGCGGAAAAAAACTGTTTTCAGCTCAACGACACCCACCCCAGTATCGCTGTCGCCGAGCTGATGCGTCTGTTGATGGACGAGCACGGTCTGGATTGGGATCGGGCCTGGGACATTACTTCCCGCACCATGGCCTATACCAACCACACCTTGCTGCCGGAGGCGCTGGAAAAATGGCCGGTGCGCCTGTTCCAGCAACTGTTGCCGAGGATTCTGGAAATCATCTACGAGATCAACGCCCGCTTTCTGGCCGAGGTGGACAAACGTTGGCCGGGAGATCTGGACAGGCTGGCCAGGATGTCGTTGATCGAGGAAGGGCACGAAAAGCAGGTGCGGATGGCTTATCTGGCCATCGTCGGCAGTTTCTCGGTCAACGGGGTGGCGGCGCTGCATTCCAGGCTGCTCAGTGAAGGGTTGTTCCGGGACTTCTACGAGCTGTGGCCGCACAAATTCAACAACAAGACCAACGGCATCACGCCGCGCCGCTGGCTGGCGTGGAGCAACCCCGGTTTGAGCGCCCTGATCACCGATACCATCGGCGATGGCTGGGTGACGGACCTGGGGCAGTTGCGGGAGCTGGCTTCTTATGCCGGCAAGGCGAAGTTTCAGCAACGCTGGCAGCAAGTCCGCGAGCACAACAAGCAGCGATTGATCGATTTCGTTGCCGCAGAAACGGATGTCGAGATCCCGGCCGGCTTCATGCTGGATGTCCAGGTGAAGCGGATTCACGAATACAAGCGGCAGCTTTTGAACATCCTGCACGTGATTCATCTTTATGACCGGATCAAGCGGGGGCAGACCGGCAATTGGGCTCCCAGGGGCGTCATCATCGGCGGCAAGGCGGCCCCGGGGTATTTCATGGCCAAGAAGATCATCAAGTTGATCAACAATGTGGCCGATGTGATCAACAACGACCCGCAGACCGAAGGTCTGCTGCGGGTGGCCTTTTTGCCCAACTACCGGGTTTCGGCGATGGAAATCATTTGCGCCGGGGCAGATCTGTCGGAGCAGATCTCCACCGCCGGCAAGGAGGCTTCCGGTACCGGCAACATGAAGTTCATGATGAACGGGGCGCTGACCATAGGCACCCTGGATGGCGCCAACATCGAGATCCTGGAGGAAGTGGGCGAGGAGCATTTCTTCCTCTTCGGTTTGACCGCAGAGCAAGTGGAACAGACCCGCCATGGCTATGATCCTTCAGCGATCATCGCCGCCGACGAAGATCTTTGTCGGGTGATGGAATTGCTCGAAGGGGGGCATTTCAATCGTTTCGAGCCCGGCATATTCGACGATGTGATCGGCTCGATCAGAAACCCTCACGATCCTTGGCTGACCGCGGCTGATTTTCGCAGTTACGTCGAGGCGCAAAAGCGGGCGGCGGAGGCTTATCTGGACCGCAAGCGGTGGCTGCGTTCGAGTATCCTGAATACCGCCGCCAGCGGGCGTTTTTCGACGGATCGCACCATTGGCGAATACAATCGGGATATCTGGAAGCTGACGCCCCTGGACCAGGTGGGTTGAGGGAAAGCGCATCGGCGCGAGACAAGACGCGTAAGGGGCGGCCATGTCGCATGGTTCGCCCTTTTTTCTTGGTCGTGGAAACCATGGGAAAACCTTGATGGGGGCGATGAAACCATCCAGAAACACCGTTTACCGGCTGCTCAAGTATCTGATCTACATTCTTCTGGCGGTGGATGCCTGGCAGTATTTTCTTTCCGATTACCAGGCCAGCCGCCATCTCTTTTCCGGCGGCTTCAGCTATCAGCGGTTCGTCGAAAGTTTCGCCATCACCATCGATGTCACGTCGTGGCTGGTGCTGTTATTGTGTTTCGAGGTTGAAACGGCCTGGTTGCCGGCGGACAGAGTCAGGGGAGTGGTCGCCTGGATTTTGCATGGGGTCCGCGTGGTCTGTTATTTCTTCGTCTTGTCTTCCTATTATGGCTATATCGCCAAATATCTGATGTTGACCCATGTGGCACCCTTCGAGGGGGCATCCCTGTGTGAGCTGGCGGGAAGCGGTTACACTTGGCTGCAGGCGCTGGATGAGTACCTTCCCATCACTTCCGACCTTTGCCGCCAGCAGGCGGGGACGCCACTGGTGGCGCTGGAGGGGACGAAGATCGTCACCACGCTTTCTCATTTGCAGGATGCGCGGTTCATGGCCTGGGTGGATGTGATCTATGCCACTACCTGGTTGTTGGTGATCGCGATACTGGAACTGGATGTCTATCTGAAGGAGCATGGCCGGCTCAAGGGTTGGGTTCTGAGCGCCAGCGAAATCTCCAAAGCGGTGTTGTATCTGATCCTGCTCGGTGGTGCGGTGTTTTGGGGCGTCAAAGGAGAGTTTCTGGATTTCTGGGATTCATTTTTGTGGTTGGCGGCTTTCGTTCTCATCGACCTGGATGTGTTCGGGGTGGCCCGGGAAGAAGAGCCGCCTTCCTCGTGACGCCTGTCCGCTAAAGCGTGCGCACATCCAGGAATTCGCCACTTTTCGTTCCTCTTATCGATGGTTCCATACAGCGGAATCGTCATCTTCCCCCCTTGAAACCCTGTTGCCGCCATGCCTCGTAGACGACCACGGCCACCGTGTTGGCCAGGTTCAGGCTGCGGCTTTGGGGCGTCATGGGCAGTCGCAGTTTTCGCTCGTCCGCCAGATTTTCCAGAAGTGCCACCGGCAGCCCCCGGGTTTCGGGGCCGAACAGCAACAGGTCGCCCGGCTGGAAATCGGTGCCGGCATAGCAACGGGAGGCCTTGGTGGAAAAGGCGAAGAGCCGCCGCCTTGGGTGCTGCGCCAGACAGTCTTCGAGGCTCCGGTGACGGTGGAGGACGGTCAGGTCGTGATAGTCGAGACCGGCGCGCCGCAATTTGCGTTCTTCCAGGTCGAAACCCAGGGGCTCGATCAGGTGCAGCCCGCATCCCGTATTGGCGCAAAGGCGGATGATATTGCCGGTGTTGGGGGCGATTTCGGGTTGGTACAGGACTACTTCGAACATCGCTCGCAAAGATCCCTCATGGCTTCCGTGGAAGGGCCGGACACGACGCCCTCGTTGGTGACGATGGCATCGATCAGTTCCGCGGGCGTTACGTCGAAGACCGGATTCCAGGCCTGGATCGCAGGGTTGCCGTGGTAATGGGAGGGTAGCAGCTCCGCCTCGTCCCTTTCCTCGATGGGAATTCGGTCGCCGTGAGGCAAGGACCAATCGATCGTGCTGACAGGCGCCACGACCATGAAGCGGACGCCGTGTCGTTTGGCAGCCACGGCCAGATTGAAGGTGCCGATCTTGTTGGCGCAATCACCATTGGCGGCAATGCGGTCGGCGCCGACGATCACCCACTGGATTTTTTCCTGGCGCATCAGAAAGGCGGCGGCCGAGTCGGCGATCAACGTGGCGGGAATCCGGTCCTGTTCCAGTTCCCACAGGGTGAGGCGGGCGCCCTGGAGCCAGGGGCGGGTTTCGGTGGCGTAAATTTGCAGAGGGGGCGTATGTCGCCACAGGGTGCGAATGACCCCCAAAGCGGTACCGAATCCGCCCGTGGCAAGAGAGCCGGTGTTGCAGTGGGTCAGAACGCCCCGGGCCGCGCCTATCAGCTCCGCGCCCAGTGTGCCCATCAGGCGGTTGGCGGCGATGTCCTCCTGGTGGATGGCGAGTGCCTCGGCCAACAAGGGCGGAAAAGGGTCTCGCCGCAGGCGTTCCATGCATTTCCGCATCCGTTCCAGTGCCCAGAAGAGATTGACCGCGGTCGGCCGGGAGCGGGACAAGACCTCGAAATCCTCCTCGATGGCCTGGCGCCAGTGTTCGGGCGTGTCCCCATATCTTTGCCTCGCCGCCAGGGCGATGCCGTAAGCAGCGGCGATCCCGATGGCGGGGGCGCCGCGTACCTGCATCTGTGAGATTGCGCCGGCAACCTGCCGGGCGGTGGTGCAAAGCGCGTATTCGGTTTCGTCCGGCAGCTTGCGCTGGTCGAGGACTTCCAATCCCTGACCGGTCCAACGCAGCGCCCGGACCCGGTCGTGAAGGTTCGGCTCATGAACCCCGTCGGCTTTGTCGTGCATCTTCACACTTTCCATGCTAAAGTTTTGCGGCTCTCACATCGGACCTCGGCCATGGAGCCTGTAGATACCCTGATATTCGCCCGCTGGATTATACCGGTGGCCCCGCCCGGCAAGCTACTGGAAGACGCCGCGATCGCCATCCGTGACGGGCGGATCGTCGCCCTCTGTCCGGCTGAAGTGGCCCGAAGAGATTATCGGGCGCTTGAAGTGGTGCATCTTTCCGGGCACGCTTTGATTCCCGGCCTGGTCAATGCGCATACCCATGCGGCCATGACGCTGATGCGTGGCTTGGCGGACGACCTGCCACTGATGGAATGGTTGAACGAGCATATCTGGCCGCGGGAGTTGCGGTGGGTGGATCCCGGTTTCGTCCGGGCCGGCACCACGCTGGCGGTGGCGGAAATGCTGCGGGGGGGGACGACCTGCTTCGCCGATATGTATTTTTATCCCGATAGGGTATGGGAAGTGGCAAGGGAAACCGGCATCCGGGCGAGGGTGGGGTTGATTTTCGTCGATTTTCCCACCCCTTGGGCGCGCTGCCCCGAAGAATATTTTTCCAAAAACAGGCGTCTGTACGAGAAGCATTGCGGTGATGAGCGGGTGGGCTGGATGCTGGCTCCCCATGCACCGTATTCGGTGAGCGACGAAATGTTTCGGCAGATTGCCGCATGGTCTCGCGATGAGAAGCTGCGGGTCCACATCCATCTTCATGAAACCCGCAGCGAGATCGAAGAGAGTCTCGATCGTTATCGCCAAAGGCCGCTTTCCCGCCTCGATCGTCTGGGATTGTTGAACGAGCGGCTGATGGCGGTGCATGGGGTCCATCTCGAAGCTGACGAAATGAGTTTGTTGGCTGAAAAAAAAGCATCGTTGGTGCATTGCCCCGAATCCAATCTCAAGTTGGCCAGCGGCTTCTGCCCCCTGTCCGAACTGGATAAGGCCGGTGTCCCGCTGGCCCTGGGGACCGACGGGGCGGCGAGCAACAACGATCTCGCCATGCTCGGGGAGATGCGGACCGCCGCCTTGCTGGCCAAGGGGGTGGCCCGCGATCCCGAGGCGATGCCGGCCGAAAGAATCCTGGCGATGGCCACTTTGGGCGGCGCCCGCGCCTTGGGCCTGGAGGACCGGATCGGCTCGCTCGAGGTGGGGAAATGGGCGGATATGACCGCGATCGATCTTTCCGCGCCGGAAACCCAACCTGTGTATGACCCCGTATCCCACATCGTCTATGCCGCCGGCCGTCATCAAGTCAGCGACGTTTGGGTGGCGGGGCGTAGATTGCTGAAGCAGCGGCAGCTTGACGGTATCGACTGGCCTGCATTGCAGAATGAAATCACCCCTTGGCAACAACGATTGGCACAACCCCTGGAGTTATGACAACGACAGACAACGTTCATCCCGAGGAGATCGCGAAGTTCGGTGACAAGGCCGAACGATGGTGGGACCCCGATGGGGAATTGCGTACCCTGCACCAGATTAATCCCCTGCGGATTCAATTTATCAAAGAACATGCCGATATCCTCGACAAGGAGGTCGTCGACGTGGGGTGTGGCGGTGGTATCCTCAGCGAGGGTTTGGCGCGTGAGGGCGCCCGCGTTCTGGGGATCGACCTGAGTGAGTCGCTGCTGGAGGTGGCCGAACTCCACGCCTTGGACCAGGGGGTGGATCGGGTGAAATACCAGCGCGTCGCAGCCGAAGCGCTCGCTCGGCAGCGACCCGCCGCCTTCGAGGTAGTGACCTGTATGGAGATGCTCGAACATGTGCCTCGTCCGGCTTCGGTGGTGGAGGCCTGTGCCCGGCTGGTCAAGCCGGGAGGGAAGGTGTTTTTTTCCACCTTGAACCGCACCCTGAAGGCATATCTTCTTGCTATAGTTGGAGCAGAGTATGTGCTCGAATTGATTCCCAGGGGAACGCACGAATATGAAAAGTTCATTCGCCCCTCCGAGCTGGCCGCCTGGGCTCGAGCGGTGGATCTGGAGCCGGTTGCCGCCAGGGGGGTGCAATACAATCCGGTTACCCGCAAATTCAGTCTCGGTGCGGATATCGGCGTCAATTATCTGATGGCTTTCGAAAAAATGACATGACGCTTCATTGCATATTGTTCGATCTGGATGGCACCTTGTTGGATACCCTGCCCGACCTGGCCCGGGCGCTCAATGGTGTTCTGGTGGAGGAGGGGCGCGACCCCCTGGCCGAGTCGGTGATTCGCCAGACGATTTCCCAAGGGGCGCCCGGTATGGTGAAACTGGGTTTTGGCGAGCATCAGGACAAGGTCGAGTTTGCCCGTCGAACCGCCAGATTGCGGGAGATCTACAGCGACAATCTGAATACCCACACCCGCCTGTTCCCCGGTATGGACGACATTCTGCGGAACATAGAAGCCCGGAACCTCAAATGGGGTGTGGTCACCAACAAGCGCCGCTATCTGACGGTGCCCCTGCTCGAGCGGATGGGTTTGTTGACCAGGGCCCATTGCGTGGTTTCCGGCGACGATACCACCCGCGGCAAGCCGAACCCCGATCCCTTGTGGCGGGCGTGCCGGCTGGCGGGGGTCGATACGTGCAAGTGTGTCTACATCGGGGATGCCAAAGGGGACATCGAGGCCGGGCGCAGGGCGGGAATGATGACGGTCGCGGCCTGTTATGGTTATCTGGCGCCCGAAGACGACCCCCGCCACTGGGGTGCGGATAGGTATATCGAACAGCCGGGGGATTTGATGGATGCGCTGGCGGATGTATTGCCCCCCTTGACAGTGGGTGACCCCATTCCCGTCTCGGTCATCGGATGAACCGGCTGCCGTTGCCTCGCGAAGTCGCGGGGAAGCTTGAGGAAAGAGTCGTTCTCATCACAGGGGCGGCGGGTGCCTTGGGGTCCGTCGCCGCTCACGCTTGCGCTGAGGCGGGCGCGAGCGTGATCCTCCTGGACAAGAACGTTGCGGGGCTCGAAGCGTTGCGCGACGATATTTTGGCGCGAACGCCCGGTGCCCGGCTGGCCCTTTTTCCCATGGACTTGGCAGGGGCCATGCCGGAACATTATCGTCAGCTGGCCGAAACCCTTGCCGGCCATTACCCCTCGCTCGACGGCCTGCTCCACAACGCTGCCCATCTGGAATACCTGGAGCCCTTAGCCTGCCAGACGCCCCAGCGCTGGTTCCAGTCGCTTCAGGTCAATCTCAATGCGCCGTTCCTTCTCACTCAGTCGCTGCTGCCGCTTTTACGGAAAAGCCGGGACGCCTCGGTGGTGTTTACTTCCGATTCGTCCGCCCGCGAGCCGAAAGCCTATTGGGGCGCCTACGGGGTTTCCAAGGCGGGGGTGGAATCGCTGGCGAAAATCCTCGCCGCCGAGTGGGAAGCCGGTGATCGGTTGCGCGCCAATATACTGATTCCGGGACCGGTGCGTACGCCCGTTCGATATCGGGCTTTTCCTGGTGAGAGCGAAAAGGACTTGACCACGCCACATTCCTTAGCAAAACTGTATGTTTATCTGCTGGGGCCAGCCAGCCGGGACTGGAGCGGACAAACATTCATTTTTCAGGATGACCAGTATGTTTTACGGACAGGGTGAGAGCATCGTTTTACAGCGGGACGTGGAGGCCATCCGGGTTCCCGATGGTGAACCGGTACGGCTGCACAAGGATGAGATCGTCACCCTCTACCAGGCCTTGGGAGGCAGTTATACCGTTCTGACCGAGGATGGCACCATGGCCCGTATCAGCGCGGCGGATGCCGATGCGCTGGGCAAGGAGCCTCCTGTGATCACGGGTCTGAAAGAAGGTACGGATCCCGAAACCGTCAAGCACAACGTGTGGGAAGTGCTGAAGACCATTTTCGACCCGGAGATCCCCGTCAACATCGTCGATCTGGGGTTGGTCTATCATGTCCGCGTCACGCCTTTGAGCGAAGAAGCGGGTGGCGAAGGAAACAGAGTGGAGATCATCATGACCTTGACGGCGCCCGGTTGCGGCATGGGGCCGGTGATCCAGCAGGATGTGGAATTGGCGGTCCGCAATCTCCCAGGGGTCGGGCAAGTGAACGTGGAAGTCGTGTTCGATCCGCCCTGGTCGCGAGACATGATGTCGGAGGCGGCCAGGCTTCAGTTGGGCATGATGTGAGGGTATTTTCCGCCAGAACCACTGCTTCCGCGTCAATTCAATCGAATCCCCAAGCGGTGCACTTTCGCTGTTTTTTTACGTCTTCAGACGGCAAGGATTGACCGCTTTTCAGGCGTCATTTTACCGTCACGAGTGGGCGGGCCGCGTGCTTTCTTTCTTATCTTAATGATTTGAAAGGCTAAATTCAGTTGGCATGGTTATCGCTTGAATGCTTTCGGCCACTTTGTGAAGCGAATCTCGGAAGACTCATGGGAGCATGCCATGCCACAGGATAGAGCCAATCTGGCGGTGATTACCAACCCTGCCTACGACAAGCACCCCGATAGGGAACAGTCCAGACAGTTCCAGTTGATCGAGGTTCTGCAGACCACCCTGATACTCGATCAGCTGTTGCAGTTGTTTTCCAGGGAGGTGCAATCCGTCGTCCCGCATGATGGTTTCCGTTACGGCAACCCGCTGCTTGGCGTGGAGATTCAGGGAGGAGAAAGGGCGCCTCACAGTTGTCATTACACCCTCGTCCTGGAGGAGCAGAAGTTGGGCGAGTTGACCTTGATGCGGCGCAAACGCTTCAGTGAAGGCGAGTTGGGACAGTTGGAGAATCAGCTGTGTTGCCTGCTGTATCCATTACGCAATGCCGTTTTGTATTATCAGGCGCTGCAGTCTGCCTATACCGACCCGTTGACCCAAGTCTACAATCGGACCGCCCTCGACAGCACTTTCCAGCGGGAGTGGAAGCTGGCCCAGCGTCAGCGTGCTCCCTTGTCGATATTGTTGCTCGATATCGATCATTTCAAAAAGATCAACGACACCTTCGGCCATACGGCGGGTGATTCCGCTTTGGCCAAGATCGCCCATGCTCTCCGGCAGACGGTGAGGGCCAGCGACATGATCTTCCGTTACGGAGGAGAAGAGTTCCTGATCCTGCTCAGCAATACTTCGGGCGAAGGGGCGCAGTTGTTGGCAGAAAGGATCCGGACACGGATTCGTGACATGGATTGCAGCGATATCGCGCCCAATCTGCGGATCACGACCAGTATCGGCGTGGCCACCCTCAGCCACCCCGAGGATACGCCGCTGCAGCTGCTGAAACGCGCTGACGATGCGTTGTACCAGGCCAAGCGCCAGGGTCGCGACAGCGTGGCGGTTGCCTGAGGCGGCCGGCTGGGGATAATGGAACCGCCGAACTCAACGCCTGTCGGTTTGCTTTTTCGGGGTCCGGGAAGGGTCCGCCGTACCGAACGTCCGTAAATTCAGGCCCGGCGCACCCCTCCCCGGCCGCTGACAGACCCTTCCCGGACCCCTCCGGCAGCAGTGATCGGTGGTAAGGCCGCCGAAGCCGGATTTGCTTTCTTTCTTCGACATGGCCATAATGAGTGGCTATTCGATGGTTTTTCGCCATCGGTTGGTTGATCTATGGTGGACCGCGTCGGTCCCCCCGCAACGATAGGCTGTAAACCCCGCCAGGCCCGGAAGGGAGCAACGGTAGCAGCTGATGCGTGTGCCGGGGTGTCTGGCTGGCGCGGGCCGCCGCCTTCATTTCCAGGCATCAAGCATGAGCTATCAGGCCCTGGCCCGCAAATGGCGTCCACGCCGTTTTTCCGAGATCGCAGGACAATCCCATGTCGTGAGGGCATTGCGCAATGCCCTGATTCACGATCGGGTTCATCATGCTTACCTGTTCACCGGCACCCGGGGGGTGGGCAAGACCACCATCGCCCGCATTCTTGCCAAGGCGCTCAATTGCGGTCGTCTGGACGATGGCGAGCCTTGTGGCCGGTGCGATGTTTGCGTGGCGGTGGATGAAGGCCGTTTCGCCGATTTGATCGAGGTGGATGCCGCTTCGCGCACCCGGGTCGAGGATACCCGGGAGCTCCTGGAAAATGCCCAGTACGCCCCTTCATCCGGTCGCTACAAGATCTATCTGATAGACGAAGTCCACATGCTGTCGGGGCACAGTTTCAATGCTCTGCTGAAGACCCTGGAAGAACCGCCTCCCCACGTCAAATTTCTGCTCGCGACCACCGACCCTCAGAAAATTCCGGTCACGGTGTTGTCGCGCTGTCTGCAATTCAATCTGACCAAGCTTCCCCAGTCCCGGATCCAGGACCATCTGGGCCGTATTCTCAAGGCGGAATCCATTGCCTTCGAGGAGGAGGGGCTCAAATTATTGGCGCGTTCGGCAGATGGCAGTTTGCGTGACGCCCTGAGCCTGCTGGATCAGGCGATCGTCTATGGGGGTGGCGAGGTCCGCGCCAAGGAGGTGGCCGCCATGTTGGGGGGAGTGGTGCTCCACTCTCTCAAGGGGGTGGTCGAGGCCCTGGCGACGGGGGATGCCGCTTTGGTGATGCATGAGACCCGGAGACTGTTCGCTGATGCCGCCGATCCCGCCGAGATCCTGACCGGGTTGCTGGGGCTGTTGCATCGGATTGCGCTGGCGCAGCAACTGCCGGAAACCGCCTCGCAAGACGAGGATGGGGCATGGGTGGTTGCCCAGGCGCGGGCGATGATTCCCGAAGACGTGCAATTGTTCTACCAGATCGGCCTGATGGGGCGTAAGGATCTGCCATGGGCGCCCGATCCCGCGACGGGGCTGGAGATGGTATTGCTGAGGATGCTGGCGTTCCGGCCACTGGAGGCCGGCGGTGAGGGCGTGTCTGATCGGGGCGCGGGTGGTCGGCGTCCGGTCCAGATACAGGGGGAACCTTCATCCAGGCCCGGGCCGGCCCTGGATGAAGATCGGCGGGAAGCGGTCATTCCGGATGCGGCGGGTTCGGCGGAAAATGGAATGGAGCCATGGTCTTCCCTGGTGGCGCGAATGAAGCTTCCGGGAATGGCCCGGGAGCTGGCCCACCATTGTGTCCTCGAAAAGTTGGAGGACGATCGTTGTGTATTGATTTTGGATCAGTCCTTCGAGCATTTGCTCAGTGAGCGTTTGCAGGCGCGGTTGGCTCAAGCACTCGTCGAATGCCTGAAACGACCGCTGCGGCTGGAGATCAGAACGGGTTCGGTCGATCGCGAGACCCCGGCCGATCAGCATCGGCGCCGGCAGGCGGAAAGGCAGGCCCGGGCCGAGCGGGAAATCGCCGAGGATGAGACGGTGAAGGCGATCATGGAGACTTTCGACGCCAAGGTGGTGCCTGGAACGATCAGGCCGGTCGAGGATGGGGAATGATCTGTGATGACGAACGTGAAAGCTGAGGAGCAGTGACGATGAAAAACCCTCTGGGAGCCTTGATGCAACAGGCCCAGGAAATGCAGGAAAAGTTCAAGCAGGCCCAGGAAGAGCTGGCCAGGGCGGAAGTTCAGGGAGAAGCGGGAGGCGGCTTGGTCAAGCTGGTGATGAATGGAAAACGGGAAGTGTTGCGCCTGACGATCGATGAAAGCCTGTTCAAGGAAGAAGATAAAGAGATCCTGGAGGATCTGGTGGCGGCTGCCGTCAACGACGCGGTGCACAAAGTCGGTCGGCTGAAAGAGGAGAAAATGGCCGAGCTGGCCGGTGGTATGCAGCTTCCAGGTGGTATGAGCCTGCCTTTCTAGATGGACAAAGGAGATTGTCTGAAGCGGCTGATGGAGGCATTACGGTGTTTGCCGGGCGTGGGCCCCCGTTCCGCCCAGCGGATGGCTTTCCATCTGTTGCAGCATGACCGGGGGGGCGGCAGGCATTTGGCACATTGTCTCACCGAGGCGTTGGAAAAGATCGGCCGTTGCCGGTCGTGCCGCACCCTCACTGAGAATCCGCTTTGCGCTTTGTGCAGTGACACCAGCCGGGATCGGAGCCGCCTGTGCGTGGTGGAAACGCCTGCGGATGTGCTCGCCATCGATCAGGCGACGGTGTTCCGGGGCCTTTTTTTTGTGCTTCACGGCCGCCTTTCCCCGCTGGATGGCATCGGGCCGGAGGATCTGGGCATGGAGCTTCTGGCCGGGCGTCTGCGGCAAGGGGAGGTGCGGGAGGTGATTCTGGCCACCAATTCGACCGTCGAGGGTGAGGCGACGGCCCATTACATCGCCGAGCTGGCGCAGGCGCAAGGGGTTGCCGTCACCCGGATCGCGCATGGGGTGCCGGTGGGCGGGGAGCTGGAGTATCTCGATGCCGGCACCCTGGCCTATGCCTTCGAAGGCAGGCGGCAGGTCTAGTCCGGCTTTACGACCTGATTCAGCCGGGCCGTTCAGGAGATTTTCGGCAGTTTTTCCAGCAGCTTCAGGTAACGCCGATAGCGCGGCAGGCTGATTTCCCCCTTGTCCACCGCTTGTTTGACCGCGCAGCCCAGATCGCCTGCGTGGAGACAATCGTTGAAGCGGCAGCGTTCGATGTAAGCGCGGAATTCCTTGTAGCCCCAGGCAAGTTTTCCCGGATCGATGCCGGCCAGGCCGAATATCGCCACGCCGGGGGTGTCGATGATGTCGCCGCCTTCCGGAAAATGGAAAAGCATCGCCGAGGTGGTGGTGTGGCGCCCCCTTCGGGTGCCGGGGGACAGCTCGCCGGTGCGGATGTCCTTGTCCGGGACGAGGCGCTTGAGGAGTGAGGACTTGCCGACGCCGGACTGGCCGGCGAACAGGGATGTCTTGTTTTTCAGCCGTGCTCGCAAGCGCTCCATGCCCTCCCCGCTTCTGGCACTGATAAACAGTAACGGGTAAAGATCCCGGTAGGGGGCGAGATCTTTCTCGGCATGGTGCCGGCCGGCCGGGCTCAGGAGGTCGGTTTTGTTGAAAAGGATGATCGATTGCAGTGAATGCTGCTCGCATACCACCAGATACTGGTCCACCAGTAACAGGTCGTAGGCCGGAGCGGGTGCGATGACAATCAGAACCTGGTCGAGGTTGGCTGCCACCGGTCTGAATTTCCCGGCCCTGCCAGGGCGGGTGAGGAGGGTGCGGCGGGGCAGGATCTCGACGATGACCCCATGCCCCGGGTCGGTCGGCTGCCATTTGACCTGGTCGCCGACGCAAGGCGGTGCGCAGTGCCTTCTTGTATGGCAGAGCAGGATTTGGCCCGCCTCGCCTTCCACGGCCCAGTGCCTGCCGAAATGAGCGATGATGCGGCCAAGCTGCATCAGGGAGTGGCGGTTGGCCGTTCAAACAAAGTGCTGTTCCCGCAGGCGTATGGTCAAGCCGGCATGCTCCGTTGTTGGACCCGCTTCAGATGTTCGATTCTGATCGCCGCCGGCGGGTGGCTGTAATGGAAGGCCGCATACAAAGGGTCGGGGGTCAGGGTGGCGGCGTTTTCCCGGTAGAGTTTCACCAGCGAGTGGATGAGGGATTCGGCCCGGGTCATGGAGGCCGCGAATTCGTCCGCCTCGAATTCGTATTTCCGCTGGATGGTGGCCATGATGGGCTGCAAGAAGGTGCTGAACACCGGCATGATCAACATGAACAGCAGCAGTGCCGTGGCGCTTGAGGGGGTGGAAACGCCCAGTCCCTGATAGAACCAGGATTGCTGCGCCAGCCATCCCAGCAGGGCCAGGCCGGCCAGGCTGATGAGAGCGCTGGTGATCAGCATCTTGATGACGTGTTTGCGTTTGAAATGACCCAGCTCATGGGCCAGAACGGCTTCCAGCTCTTCCGGTTCCAGGGATTCCATCAGCGTATCGAAAAAAACGATCCGCTTGTTGTTGCCGATGCCGGTGAAATAGGCATTGCCGTGGCCCGAGCGCCGGGAACCGTCCATGACGAAGATCCCCTTGCTCTGAAAACCGCATCGTTCCAGCAATCTTTGGATCCGGCCGCGAAGCTGGGGGTCGTCGAGGGGCGTGAATTTATTGAACAAGGGGGCGATCAATGTCGGATAGGCCCAGCTCATGAAAAGCGAAAAGGACATGATGATCACCCAAGCCAGCAACCACCACAGGTTGCCGGTGCTCTCCATGACCCACAGGATCAGTCCGAGGAGTGGCGCCCCGATGGCGAGCGCGAGGATCGCCTGTAACAGAAGATCCTTGATGAACTGGGCGATGGTGGTGCGGTTGAAGCCGAATTTCTCCTCGATCACGAATGTCTGGTAGAGGGAGAGGGGCAGTTCTGCCAGCGCCATCAGGAACATGACCGAAAGAATCAAGGCGGTTCCATGGGGGATGGGGCCGAAATCGAAGCCGGACCAGAAACGGTCCAGCGCATCGATGCCTCCCCCCACGGTGAAAAGCAGCAGCAAGGCGACGTTCAGGATCCTGCCGATTTCCTGCACTTTGAGCTTGGCCAAGGTATAATCGGCGGCCTTTTGATGGGCCTCCAGGGTGATCGCTCCCGCGAAGGATTCCGGCACCTTGTCCCGGTGTGCCCGGATGTGGGCGCCGTGGCGGCGGGCCAGCCAGAATTCGATGGCGAAGGAAGCGGCAAGGGCCAACAAAAAGACGAACGTGAACGTATTCATGAATAATCCATCTGACAACAACGACGGCTCAACAGCTTAGCCTTTGCTACAATCGCTGACAAGCCATGACTTAGGAATCCCCTGGATGACATTGAATAAAGACAATCTGATCTGGATCGACCTGGAGATGACCGGCCTCGATCCGGACCGTGACGTGATCATCGAGATCGCGACGGTGGTGACCGACAAGGATCTGAACGTGCTCGCCACAGGTCCGATGCTGGCTGTTTATCAGCCTGAAGAGCGGTTGGCGGCGATGGATCAGTGGAACCAGAAGCATCACGGCTCGTCCGGGCTGATCGAGCGGGTGCGCAAGAGCCGGGTGAGGGAGCGGGAAGCCGAGCATCTCACGCTGGAATTCATCAAAAAATGGGTACCCCCCGGTGAGTCTCCCATGTGTGGTAACAGTATCTGCCAGGATCGGCGTTTTCTGTACCGCTCGATGCCGCAACTGGAGGCCTATTTTCATTACAGGAACCTGGACGTGTCCACTCTCAAGGAGCTGGCGCGCCGCTGGGCGCCTCATCTCAAGGAAGGGTTCAAGAAGAAGAATGCGCATGAGGCGCTTGCCGATATCCTCGAATCCATCGAGGAATTGAAATATTACCGCGAGCATTTCCTGCGCTATTGAACCGATCGTCAACCGGGACAGGCCCCATTGATTCTTTTTCTCTTCGGGGAGGCGGAGGGCGCGGTTTTGTCCTGGAACCAGGGCAGTCGCATAAACCGGTTTCCCCCTCTCCCTCTGGGAGCGGGGTTTCAACACCGGGCAAAATCAACTCCCAACGGGGAAAGCGGCGCTCGTGCGGTTGCCCTGGTCGTGGAAACGTCCTGCCCAACGAAATGTCTCGATATGTTATAATCCCGAAAATTTGCCGACGCCTGTCACACTTGCCATTTCTGGAACCTGATGACTGAATTTGCCAAAGAAGTCCTTCCCATCTCCCTCGAGGAGGAGATGAAACAATCCTACCTCGATTATGCCATGAGCGTCATCGTGGGCAGGGCGCTCCCCGACGTGCGCGACGGCCTCAAGCCGGTGCATCGCAGGGTTCTTTTTTCCATGCACGAGCTGGGCAACGACTGGAACAAGCCCTACAAGAAATCGGCCCGCGTGGTGGGGGACGTGATCGGTAAATATCATCCCCACGGCGATGCGGCGGTTTACGATACCATCGTGCGCATGGCCCAGCCTTTCTCCATGCGTTATGTGCTCATCGACGGACAGGGTAACTTCGGCTCGGTGGACGGGGATCCACCGGCGGCGATGCGATACACCGAAATCCGCATGGCCAGGATCGCCCACGAACTGATGGCGGATCTGGACAAGGAAACCGTGGATTTCGTTCCCAATTACGACGAATCCGAGCGCGAGCCCGTGGTGCTGCCGGCCAAGGTGCCCAATCTGCTGGTCAACGGTTCGGCGGGGATCGCGGTGGGGATGGCCACCAACATTCCACCCCACAACTTGGCCGAGGTCGTGGGCGGCGTGCTGGCATTGATCGACCGGCCGGAAATCGGAATTTCGGAATTGATGCACCATATTCCAGGCCCCGATTTTCCCACCGGCGCCGTCATCAATGGCGCCAAGGGGATCCGTGAAGCCTACGAAACCGGCCGTGGCCGTATTTATCTCCGCGCCTGTTCCCATGTGGAAACCAGCAAGGACAGTGGCCGCCAGAGCATTGTGGTGACCGAACTGCCGTATCAGGTCAACAAGGCGCGCCTGATCGAGAAAATCGCCGGGCTGGTCAAGGAGGGCAAGCTGGAAGGAATCTCCGCCCTGCGTGACGAATCCGACAAGGATGGCATGCGCATGGTGATCGAGCTCAAGCGCGGCGAACAGGCCGAGGTGATTCTCAATAATCTGTATCAGCACACCCAGTTGCAGAACGTGTTCGGAATCAACATGGTGGCCCTGGTCGACGGACGCCCGCGGCGGCTGAATTTGAAGGAAGTGCTGGAGGCCTTCGTCGATCACCGCCGCGAGGTGGTGACCCGTCGCACCCTCTATGACTTGCGCAAGGCCCGGGAGCGGGTTCACGTGCTGGAAGGGCTGGCGGTGGCCCTGGCCAATATCGATGAGATCATCGAGCTGATCAAGGCGGCGCCCAATCCCCAGGCGGCCAGGGAGGAAATGCTGTCTCGGGTATGGCGGGCGGGTGTGGTCAAGGGCTATCTGGAGCGCGCGGGCGCCGACCGGACCCGGCCCGAGGATTTGGCGGAAGGTTACGGTTTGGGGCCCGATGGTTACCGCTTGTCCCCGGCCCAGGCGCAGGCGATTCTGGATCTGCGCCTGCATCGCCTGACCGGCCTGGAACAGGAAAAGATCATCCACGAATACGAGCAACTCCTGGCCAGAATCGATGAACTGCTCGAAATCCTGGGCAGCGATAAACGGCTTCTGGAGGTGATTCGCGAGGAGTTGATCGAATTGCGCGATCAATTCGGTGACGAACGCCGGACCGAGATTCTGGAAGAACAGCGCAGCTTGTCGGTGGAGGATCTCATCACCGAGGAGGACGTGGTGGTCACCCTCACCCATGCCGGGTACGTCAAGGCGCAGTCCTTGTCGGTCTACCAGGCCCAGCGCCGTGGCGGCAAGGGTAAGGCGGCGGCGGCCACCAAGGAAGAGGATTTCGTCGAGAAGCTGCTGATCGCCAATACCCATGCCACCCTGCTGTGTTTCTCCAGCCAGGGCAAGGTTTATGGAATCAAAGTCTATGAACTGCCCATGGCCGGCCGTACTTCCAGGGGCAAGCCGATCGTCAATCTGCTTCCTCTGGATGAGGGCGAGCGGATCAACGCGGTTCTGCCGGTCAAGGATTTCGCTTCCGGTGGCTTCGTCTTCATGGCCACCGCATCCGGCGTGGTCAAGAAGACCGCGCTGGAGGAGTTCGAGCACCTGAGAACCAACGGCAAGATCGCCATCGACCTCAAGCCCGGCGATGTGCTGGTCAAGGCTACCCTCACCGATGGGCGGCAGGACGTGATGCTGTTTTCCAGTGAAGGCAAGGCGATCTGTTTCAACGAGTCCGAAGTCCGTTCCATGGGGCGGACCGCCGGCGGGGTGCGGGGGATGAAGTTGCCGGTGGGGCAGAAGGTGATCTCGCTGATCATCGGCAAGGAAGGGGCGGGCACCGTGCTCACGGTGACCGAGAACGGCTACGGCAAGCGCACCCGGCTCGAGGACTATCCCAAGCATCGCCGGGGTGGCCAGGGGGTGATCGCCATCCAGACTTCGGACCGTAACGGCCCCCTGGTTTCGGCGGTGCTGGTACATGATGACGACGAGATCATGCTGATCACCACCGGGGGCACCCTGGTGCGCACCCGGGTCAACGAGATACCGGTCCTTGGACGCAACACCCAGGGTGTTCGGATCATTCGCCTCAGTGGTGGCGAGAAACTGGTGGGCGTGGACAGAATCGAAAGTTTACCGGAGGAAGAATAACAACCCATGCGAGTCTATAACTTTAGCGCCGGCCCCTCCATGTTGCCGGTCGAGGTCCTGGAAAAAGCGCGGGAGGAAATGCTCGACTGGCGCGGCAGCGGGATGTCGGTGATGGAAATGAGTCATCGTGGTCCCCATTTCAGGCAGATCGCGGAGGCCACCGAGGCCGCTCTGCGCCAGTTGCTGGAGGTGGGCGACGATTATCACTGCCTGTTCCTGCAAGGCGGGGCGACCGGACAGTTTGCCGCCATCCCGATGAATCTGTTGGGTGGCAGGCGGAAGATGAGTTACGTGTTGACCGGTTCCTGGTCCAAGAAGGCGGCTGCCGAAGCGCGGAAATATGGCGAGGTGGAGATCAGCGCCAGCAGCGAGGACAGTCGCTTCACCACCATTCCCGACGTTGCCGGCTGGCAGGTCGCGGAGGATTCGGCGTATCTCCATTACACCAGCAACGAAACCATCCACGGGGTTGAGTTCCAGGAGGTGCCTGAAACGACACTGCCGCTGGTGGCGGACATGTCCTCGAATATCCTGTCGCGGCGGCTGGAGGTTTCCCGCTTCGGCGTGATCTATGCCGGTGCCCAGAAGAACATGGGGCCCTCCGGGATCACGGTGGTGATCGTGCGCAAGGATCTGTTGCGCGAACCGCTTGCCGGAACTCCGTCGGTGCTGGACTACCGCCAGCAGGCCGAGGCGGGTTCCATGCTCAATACGCCGCCCACCTACAACTGGTACCTGCTGGGGTTGATGCTCGAATGGCTGCAACGGCAAGGGGGCCTGGAAGCCGTCGAGCGGCGCAATATCGAGAAATCCGATATGCTGTACCGGTTGATCGATGGTTCTGATTTTTATCGCAACCCGGTCGATCCCCGTTACCGTTCGCGCATGAACGTTCCCTTCACCTTGGCGGAATCCGGTCTCGACAAGGTTTTCCTGCAACAGGCGGAGCAGGAGGGGCTGGTGAACCTGAAAGGACATCGCTCGGTGGGAGGAATGCGTGCCAGCATCTACAACGCCATGCCCCTGGAGGGGGTCAAGGCACTGACCGATTTCATGCAGGAGTTCGAACGTCGCCATGGCTGAGCCGATTTTCAAGATTCTGACCTACAACAACATCGCCATCGCCGGGTTGGAGCGTTTCCCCCGCGAGCATTACGAAGTGGCCTCGGAGATTCAGCATCCCGATGCCATCATCCTCAGATCCCACAATCTGCACAATGAGTCCCTGTCGGAAACCGTCAAGGCCATCGGCCGGGCGGGCGCCGGGGTCAACAATATTCCGGTGGAGGCGTGCAGCCGCCGGGGGATTCCGGTGTTCAACACGCCTGGCGCCAACGCCAACGCGGTCAAGGAGTTGGTATTGGGAGGGATGTTGCTGGCTTGCCGTAACCTCTGTCAGGCCTGGGACTATGCCCGGCGGCTGGAGGGTGACGATCAGGCGATCCACCGCCAGGTGGAAGCGGGCAAGAAACAGTTCCAGGGGTTCGAGTTGGCGGGCAAGATGCTTGGGGTGGTCGGGCTCGGCGCCATCGGCGTCAAAGTGGCGAACAAGGCCCTGGCTCTGGGTATGAACGTCAGCGGTTTCGACCCTTACGTCACGGTGGAGCGGGCCTGGCAGTTGTCTTCGTCCGTGATCCAGGCCTCCAATCTCGATGAGCTGCTGGGGATTTGTGACTTCGTCACCCTGCATATGCCTCTGACCGACCAGACGCGGGGGTGTATCGATTCGGCGAGGTTGTCGCAGATGAAGGAAGGCTCGATTTTGCTCAACTTTTCCCGCGGCGAGCTGGTGGACTCCAAGGCGGTGATCGCCGCCCTGGACGAGGGGCGGCTGCACGCTTATGTCACCGATTTTCCCGACGCCGCCCTCAAAACTCATCCCAGGGCCATCTGTCTGCCTCACCTGGGGGCCTCGACCCGTGAAGCGGAAGAAAACTGCGCCGTCATGGTGGCCGATCAGATTCGCGACTTCCTCGAGAACGGCAATATCCGCCACTCGGTCAACTTCCCGGAAGTGGTTCTGGCGCGGGCCCCGGGAACGACCCGGCTCGCCATTCCCCACGCCAACGTTCCCGCCATGGTGAGCAAGATATCGGCCTGTCTCGGAGAAGCGCAGATCAACATCGTCGAGCTGCTCAACAAGTCGAAAGGCGACATCGCCTACACCATGATCGATGCCGAGGGGCGGCTGGGGAGCGATATCGTCACCGAGATCGAGAGCCTGGAAGGTGTGCTGTCTGCCCGGGTGATACAATGATCGTTCCTTGAGCTAGGGCCTGATCACAAGGTTATGGAAAAGGAACAGGGGCTGAGCCGGCTGCGTCGGCGCATCGACGAGATTGACGGACAATTGTTACGATTGATTTCCGAGCGTGCCGGCATCGCCCTGGAGGTCGCCAAGGTCAAGCGCGAGGCGGGGGAGGATGACTGCTTCTATCGCCCCGAGCGGGAAGCCGAGATTCTGCGCCGGGTCAAACGCGAAAACCCCGGTCCTCTCGGTGACGAGTCGGTGGTGCGCATCTTCCGGGAGCTCATGTCTTCCTGCTTGGCGCTGGAGAAACCCCTGCATATCGCCTTTCTGGGGCCTGAAGGCACGTTCACCCAGCAGGCGGCGTACAAGCACTTCGGGCATGCGGTCAAAGTGGCCCCTTTCCCTGCCATAGACGAAATTTTCCGCGCGGTGGCCGGCGATGCCTGTCAATTCGGCGTCGTCCCGGTGGAAAATTCCACCGAGGGGGTGGTGACCCATACCCTCGACAGCTTTTTCGGCTCTTCCCTGTTGATCTCCGGTGAGGTGGTCCTGCGTATCCATCACAACCTGCTCAGCCGGTGCGGGGGATTGGAGGAGATCAAGGAAATCTTTTCCCACCAGCAATCCCTGGCCCAGTGCCGGGAATGGCTGGACAGATTTCTCCCCCAGGCCAAGCGCACGGCGGTCAGCAGCAATGCGGAAGGTGCCAGGTTGGCCGCCATCGTTCCGGAAAGCGCGGCCATCGCGGGCGAGGTGGCGGCGGAGTTGTATCAGCTGCAAATTCTCGAACGCAATATCGAAGACGATCCCGACAACACCACCCGCTTTCTGGTCGTGGGGAAACAGGAAGTGGCACCGACCGGCGAGGACAAGACCTCGCTGCTGGTTTCCACCGGCAATCGTCCCGGTGCCCTCTATGAGATTCTGCAACCTTTCGCCGAATATGGCATCAGCATGACCAAGATCGAATCCCGTCCCAGCCGCCGCGGCATGTGGGACTACGTGTTTTTCATCGATCTCGAGGGACACCGGGACGACGCCAGGGTGGCCGAGGCCCTGGAAGCGTTACGGAAGAAAGCGCAATGGGTCAAATGGCTGGGGTCGTATCCGAAGGCGGTGGTGTAAACGCACGTCAGAGAGGCCAGGTCATGGATTTCAAAATGTTGTGTGTTCAGGCTGTTCTGGGCCTGACACCCTATCAACCAGGCAAGCCTGTCGAGGAGCTGGCCCGTGAACTGGGGCTGGATGCGGAAAAGATCGTCAAGCTGGCGTCCAACGAGAATCCCCTGGGGCCCTCGCCACGCGCCTTGGCGGCGATGGAGCGGGCGTTGCCGGATTGTGCCCGTTATCCCGACGGCAGTGGCTTCTCCCTCAAGCGGGCCCTGGCGGGCAAACTGGGAGTGAAGCCGGAGCAGATCACTCTGGGCAATGGTTCCAACGATGTGCTGGATCTCATCGCCCGTACTTTTTTGGGGCCTGATCGCAGCGCGGTGTTTTCCGAGCATGCCTTCGCCGTGTACCCCATCTCGGTCCAGTCGGTGGGGGCCGAATCAAGGGTGGCCAAGGCCCATGATGGCAGCCGTGGGCCGAGCTACGGACACGATCTGGGCGCGATGCTGGGGCAAGTGGCCGACGATACCACGGTGGTGTTCATCGCCAATCCCAACAATCCGACCGGCACTTACGTGACCACCAAGGCGCTGGGAGACTTCCTCGAAGCCTTGCCACCGCAGGTTCTGGCTGTGGTGGACGAGGCCTATTTCGAATATGTGGATACGGAAGATTATCCCGATTCCCTGCAATGGCTGGACCGCTTCCCCAATCTGATCGTCACCCGCACCTTTTCAAAGGCTTACGGGCTCGCCGGGCTGAGAGTCGGCTACGCCGTTTCCCACCCGGATGTGGCCGAATTGCTCAATCGGGTGCGCCAGCCTTTCAACGTCAACGCCCTGGCGCTGGCGGCAGCCGAAGCAGCGCTGGGTGACGAGGCATATCTGCAGCGGAGCCGGCGCCTCAACCGGGAAGGGCTGGCCTTTCTCCAGTCCGCTTTGCAGGCGCGGCGGTTGGAATGCATTCCATCGGTGGGTAACTTCATCACCGTAGACGTGGGCAGAGAGGCCGGGCCGGTTTTCGAAGGGCTGTTGCGGCAAGGGGTGATCGTGCGGCCGGTCGCCAATTATGGCATGCCGCGCCATCTACGGGTTTCGGTGGGAACAGCGGAAGAAAATACCGTTTTCATTCAGGCGCTGGACAAGGTGCTGGGATGCTAGATCGCTTGTGTATCATCGGAGTCGGTTTGATTGGCGGCTCCATTGCCCTGGCTGCCAGAACCCGCTCGATGTGCCGCGAGATTGTGGCGGTGGATCGGGATGTCGGCGCCCTGCAGCAGGCGGAGGCGCTGGGTGTGATCGACAGGGGGACGGGTGACATGGCGGCTGCGGTCCAGGGGGCCGAGGCGGTCGTGATCGCCACGCCGGTGGGGCAGATCCCCAGCGTTCTCGAAGGGTTGAAGCCTTTTTGGTCCCAAAGCGCTTTCTATACCGATGTGGGAAGCGCCAAGGGCAGTATCGTTCGGGCGGCCGGACAGATTTTTGACCGGGTGCCCGAAAATTTCGTGCCGGCCCATCCCATCGCCGGGCGGGAGTTGAGCGGGGTGAAGGCTGCGGTCGCGGATTTGTTCGCAGGCAAGCGGGTGATTCTGACGCCTCTTCCCGACACCGATGTGAAGGCGCTGGAAACGGTGCGTTCGTTCTGGCAGGCGCTTGGGGCCGAAGTCCACGATATGAGCGTGGCCCATCACGATCACGTGCTCGCGGCGACCAGCCACCTTCCCCACATCATCGCCTATGCCCTGACCCACCTTCTGGGCCGCAAGGACGAGAAGGACGAGATTTTCCAGTATGCCGCGGGGGGGTTCAAGGATTTCACCCGTATCGCCTCCAGTGATCCCGGTATGTGGGCGGACATCTGTATCGCCAACCGGGACGAAATTCTCGGTTTTCTGCGGCAGTTCGAGGTGGAGCTCCAGGATTTCAATCGGCTGCTGGAGGGGGAGCAGCGGGAAAAAATGCGGGCCTATTTTTCCGAGGCCAAAACGGCCCGGCAGAGATTTCTGAATCAATACACGGGTAAGACATGACGCTGAGGATCGATTATCGGGTGGCGCCTGGTGGCGCGCTCAAGGGGACGGCCAGGGTGCCGGGGGACAAATCCATCTCCCACCGGGCGGTGATGCTGGGTTCCCTTGCCGAGGGTACGACCCGGGTGACCGGGTTCCTGGAGGCCGAAGACGCCTTGGCGACTTTGGCGGCCTTCCGGCAGATGGGCGTGGAGATCGAGGGTCCGGAGCAAGGACGGCTGACCATTCACGGGGTGGGGCTGGATGGGCTGCAGGCGGCTTCCCGGCCCCTGTATCTCGGCAATTCCGGAACTTCCATGCGCCTTTTGTGCGGACTTTTGGCCGGGCAGCCCTTCGACTCCGTACTGACGGGGGACAGTTCGCTTTCGAAGCGGCCCATGCGGCGGGTGACGGAGCCATTGCAACGGATGGGCGCCAGGATTGAAACCACGGAAGCGGGTACGGCGCCAATCCATATTTACGGGGGGCAAAAGCTGCATGGCATCGATTACGTCATGCCGGTGGCGAGCGCCCAGGTGAAGTCGTGTCTGTTGCTCGCCGGACTATACGCGGAGGGAAACACCTGTGTGACCGAGCCCGCTCCGACCCGGGACCATACCGAGCGTATGTTGCAGGGCTTCGGCTATGCAGTCAGGCGTGAAGGCAGCCGGGTCTGTCTCGGGGGCGGGGGGCGGCTGGAGGCGACGGACCTGGACGTCCCGGCCGATATTTCATCGGCGGCGTTTTTCCTGGTGGGTGCCAGCATTGCGCCGGGTTCCGAATTGCTTCTGGAGCATGTGGGGATCAATCCCACCCGTACCGGGGTGATCGATATTCTACGGCTGATGGGTGCCAAGATCGAAGTGCTCAATTCCCGCATGGTGGGTGGGGAGCCGGTGGCCGATTTGCGGGTGGTATCGCGTTCACTCAAGGGAATACAGATCCCGGAAAAACTGGTGCCGCTGGCGATCGACGAGTTCCCGGTGTTGTTCGTGGCCGCCGCCTGCGCGGAAGGCGAAACCGTGCTGAGGGGGGCGGCGGAACTGAGAGTCAAGGAGAGCGACCGGATTCAGGTGATGGCCGACGGCCTGACGGCGTTGGGCATCGATGCCCGACCCACGCCTGACGGTATCGTCATCCGGGGGGGGCGGATCGAAGGGGGTCGGGTACTTTCCCACGGCGACCATCGTATCGCCATGGCCTTCGCCATTGCAGCCTTGAGAGCCAGCGAGGCCATAGAGATAGAGGATTGCGCCAACGTCAATACATCCTTTCCTGGTTTCTCCTCATTGGCCAACCGTCTGGGGCTCCAGGTGGAGGTGATCGAGTGTGACTGACCAGGAAGTGCCGGTGCTGACCATCGATGGGCCCAGCGGCGCCGGGAAGGGTACGGTGAGCCGCCTCATCGCCAGGCGCCTGGGATGGCACTTTCTCGATAGCGGGGCCATCTATCGCGCCTTGGCGTGGGCGGTACAGGCCCGCGGTATTCCTGCCGATGACGAGCGGGCCGTGGCCCGGGTGGCGGCGGAAATGGCGCTGGAATTCAAATGCGACGATGGTGTCCAGGTCTGGGTCGATGGCGAAGAGGTCACGAGGTGTCTTTACACGGAGGAATGCGGGCGGATGGCTTCGAGAATCGCTGCCTTTCCCAAGGTCCGTCGGGCGTTGCTGGAAAAGCAGCGTGCCTTCAGGCAGCCTCCGGGCCTGGTGGCCGATGGCCGTGACATGGGAACGGTGGTGTTTCCCGATGCGCCTTTCAAGGTTTTCCTCGATGCCAGCCTCGGGGAACGGGCCAGGCGCCGCTTCCTGCAGTTGAAATCGCAGGGGTTGGATGTTAATCTTGATCAAATTATCAAGGACTTGGAGCAAAGGGACCGGCGTGACCGCGAGCGCAAGGAGGCTCCCCTGATACCTGCTGAAGATGCGGTGGTCATCGACTCTTCGGAAATGTCGGTGGAAGAGGTCACTGAAAAAATTTTGGCGCTGCTGCCCCGGAAGCTGAAAGCCCCGCCTGGGGCGACCGATTCCCGGTGAGACGGCAGTTGGTTGAAACCTAACGAATTATCGTTGTTTGTCCCGGCCGATGCCGGGAGTGGATTGTAACAATATGAGCGAAAGCTTTGCGGAATTATTTGAAGAAAGTCTAGCCAAGACTGAAATGCGCCCAGGTTCCATGCTGCGGGCGAAAGTGGTGGACATAACCCCTGATGCCGTCATCGTCGATGCGGGGCTGAAGTCCGAGGGAATCATCCCCAAATGGCAGTTCCAGGACGAAAATGGTGAGTTGGAAGTCCAGGTGGGCGACGAAGTGGAAGTCGCTTTGGATCTGGTCGAGGATGGCATGGGTGCGACCTTGCTGTCGCGGGAGAAGGCCAAGCGTCTCAGAGCCTGGGAAAAGCTCGAGGAAGCCTACGAAAAAGGGGAAACCATCAAGGGCCGGATTACCGGCAAGGTACGTGGTGGTTTCACGGTGGAAATCGGCCCTCTGCGGGCGTTTCTGCCGGGTTCGCTGGTGGATGTGCGCCCGGTGCGCGATACCACCCACCTGGAAGGCCAGGAACTGGAATTCAAGGTCATCAAACTCGATCCCAAGCGTAACAACATCGTGCTTTCCCGCCGCGCGGTGGTCGAGCAGGAATACAGCGCCGAACGCGAAGAGTTGTTGCAGCGGCTCAAGGAAGAAGGGGTGGTCAAAGGCGTGGTCAAGAACATCACCGATTATGGCGCCTTCATCGATTTGGGCGGAATCGACGGATTGCTGCACATCACCGACATGGCCTGGAAGCGGGTCCGTCATCCCTCCGAAGTGGTCCAGATGGGTGACGAGATCGAAGTCAAGGTGCTCAAGTTCGACGAGGAAAAGCAGCGGGTTTCCCTCGGCTTGAAACAATTGAGCGAAGATCCGTGGAAGGACATCGCCCGCCGTTATCCCCCGGGAACCCGCCTGATCGGCAAGGTGACCAATTTGACCGACTACGGTTGTTTCGTCGAATTGGAGGATGGGGTCGAGGGTCTGGTGCACGTTTCCGAAATGGACTGGACCAACAAGAACGTCAATCCGGCCAAAGTGGTTCAGGTGGGTGACGAAGTGGAGGTGATGGTGCTCGATATCGACGAGGAGCGCCGTCGTATCTCTCTGGGCATGAAACAGTGCAAGCCCAATCCTTGGGAAGAATTTGCGGCCACCCACAGGAAGGGGGAAAAGGTCAAGGGCGCCATCAAGTCGATCACCGATTTCGGCATATTCGTCGGCCTAGAAGGTGGAATCGACGGTCTGGTGCATCTTTCGGACATTTCCTGGAACGAAAGCGGCGAAGAAGCCATCCGCAACTTCAAGAAAGGTGACGAAATCGAGGCGGTCATTCTGGCCATCGATCCCGAGCGGGAGCGTATCTCCCTGGGCATCAAGCAACTGGAGCAGGATCCCTTCCAGAACTTCCTGGCCGAACATGAGCGGGGAAGCATCGTCAAGGGTGAGGTCAAGGAAGTGGATGCCAAAGGCGCCGTGATCGAACTTGCCGACGGGGTTCTGGGTTACCTGAGAGCCTCCGAGATCAAGCGCGACAAGGTGGAGGATGCCCGTACCCTGCTCAAGGAAGGTGACGAGGTGGAAGCCAAGTTCATCGGTGTGGACAAAAAGAACAAGATGATCATGTTGTCCATCAAGGCCAAGGAGGAAGAAGAGGAGAAAGCGGTCCTCAAGGACTACACTCAGCAGGCGGCCGGTGCACCGACATTGGGAGACCTGTTCAAGGAGCAGATGGAAGACAAGGGGTAATATCCACTGTCGATCGATTGACGAGGGGGCGTTACGCCCCCTCTTTCTTTGTGGAGGGCGTTGGTGAATAAATCGGAATTGATCGAAAACCTGATTCAGCGGCTGGCCAGGGAAAAAGGCATCGAGCTCAATGCCAAAGATGCGGAACTGGCGGTCAAGAATATCATCGAACACCTCAGCGATGCCCTGGCCCAGGGGGAGAGAATAGAAATCCGCGGTTTCGGCAGTTTTACTTTGAGATATCGTCCTCCGCGGCTTGGGCGCAATCCGAGAACGGGGGAGGCGGTTCCCCTGCCGGCAAAGCACGTCCCTCATTTCAAAGCGGGAAAGGACCTGCGCGAACGGGTCAACGATCGCCATCCCAAGGAATAATCCCCGCCTTTTTTTCAGGAGTTTCACCCATGTTGGATCCCCACCATTTGCGTCAATCCCTGGACGAAGTGGCCAGCCAGCTGGCACGGCGTGGGTTCGTCCTGGACAAGGAAGCCTATCGTGCGCTCGAGGAAAAACGCAGAGCGTTGCAGACACGTACCCAAGCGTTGCAGAACGAGCGCAATGTTCGCTCCAAGTCTATCGGCCGGGCTAAGGCAAAGGGAGAGGAGATAGGTCCTTTGCTCGCCGAGGTGGGGCAGCTGGGCGAACAGCTCAAATCCTGCGAGCGGGAACTGGGGCAAATCCAGCGGCAATTGGAACAACTGCTGCTCGGCCTGCCCAATCTGCTCGACCCTGACGTGCCCGATGGCCTGGACGAGAATGCCAATGTCGAAATTGCCCGCTGGGGGGAGCCGCCGGCATTCGATTTCGAACCGAGGGATCATGTCGATCTGGGGGTCGGGCTGGGACTCGACTTCGATGCGGCGGCCAAGATCACCGGCTCCCGATTCGTCGTCATCAAGGGGGCGCTGGCACGCCTGCACAGAGCGCTGATCCAATTCATGCTCGATACCCATAGCGGCGAGCATGGCTATGTGGAAGTCTATGTGCCTTATCTGGTGAACGCCGAGTCCCTGCTGGGTACCGGCCAATTGCCCAAATTCGAGGAGGATCTGTTTCGGGTCGAGCACGATCCTCCCTGGTATCTGATTCCAACCGCCGAAGTTCCCGTCACCAACATGGTTCGTGGAGAGATTCTGGATGCGGGGCGATTGCCGCTGAAACTGGTCGCCCATACGCCGTGTTTTCGTTCCGAGGCGGGCTCCTATGGCAAGGATGTGCGTGGAATGATCCGTCAGCATCAGTTCGAGAAGGTGGAGATGGTGCAGGTTACCGCGCCTCAGGATTCCTGCCGGGCGCACGAGGAATTGACCGGTCACGCCGAGGAAATTCTGAGGCGGCTCGGGCTGCCGTATCGGAAGGTGCTGTTGTGTGCCGGGGACACCGGTTTTTCGGCTGCCAAGACCTATGACCTGGAAGTGTGGCTGCCAGGGCAGGGGAAGTACCGTGAGATTTCGTCGTGCAGCAATTTCCGCGACTTTCAGGCGCGGCGAATGAAAGCGCGCTGGCGTAATCCGGAAACGGGAAAGCCCGAACTGGTCCATACCCTGAACGGTTCGGGGCTTGCGGTCGGCAGGACTCTGGTGGCGCTGATGGAAAATTACCAGCAGGCCGATGGATCGATCCGGGTGCCTGAAGCGTTGCGGTCCTATATGGGCGGGCTGGAAAGGATCGGTGCGGCACCTCAGGGCTGACGCACGCGCCTCGGAGAGTGGAATTCACGCCCGTACAAATGGGTATGGGTAACCTCGGGAATATTGGAGAAAAACAATGAAAGTCATGCTATTGGGTGCGCCGGGTTCAGGTAAGGGAACTCAGGCGCAATTCATTTGTGAGCGTTACGGAATTGTGCAGATTTCCACCGGCGACATGTTGAGGGCCGCGGTGCGCGAAGGGACGGAGCTGGGCAAAAAAGCCAAGGCGATCATGGAGGCGGGAGAACTGGTTCCCGACGATCTCATTCTCGGCCTGATCAAGGAGCGGATCGCCCGGCCCGACTGTGCCAACGGCTTCCTGTTCGACGGATTCCCCAGAACCCTCGCACAGGCGGAGGGGTTGGAGAAGCTGGGGGTGGAACTCGATTTCGTCATTGAAATCGACGTGCCGGATGAAGAGATCGTCAAACGCCTGAGCGGGCGGCGGGTGCATCTCCCCTCCGGAAGGACCTATCACCTTCTGTACAATCCTCCCAAGGAGGACTGCAAGGACGATGTGACAGGAGAACCCTTGATCCAGCGAGAGGACGACAAGGAGGAGACGGTGAAAAAACGTCTGGAAGTCTATCATCGCCAGACCGCTCCCTTGGTCGACTACTACCGTTCCAGGGCGGAGCAGGGGAAGGTGAAATTTTTCAAAGTACCAGGCAAGGAAGGGGTCGAGGAAATCCGCGAGCGGATTTTCCAGATTCTGGATGCCTCCTGATGCCGGCCGTGTCCGGCAGCCATTGCAAATTCGCTGATGGGGTTTCCCTCTTCAGACGGTATCACCCATACGCCGGCGTTTCATGGCAACTTCGCCCCGGCTTCCGGGTCGAATTGTGAAGCGATCTTCGACTCCTTAAAATAGAAACATTTACCGACAGCCCGGATAACCAGGATTCAACATGGGAAAGACTTTATACGACAAGATTTGGGATGCGCACGTGGTCCGGACCGATCCGGACGGGAGCACTTTGCTTTACATCGACCGCCAGCTCATTCACGAAGTGACCTCTCCCCAGGCTTTCGAGGGATTGCGGCTGGCGAACCGGAAACCTTGGCGCCCCGAGGCCAATCTGGCGGTGGCCGACCATAATGTTCCCACCAAGAATCGTGACCGGGGTATCGCCGATCCCGTTTCCCGCCTCCAGGTGGAAACGCTGGAAAAGAACTGTGCCGAATTCGGCATCCCGGTTTTTTCCATGCGTGATCACCGCCAGGGAATCGTGCATGTGGTCGGCCCCGAGGAGGGATTTACCCTGCCGGGGATCACGCTGGTCTGTGGCGATTCCCATACCTCCACCCACGGGGCGTTGGGAGCGCTGGCTTTCGGTATCGGGACCTCGGAGGTCGAGCACGTTCTCGCCACCCAGACTCTGTGGATGAGGAAAGCAAGAAACATGCGGGTCCAGGTCAAGGGGCACGTGGGCCCCGGCGTGACCGCGAAAGATATCGTTCTGGCGGTCATCGGCGAACTGGGTACCGCCGGAGGTACGGGGTATACCATAGAATTCGCGGGCGAAGCCATCGAGGCCCTGTCGGTCGAAGGACGGATGACGATCTGCAACATGGCCATCGAAGCCGGAGCCCGGGCCGGTCTCATCGCCGTGGACGACAAGACCATCGATTATCTCCGGGGGCGTCCGCTGGTTCCACAGGGAGCGCTGTGGGATCAGGCCGTCGAGGCATGGCGGGATCTGCACAGTGATGCCGACGCGGTATTCGATCGGGTGGTGGAACTGGATGCCAGGGCTATTCGGCCCCAGGTGACCTGGGGAACCTCTCCGGAAATGGTCGCCCCCGTCGATGGTGTGGTACCCGACCCTGCCCGGGAGCCTGATGCCACCAAACGCAAGGGGATGGTGCGGGCACTGGAATACATGGACCTGAAACCGGGTACGCCCATTCAGAAGATTCAACTGGACAAGGTGTTCATCGGTTCCTGCACCAATTCCCGAATCGAGGATCTGCGGGCTGCCGCCGAAGTCATCAAGGGCCGCAAGGTGGCCGCCAACGTCAGACTCGCGATGGTGGTGCCCGGCTCCGGCCTGGTCAAGGAGCAGGCGGAGGCAGAAGGGCTCGACAAAGTATTCCGCGAGGCAGGTTTCGAATGGCGCGATCCGGGCTGTTCCATGTGCCTGGCCATGAATGCGGACAGGCTGGAGCCGGGCGAGCGTTGCGCCTCCACCTCCAACCGTAACTTCGAGGGCCGCCAGGGATACGGGGGGCGGACCCATCTGGTCAGTCCGGCGATGGCGGCCGCCGCGGCCATTGCCGGTCATTTCGTTGATGTGAGGGATTTTTAAGTCATGCAAGCGTTCGAACGAATCACTTCCCAGGTTATTCCGTTGGATCGGGCCAATGTGGATACCGACGCCATCATCCCCAAGCAATTTCTCAAGTCGATCCGCCGCAGCGGTTTCGGGCCGTTCCTTTTCGATGAATGGCGCTACCTCGACCGTGGCGAGCCGGAGATGGATTGCACCGATCGACCAAAAAACCCCGATTTCGTCCTCAACCAGCCCCAGTACGCCCACGGGCGGATCCTGCTGACCCGGGAGAACTTCGGTTGCGGCTCGTCGCGTGAACACGCTCCCTGGGCCTTGGCGGATTATGGCATCCGGGTGATCATCGCCCCCAGTTTCGCCGACATCTTTTTCAACAACTGCTTCAAGAATGGCTTGCTGCCCATCGTCCTCGATCCGGAGACGGTCGATCAACTGTTCCGGGAGGTCGGCCCGGGCTATGAATTGACCGTTGATCTGGCGACCCAGACGATCACCAGGCCCGATGGTCAGGTCATTCGTTTCGATATCGAACCTTCGCGCAAGGAAAGATTGCTCAAGGGGCTCGACGACATTGCCCTGACCCTGGAACATGCGGAACAAATCCGTGGTTACGAGGCCCGGCGGCGGGAAGAAGCGCCTTGGCTGTTCGTTCCCATTCAACCCTGAAACCTAGGAAATTCATGACAAAAAAAATAGCTGTTTTGCCGGGAGACGGCATCGGACAGGAAATCATTCGCGAAGCCCTCAAAGTACTGGACTGCTTGCGGCAAATATTTTCCGTCGAGGTGGAAACCGAGGAGGCCCTGGTGGGGGGCGCCGCTTATGATGCGACCGGAACGCCGTTGCCCCAGGAAACCTTGAATCTGGTCAAAGAGGCGGATGCGGTATTGTTGGGGGCCGTCGGAGGGCCCCGCTGGGAGTCTCTCGACTATTCGGTGCGGCCCGAGCGGGGGTTGCTCGGCCTGCGCTCCGAGTTGAGTCTGTTCGCCAATCTCCGCCCGGCCATTCTCTATCCCCAGTTGGCGGAAGCCTCGACTCTGAGACCGGAAGTGGTCGCCGGGCTCGATATTCTGATCGTGCGCGAATTGACCGGGGGGATTTATTTCGGCAAGCCCCGGGGGGTCAGAACCCTGGACAATGGTGAGCGGGTGGGCCTCAATACTTTGGTCTACAGCGAATCGGAAATCCGCCGGATCGTTCAGGTGGCATTCGAGACCGCCATGAAACGCGGTCGCAGATTGTGCTCGGTGGACAAGGCCAACGTGTTGGAATGTACCGAACTGTGGCGTGAAGTGGTCGTCGAGACCGGTCGCGACTATCCCGAAGTGGAATTGAGCCACATGTATGTGGACAATGCCGCCATGCAGTTGGTGCGGGCGCCGAAGCAGTTCGACGTGATGGTGACCACCAACATGTTTGGAGACATTCTGTCCGATTGTGCGGCGATGTTGACAGGTTCCATCGGGATGTTGCCTTCCGCTTCCCTCGACGAGCACAGCAAGGGCATGTACGAACCGATTCACGGCAGCGCACCGGACATCGCCGGCAAGAACATCGCTAATCCCCTGGCCACGATCTTGTCCTTGGCGATGCTGTTCCGCTACAGCTTCAATGACGCGGCGACCGCCGCCAGAATCGAACAGGCCGTGAATGCGGCACTGGATTCCGGTGTCCGCACCGCCGATATCTATTCCGAAGGCAGCCGCAAGGTCAGTACTTCGGAGATGGGCGATGCGGTGGTCGAGGCACTGCGGGCCTCGGCATGAAGGGAGAAAGAATGAATAAGACCTATAATGTGGCCGTCGTCGGCGCCACCGGCGCGGTGGGCGAGGCGATGCTGGAAATTCTGGCGGCACGCGATTTCCCCGTAGGCGAAGTATACCCCCTGGCCAGCAGCCGTTCGGCCGGCGAGAAGATTGTCTTCAAAAATCGTTCCCTGGTGGTGCAGGATCTGGCCGAATTCGATTTCCGCAAGGCGCAGATCGGCCTGTTTTCGGCCGGCGCCTCCATCTCCGAGCGATACGCGCCGCTGGCGGCCGAGGCCGGCTGTGTGGTGATAGACAACACTTCCCGGTTTCGTTATGACGACGATATCCCGTTGGTGGTGCCCGAAGTCAATCCACAAACGGTTGCCGATTACACCCGCCGGGGCATCATCGCCAACCCCAATTGCTCGACCATCCAGATGGTGGTCGCCCTGAAGCCCATTCACGATGCGGTGGGCATCGAGAGAATCAATGTCTGTACCTATCAGGCGGTTTCCGGCTCCGGCAAGGAAGCCATCGAGGAACTGGCCATGCAGACCGCCAATCTGCTCAATGGCAAGCCCATCGAGAGCAAGGTCTATCCCAAACAGATTGCCTTCAACGTCCTGCCGCACATAGATGTCTTTCTTGATAACGGCTATACCAAGGAAGAGATGAAAATGGTGTGGGAGACCCGCAAGATTCTGGGTGACGAACGGATTCAGGTCAATCCCACCACGGCGCGGGTGCCCGTCTTCTACGGACACAGCGAGGCGGTCCATATCGAAACCAGGGAGAAAATCAGCGCAAAAGCCGTGCGTGAGTTGTTGACGCGCGCCCCGGGTGTGGAGGTGCTCGACAGCAGGCAGCCGGGAGGATATCCGACGGCGGTGACTGAAGCCGCGGGAAGGGATCCGGTCTATGTGGGCAGGATCCGTGAGGACATTTCACACCCCCGGGGGATAGACCTGTGGGTGGTGGCCGACAACGTGAGAAAAGGCGCCGCCCTCAACAGCGTGCAGATCGCCGAGCTGCTGGTCAAAAAATATATTTGAGCTATTCTTACAGGGACGGCATGAATAGCTCATAGGTGACCAAAGTGCGCAAATTCGCTAAGACCCTGGCTGTGGTGAGCGTTCTCACGCCGGCGGGCGTGAACGCTCTGGGTGTGGGGGAGATCAAACTACACTCAGCGCTCAACCAGAAATTCCTGGCGGAAATTCCGCTCCTGGTATCTTCAGGCGAGGACGTTTCTCAGATCAAAGTCCGTCTGGCGTCTCCCGCGGCCTTCTCCAAAGCGGGGTTGGAACGGCCTTACTATCTGGCGAATTTGCGTTTCAAGCCTGTCCGCAAGGCCGATGGTTCCGTCGTGATCCAGGTGACGTCTCCCAACGTCATTCGCGAGCCGTTCCTGGATTTTCTGCTCGAGGTCAACTGGCCCCAGGGGCGGATGCTGAGGGAATTCACGGTGCTTCTGGATCCCCCGGTTTCTTTTGCCGATGAAGTCGCCGTTGTCCACAGCGTTCCGGCTGTCACGCCGGGCCCTCTCCAACACAGCCGCTCTGTCGCCACGGTGGAAACAGCCAGCCCGGGTGTCGCCTATGGGCCGGTGAAACGCAACGAATCCCTCTGGAAAATCGCCGAAAGGCTGAAACGGGATGCTTCTGTCACCACCGAGCAGATGGTGATGGCGCTGTATCGGGAAAACCCGGAAGCCTTCCTCGATGGCAATGTCAATAATCTCAAGCAAGGGGTGACGCTGAAGATTCCATCCCCGCAGGCGGTTTCCCGATTGTCCAGCTCCCAGGCGCGGCGCGAATTGAGAGAGCAGTACCGTTCCTGGCTGGCAACCAGGGAAGAATCCACCCCGAAAACGCAGCGGGATGAAGCGCTGGCCGAAGCGGACGAGCCCAAATTGAAGCTGGAAGCCCCCGAAGAGAATGAGGTTGATTCGGGGCAGGTCGGGATGCCGATCATCGAGGGGCCGGACGAGGTGAGCGCGCAGACCCGGGAGAAGATCGACAGCCTGAGGGCCGAGAACGAAGCGCTCAAGGCCCGTCTCGAAGCCCTGGAGCAGAAAATGTCGGCGCTGCTGCAAATGCAGAATGCGCAACTGGCGGCGCTTCAAGCCAGACAACAGCCAGAGGCTGTCGAGACCGCTGGCGATGATTCCGCTACGGTGGCTGGGGGACGCCCATCCACCCATTCCGTCACCGAAGCGGCCGTGACGGCTGGCGATGATCTCGCCCCGGTGATGACAGAAAGGGAAACCACGGCCAAAGTGGCGGTGCAGGAACAGGCCGGGACGCGCCCGCAGCCCGAACAAAGCGGGAAACCGGAATCCAAATCCAGCCAGAAAGCAAAACCGGTGCAGCAACGACCCCCGGCGGTTGCGGAAAAAGAAACGGAGCCTTCCTTCCTGACGGCCCTGCTGGATGAGCCGATGTTTCTCGGCATGGGAGGGGGCAGTTTGCTGCTGCTGGGAATCGCCGGATGGATGATATGGCGCAGGCGGCAGGAGGCCGAGGTGCAGGCCGATACCCTGCTGGCGGAAATGGACGGGGCGGATCAGGACGCCTCCATTCAGGCTGCCGCGACCACACCCATGGCGACAGCCGTCACTTCCACTGCCGGGATGGAAGTGGCGGAAAGCTCTTTCCTTAGTGAGTTCACCCCCAGCGATTTCGATATCCTCGAGACCGAAAACGATGCGGTCGATCCCATTGCCGAAGCGGACGTCTATCTGGCCTATGGCCGTTATCAGCAGGCCGAGGAGCTCATCAAGCAGGCATTGGCGGATGAGCCCGAGAAGCCGGAGCTGCGGCTGAAACTGCTGGAAATCTACTATGCCAATGAAGACGGCGCTCAATTCGAGGCTTATGCCCGGGATCTGCGGGAGGCAGGTGCCCAACAAGATGAAGAATTCTGGCACAAGGTCGTTGAAATGGGGCGTGAGATCTGCCCTGATTCCTCATTGTTCGGTGCGGCATCACCTGAACAAAATATGGATTTGGCGACCTCCGCCCCGCTTGAGGATGTCGACATGGATTTGCCTGCAGGTGGCGATTCCTCGCCGCCGGAAGCATCCAGTGCAAAAGATGACGGGCTTGCCGATCTGGATTTCGATCAGTTTGAATTTTCGGCCACGAATGAGCAAGGCGCCTCGGATGTTGCCGCAACCCAGGAAAAGTCCACCGAAGAGGGGGCGGACGAGCGATCCGATGCCGATGATCATTCCCTCGATTTCGATCTGAGTGGTTTCGATCTTGAAGTCGGCAAGACCGATGACCAGCCACAAGCATCGCAAACCAGGGAGGATGAGACTCTGGAATTCACCTCGCTTTCCGGGGAAGCGGTGGAGGATGCTGCAGAACAGGAGGACGCGTCGGGTGAAGCGTTCGATTTGACCGACATGGATGAAATCGACACCAAGCTCGATCTGGCCCGTGCCTATGTGGACATGGAAGATGTCGATGCCGCCCGGGAGATTCTGGATGAAATCCTGGAGCGGGGGAGCGGGCAGCAAAAACGGGAGGCTCAGGATCTGCTTGACAAGCTGCGCCTGACTTCCTGATCTCGACACACTTATCGGTTTGCTTTTTCGGGGTCCGGGAAGGGCCGCGCCGAGCCTGAATCTACGGACGAATTTCGGTCCGGCGAACACTTCCCGGACCCCTCCGACAGAAGTGACAGGTGGTAAGCTTCCTGATTCAGAATTTCCAATAAATCATCGCCCGACGCCAGCAGGCGTTGGGCTTCTTTTTCAACTTCTTCCCACGCTGCTTTCTGCAAGGATGTTTCCGCTTCCTGCAGCGTTTCCTCCAGCCTGTCGGCCACTCGCTCCAATTCCGAAAAACCGATAAAGCCCGCCGCGCCATGGAGTTTGTGCACGATTTCCACAGCCTCTTCCCGGCGGTTCTGGTTCAGGGCCGATTGCACCGCTTTCAATTGTCCCGGCAATTCCGCCAAAAATTTTTTGATCAGCCGGATGCCTGCGGGGAGGTGATGCTCGAGATGGCTGGTGATCTGGTGTGAAAGTTGCCGCAGGTACCGGCCCGGGTTTCCCGAATGGGCCGCCATCTTTGCCGTCAATGTTTCGGCGGAAACAGGTTTGAGCAAATAATCGCTGAAACCTGCCCGAAACAGTTCGCCGGTCCTTTCGATCGTGACCCGGGTGGTGACCGCAAATATCGGTGGCGAGGTATCCAGGGGTTGGAGTTCGGCCAGCCTGTCTTCCGCCGGGCCGTCGGGGAGATGGAGGTCCATCACCACCAGGTCGAAGCAATGCCGGCGCATGAATTCCACCGCTTGTCCACCGGTGATGGCCTCTTCCACTTCGTATCCCATCCGGGTCAACAAGGCAACGAGACAGATCCTGGAGATTTCATCATCCTCTACCACCAGAACCCTGGGGGCGCGGGGTAAACGGTCATTCATCATGGGTTTAGCATACAACCTCGTTGCTCAAGTTCCAAGGTGGAGGCGCCAGGCGACGTAAATTCGTCACAGGGGATGGAAAAGTGGCCAAGCGGGAGTTATCTGTCTTTCAACTTGTTGATAATAAATAAGAATATTGGATGGTATGGGTATTGCATTTGCCAAGTCAGGAGGTGTGCGATGGCAAGTAGTAACGAAGATCTGGATCTGGGGGAGGAGAAAAAATCCTCCAAGAAATGGATCATCCTGGGTGGTCTGGTGATATTGCTTCTGGCCGGTGGTGGCGCCGGAATGTATTTCATGGGACTGCCTCCCTTCGGCGGCGGAGAGGAGACGGCCGAACCCGAGGAGGATGAGGCCGAGATTGAGAAAAAGCCTTCCGGGCCGAAAGAAGCCCACTTCCACCAGTTCGCTCCTTTGCTGGTGAATTTCCCCCGGGGCAGCGGGGCGCGTTTGATGCAAGTTGAGTTCAGCGTGCTGACCTATGATGAAGCCTCGAACGAGGCGGTGCGCAAACATGCGCCGATGATACGCAACAACCTGCTCTTGCTGCTGGGGCGATACAAGCCACAGGATCTCAGGACGGCACAGGGCAAGCTGGCGTTGCGGGAAGCCATTCAGGGGGAGGTCCAGAAAGTGCTCGACATGCAGTCCGATGGCGCCGAGATCGAAGCGGTGTTCTTCACCAAATTCCTGATGGAGTGATCATGCCGGCCGACGACCTGCTGTCACAGGATGAGATCGATGCGCTGCTCCACGGCGTCGATGCGGGTGCCGTGGAGACCGACGATAGCGAGGGCGCTTTCCAGGACGAGGGATCGCAGTCCTATGATTTCACCAGTCAGGATCGTATCGTCCGGGGAAGCATGCCGACCCTGGAAATGGTCAACGAGCGCTTCGCCCGGCATTTCCGTATCAGTCTGTTCAACTTGTTGAGGCGTACCGCCGAAGTCTCTTTTTCCGGCATTCAGGTGGTCAAGTTTTCCGAATTCGTCCATGGTCTGTTCGTGCCCACCAACCTGAATCTCATCCGCTTCAAGCCGCTTCGCGGGCGGGCGCTGATCGTCATGGATCCGACCTTGGTATTTACGGCGGTGGACAATTATTTCGGTGGCAGTGGCCAGTTCTACAACAAGATCGAAGGCCGTGAATTCACGCCAACCGAAATGCGGGTCATTCAGATCCTGCTCGAAATGGTTTTCAATGATTTGAAGGAAGCCTGGAAGCCGGTGATGGACGTGGAACCCGAATATATCGGCTCGGAAGTCAATCCCCAGTTCGCCAATATCGTCAGCCCTTCGGAGATCGTGGTCAATACCAGCATGCATATCGAACTGGAGGGCGGCGGCGGGGATCTGCACATTTGCCTCCCCTACTCGATGATAGAGCCGATCAGGGAGCTGCTCGATTCCATTCAAAGCGACCGGGGGGAGGTGGATGATCGTTGGCGCATGGCGCTCGACTACGAAGTCAAAGAAACCCAGGTGGAACTGTACGGAATCCTGCTCGATAAAACCATGACTGTCGAGCAGGTGCTGAACCTGGAAGCCGGTGACATCATCCCGGTGGAAATTCCCGACCAGGTGGTGCTGTATTCCGAGGAAGTGCCGTTGTTCCACGGGCGGGTCGGTGTGGCCAATGGCAATTACGCGATCAAAATCGAAAGCAAGGTGAAGCGTGGTCCGGATATCCAGCCGGCCGCGCATTGGATAGAGCACTTACAGAAGGAAGGAGAAGCCGATGAGCGAGAATGACCAAAGCCCGGACGAAGGATTGGACGCCGAATCCGGAGAAGGCGTTCCCGCCCCCGCCGATACGGACGCCGGCGGTGAGGTGTTGCCGGATGACGCGAGGCAGGGGGAGGCGGTGGAAAGCGAAGCGGCTCCGGATTTCGCCCCCGCCACTTACGAGGAAGTCGATCAGGATGCGGATCCTCCTTCCGCCGTCCAGGAGGATGTCAACCTCGACGTCATCCTCGATATTCCTGTCACCCTTTCTCTGGAGATAGGACGAACCCGGATCAGTATCCGCAACCTGCTCCAGCTCAATCAGGGGTCGGTGGTGGAACTGGACCGGCTGGCGGGCGATTCCATGGATGTGTTGGTGAACGGAACCTTGATCGCCCATGGGGAGGTGGTGGTCGTCAACGACAAGTTCGGCGTTCGCCTCACCGATGTCATCAGCCCGGCCGAAAGGGTACGCAGGTTGAAATAGCGGTCATTTCCATGAGTCTCAACAGCAAAATAAGATGCCGGTGCTTTCTGGTTGTGACATGTGGCTGGCATACCTCCGTTTGGGCCGCAACGGCGACGACTCCCGGAATGGGCCCGGCCTTGATCGCTCAATGGCTGGGGGGGTTGGCGCTGGTGTTGGCCCTGATTTTTTTGTTTTCATGGGGGTTGAAGAAAATCAATCGCTTGAGTTCTCCCTTGGGGGGGCAGATGCGCCTGCTTGGGGGGATCTCCCTGGGGGGTCGGGAAAAACTGATGGTGGTGGAAGTCGGTGAGGTCCAGCTGGTTCTGGGGGTGGCACCGGGCCGGGTGCAAACCCTTCACGTCCTGGAAGGGGGGCGGCGGCTTCAGGCCCGGGAAGCCCGCTTCGCCGGCCAACTGCAGCAGATGATGAACCAGGGTGCCGGAAAATGAAGAGGGCGAGCCGCTTGCTTGGTGTTGCGATCGTTTTGCTTCCGCCGCTGCTGTGGCCCCTGGGGGCGGCGGCCGCCCCCGGTCTGGAGGCCATTCAGGTGACCGCCGAACCCGGCGGGGGAAAGACCTATAGCGTCAGCATTCAGGTGCTGGCGTTGATGACCGCCTTGAGCCTGTTGCCGGCGTTGCTGCTGTCGATGACCGCCTTCACCCGGATCATGGTGGTGCTCGCCATTTTGAGACAGGCGCTGGGCACGGGGCAGACGCCCAACAATCAGATCCTGCTGGGGATCTCCCTGCTCCTCACCTTTTTCATCATGCTGCCGGTGTTCGACAAGGCCTATCAGGCGGGGATCGAGCCTTATCTGGAAGAGAAGATCGAGGCCGGAACGGCTTTGGAGCGGGCGTTGCCGCCTCTTCGAACCTTCATGTTGCGCCAGACCCGGGAGAGTGACTTGGCGCTTTTCGTCCGCCTGTCCGGCCGGCAGGATCTGGAATCGGTGGATCAGGTGCCGTTGTCACTGTTGGTGCCGGCTTTCATGACCTCGGAACTCAAGACCGCCTTCCAGATCGGCTTTCTGTTGTTTCTGCCGTTTCTGGTGATCGATCTGGTGGTCGCCAGTGTGTTGATGTCCATGGGGATGATGATGCTTTCCCCGGTCATCATTTCCCTGCCGTTCAAACTGATGCTTTTCGTTCTGGTGGACGGCTGGGCGTTGATCATGGAAACCCTGGCCGCCAGTTTCTATGTGGTATGAGAATCGGTTGAGGCCGGGGGGGGAGCGGGGCGCCTTCGGGCGATCCGGCAACCGGCGTTGAGGAGGAACGATGGACGCCGATACCGTCATGACCGTGGGGAACGAGATGCTTTGGGTCACGCTCAAACTGGCCGCTCCGATTTTGTTGTCGGTGCTGGCGGCCGGTCTGGTGATCGCCATGTTTCAGGCGGCCACGCAGATCAACGAAATGACGCTGACATTCGTTCCCAAGCTGATCGTGGTTGCGATGGTGCTGGTACTGGCGGGTCACTGGATGCTGCGCCTGCTGACGGACTACACCCGGACGTTGTTTGAAAACATTCCTTCCCTGATCGGCTGACCATGCAATGGACCGAGGCTCAAATGCTGGAATGGGTGGCCCGGTTCTTCTGGCCGTTCCTCCGCATCGGTGCCTTCTTCGTGGCGATGCCGATATTCAACAGCCGTTCCGTTCCACTGCGGGTGAGGCTGATTCTGGCCTTGGCCGTGACCCTGGCGGTGATGCCGTCCTTGCCGCCGGTGGCGGAATCGGATCTGTTGAATCTGGCCGCAGTGCTGGTGGCAGTGCGGGAACTGGTGATCGGTATCGCCATGGGTTTCGTTCTCCAGCTGGCCTTTGCCGCCCTGGTGTTCGCCGGGCAGAACATCGCCTACAGCATGGGACTGGGGTTCGCCGCCATGATCGATCCCCAACTCGGCGTTCAGGTTCCCCTGGTCTCCCAGCTTTACCTGTTGTTTGCCACCCTGTTTTTCCTGGGATTGGACGGTCACTTGGTCATGATCGACATGCTCGCGGCCGGCTTCCAAACCCTGCCGCCGGGCCTGGAGGGGTTGGCGCGGGAGGATCTATGGACCCTCGTTCGCTGGAGCAGCGGTGTTTTCAGTGGTGGCGTGCTGCTGTCACTGCCCATCGTCATCGCGCTGCTGTTCGTGAACATGGCCTTGGGGATCGCCACTCGGGCCGCGCCCCAGCTCAACATCTTCTCGGTCGGTTTCCCCATCACCCTACTTTTGGGGCTGGCGCTGATCTGGCTGACGCTTCCGGCCATTCTGCAACGGTTCGCCGACACCTTGCCCGCCACCTATGAATTGATCCTCAAGTTGCTGCGGGCCTGAATATGGCTGAACAGGACAACAGTCAGGAAAGAACGGAAGAGCCGACTCCCAAGCGCCTGGAGGATGCGCGGAAGAAAGGGCAGATTCCACGGTCGCGCGAACTCAATACTTTCATGGTTGTGATGGCGGGGGTGGTGGGATGCGGCGTCTTGAGCGATTACATGGGCCGCTCCATGGGCCGCATCATGCGGGCCAGCTTCCGGCTCGAACGGGGGGATCTGTTTCATCCATCCGCCCTGCTGGAACACAGCGCCGCCGCATTGCGGGACGGCCTCTTGTTGCTGGCGCCCTTTTTGGCGCTGATGGTAATCGTGGCGCTGATCTCGCCTCTGCTGCTCGGCGGCTGGTCGTTCAGCTGGGAAAGCCTGCAACCGAAGTTCGGCAAGCTCAACCCGCTGGAAGGACTCAAGCGCATGTTCGCGCTGCGGGGCCTGGTGGAACTGGTCAAGTCGTTGTTGAAAGTGCTGCTGTTGGGGCTGGTGACCGCGGCCCTGCTCGGTTCCTGGAAGGGGGAATTGTCGCGGCTGGTCCATCAGGATCTGATGGCCGCGCTGGCTTCCTCGCTGGGGTTCCTCTGGTGGGCGGTCTTGTTGCTGGGGGTGTCGCTATTGGTGTTGGTGGCGATGGACGTGCCCTATCAACTTTGGGATCACCGCCGCAAGCTGAAGATGACCTTGCAGGAGATCAAGGATGAAATGAAGGAGTCGGAGGGGCGGCCGGAAGTAAAGTCAAAAATCCGTCAGCTGCAACAGGAGCGGGCCCGCCAACGAATGATGGAGGAGGTGCCGAAAGCCGATGTGGTGGTGACCAACCCCACCCATTTCGCGGTGGCGCTGCGTTATGACCAAAGCCAGGGTGGAGCGCCGAAGGTGGTCGCCAAGGGAACCGATTTCATCGCCGCCCGGATCCGCGACAAGGCGGTGGCGGCGGGGATTCCCCTGTTGGCCGCCCCGCCTTTGGCACGCGCCTTGTATTACAGTACGGAGCTGGAACAGGAAATTCCCGAGGGACTGTATCTGGCGGTCGCCCAGGTGCTGGCGTACGTCTATCAGCTCAAGACGGCCCAAGGGCCCAACGACAGGCCCGTTCCCCCCGGGGATCTTCCGGTTCCGGAGGAATATCTCCAAGGGCGGGATTGAGTCCCGTCCGCTTGAACGCAAGGAGCACGCAATGGATATGAAGCGGAATACATTGACTTCTTCAAGGATACCCAAAGGAGGCGCGTCATGAACTTGACGGATATATTGACGCGCCTGCGCCGGTTGAGCGGTGCCGGGCTCGGCGCGCCCCTGCTGGTGCTGTTGATGCTGATGCTGCTGGTCCTGCCGCTGCCTGCCTTCGTCCTGGATCTGTTCTTCACTTTCAATATCGCCCTGTCGCTGATCATACTGCTGGTGGTGATCTACACCGCCAGGCCCCTGGATTTTGCGGTTTTTCCCACGGTGCTGTTGGTGGCCACCCTGCTCAGGCTGGGTCTGAACGTGGCTTCGACCCGTGTGGTACTGCTGGAAGGGCACGAGAGCCCTGACGCCGCCGGCAAGGTGATCGAGGCCTTCGGCGCCTTCGTGATCGGCGGCAATTATGCGGTGGGGCTGGTGGTGTTCGCGATCCTGGTGATCATCAACTTCGTGGTGGTCACCAAGGGGGCGGGCCGGGTTTCCGAAGTCAGCGCCCGCTTCACCCTGGACGCCATGCCAGGCAAGCAGATGGCGATCGACGCCGATCTCAATGCCGGCCTGATCGATGCCGACGAAGCGCGCCGGCGGCGTGAGGACATCGCCAACGAGGCCGATTTCTACGGCGCCATGGACGGGGCGAGCAAATTCGTTCGCGGGGATGCCATCGCCGGTATCCTGATTCTCTTCATCAACGTCATCGGCGGCCTGGCCATCGGCATGGCCCAGCACGGCATGGAGATGGCCGAAGCGGTCGAGCGCTATACCCTGCTCACCATCGGAGACGGCCTGGTGGCCCAGATTCCTTCCCTGCTGTTGTCGGTGGCCTCGGCGATTCTGGTGACGCGGGTGTCGAGCAGCACCCAGGATATGGGGCAGCAGTTCAGCGGGCAGTTTCTCGAACATCCCCGGTCACTGGCCATCAGCGGCGCCGTCATCGGCTTGTTGGGACTGATCCCGGGGATGCCCAACCTGCCATTCCTGTTGCTGGCCTCGGTGCTGGGGGGCTGCGCCTGGTTGCTGGTCCGGCATCGCCAGGCCGCGGAAGCCGTGCCGGAAGTCGAGGAGATGCCACCGGCCGAGCCGGAAGTGAAAGAGCTCGGGTGGGAAGATGTGATGCCGGTGGATCGCATCGGGCTGCAGGTGGGGTACCGTCTCATTCCCCTGGTGGACAAACAGCAGGGAGGCCAGTTGATGAGCCGGATCAAGGGGGTGCGGAAAAAATTGTCCCAGGATCTGGGCTTTCTCATTCCCCCGGTCCATATCCGCGACAACCTGGATTTGCCGCCCAACGCCTATCGGCTGCAAGTGTTGGGCGTGACGGCGGGAGAGGCGGAAATCCATCCCGACCGGGAAATGGCCATCAATCCCGGTCAGGTTTTCGGTTCCATAGAGGGAATCGAGGGCAAGGATCCCGCTTTCGGCCTCGACGCGGTGTGGATCGAGCCCTCGCAGAAAGACCATGCCCAGGCGCTCGGTTATACCGTGGTAGACCCGGAGACCGTGGTGGCGACCCATCTCAGCCAGATTCTGCAAGATCAGGCCCATCTTCTGTTTGGTCACGAGGAAGCGCAACAGTGGCTGGACAATCTCGCCAAGGTGGCGCCCAAGCTGGCCGAAAACCTGGTGCCGCAGATCATCCCGCTGACTTTGCTGGTGAAGGTCTTGCAAAACCTGCTCAAGGAGAAAATTTCCATCCGCGACATGATCACGATCGCCGAAACTTTGGCGGAACATGGCGGCAGAAGTCAGGAACCCGACGTCTTGACGGCAGCGGTGAGGGCGGCCCTTGGGCGTTCCATCGTTCAGAAAATCAACGGCTTGGAGCAGGAGTTGCCGGTCCTGACCCTGGATCCGGAGTTGGAACAGTTGTTGCAAAAGACCATTCAGAGCACGGGCGTGGAAGGTGGCGGGGTGGAACCCGGACTGGCTCAGCGAATGCATCAGTTGCTGGAGGAGCAGGCCCGCAAGCTGGAAATGGGGGGCAAACCCGCGGTGTTGTTGGTATCTTCGGTGTTGCGTTCCTGGCTGGCCCGTTTCGTCCGCCACTCCATTCCAGGGCTTCACGTACTGGCCTACAACGAGGTCCCCGAAGACCAGCAGATCAAGGTGGTTGGCGTCGTCGGTCAACGGGCCTGACAGCGAGAGGTGAATTTGAATGAAAATCAAACGATTCCTGGCTGCCGACATCCGGACGGCCTTGCAACAGGTAAAGGAAAGCCTGGGTCCTGATGCGGTGATTCTGTCCAACCGCAAGACCGACGAGGGGGTGGAAATCGTCGCCGCGATGGATTTCGAGCTGGAAGCGCTGACGGAAAAAGGGGAAGTGCGCAAGCCCGCATCCGGCGAGGCGGTACCACCTCCCTCCGCTTCCCAGGTGACGCCGAGGCCCGCTTTTTCGGCCAGGGGATATGGTGCGGTGGCCGGAATGGCGGAGCAGCCGGCGAAAAAGCGTTCCATGCCGCCCAGAGGCACGGCGAAACCCCGCTTCGGCGGCCAGGCCACAAATGCCGGCACCGGTTTCGGTTCCGATCCCGATCCCCATCCGCCGCGGAAAGTCCGCCGGCCGGCCCCTTCCGACCCCGTTTCCCGGGCCGAAGCCCGGCGGGAGACGCCCCCGAATCAGGATGCGCTCATCCCCTTGCGCAGGGAGCTTCAACAGATGCGGCGCCTTTTGGACCGCCACCTGTCCCGGACGGCCTGGCAGCAGGAGATGCAAACCCACCCCACCCGCCTGGATCTGATGCGGGCCTTGGGCGAGAGGGGGTTTTCCCGCCGTCTGGCGCTGGAACTGGCGCAGCGGGGTGGCGTGGAAGAAGCGTTCGAGGATGCCTGGAAACAGGTGCGGCAGGTGTTGACTTCGCAGGTTCCCGTGGTCGACGATCCACTGCTCGACCATGGCGGCGTCGTCGCCCTGGTGGGGCCGACGGGTGTGGGCAAGACCACCACCATCGCCAAGCTGGCGGCCCGATTTCGCCTCAGGCATGGTCCGCGTCGGATCGCTCTGGTGACCACGGACAATTACCGCATTGCCGCCCATGAACAATTGAGCACTTACGCCAGAATCCTGGGCGTGCCGGTGCGGGTGGCCGCCAACCCCGACGAATTGCATGCCATCTTGCGCAGCTTCAGCGACAAACGGCTGGTGTTGATCGACACCGCAGGGATGAGCCAGCGCGATGCTCGCTTGGCCAAACAGTTCTCTTTGCTCGGCGACAGCGAGATCGCGGTTGAAACCTGTCTGGTGCTGTCGGCGGCTTCCCAGTTGCCCAGCCTGTATGAAGCGATGGACGCCTACGCCGAATTCCGGCCCAAGGCGGCCATCGTCACCAAACTGGATGAAGCCGGATGCCTGGGGCCGATCCTGTCCGCCCTGGTCGAGCGTGGACTGCCCGCGGCATTCATGACCGACGGCCAGCAAGTGCCGGAGGATTTGCATCCCGCCTGCGCGGAAACCCTGGTGGCCAGAGGTCTGGGCGGGGACGCCCCTTCCCATCTCCAGGGTACGATGGATCAGGATTTCGAGGACTGGATGCACTATGCAAACGTATCTTTATGATCAGGCGGCGGGGATGCGGCGAATGAGCGGGAATCATCGCCCGGTGCGAGTGTTCGCGGTGACCGGCGGCAAGGGCGGAATCGGCAAGACCAACATCGCCGTCAATCTGGGGGTCTCGCTGGCCGGCAGGGGACGGGTGACCGCGCTGCTGGACGCCGACATGGGGCTTGCCAACGTCGATATCCTGTTGGGATTGCAGCCGAAATACAATCTTTCCCATGTCATCGCCGGTGAGCGGAGCCTGGACCAGATTCTGGTGGAAGGGCCCTCGGGGCTGAAGATCGTTCCGGCCGCCTCGGGGTTGCGGCGGATGGCGGAGTTGTCGGAAATCGAACAGGCGGGGTTGATTCGCGCCTTCAGCGAACTGAACCTGCCTCTGGAGGTTTTGATCGTCGACACCGCGGCCGGCATCTCCGGTTCGGTGGTCAACTTCGCCCGCGCCTGCCAGGAGATCATCGTGGTGGTGTGCGACGAGCCGACCTCGCTGACCGATGCTTACGCCTTCATCAAGCTGCTGCACCGGGACTACGGTTTGTTCCGTTTTCAGGTTCTCTGCAACCAGGTGCGCGGCGAAAACCAGGGACGGGCGCTGTTCGAGAAGCTGTACCGGGTGACGGAGCGCTATCTCGACGTGACGCTTGGTTATTTTGGCGCGGTGCCCCACGATGAGGCGGTCCGCAAGGCGGTGCAGCTGCAGCGGCCGGTGGTGACCGCCTTTCCCGACAGCCCGGCGTCGCGGGCCATCCGTTCTCTGGCGCGCAAGGTGGAGGGCTGGCCGTTGCAGCAGACGCCCACCGGCCAGCTGGAATTCTTCGTCGAGCGGATGCTGGAATTCAGCACGGGAGAATGGGCGTGAGCGGAGCGACGGCTTATCTGCAAGTCCAAAGCCTGGATTTCGAGGGCATCGTCGACAGCTATGCCCCTTTGGTGCAGCGCATCGCCCACCATCTCAAGGGCCGGTTGCCCGCCAACGTCCAGCTGGATGACCTGATTCAGGCCGGCATGGTGGGGCTGCTGGAGGCTTCCAGGCATTATGACGCCAGCCAGGGAGCCAGCTTCGAAACCTATGCCGGGATTCGTATTCGCGGCGCCATGCTGGACGAGGTTCGCCGTTATGACTGGACCCCCCGTTCGGTTCACCGCAAGGCCAGGGAGGTGTCCGAGGCGATGTACCGGATCGAGCGCCGCACGGGCCGGGATGCCCGCGATACCGAAGTGGCCGCGGAACTGGGCGTCAGCATGGCGGAATACCACAGGATTCTTCAGGATTCCACTGGCTGCAGAGTGTTCAGCGTCGAAGATCTCGACGAGCAAGGCGCCTTCCTGGAACAGGTTTCGGACGATGGCCAGGGGCCGGTCGAGCGCCTCGCCCGGGAGGGCTTCAAACAGGCCCTGGCCGATGCCATCGCGGGCCTGCCGGAACGGGAGCGGCTGGTGATTTCCCTTTACTACGAGGAAGAGATGAATCTGCGCGAGATCGGAGAGGTGCTCGGCGTCAGCGAATCGCGGGTCTGTCAGATCAACAGCCAGGCCACCTTGCGGCTGCGTGCCCGGATGCGGGACTGGCTCACCGGTTGAGCCGTGGATAAACGGCTATAGTTTATGCATGCACACGTTCAACTGATCGGCGGAGCCAGGTTGTGGACAAAGGGCTGAAGATACTGGTCGTGGACGATTTCTCCACCATGCGGAGAATCATCAAAACCCTGTTGCGCGAACTCGGTTTCACCCACGTCACCGAAGCCGACGACGGCAGGACGGCGTTGCCGAAACTGCAGAGCGGGGAGTTCGACTTGCTGATGACCGACTGGGACATGCCCGGAATGACCGGTATCGAGCTTCTCAAGGCGGTACGGGAAGACGAAAAACTGGCCAACCTGCCGGTATTGATGATCGCCGCCGAGGCCCGGCGGGACCAGATCCTGGAAGCGGTCCAGGCCGGCGTCAACGGCTACATCATCAAGCCTTTCACGGTGGCCACCCTGCAAGACAAGCTGCAGAGAATCTTCGAGCGGCAGGAAGTCTGAGGAAAAGGGCATGGATGGAAGGAACCTCGAACGGGCGGAAAGGCGGTAGGGCATGGACCCGCTCAGCCTTGTCGGGTTCATTGTCGGCTTTGCCGCCATCGTCGGCGGCAGCGTGCTCGAAGGCGGCAGTCCCGCCTTCCTGATCAACGGTCCCGCCCTGGTCATCGTGCTGGGGGGGACGCTGGGGGCCATCTTGTTGCAAACGCCGCCCCGCCTGTTCTGGCACGGACTCAAGATGACCGCCTGGATCGTCAGGCCTCCCTCCATCGATCTGGAACGGCAGATCGGGAAAATCGTCCAATGGAGCATCCTGGCCCGGAAAGAAGGGCTGCTGGGACTGGAAAACGAGATCGAGCGGGAAAGGGATGGATTCGTTCGCAAGGGGTTGCAGCTTCTGGTCGATGGCAACGAGACGGAAACGATCCGCCAGGCCCTGGAACTGGAGATGATCACCAAGGAGCGCCAGGCGCTCTCCGGCGCCCGGATTTTCGAGGCGATGGGGGGCTATGCGCCGACCCTGGGGATCATGGGAGCGGTTCTGGGGCTGATCCAGGTGATGCAGAACCTCACCGATCCCGAGCGTCTGGGACAGGGGATCGCCATCGCTTTCGTCGCCACCATCTATGGCGTCGGACTGGCCAATCTGTTGTTTCTGCCGGTGGCCAACAAGCTCAAGAGCCATGTCAGAGCGTTGGGGGTGGCGCGGGAATTGATGCTCGAGGGGATTCTCGCCATCGCCGAGGGGGAAAATCCCCATAACGTGGAATTGAAGCTCAAGGGATTTCTGACGTGAAGGGCCGGTTGTCCAGGCACCGCCGCGAACCGGAGGGCGAGACCAATCACGAACGCTGGCTGGTGTCCTACGCCGACTTCATCACCCTGTTGTTCGCCTTCTTCGTGGTGATGTACGCCTTGTCGAACCTGAACGCGGGGAAATACAAAGTGCTGGCGGAATCCCTGGAGAAGGTTTTCAAGCAGCAAAACGAAAGCCCGCTGCGGGTCAAGGACCCGATTCAGACGGGCGAGATACCCCGGTCGCTTCATTCGTCCTCGATCCTCGATGGCGGGGTGGAGGAGGTGACGATGCTGGAACGGATGAGCGAGCAACTGGAAGAAGTCCTGGCGCCTTACATCGACGAGGATCTGGTGGCGGTGGAGCACCACAGGTTCTGGGTGGTGGTGGAAATGAAAAGCAGCCTTCTGTTTCCCAGCGGCAGCGCGGAACTGGGAAAGGGCGCCGACGCGGTGTTGGGGAAGCTGGCCGAAATCGTCAGGGAAATGCCGGGAAATCCGGTCGTCATCGAGGGCCATACCGACAACGTGCCGATCCATACCGCCCGCTTCCCCTCCAACTGGGAGCTTTCGGCCGCCCGCGCCGCCCGCGTGGTACGGCGCCTGGCCGCCTTGGGCGTGTCCCCGAAGCGGCTGGCGGCGGTCGGTTATGGCCCGCACCACCCGGTCGCGGACAACTCGACTCCCCAGGGCCGCAACCGCAACCGGCGGGTAGTGATGGTTCTCCAGGCCAGGCACATGTCCCGCTTTCAGGCGATGGCCGGGGAGCGGGAAAAAGCGCCTGTACCGTGACGGGACATGGCATGAATATCCATCCGCTTGTCTTGTTTGCATTGATAGGCATCATGGCCTTGCAGGCTGGGGCGGTGGCCTGGATATGGCGACGGCAGCGGGAAATGGAGAAACGGCTGCACGAATATCTTCATTGTCAACAGCACCAGCAACTGGACATCGCCGGTCTGTGCGCCGCGGCGATCCGGGTGGATGAACGCTTGCTGGATCTTGGCCGCAGCATCGGTGAAATGCACGAATGGGCTCAGGGAATGGCCCGGTCGGTCGGCCAGGAAATGCATTCTTATCAGGAGGCTATCGAAAGGATTGGGCAAGGGGCGGGAGTCGATGATCTGGTAGATGAATGCGGCCTGACCAGGGAGGAGGCGGCGCTGTTGATCAGGATGCACCGGAATGATGACTGACTACCGGTGGCTCGCTTTGTCTTTCCCTTCCAGCCAGTAGGCGAACGCGATCACCTCCGCCACGGCGACATAAAGTTCCGTGGGAATTTCCCCGCCCAGCGGCACCCGGCTCAACACCTTCGCCAGTTGCGGGTCGGCATGGAGCGGGATCTGGTTTTCTTCGGCCAGCGCCAGAATCCTTTCGGCCAGTTCGCCCCGCCCCTTTGCCGTGACCCGGGGGGGGGACTCGCCGTCGTAGTGGAGCGCCACGGCCAAATCCAGCGGATTGAGCGGTGCGTCGTCTTTCATATGCTTTCGTCCACGAGGGGTTCGTCGGACACCGGAAGCGGTGGGGGGCTTTGCGGGGGTTCTTTGAGTGTCTGTATCCGGTCCGTTTCGAGCCCCCGGGCGCGCAGGTTCTGGCCCAGGGTTTCCAGATGCCGTTGGAACAGCGCACGGGTGCGGGGGGACTCGCTCCAAAGATAGGCGCTCACCTGATTCTGCCGCAGGGTCAGCTTGATCCGGATGTTCCCCAGACGGGGGGGCGCCATTTCGACCCACACCGACCATTGGGTCGAGGACCGCCCGGCGGCGGTTTTCGTCCTTTCCTCTTCGATCGTCAGCTTGAACGGTTCCAGTTGATCGCCGTTTCGCAGCGGTAACTCCAGATGCCAGAGGAGTGCCGGATGTTCCGGCACGGGCAGGGAGGCCAGCTGATTGAGTACCAGCCGCGACAGGGCGGCGGAGACCTTGGCGGAAACGCTTTCCAGTGCCTCTGCTGCCGGGTTGGCGCCAGGCTGGGCGAGGGGCTCTTCTCGCCCGGCCGGCGAGGTGGCGGGGTGGCGGTTTTTGGGGAAAGCGCCGGCGGGCGTGCGGCCGATGAGCCGGGCCAACTGCAGCAATTGGAATTTCAGATCCAGGGAGCCGGGTGCCGGCGTGGAGGGTGACGGGTGTGACAGGCTTGCCTCGTAAAACAATCCACTTTGCTGGATCGCCTGTCTGAGCCGCTGGGGGTGGACCAGGTCGGAGCGTTGGGGAAGGGTGGTGATCAAGGTGGCAAGCCGGTCGGTGACGGAGCCGGGTGGAGCCGGTTCGGTCCCGCGGGTTGCCGCCAGAAAGCGCAATGCCTGGATGAGCGGTTCCTGCTTGGGAAGCACCGAGCGTAGTGTCTGGAGGGTGAGCGAGGCGCCCTGTTCGAGAATCTTCAGCTGAGGTATCTTGCCCCCGTTGTCCACGACTTCCAGCGACAGCCGATCGCCGACGCGCAATGGCAAAGCGGTCTCGGCCACCAGTTTTTTTCCCTCGACCTGCAACACCACCTGGGTGGCGGACTGCCTCGCCGTCACCCAGGCTTCCAGCCGCTGGCCCGGTTGCAGGGGCGGCAGAGGCCGGCCGTCCTGTGGCGTTGGGCCGGTGCGGCCCACCAGGGCCAGCAGGGTCTGGCGGATCTCCATGATCAAAAGGTCAGCATTTTCTGGATCTGCCAGATTTCTTCCCTGGCTGTTTCCAGAATGCCGAGGCTGGTGTCGGCGTCGAGACGGCCCGCCAGCAGCTTGCCGTAGGCGGGGACGGCGTCGATGCGGGGGGCGTCCTTGATCCGGGGCGTGCCGACGAAGCTGTGGAGCTGGGAAACCAGGACCAGATCGACATAATCCGGCTCCGGGGCCGGGTCGCGCCACCAGTCTTCGGAGTGCAGGATGACCTGCTCGAAGTCCTCCGGGAAACTCCAGTTGCGCATGATGGCCGCCCCGACCGGTCCCCGCAGGGCGGCGATGGTTTTTTCCAGATCTTCGGCTCCGGTCAGCAGATCCCGGTAGGCATCGGCGAAGATCAGGATGGGCACGGTGCCGATGTCGTGCACCAGACCCGCCAGCATGGCGCGGTCGGGATCGAACCCCGGCGTCTTGTGGGCGAGAACGGCGCTGATGGCGGCGACATAACTGCTGTGATGCCACAGTTCGTTCATCTGTTTCTGGATGTGACGGGTCTTGGCCCTGAAGACGGCCTTGAGGGCGAAACTGGTGATCAGGTGCTGGGCCACCTTCATCCCCAGCCGGGTCAGGGCTTCGGGACAGCTTTCGATCCGGCGTCGGCCCCGGTACAGGGGGCTGTTGGAAATCTGGATCAGGCGGGCGGTGATCACCGGGTCGATCTGCACCACCTTGGCGATCCGGTTGCTGTTGGCCTTGGGGTCGTTGATGGCGCGGCGGATCTTGAGCGCGATGTCGGGAATGGTGGGCAGGGGCAGCTTGCCCTTCTTGAGGGCCTGGTGACACTGGTGAAGGAACCGGCTCGAATGGGTGTTTGCTTTGTTGGCGGCTCCGGTGGTCACCATGTGGTTCCAGACTCGAAGTGGTTGACGATGACCTTAAGTTTAGCCTGATTTATTGTCGGGTCACCATCAACAGGCCATGCATCCCCCGGGCCCGGTGGCTCTTGAAAAACAAAAGCCGCTTGCTGCAATGGAACGGGAAGAACCCGGCTGCGGTGGGCGTGAAACGAACGGTTTTCGAGGCGCCGGGGGGAACGTCCACGGCGATGTCGAGGCCGGCTTCCGGGGCTTCGAGCACGAAATCGTGGGGGATGAAACGGTCGCTGTTATGAAGACGGAGCATGACCTCCCGGCCCACGGTCGCCTCGATCTTGTCCGGGCGGAAGCGGTAGTCCCCCATTTCGATCTCCAGCCGCAGAGGTTCGGCCAAGACTTGCCAGGCGGGAATGAGGGTAAGGAAAAGGCCGATCAGTGAAAGGGCTTTCATGGCGTTCCTCCGCGCCGGGGGAAAACGGGATGGGGCGCCCGCTGGCCGGGACGCCCCGCCTGAACTACGTTTTTGGCCGCAGATGGGGGAACAATAGCACATCCCGGATCGAGGGGGAATCGGTCAGCAGCATCACCAGCCGGTCGATGCCGATGCCTTCTCCGGCGGTGGGAGGCATCCCGTGTTCCAGCGCCAGGATGTAATCCTCATCGAAATGCATGGCTTCGGCGTCTCCGGCGTCACGGGCCTCGAGCTGGCGGCGGAAGCGCTCGGCCTGGTCCTCCGGGTCGTTGAGCTCGGTGAAGCCATTGGCGATCTCGCGTCCGGCGATGAACAGTTCGAAGCGGTCGGTGACCTCGGGGTCGCCGTCGCTGCGCCGCGCCAGGGGGGAGACCTCCACCGGATAGGCGGTGATGAAGGTGGGGTCGAGCAGCTTGGGTTCGACGGTCTTTTCGAAAATTTCGGTCTGGATTTTACCGAGGCCATAATTGGAGAGCAGCGGAATGTCCAGCTTTTCGGCCACCCGCCTGGCGGCCGGGAGCGTGGCCACGTCCTCGGAACTCATGCCCGGATTGAACCGGAGCAGGGATTCGAACAAGGTATAGCGCTCGAATGGCCGGCCGAAATCGTATTCCCGGCCCTGGTAGGTGAAAGCGGTCTGGTCGAAGACCGTTTGGGCCAGGCCGCGGAACATTTCCTCGGTCAGATCCATCAGCTCGTGATATTCGGAGTAGGCCTGATAAAACTCCAGCATGGTGAATTCCGGGTTGTGCTGGGTCGAGAGCCCCTCGTTGCGGAAGTTGCGGTTGATCTCGAACACCCGCTCGAAACCGCCCACCACCAACCGCTTCAGATAAAGCTCGGGGGCGATGCGAAGATAGAGCTGCATGTCCAGGGTGTTGTGGAAGGTGACGAAGGGCCGGGCCGCCGCGCCTCCCGGAATGACCTGCATCATCGGCGTCTCCACTTCCAGAAAGTCGCGCTCGATCAGAAACTGGCGGATCTGCTGCACCACCTGGGAGCGGATCTTGAAGGTGCGCCGGGTGACCTCGTTCATGATCAGATCGAGATAGCGCTGGCGGTAGCGGACTTCCTGATCGGTCAGTCCGTGATATTTCTCCGGCAGCGGGCGCAGGCACTTGGCCAGCAGGCGGATGGCGTCCACCCGGACACTCAACTCGCCGGTCTTGGTCTTGAACAGCACCCCTTCGGCGCCGACGATGTCCCCGATGTCCCATTTTTTGAACTCCTGATAGAGCCCTTGGGGCAGGCCGTCGCGGGTGACGAACAACTGGATGCGTCCGGAATAGTCTTGCAGATGGCAGAAGCTGGCCTTGCCCATGATGCGGCGGGTCATCATACGGCCCGCCACCCGGACCCGAAGCGGTGCCTGCTCGAAGAATTCCGCCGGCCGGTCGCCGTAGCGGGCGTGGAGTTCGGCGGCGATGCTGTCGCGGCGGAAATCGGTGGGGTAGGCCATGCCAGCCTCGCGCAGGGCGGCCAGCTTGGCCTTGCGTTGAGCGATGAGTTCTTCCTGGGTGGTGGTTTGTGCGTTCATGGGCGTCTGTCTTGATTGAATGGTTTCCTGACTGCGGGGACGCGAAGGGCGCAAAGCGTCGTCCTGCCGGCTCCGCGCCCCGTGCGGGGGATTACAGTCCTTGTTTCAAACTGGCCTCGATGAATGGATCGAGATCCCCGTCCAGCACCGCCTGGGTGTTTCCGGTTTCGACACCGGTGCGCAGATCCTTGATCCGCGACTGGTCGAGGACGTAGGAGCGGATCTGGCTGCCCCAGCCGATGTCGGACTTGGATTCCTCCAGCTGTTGCTGTTCTACCCGCTTCTTCTGCATCTCCAGTTCGTAGAGCTTGGCCTTGAGCTGCTTCATCGCCGTGGCCTTGTTCTTGTGCTGGGAGCGGTCGTTCTGGCACTGCACCACGATGCCGGTGGGCAGGTGGGTGATCCGCACCGCCGATTCGGTCCGGTTGACGTGCTGGCCGCCGGCGCCCGAAGCCCGGTAGACGTCGATTCTGAGATCGGCCGGATTGATTTCGATGTCGATGTCGTCCTCCACCTCGGGTGAGACGAACACCGCGGCGAAAGAGGTGTGGCGGCGGTTGCCGGAATCGAAGGGAGATTTCCTCACCAGCCGGTGGACACCGGTTTCGGTTCGGAGCCAGCCATAGGCGTAGGGGCCCTCCACTTTTATGGTCGCGCTCTTGATGCCCGCCACTTCTCCCGGCGACAGCTCGATGATTTCGGTCTTGAAGCCCTTGCGCTCGGCCCAGCGCAGGTACATCCGCAAGAGCATCTCCGCCCAGTCCTGGGCTTCGGTGCCGCCGGAGCCCGCCTGGATTTCCAGAAAAGCGTTGTGCGCATCCATTTCGCCGGAAAACATACGGCGAAATTCCAGTTCGGCGACGGTTTTCTCGAAGTTCTCGAGATCCTCGGCCACGCTGGCGACGGTGTCCTCGTCTCCTTCTTCCAGGGCCATTTCCAGAAGCTCTCGGGCATCTTCCAACCCCTGGGACAATTGATCGAGGGTCTGGACCGTCTCCTCCAGCTGTGCCCGTTCCCGGCCCAGGGCCTGGGCGCGTTCGGGGTCGTTCCAGACTTCGGGGTCTTCCAGCTCCCTCAGGATTTCCTCTAGCCGTTCTTTCTTGTGATCGTAGTCAAAGATACCCCCTCAGGGCCTCGGTGCGGCCCTGGAGGTCATCGATGGTGCGTGTCAGCTGGTTGAGTTCCAAAGCTTCCATGGTCGTCTCGTATCCGGTTCGTAAAATCCGTTAATTTTACCCCAAACAGACGAATGAAACGGCGATAAGTTTACGCATTTTTATCGGCGAGAAGGCTGATATAATTCGCACCGTCTGATCCTTGCGATCCGGGATCGCGCGCCGGGGCGCCGCCGCCATCGAATACCCGCCTTGAGTGGATGATTCTTGACGTTCCCGCCCGAAGCGGCGCATGTTTTCCATCCATCCAGCAACAACCAAAGAGAGAAATCCATGACGTATCGATTCATTCTGCCTGCCGCCCTTCTGATTTCCACCTCCCTGCCCGCGTTGGCGGCGGAAACGGGAGTGGCGGCTTATTACAGCGATGTTTTCCAGGGCCGCACCACCGCTTGTGGCGATCGCTACGACAAGCACACCCTGTCGGCGGCTCACCGTACCCTGCCATGCGGCACCAAGGTTCGGGTGACGAATCTGGACAACGGCAGGCGTGTCGAGGTGGTGATCAACGACCGCGGCCCTTACTCGAAAAGAAGGATCATCGATCTGTCGCGGCGGGCGGCGGAAGAATTGGGATTCATCAAGAAAGGACTGACGAAAGTCCGGCTTGAAGTGCTGTCCAAACCCCAATCGAAATAAACTTCATGACCCGCCCCCCGCCGGAACCGGCGGCGTCTTTCCGCCGTCAGTCCCAGCGGTCGTCGCGTATCTGCACCCTGCAGTTTTCCACTCTCGTTGGAAACACGTGCAGATCCTCGTAGGCGGGGGGGCATAGCACCTCGCCGGTTTTGAGGCAGAAGCGGGCGCCGTGGCGGGGGCACACGATCACCGCGCCGTCCAGTTCACCGCTGGCGATCTCCGCGCCGTCATGGGTGCAGACATCCTCGATGGCGTGGAATTCCCCGTCCACGTTGAACACCGCCACCTCGGTGCCGTCCAGGTCGATCACCCGGTGATCGCCGGGTTTCAAGGCATCGGTTTCACAGACGTCGATCCACTCGGACATGGTTGGGTGCCGTTCCTGCGATGCTTATTCGGTACTGACGGAGGAAGCCTCTTCCCCTTTCAGCGCCGATTCCAGGGAATGCCAGGCGAGGGTGGCGCATTTGATGCGCGAGGGATATTGCCTGACCCCGGCCAGAACCGCCAGTTTGCCGAGTTCCTCCAGCTTGAGGTCGTCGTCCTCGCCGGTGACGATCTTGTGGAAAGCCTGGAACAGGTGCTCGGCCTCGTCGATCGTCTTGCCCTTGACGATTTCGGTCATCAGTGAGGCGGAGGCGGTCGAGATGGCGCAGCCCTGTCCCTGGAAGCTGACGTCGGCGATGCGTTCGCCATCGAGTTTGAGATAGAGGGTGATACGATCCCCGCACAGGGGGTTGAAGCCTTCGATGACACGGTCGGCGTCCTCGATCACCCGAAAGTTGCGCGGGTTGCGGTTGTGGTCGAAGACCACCTCCTGGTACAGATCTCTCAATTCGTCGAGCATCAGCCGAATACCTTTATGATTTCCCTGATGGCGTCCATGAGTTGGTCCACCTCCTCGTGGGTGTTGTAGATTCCGAAAGAAGCCCGGGCGGTGGCGGGCACCTGGAAGAAATCCATCACCGGCATGGCGCAGTGATGACCCGCCCGGACCGCGATTCCGTAATGGTCGAGGAAGGTGCCGATGTCGTGGGGATGAATGCGCTCGAGGGTGAAGGAGAGGATCGCGCCCTTTTCCCCGGCGGTGCCGATGATCCGAAGCCCCGGGATCTCCAGTGCCCTGGCGGTGGCGTATTCGATCAGGGCATGCTCGTGGGCGGCGATGGTTTCCCAGCCGATGCCCTCGATGTATTCGATGGCCGCTCCCAGGCCGACCGCCTCGGCGATGGCGGGGGTGCCGGCCTCGAACTTGTAGGGCAGGTCGTTGTATTCGGTTCTCTCGAACGTCACGGTGCGGATCATCTCGCCGCCGCCCTGCCACGGTGGCATCGCCTCCAGCAGTTTGCGCTTGCCGTAGAGCACCCCGATCCCGGTGGGGCCGTAGAGCTTGTGGCCGGAGAAGGCGTAGAAGTCACAGTCCAGCGCCTGCACGTCCACTTTCACATGGGGCGCCGCCTGGGCGCCGTCGAGCAGCACCGGAATGCCGCGCGCGTGGGCCATGTCGATCAGTTCCCCGGCCGGGTTGAGGGTGCCCAGGGCGTTCGACATGTGGGCGATGGCCACCAGCTTGGTGCGGGGGCCGAGAAGCCGCTGGTATTCCTCCACGATCAACGCCCCGTCCTCGTCGATCGGTGCGACCTTGAGCCTGGCCCCGGTCTGCCGGCACACCATCTGCCAGGGGACAATGTTGGAATGATGTTCCATGGCGCTGATCACGATCTCGTCGCCTTCCCGGAAACGGCTGCGGCCGAAGCTCTGGGCCACCAGATTGATGGCTTCGGTGGTGCCGCGCACGAATACGATTTCCTCCACCGCTGCGGCGTTCAGAAAGCGCCGCACGGTGTCGCGGCTGGCCTCGTATCTGGCGGTGGCCCGTTCCCCCAGGGTGTGGACGCTGCGGTGGATGTTGGAGAAGTCGTGCCGGTAGAACTCCGCCAGGGTGTCGATGACCTGCTTCGGCTTCTGGGCGCTGGCGGCATTGTCCAGGTAAACCAGCGGCTTGCCGCGGATCTGTTGCCGCAGCGCCGGGAAATCGGCGCGGATACGCTCGATGGGATAAGCCTGGGGGGACTGTCGTGGCAAGGTGCTCATGGGTTTTCTTCCAGGTCGATGGCTTGGAAACGGCGGTCCAGTCGTCCATGCAGATAGCGGCGCAGCGGTTCGACCTCCACCGCTTCGATCAATTCGTTGACGAAACCGTACAGAAGCAGCTGACGCGCGGCCTCGGCGTCGATGCCCCGGGTCTCCAGATAGAACAGGGCGTCGGGGTCCAGCTGGCCGATGGTGACGCCGTGGGCGCACTTGACGTCGTCGGCGTAGATCTCCAGTTGCGGTTTGCTGTCCACCTCGGCATCGTCGGAAAGCAGCAGATTGCGGTTGTTCATCGCCGCATCGGTCTTCTGCGCGCCGGGCTCGACCACGATCCGGCCCTGGAACACGCTGCGGCCCCGCTCTTCGGCGATGGTCTTGTAGGTTTCGCGGCTGACCCCGTGGGGGCCGGCGTGGATCAGCCGGGTGTGGCTGTCCAGATGGCGGCGGCCGTCGGCCCAGTGCAGTCCGTCGAGCGTGGCCCGGCAGTTTTCCGCCAGCCGGACGTGGATTTCGCTGCGCGACAGGAACCCCCCCAGCGCGAACTGGGTCTGGGTGAAGTCCGATCCGGCGGATTGCCTGACGTACAGCCCGCCGAAATGGTGGGCGCGGGCGTGTTCCTCCTGGATCTTGAAATGCCGCAGCCTGGCGTTTTCCCCCAGCAGAACCTCGGTGACGTGGGCCGTGAGTCCGCCCTCGCCGCCTGTGTAGGATTCGATCACCGTGGCTTCCGCGCCCGCTTCGAGCACCATCAGGTGCCGGGTCGGAATCGCGGCGGCCTGGGTCTGCAGGTGCAGGATCTGGATCGGATGCGGCAGGCGGGTGCCCGGCTTCAGCCGGATCAGCGCGCCGCCGTGGAAAAGGGCGGTGTTGAAGTCGAGGAAACCGTGATCCACATCGACCGCCCGGCCCAGGTTTTCGGCCAGCAGTTCGGGGTGGCGCAGCCGGGCGGCGCCCAGGTCGCACAGCACCACGTCGCCCGCCAGCGCGGGGTGGGAAAGGTCACGCTGGAAATGGCCGTCGATCAACACCAGATGCCAGCACTCCGGCAGCAGCAGGGAACGGATGTGTTCGCCGTCGATGCCGCCCGGTTCGGCGGCGATGGTGAACCGCTTGCGCTCTATGGCGCTGACGTTGGTGTACTTCCACGCTTCCTCGCGAGGGGAAGGAAAGCCGCCTCGTTCGAATTTTTCCAGGGCCTGTCGGCGTATGCCCGCCAGCCAGGCCGGTTCCTGGGCCGCCAGGGATTCGGTATGGCGGCGATAGCCGGGACGTTCCGCAGTCTGGGTCATCAGGCCCGGTCCTCCAGATAGCGTTCGATCCAGCCGTAACCCTTTTTCTCCAGTTCCCGGGCGAGTTCGGGACCGCCGGATTTGACGATCCGGCCATCGGCGAACACGTGCACCACGTCGGGCCGGACATAGTCGAGCAGACGTTGGTAGTGGGTCACCATCAGGAATCCGCGGTTCGGGGATCGGAGCGTCTCGATGCCTTCGGCCACGACCTTGAGGGCGTCGATGTCGAGCCCCGAGTCGATTTCGTCGAGCAGGCACAGGGTCGGTTCGAGTACCATCATCTGCAGGATCTCGTTGCGTTTCTTCTCGCCGCCGGAAAAGCCCTCGTTGATGGCGCGGTAAAGGAATTGCTCGTCCATCCGCATGGTTTTCATCTTTTCCTTGACCAGGAGGATGAAATCCATCGCGTCCACTTCCGGTTCGCCCCGGTGCTTGCGGATCGCGTTGAGCGCCGCCTTGAGGAAGTAGATGTTGCTGACGCCGGGAATCTCCACCGGATACTGGAACGCCAGGAACACCCCTTCGCGGGCCCGTTCCTCGGGCGCCATGGCCAGGAGATCCCGGCCCCGGTACCATGCCCTGCCGGCGGTGATTTCATAGCCTTCGCGGCCTGCCAGCACATTGGCCAGGGTGCTCTTGCCCGAGCCGTTGGGGCCCATGATGGCGTGAACCTGACCACAGTCCAGGGTCAGGTCGATGCCCTTGAGGATTTCCTTGCCTTCTATCGAGGCGTGGAGGTTTTCGATTTTGAGTAGGGGATTGTTCATTGATTCAGCGTTTCAGTTCAGGGGCCAGTTCGGCAATGACATCGTCCAGTGGGCGGCCTTGTTCCTGCCTGCTTTGCGTTTTGGCCGTACGCAAGTCGACAAGATCCTCGTAGGTTTCGGCCTTTTCCACCAAAGCTTCGAACTCCTCTATAGGCAGGACTACAAATTCGTCTTTGTCCCCCTTTTTGATGATTTGCGGATGCAGCTTCATTGATAAACCTCTTTTCGGTGCTTGATTCGGAACACGATGAGTTTGTCGCCTTCAATCTCGAACAAAATCCGATAGCGGCCTACTCTCAAACGATATTCCGGGGTAAAGTTGGTCAGCCTTTTGATATCGCCATGGAGGCCGTTTTCCAGCTCGCGTATTTTTTTCAAGATTCGAACGACATCGCTTCTTGGAATGGTTTTGAGATCTTTGTATGCCCTTGAGCGAATCTCGATCAGGTAAGGACGCACTTCACCCCACACTGCCTTCCAGGCTCACGCCCAGCAGGTTCTGCGCCTCCACCGCGAATTCCATCGGCAGTTCCTTGAAGACTTCCTTGCAGAAACCGTTGACGATCATCGATACCGCATCCTCGGCGGAAATGCCCCGCTGTTGGCAATAGAAGAGCTGGTCCTCGCTGATCTTGGAGGTGGTGGCCTCGTGTTCCACCCGGGCGTCGGCGCGCTTGACCTCAATGTAGGGAAAGGTGTGGGCGCCGCAGCGGTCGCCGATCAGCAGCGAGTCGCACTGGGTGTAATTGCGCGCTCCCTCGGCGCCTTTCAGAACCTTGACCAGGCCCCGGTAGGTATTCTGGGCGCGGCCCGCGGAGATGCCCTTGGAGATGATGGTGCTTTTGGTGCGCTTGCCGATGTGGATCATCTTGGTGCCGGTGTCGGCCTGCTGGAAATGGTTGGTGAGCGCCACGGAATAGAATTCGCCCACCGACTCGTCACCGCGCAGCACGCAGCTGGGATACTTCCAGGTGATGGCCGATCCGGTTTCCACCTGGGTCCAGGAGATCTTGGCGCGGTCGCCGCGGCATTCGCCCCGCTTGGTGACGAAATTGTAGATGCCGCCCTTGCCTTCCTCATCCCCCGGATACCAGTTCTGAACCGTGGAATATTTGATCTGGGCGTCCTCGAGGGCCACCAGTTCCACCACCGCCGCGTGGAGCTGGTTCTCGTCGCGCATCGGCGCGGTGCAACCTTCCAGGTAAGAGACATACGAACCCTCGTCGGCGATGATCAGGGTGCGCTCGAACTGGCCGGTATTGGCAGCGTTGATGCGGAAATAGGTGGACAGTTCCATCGGGCAGCGCACCCCCTTGGGGATGTAGACGAAGGAACCGTCGGAGAACACCGCCGAGTTGAGGGCGGCGAAAAAATTGTCCCCCTGGGGAACCACCGAGCCCAGATAGCGGCGCACCAATTCGGGATGCTGGCGGATCGCCTCGGAGATGGGGCAGAAGATCACCCCCGCCTTTTCCAGGGTTTCCTTGAAGGTGGTGGCCACCGAAACGCTGTCGAACACGGCGTCCACCGCCACCCCTGCCAGGCGCTCGCGCTCGTGCAGCGGAATCCCCAGTTTCTCGAAGGTCTCCAGCAGCTTCGGGTCCACCTCGTCCAGGCTCTTGGGGCCGTCCTTGGGGGATTTGGGCGCGGCGTAATAACTGAGGGCCTGATAGTCGATGGGATCGTATCTGAGCTGCGGCCAGTGGTGGGGTTCTTCCATCCCGACCCAGTGACGGTAGGCTTCCAGCCGCCATTCCAGCATCCATTCCGGCTCGTCCTTCTTGGCCGACAGGGCGCGGATGATGTCCTCGTTCAGGCCGGGGGGGAGGCGGTCCTCCTCCACGTCGGTGACGAAGCCTTCCTCGTATTCCCGGCCGATCAGTTTTTCCAGGTCTTGACTCGTGGCTGCCATGGTGTGTTCTCCGGTTGGTGGGCCTCAGCGGAGGCCGGCGTGCAGGGCGCCCAGGGAAATGGGGATCTCGCGCGGCGCGGGCTTGACCATGTCCGCCAGGCTGACCGCCTCCAGGGCCGCCTGGATGGCGCGGTTGATCAGGGTCCAGTTGCCGCGGATGTCGCAACCGTCCGCCTGCCGGCACTGGCTTTCCGCCAGGCTGCATTCGGTCAGCCCGATGGGGCCTTCCAGGGCGGCGATGACCCGGGCGACGCTGACCTGATGGGGCGCGGCCGCCAGCAGATAGCCGCCGTGGGCGCCCCGCTCCGAGCGCAGAATCCCCGCCTGGGTCAGCCGCTTGAGCACCTTCTGCACCGTCGGCAGCGCGATGCCCACCGAGGACGAAATTTCGGCCGCGTTGTGCAACGCCTGCGGGTTCCGGGCGCAGTGACAGGCGATGACGATGGCGTAGTCGGTCAGTTTGCTCAGGCGTAGCATGGCGGGGATCCCCTTTCAATTGGGGACTATTCTAGTCCTGATTAAAATCCAAGTAAAGCGCTTGGGTTTGTTTTCGATCGTGCCGTGGGTTCGCAATGGATGGCGATCGAAAGTGCGCTTGTGCCAAAATACCCCTTGGCGAGAACAGGGGGGCAAGATTCGGTGGAATCCAAGACACGGGAGGGATACTCCGGCGAGAGGCTGGTCGAGCGTTTGAGGACGCTGCTGTCGCATCATCCCGAAATCAGCCTGGCGATTCTCTTCGGCTCCCTGGCGGCGGGCAAGGCCGGACCGGACAGTGATATCGATCTGGCGATTTCCACGACCCGGCCGCTCACGGCCGGGGAAAGAATCCGGTTGATCTGGGAGCTGGCGGAGGCGACGGGCAGGCCGGTGGATTTGATCGATTTGCGCGAGACAGGGGAACCGCTGTTGGGCCGGATTCTTGCGACAGGCAAGCGAATCCTGGGGGGAAGCGGGGAATATGCCGAATTGATCAAGCGCCACCTGTTCGATCAGGCGGACTTCGCGCCGTATCAGCGCAGGATTCTGGCGGAACGGAGGCGGCATGGATAAAGAAGTGATCGAACGAAAGCTGGAATCGTTGCGCCGCTGCATCGCGCGCATTCGTGAGAAGTGCCCCCCCAAACGCCACTGTGCTGGCCCGCGACTTCGACCTCCAGGACATCCTGGTGGTGAACTTGACCGGGGCCATTCAGTTGTGCGTCGATCTGGGCGCCCATTTGCTCGCCGATCAGGAGGTCGTCCCGCCCGCGACCATGGGGAAGACGTTCGAGCTATTGGCCGATATCGGGGTGATAGACCAGGAGCTTGCCACCCGCCTGAAAAAAGCGGTGGGCTTCCGCAATATCGCGGTTCACAATTACGAAGCGATCAATTGGGATATCGTTTTTGCCATTGCCCGGCTTCACCTGGACGACTTCAGAAAATTCGCGGAAGCGGTCGCCAGGCGGATTCGATGACCTCTCCTCCGGGCGGCTGCAATCCATGAACGCCATGCTCCATCTGGCGGAATCACGGCATGACCGGGCGCCGCTGCCCGAACCCCGGATGGCGGTGGTGATGCCCGCCCGGGACGAGGCGGCGGTGATCGGCCGGGTGATCGGATCGGTGAAGGAAAAGTTTCCCCGGGCGCTCGTGGTCGTCATCGACGACGCCAGCGTCGACGCCACCTTGGAAATGGCCGAGCTGGCGGGGGCCAGGGTGCTGCGGTTGCCCGTGCCCCTGGGGGCCTGGGGGGCGATCCAGACGGGGATGCGCTATGCCCTGCGGCAAGGGTGTGACACGGTGGTGACCATGGACGCCGATGGCCAGCATCTGGCGGAAGAAATCGTCAAGCTGCTCGAGACCCGGCGGCGGGAGTCGGCCGACGTGGTGATCGGCGCCTACCCTCAGCGCGGGAGTCTCGCGCGGCGGCTGGCGTGGGGGATTTTCCGCTGGTTGAGCGGATTCTCCCATATGGATCTGACTTCCGGCTTCCGGGTGTATGGATACCGGGCCTTGTGCCTTTTGGCTTCCCCCCGGGCGACCCTGCTGGAATATCAGGATCTGGGCGTTCTCATTTTGCTGCGGCGGGCGGGGCTCGAGACGGCGGAGGTGGCGGTTTCCATGGGGCCCCGGGTGGAGGGGAAGTCCCGTATCTTCAGCAGCTGGTGGAAGGTGGCGGTTTACCTTTTCCAAACGGTTCTGCTTTGCCTGGCGGGGCTGCATTTTCTCAGGCGGGGGAAATGAGTGGCACAGCGTCCGGCGGTCTTGCGGAGGGTGTTTTGTGGCGTCCGATGCTGCTTCTTGGGGCGGCGGGGATTGTGCCGGCGCTCGTTTCCCGCTGGTGGCTGGGTTATCCCCGCTGTCCGTCCGACGAGCGCAACTGGCTGGCGATCCTGGAACGGCTCGATCAGGGTGTGGACTGGCCCGTGTCCGGTCCCGGCTTCGTCTGGGGCGTGCGCCGGCTGGCCTGGGCGACGGGGCTGGACTACGGCGAAATGCTGCCGCTGCTGGCCGTTTTCGGCGCCGCCGCCATTCCGGTGGCGCTCCTTCATCTCTATCGCCGCGCCGGTCTGTCTCCGGAAGGGGCGGCGGGGTCGGCCGCCTTGCTGCTGGCGAGCAGCTATTTCCTGGGCCCCCTGCTCGAGGCCCGGCCCCAACAATGGGGCATGGTGTTGGTGCTTCTGGTCCTGCTGGGTTATCGACGTATGGAACGGCGGCCGGCACCGCCGGTCGTGGGGCTGTTTCTGCTGGGGTATGGCGGGCTTTTTCTCTATCACATCCTCAGCTTCATGATTCTCAACGGGCTGCTGGGCGTTCACGTGGCGCTGAACTGGATTTGCGGGCGGCGGCCGGGCAGACCCGAGTTGTGGTGGCTGGTGGGGGCCGCCGGGGCGCTGGCGGTTCTGCTTTCCGATGGCGGGCCTTACCGCGTCATGCTGCAGGATCTGCGTCAATATCACTTTCGCCATCTGTCGTGGCCGCTGCCGGTGGCCGGGCTGTCGGTGCTCGTGGCGGCCCTCGTCTTGTTTCGGCGCGGGCGGTTCCGGATTCGTTTTCCCCGGCCGCAGTGGGGCTTGAGGGGCTTTCTGTTTTTGGGGGCGGGGGTTCTGCTGTTTGCGGGGACACTCCAGGCGTGGTTCGCGCCGCCCCAGTATCTGGCGGCCTACCAGGGAAGCCCGTGGCGCTTCCTGTTGGTTCAGAGCGGAAATCTGGTGTTCGGCCTTTGCTTCGTCTGGGGGGCGTGGCAGGTCGTGGAGAGGGGAGGGGATTGGCCGTTCTTCTTTCGGGCGGCGCTGTATGCGATGGCGCTGGGGGCGCTGGTGCTGCTGCTTTCCCCCTGGCTGGGAGACAAAAATGGCATGATCCGGATCATGAACTATTGGATGTTGCCGGCGGCGCCCGTCGCCTGGGCGGGCTTGGGGCGGATGCCTCCGGCCCTGCGCAGGGGGGTGGTTTTCGGTTGGCCGCTGTGGCTGGGGGCCAGTCTGCTGCACGTGACCAGGCCTCCCTGGATGTTGGGGTGTTGAGGGGCAAGGATGCGGCTTCTGGTCAATATCACTTCCCTCTATGGCCACATGACCGGTATTGGCTGCTACACCGCCAACCTGGTGCGCGGCTTGTTGCGGCATCCGGCGGTGGAGGAGGTGCGCGGAGTCGGGCTGGCGGGGATCTGGTCCGGGGAGCGGCTCGCGGCGCGGTTGCGGGCGGGCGCGGACGCCCGCCCCGTCCGCAACGGGGAAAGGACGGGCGCGTGGATGCACCGGGCGCGCCGGCTGGCGACCCGGATTCCCAACATGGTGCCCCTGATCCACACGGCCCAGGGCTGGCAGCTGCGGGCGTTCGGCCCCGGCAAGGATTTCCTGTACTGGGAGCCCGCCTATGTCCTGCTGCCCCACCGGGGGCCGTCCGTGGTCACGGTGCATGATCTTTCCCATCTGCGCCATCCCGAGTACCATCCGCCGGAACGGGTCGCCTGGCTGGAGAAGCACCTGCCCGCCAGCCTGGCGCGGGCGGACCGGATCGTCGTGGTGTCGCCGTTCACCCGGCGGGAGCTGCTGGCCGCCTTTCCCCTCGACGAAACCCGGATACACGTGGTTCCGCCGGGCGTGGGGCCGGCCTTCCGGCCCTTTTCTCCCGCCGGGGCGGAGGCCGTGTTGCGCCGCCATGGCCTGGAATGGAAGCGTTACCTGCTTTCCGTCGGCACCCTGGAACCGCGCAAGAACCTCCCCGGCCTGATGCGCGCCTACCGCTTGCTTCCCCGGCGGTTGCGCCACCGCTATCCGCTGGTGCTGGCGGGCGCCCGCGGCTGGATGGAAGGGGAAACCGAGCGTCTCGCCCGCCGACTCGAGGCGGCGGGGCAATTGCGCTGGCTCGGGTATGTCCCGGCGGCGGATCTGCCGTACCTCTACGCCGGCGCCCTGTTGATGGGCTACGTTTCTTTCTACGAAGGGTTCGGCATGCCGGTGGTCGAGGCGATGGCCTGCGGGACGCCGGTGCTGGTTTCCGACCGGGGCGCACTGCCGGAAACCGCGGGAGGCGCCGCAGTCCAGGCGAATCCCGGCGACGTGGAGGGATTGGCGGAAAGGCTCGAGTCCCTCATCGGCGATCCGGAAACGCGCGCCCGTCTGGGCCGTCTGGGACTGGCCCGGGCGCGGAATTTCACATGGGAGAGATCCGTTGCTAGAATAATCGGCTGCTTCGAGAGTATCGGGAAAAACCCCTCACCACCGGCCTGAGCCACCATCCATGCAAATCATCGTTCTGGGCCCGCACCGCAGCGGCACCTCCCTGGTCACCCGCCTGATCAACATGATGGGCGCCTATTGCTTCGGCGAGGGAACCTCCATCGGCTTCAACGAGGAAAATCCCAAGGGATTCTGGGAGCGGCGGGATGTGATCGAGGCGAACGATGCCGTGCTCGGCTCGCTGGAAGCGTCCTGGGATTCCCCTTTTGGTTGGGATGCCGAAGCGGTTCCGGAACAGGCGCTTGATGAATTCCGGCAGCGTTTCAAGAATATCTTCCTGGAGCTGGATGCCCACCGTCCCTGGGTGATGAAGGATCCCCGCTTGTGCCTGACGCTTCCTCTCGTCAAGCCGTTGCTGGAAGTGCCGGTCCTCGTCTATGTGTCAAGGTTTCCGCTGGAAGCGGCTGCGTCGTTGCAGGTCAGAAACCGGTTTCCGCTCTACTATGGACTGGCCTTGTGGGAGTTCTATTCTATTCAAGCCCTGAATGCCGGCATGTCTTTGCCGGCCAGGATTCATGTTTCGCACAGGCAGCTCGTGACCTCTCCCGGGGAAGCGGCGGCGGATCTGTTTTCCCGGTTGTGCGATGTGGGGGTGGCGGGGCTGCGGAAGCCCGGCGATGAAGAGGTTCAAGCGTTCGTCGATTCCGGCCTGTGGCGCCAGAGGCAGGCGGGGGTGCTGCCTCTGGACCGGCTGACGGCCGATCAGCGGGTTGTTCTCGATTCTCTGGAAGGACGGAGGGATGTGACGCAACCTCTCCTGGTGTCCCCGGTCACTTCGAGCATTCTGGAGGCGGGGAATCAATGGCGGCGTGTCGATGCGCTGACGGCCGAGCGCGATTCCTTGACAGAACGGATCCGGGATTTGGAAAACCAGCGCGGCTCCCTGCTGGAACGGATCCGGGATTTGGAGGGACGGCTTGATGCTTTGTCGGGCCGGATCCATGACCTGGAGAAAGAGCGTGACCGGCTGCTCCACAGCCTTCGGGTTGCCGAAGCGGATCGGGAAAAGGAAGCGGAGAAGCGGCGGATTTTTTTGGATGCCTTGTTGGCGGGTCTTTCCATGGAGATCGACGAGAGCCAAGGGGAGTTTGACAGGTTGCGCAAGCTTTCTATGGGCATCGGTTCGCTGCGGCGGCACAATGACTTGCTGGACGAGGATGTTTCGCAATTGTCCAATTGGCTGGCCGAACTCGATGCCATTGTGACCCGGATAGAAAACTCCTTCGGGTGGCGTATGGGGCAAGGTTCGATGGCATGGGCTGGAAGGCTTCTGGGGCGTTCTCCCAGCCGTATTATGGAAGACGCCCGCGCTGTCCGGGAGCAATACGCTGCATGGCGCAAAATAAGAACATGAGTGGCGGCCGGAGCAGTGGTGTCTGTTCCTTTTCCCCCATGGAAAGGAAGGAAGCTGGATTCCCTTGTCCCATGACTTTCATGGTCTTGTATCGCCCTTCCAAAGTCCTCTCGGTCGCCCGGCTCCAGTTGCAGGGCCTTAGGGCGGCCCTGGCGGGGCATTCGCTTGCCGGGGTTCTGGTGGACACCAATGCCGTTTCCCCTTCGGACCGGCTTTTCTGGGACTATCGCCAAAGTCGTTGGCCGGAACTGGTATTGGCCGATGGAAGCGACGAAATGGAGGAGCGGCTGGCCCAGCCCGGATGGGATCACCTTATATGCCATGGCTCCGATACCCTCGTTTCCCGGGATGCCTGGGAAAAGATCGTTGCGATACTGCGACGGAATCCCGGGGAAGATCTTTTTTCCAGTTCCGGGGGTGATGATTTTTGGATTCTCGCCCGTGGCGCCTGCATGAGTTTGCCGAGCCGTTCCTGGGAATCGCTCCACCGGGCGTGTATCGACCACGAGGGACCTATGATTCCCCTGCCCCGGCTTCCCCGTGCCCGGGAACTTGCATCGGCCTTGCCGGAAGTTGGAGAGCCGGTTATAGCAGGATCGCTCCCCCAGGTTGAAACGGCTTTTGTCGATGCCATGGGGGCGGATTTTCGCCACGCGCTGGAAAAAGTGGAATTCGTCAATCTGGGCCACTTGGGGTACGGTTGTCGCTTGCGGGGATGGTTTACGCATCTGCATTTTCCGGTGACGCTGGAGCCTGCGGAATCCGCCCTGGAATTTCGCCATGGCATTTCCCGGGAAGACGTGGCGGCTGAACTGGGGCTTTCCCACGCCCGTTCCGCCGGTTGGGAGGGAACGTGGCCATTTCATCAGGGAGAGAAAGAAATGGTCGTTCATCTGAATATCCTCGATTCAAAAAGGCGGGCTCTGGGGCAGTGGCGTCTTCGGATCGCCTTGCCCAGAGCCGATTGGCGGTCGCTCCTGGGGTGGTCGGCGCGCAACCTCAAGCGTGAGAATATCCGGGAGGCCCTGCGCCTGTTGGGGAGAGGCGAATGGAGGAAGCTGCTGCACGCTGTCCGGTTGGCGGTCGGTTCCATAGCCGGGCAGGCGGAAACCGCTCCGCTTTCTCTCTTGCAGGTGGCAGCGCTGGCACAGGCATTGTCCGCTCCCAGTGCGGAAGAGGGGGGGCATCCGCCAGTCGATATCATCGTGCCCGTTTACAATGGGGCCGGATATTTGAGGCGCTTGCTGGAAAGTCTCCGAAAACATACCGCGCCCCCCTATCGGTTGATTCTGATCGATGATGCCAGTACGGAACCCGAAGTGGAGGGATTGCTCACCACTGCGGAATCCTCCTTCGAGGATTGTCTGGTATTGCGGAATGAAACCAATATGGGGTTCGTTCTTACCGTCAACCGGGGGCTGGCGGTCTCGAAAAACCATGTGGTGATACTGAACACCGATACCGAGGTCCCGGCGGGATGGCTGGAACGTCTGATGAAGCCTTTGGCCGACGATCCCCGTATCGCTTCCGTCACTCCCATGACCAACAGTGGCGAGATTGCCAGTCACCCCCGTTTCTGCAAGGACAACCCCTTGCCCGAAGACGGGGGGCTTGAGCTTGTGGACGGGGTCTTCCGCCGTCTTGCCGCGGCCGAGCCTGTCGAGGCGCCTACTGGTGTGGGTTTTTGCATGCTTCTTAATCGTGCGGCATTGGACGCCATCGGCTCGTTCGATGCGGAGCGGTTCGGTCTCGGCTATGGCGAGGAGAACGACTGGTGTCAACGGGCGATGGCGCGGGGGTATCGCAATGTCATTCAGCCCGGGCTGTTCGTCTGGCACAAGCATGGGGGAAGTTTCGAGAGCGAGACCAAACAGCGGTTGCTCGCCCGGAACCTGGACAAACTGCGCAGCCGGCATCCCGACTATGAACGCCAGGTGCGGGACTTTATCCGCCGCGACCCCCTTCGCGTTTATCGCTGGTGGGCGGAATTGAAACGCCTTGGAGAGGCGGGCCGTAAGCCGCTCTTGATCGTGGATCATGCCCATGGTGGAGGCGCCAACACGTATAGTCGGGAGCTCATTGATCAGAGTCGTCGTGAGCGGCCGGTTCTGCGCCTGGTCCACAGGGCCGGACCCGAACTTGAGGGGTATTTCCGGCATGGGGATGAAAGCGCGCGCCTGGCTTCGGTGAGCGACTGGTTGACGTTGGTCGATACCCTCGAGAGCCCGGAGATTTTCTACAACAGCCTCTATGGTTACCCCACAGCCGCGGCCGTTGAACTCCTGAAAGGTCTGGACGCGCGTTTGCAACAAGGCGGAATCCGCCTGACGGTGGGGGTGCATGATTACATGCCTGTCTGTCCGGCCTATACTCTGCTCAACGACACGGGCCGGTTCTGTCGGGTACCGCGGGCGCTGGAGCAGTGCCGCCGCTGTCTGCCGGCCAATTCCCGTAACGCCTTTCCGGGGATTTCGATCGAGCGCTGGCGCGGGCTGTGGCGGCCGTTGCTCGAGCGCGCAGACAGAATTCTGGCGTTTTCGGAGGACTCGGTTTCCTGGTTGGCCAGGGCGTATGCCATCTCGGAAGACAAGATCGAAATCGAACCCCACCGGATAGAGCTGCCGTTCGCTTCCCGCTCGTTGGCGGTGGATCGTGAAGCCTCGCTCCACATCGCTGTCGTCGGGGCCATCAACAAGGCCAAGGGCGCCGAAGTCGTGGCCCGGCTGGTGCGGGCGCTGGACCGTCGCCGGGAAGGGCGTCTGACTGTCGTCGGCAAGCTGGCCGAAGTCTCCATTCATTCCGACAGGTTGACCGTGACGGGGGGTTACCGGCTGGAGAACCTTCCCGAAATACTGGAAAATTTGGGCGTCAACGTGGGCCTCATTCCTTCCATCTGGCCCGAAACCTTCAATTTGGTGGCCTCGGAGCTGATGGCGCTGGAGTTGCCGCTGGCCTGCTTCGATATCGGCGCCCCGCGCGAGCGCATTGGCTCCTACGCCAAAGGTTCGGTTCTGCCGTTGAGTCTGGCGGAGGAGCCCGAGGCGCTTCTGGAAGCCCTGGAACGCCTCAGAAACGAAAGCTGATGTACGGCGAGCTGATCATTTACAAGGCGTTGGCGGAACTCAGGGCCGAAGCGGCCCGGACTTATTTGAGTTTTGCCTGGTGGATACTCGAGCCCCTGATGACCATGGCGGTCTTCTATGTGGTGTTCGGGTTGTTCCTGCAGGGGCGGCAGCCGGATTTCGTTCCCTTTCTGCTGGTGGGGTTGCTCTTCTGGAACGGTTTCGCCAATACGGTCCAGCACGGCGCCGGCGCGTTACTGGACAACGGCCCCCTGATGCTGCAAACCTACCTGCCCAAATGGGTGTTGCCACTCATCGTTGTCGTCATGGACGGAATCAAGTTCGCGCTGGTGTTCCTGCTGCTTCTGGTTTTGCTCTGGTGCTACGGCCTCGTTCCCACCCGGGCGTACTGGGCGCTACCCGTATTGCTGGGGCTCTGGGCCTTGTGGACTGTGTCCGCGACCATGTTGGCGGCCGCACTGACGCCGTTTTTACCCGATCTGCGCTTGTTGATCGCCAGTGTTCTGCAGCTGATGTTTTTCGCTTCGGGCGTGTTCTTTTCCGCCGACTCCCTCCCGCCTGTCTATCGCCCCTGGTTCTATGCCAATCCCATGGCGGCGTTGCTGGAGGCGTTGCGGCGGGTGTTGATGAAGGGACAATGGCCGGATTGGGCGCATCTGTGGCCGGTGGCGCTGGAATCGGCCGGGCTGATGTTGTTCGCCTGTTATCTTCTCTGGCGTTGGGACCGGCTCTACCCCAAATTGATAGGTGGATGAGCACGCCTGTCCTGGAGCTTCGGAATGTGGCGGTGCATTACCGCCGGCCCGGCGGGTGGCGCCGCCATCCGGATCGCTGGGCGCTGAAGGATGTGAACATCCGTCTTTTTCATGGCGAGTCGCTGGCCGTCATCGGGGGGAATGGAGCGGGCAAGAGCACCTTGCTCAAGCTGATGGCCGGCATCTTCGCGCCCGACCGGGGGCGGATTGTCAATCATGGGGTGCGGGTCAGCCTGCTGGCGTTGCAGCTCGGGTTCATTCCTTATCTGTCCGGGCGCGACAATATTTTCCTCAGCGGCATGTTGCTGGGGATGCGGCGACGCGAAATCGCCCGCCGCCTGGACGCCATCATAGAGTTTGCCGAATTGGAGGGTTTCATCGACGAGCCGGTGAGAACCTATTCCTCCGGTATGCAGGCGCGTCTCGGGTTCTCCATCGCCTTTCAGATCGAGCCGGACGTGTTGCTGATCGACGAAGTGCTTGGGGTGGGCGATGCGACCTTCTATCGCAAATCCTCGCAAGCGTTGCGCGACCGTATTCTGGCGCGCGACAAGACCGTGGTGATGGTGTCGCACCAGGCGCCGGTACTGCGTGAATTGTGCGACCGGGCGGTCTGGATGGACAAGGGCGTCAGCCGCGCCACCGGAGCGGTGGGAGATATCCTGGAGCTTTACGCTTCCGGTTCCGGCCGGCATGAAAGCTGACCGGACGCGTTTTCCGTCCATGCCTGTTTCACCGGCCGGGGCTAGGGACGCCTTGAGGCGGCCAGGCTGATCAACGGCAACCCATTGATGTCGGCGTCGGCATGTACCACGATGTTTTTGAACCCCTTGGCGTGCAGCAGCTCGATGATGGTGTCCCGCTCCAGCCAGAAAGTCAGGTCGTCGAGTCCTCCTTCCCAGTAGGCGGGTATGTTTTCATGGTAGTTCCGGATGTTGTAGCTTCTCGCGTGGAGCGTGATGCTTGTGGTTCCGAACTTGACTTTTCGATCCGCCTTGGGAACGAAATGTTTCTCCTGGCCGTTGTTCAGTTGCAGAACGCCGGGGGAGAAATAATGCGTCCAGAGGTAGAGGTCGTGGCAACGGTCGCAGGCCAGGGACAGAAAATCGACCGGTTCTTGCATGTGGTAAAGGATGCCGCTCGCCCAGACCACATCGAAATCTTCCGTACACTCCCTGAGGAAGGAGAGGGCGTCGCCGAAGAGGTAATCCACGTTGCGCAGGCCGTAAAGCTCCTTGACGCACAGACATTTGAGAAAATTGAAGCTGTTGGCTTCCACCGAGACGATTTTCCTTACACCGTGCCGGTACAGATGGTAGCTCTGATAACCCTCGAAAGGCCCCAGTTCCAGAACGCTCTTGTCCCGGAGCCCGCCGTCGAGGGTGGAATTGAACCACTGGATTCTCCGGTCCTCGAACATCGATACCGCTCCGGTCTCGATGTCGCCGGGAAGGCGCGATTTCCAACTGCCCCTGAAAATGTCGGCGATCGTCTGGGGGCTGGGTGTTCTCGATTCGTAAAAAGGCTTGATGTGCTCTGTCACGGGTGTTTTCCTCTCGGGTGGTCCGATGGGGGGGTTGTATTTCATGATTCATGAATTATATACGGGGATATGGGTTCTGTAACCGAAACTGTCTCGTTATACCGGGGATGCGTCGCTGCCCGGGCGGGCGCTGTCGGGGCGTGTGTCACCGGCGCCGGTTTTCTGTTTTCGGCGGGGATGATGTCATCATGAATGCTGAGTCCTGTGCGTCTCCCACCGCCGTCGTGGTGCTCAACTGGAACCGTTCCGATCTGACCCTGGCCTGTCTCGATTCCCTCTTGCCGGCGGCCCGGGGCAGGCCCGTCACCCTGGTGGTGTGCGACAACGCATCGAGCGACGATTCGCTGGCGCGGCTCGCCGCCTGGGGGCGGCGTCATTTCGGCGGCCGCCCCCGGACGCCCGCCGAGGCCCGCTTCCTGCTGCTGCGCACGCCCCGCAACCTGGGGTTCGCCGGCGGCCACAACGCCGCCCTGCGCTGGGTGCTGGAAGGCGATTACGAATTCGTGTGGTTGCTCAACAGCGACACCCGGGTCTATCCCGACACCCTGGACCGGCTGGTGGAATGCGCCCGCCGCCATCCCCGCGCCGGCTGCATCGGCGCCACCCTGGTGGAGGCGGACCGGCCAGATATCGTGCAGTGCGCCGGCGGCTGCCGTTTCAATCCCTGGCTGACCACCTTCCGTCCGGTCCACCAGGGCCGCGCCTGGGAGGAGGTTTCGGAATTGCCGGAACCGGTGCTGGATTATGTCGCCGGCGCTTCGCTGTTTCTGCCCACAGAAGCCCTGCGTCGGGTCGGGCTGCTCAACGAGGCGTTCTTCCTTTATTATGAGGAGCTGGATCTGGCCCGCCGCCTGCGCGATGCCGGCTACCGGCCCGTCTGGTGCCGCCTCGCCCGGGTGCGCCACCAGGGTGGGGCCAGCCTGCCCGAGGACGCTTTCCGCCACTACCACGAAAACCTCAGTACCCTCCAATACCTGTGGCAGCATCACCGGTTGGTCTTTCCCTTCGCCGCTGTCTTCCGCTTTCTCGCCAAGTGCCTCTGGCTGCCCCTCGGGGGCAGGGCCGGATTGTTGCCCAGCCTGGCGGCCGCCTACCGGGATTTCCGCCCCGGAGGATTCCGGGCCGGGGCCGAACCGGCGGCGGTGATCGTGGCGGCGGGATGAGGCGCTTGCCATCGGAATCCAAAGGCTCCACAATGAAACCATTTTTCGGGGATCGAAGGGCATGTCACGAAGGCGATCACATGAACCGTTTCCCCCTCTTCCTCCGGGAGAGGGCCCGGGGATCGCGCGAGGCCGGGGGCGGACGGGAGAAACGGTGCCGGGGCGTTGCGGCATGAAGCCTGCCGGCGGCCGGGAGAAGCAGGAATGAGCGCCCCCGAACTGCTGCTGCACGTCGGTCTCAACAAGACCGGAACCTCCGCCCTCCAGCGGTTTTTCGCCCGCGCCCGCGAACGGCTGGCGGCGGCCGGCGTGCTTTACCCCCTTGCGGGGATGCGGGGCGAGGCGCATTACGACCTGAGCGCCGCCCTGGGGTTCAGTCTCGACGGCCGCCTGCCCGACCCGGAGCGGTTGCGCCGGTACGGGGAGGCGCTGTGGCGCGAGGTAGAGGCGGCCGGGCCCCGAAAGGTGGTGATCAGTTCGGAGATGTTCGTGCTGCCGGGGGAAATCGAGCGGGTGCGGGCGTTCTTCGGCGGTTTCGAAGTGCGGGTGGTGATCTACCTGCGGCGCCACGACGAATGGTGGATCTCCGCCTATAACCAGTCGGTGCGGGCCGTCTCCCGGCCCGGTTGGAAGCCGGGTTTCGGCAATTACCTGGCCTTTCAGCGCCGCAACCCCAACCGCTGGTATCTGGATTACGCCCGCTTCGTCGATGCCTGGGCCTCGGTGTTCGGCCACGGCGCCATCGTGGTCCGTCCCTACGAGCCCTGCCAGAACCGTCCCTCGCTGGTGCATGACTTTCTGGCGGCCACCGGTTGTCCTGTGGAACCGGCCGGCGGGGAAGCGGCCGGGCGTGTCAACCGCTCGGTGTCCCTGAAGGGCCTGCAGCTGATCGACCTCTGGCAACGGACCATCGATGACGACGCCCTGCGCGCCCGCCTGATCGCCCACGTTCTGGAGACCGGGGGCGGGGGGCGGCCGTTCGACCTTCCCCTGGATGTGAAGCGGGCGCTGGTGGCGGCGCACCGGCGCGATTACGAATATATCGCCCGGCGCTATCTGGGGCGCGCCGACGGGCGGTTGTTTTTCGAGCCGGTCGAATCGACCACCGACGAGGATCTGGAGCAGGCCCACCCCTTGTCGGCGGAAGAGGCGGTGAGCGCCACCGTGGCGGCGCTGCGGCACGTACTGCAACCGATACGGGAGGGAAAAACGGCCGATGCGTGAATACCTCGACCGCTGCAAATTCTTCTTCGTCCACGCGGGCGTCTTCAGCTTCTTCATCAATCTGTTGCTCCTGACCCTGCCGCTTTACATGCTCCAGGTGTTCGACCGGGTTCTCAGCAGCCGCAGCCGCGAGACCCTGCTGATGCTCACCCTGCTGGCGCTGGGGGCGCTGCTGGTGTGGGCGTTGCTGGAGCTGCTGCGGTCGCGGCTGATGGTGCGGGCCGGCCTGGCCCTGGACCATCTGCTGGGGGAAAAAGTGCTGGTGGAGCTGGTCGAACACGCCAACGTTCCCGGCGGGCAGCGTTACAGCTCCGCCCTGCGCGATCTCAACCTGCTGCGCAACTACCTGCTGGGGCAGAACGTGCTGGCGTTGTTCGATATCCCCTGGACTCCTCTTTTCCTGGGGGTCATCTATCTCTTCCATCCGCTGTTCGGTGTCATCGCCACCGCCGGCATGGTGATCATGTTCGCCCTGGCGCTGGTGGAAGAGCGGATCGGCAAGCGGATTCTCGATCGTGCCCATGAAAACAACCGCCAGGCCGGCCGCTTCGTCGAACAGATGGTGCGCAACGCCGAGGTGGTCAAGGCCCTGGGCATGGTGGCCGCGGCCACCTGCAAGTGGCGTCTTCACAACGATCAGGCCAGCGGTTACTACGCCCTGGCCAGCAACCGTTCGGGCGTGATCCAGTCGGCCTCGAAGTTCACCCGGGTGGCCCTGCAGGTGACGATGATGGGCCTGGGCGCCTATTTGGTGATCGACCAGAACCTCAGCCCCGGCATCATGATGGCGGCCACCCTGATCCTGGGACGGGCGATGGCGCCGGTGGAACGGGCCATCGCCGGGTGGAAGGGGTTCATCGAGGTCCGCTCGGCCTACCGGCGTCTGGACGAACTGTTGCGGCAGATGCGGGCGCGCCACCGCAGCAGGCTGCAACTGCCCGCCCCCCGGGGAAACCTCAGTGTGGAGTCGGTGGTGTACGGCGGGCCGGACGGACTGATCCTCAAGCGGGTTTCCTTCGCCCTGCGCGCCGGCGAATCCCTGGGGATCGTCGGCCCCAGCGCCGCCGGCAAGAGCACCCTGGCCCGGGTGGTGATGGGCATCCACACCCCCGTTTCCGGATCGGTGCGGCTCGACGGCGCCAGCCTGGCCGACTGGGACCGGGTTTCCTTGGGCCGCCATCTGGGGTATCTGCCCCAGGACATTGAACTTTTCGAAGGCACGGTGGCCGAAAACATCGCCCGCTTCACCGATTTGCACGGCAATGACGAACAGGTGATCGAGGCGGCCCGGCGGGCCCGGGTGCATGAAATGATCCTGCGGCTGCCCGAAGGCTACGACACCGTGATCGGGCCCGGCGGGGTGATTCTGTCGGGCGGCCAGCGCCAGCGCATCGCCCTGGCCCGGGCCCTGTTCGGGCGCCCGCGGCTGGTGCTGCTGGACGAACCCAACTCCAATCTCGACAGCGACGGAGAAATGGCATTGATACAGGTATTGCAATGGCTCAAGGAGCAGGGGGTCACAACCTTGCTGATCACCCACAAGATCGGCCTGCTGGGCAACATGGACAAGATGCTGGTGCTGCGCGACGGCCAGGTGGACAAATTCGGCCCCTGCCGCGACATCCTCCAGGCGATGATGCCGCGCCAGCGGCAGCCGCGGGAAAAACTGGGAACCGGATGAGGCGGATCTGATGGGAACGCCCGCGCGAACCGACGCCCCGCCGCCGGCCGGGGGCGGGGTGGTGGTGGACTTGCCGCCGCGCCCCCCGTCCGGTCTGCCCGACCCCTTCCGCGAAGGGCGGCGCATTTCCCGGATCGGGATCTGGCTGTTGCTGCTGGCTTTCGCCGCCCTGGCCGCCTGGGCCGCTTTCGCGCCGCTCCAGGGCGCCATCGTGATGCCCGGCCAGGTGCGGGTGGATTCCCACCGCAAGAAGGTCCGGCATCTGGAAGGCGGCATCGTCAAGGAGATCCTGGTCAGGGCGGGGGACCGCGTGACCAAGGGACAGCCGCTGATCATCCTCGAGGACGTGGACCAGCGGGCGCTGGTGAAAGTGCTGGGCAAGCAACTCGACTCGCTGCGTATCCGCGCCGCCCGGCTGCGGGCCGAACGGGAGCGGCGCGAGCGTTTTGAGTTGCCGCCGGATCTCCGGTCGCGCGCCGGCGATCCCGACATCGCCGCCATCGTCGAGGCCGAGACCGCCCTGTTCCAGGCCCAGCGCAAACTGCTGTCGGGCCAGACCGGGCTGATCCGCGCCGAGATCGACCAGGCCCGGGACGAGATCGCCGGCCTGCGGAGCCAGCTCGCCTCCATCGACCGCAACATCGCCAACCTGCGGGAAGAACTGGAGCTCAACCAGGTCGTCTACAAGAAGGGCTTTCTCCCCTACACCAAGATTCTGGCCCTCAGGCGCGCGGTGGCCCAGAAACAGGAACGCCGCGGCGCCACGGTGGCCCAGATCGCCCGCACCCGCCAGCGCATCAGCGAACTGGAGCTGCGTATCCTGGGGCTCTACGACAGTTACGCCAAAAAGGCCGCCGACCGCCTCAAGGACGTGGAGGCCCGCATCGCCTCCCTGGAAGAACGCCTGCGCCCGGCCAGGGACGCCCTGACGCGGCGGGTCATCACCGCCCCCATCGGCGGCGAGGTGGTCTCCCTGCAGGTCCACACCCCCGGCGTCGCGGTGGCCCCCTATCAGGATCTGATGGAAATCGTTCCCGAGGGGGCCAAGCTCATCGTCGAAGGCCGCATCCGGCCCGAGGACATCGACGAGGTCGGTACCGGCAAGGCCGCCGAAATCCGCTTCAGCGCCTACAAGCAGCGCACCACCCCCACGGTGGCCGGGCGGGTCGTCTATGTTTCGGCCGACGCCCTGAGCGAAGAAACCCCCAGGGGGACGGTGCCCTACTATCTGGTCAGGGTGGAGATCGACCCCGAATCCCTGGCCCGGGCGGGAAACCTGACCCTGACCCCCGGCATGACCGCCACGGTGTTCATCAAGACCCGCGCCCGCACCGCCCTGCAATACCTGCTCGACCCGGTCACCGAAACCCTCGACCGCGCCCTGCGGGAATCGTGACCCGCCGGGATGCGAAACGGACACCCCTCTCCCAGAGGGGGAGGTGCTTCAAGATTGCCCGGGAACCCGGTGTGAAGACAGGAAACCGAGCGAATTTTTTCGCCGAAAACCCCACGGAGAGCCTGCATCCACTCATTCTTCTGCTAGAATGAATCCAGAGGGGGATTTCGGGCTTGCAAAGGCTTGCGCCCGGTGTTCTAATTTCTGCTACAATTTTTTGCGAACCAACCACAACCCGTAAGACGGAGGAAATGATATGGCGAGTACTTATGATGAAATCTGGGTGGGGACTGACAAGGACGACACCCTGACAGGCGAAAGCTTCTTCAACGATTCCATCGATGGCGGCGCTGGCAATGATGTCCTGGATGGCGCTGGTGGCGAGGACACCATCCTGGGCGGTGATGGCGATGATTCCATCACCAATGGCGGTGACAGTTCCTCCTTGGACGGCGGCGTGGGAGATGACGTAATAACGAGCACCGGTGATTCATCCACCCTGATTGGCGGTGACGGTGATGACGCCATTACCGGAACCGGAGATTGGCTGTACATCGATGGCGGCGCGGGTACTGATACCATTACTGAGAGTGGTGCTATCTTCGGCCGGAACACCGTCATGGGTGGCGATGGCGATGATTCAATCGACAGTTCCGGCGACGGTGCCGTGGTTTGGGGCGATGCCGGTAACGATGAGATCACCGTGAGTGGGGCGGGCAGCACTGTGTATGCCGGTACCGGCGACGACAGCGTGAAAAGTTCCGGCTCGAAGGTGTATGTGGATGGCGGCACGGGCAATGACACCTTGAGTAACGCTGTCGGAGGCGACAATTCGACTCTGTTCGGCGGGGAAGGCAATGACTCCATTACGAATGCTGATGGTGTGGCTGGGGTGACCATGCGTGGCAATCTGGGCGCCGACGTGTTGACGGGCGGAAGCTCTGATGAAACCATCCAGGGTGGAAGCGGCAATGATGCCCTGAATGGGAATGCTGGTGACGACCTTTTGCGTGGCGGCAAGGACAACGACATTATGGACGGCGGCGCCGGCAACGACACCCTGCGCGGCGGCGCCGGCGACGACAACCTTACCGGCGGTGCCGGCAACGACCTGCTCAAGGGTTGGAAGGGTGACGACACCATCGATGGCGGCGCTGGCGACGACACGGTCGCCTTCGATCCCGACACCGACGGCGTCAATGTCAACCTGGATACGGGAATCGCCTCGGGAACGAACATCGGTACCGACACGCTCTCGAATATCGAACACGCCACCGGTGGTTATGGGGATGACACCCTGGTGGGAAGTTCCGCAAATAATAAGCTGATCGGGCTGGACGGTAGCGATTCCGTTCAAGGCGGCGCGGGTGACGATATCATTATCGGCGGCGCCGGAAACGATACCGTGTTCGGTGAGACGGGCGATGACAGCATCATCGGCGGTGCTGGCAACGACTCCCTCAGAGGCGGTGCTGAAACGGATGCTGAGGCGGATACCGTGCGAGGCGCCGCAGGTGACGACGAAGTCTATGGCGGTGGCGGCGCCGATGAGCTGCATGGCGGTTCCGGTGCCGATACCGTTTCCGGTGGAGACGGCGCCGATACATTGTATGGCGGTGCCGGCAGCGACAGCATCGATCTCGGCAAGGTCAGTGGCGACACCAACGACGATGGCGATGATGACGTGGACGAGGTGCATTACAACGCCGATTTCCTGGGGCAGCTCGACATGGCCGCGGGCGACGTGGATACCCTCAGCAACATTGATACGGGCGCAAGTGGGGATCAACTCTGGTTCGATACCGACGTGTTGTCGGCTTTGAAGCTTGACGGCAACCCATTTACTGACGGGGATGAGGTCGGTAGCACCATCAATGTCAACAACAACATCGCCTTCACCGGCGGGATGCTGCAGTTCGACGTCAACGGTGACGGGAACTTCAATGCGGCCGATGACTTCTCCATAGCGCTGCCGTCAAACGTCAGCAAGGTCACTTATTCGGATGCCGATGGTACCGCCTTTAATGGAGACGAGTATTTCTGGTTCGGTTGATACCCGTTATCGACCCGCTCAGGGATGACACAGGGGCCGCCTTCGGGGCGGCCCTTTTTTATTTCCCCGCCCGAAGCTAAAATCACCGCCATGAACATTCTTCTCGTCCATCAGAATTTTCCCGGCCAGTACCGCCACCTCGCGCCCTATCTGGCCCGCCAGGGGCACCGGGTGGTGGCCGTCGGCGAGCGCCGCCGGGGGCGCGAGATCCGCATTCCCGGCGTCCGCTACGTGGCTTACGATCCCCCCCGGGGCGCCACGTCCTCCACCCACCACTATCTGCGCGCCACCGAGGCCAACGTCCGCCGAGGCCAGCAGGTGGTGCGGCTGGCACTCGACCTGGCCAGGAGCGGCTGGCGGCCGCGGCTGATCTGCGCCCATCCGGGCTGGGGGGAGTCCTTGTTCCTCAAGGACGTGTTTCCCCAGGCCAGGATTCTCAACTACTACGAATTCTTCTACAACGCCAGGGGTTCGGATGTCGGTTTCGACCCGGAAAAGCCGCCCACCATCGACGACATGTGCCGCATCCGGGTCAAGAACGCCACCCAGCTGATGAGTTTCGCCGCCGGCGACTGGGGCGTCAGCCCCACCCACTGGCAGCAGCGCCAGTACCCGCCGATGATGCGCGCCCTGATTTCGGTGATCCACGACGGGGTGGATACCCGGACGGTGCGCCCCGATCCGGAGGCGGTGTTCGAATCGCCCGCCCGCAAGCTGAAGCTGACCCGGCGGGACGAGGTGGTCACCTACGTCGCCCGCAATCTCGAACCTTACCGCGGTTTCCACGTCTTCATGCGCGCCCTGCCGGAGATTTTGCGCCGCCGCCCCAAGGCCCGGGTGCTGATCGTCGGTGGCGACGAGGTCAGCTACGGCAGCCCGCCGGAAGGCGGCAAGACGTGGCGCCGGGTGATGCTGGACGAGGTGGGGGCCGGGCTCGACCTGGAGCGGGTTCACTTTCTCGGCAAGATTCCCTATCCCGACTTTCTCCGCCTGCTGCGGATCTCGTCGGCCCACGTCTATCTGACCTATCCCTTCGTGCTGTCGTGGTCGATGCTGGAAGCCATGGCCTGTGGCTGCCTGCTGATCGGTTCGCGCACCCCGCCGGTGGAAGAGGTGCTCGAAGACGGGGTCAACGGTCTGCTGGTGGACTTCTTCGATCCGCCCGGCATCGCCGAACGGGTCTGCGAGGCGCTGGAGAACCAGGAACAGCTGGCGCCGCTGCGCCGCCGCGCCCGCCAGACCGTGATCGAACGCTACGATCTCCACAAGGTATGCCTGCCCCAGCATCTGGCGCTGATCGAAACCCTGGCGGCGGGTTGAATTTCCCCGTTCCCCCGGTGGTGGTGGGGGCGGTGGGCGGTTCCGGCACCCGGGTGGTGGGGGGGTGGCTGCGCGAGGCCGGGGTGCAGCTGGGCGGGCCGGCCAACCAGGCGGGAGACGCCTTGCGGTTGCGTCCCCTGTTTCTGAGCCACGTCGTTCCCTATTGGCGGGAGGCGTTGGACGCCGACGCCTTCCGGCGCGATCTGGGGCGTCTGCTGGCCGATCACCGCCGGTCCATGGACCCTTCCCGCCCGTGGGGCTGGAAAAACCCCGGCAGCCTCTATCTGCTGCCGCTTCTCGACCGGGCGTTGCCGGGGATGCGCTTCATCCACGTGGTGCGCCACGGGCTCGACATGGCCCTGTCGGACAATCGCAATCCCCTGCGGAAATATGGCGATGCCGTGGTGGGTTCCGGCTGGCGCGACCTGCCGCCGCCCCTGGCCGCCGCCCGGCTGTGGGCCCGCGCCAATGCCCGGGCCGCCGATTACGGCCGGGCCATGGGGCGGCGCTACCATCGGTTGCGTTACGAAGACCTGTGCGACGATCCCGGGCGCGTGTTTGGCGAGCTGGCGGCGTTTCTCGATCTGCCCGCGCCCGCCGGTGATTGGGACGCGCTGGTGCGGCCGGCGCCGCCGCGCCGCCACGCCCTCGACCCGGCGCTCCGGCGGCGGATCGAGGGCGAGATTGGCCCGGTTCTGGAACGGTTCGGCTACCGGTGTTAGATTTTCTCGGCATCGGCGCCCAGAAGGCGGGCACCACCTGGCTTTACCACATGCTGTCGCGCCATCCGGAGGTGGCGTTTCCGGCGGGCAAGGAGGTCCATTTCTGGGATGGCCAGTATGAACGTGGCATCGACTGGTACCGGGGCCTGTTCGCCGGCGATGCGGGCGGCCGCCGCCAGGGGGAGATCACCCCCGCCTACGCCATTCTGCCGCCGGAGCGGATCGCCGGGATTCAGGCCTTCCAGCCGGCGCTGCGGATCGTCTATCTGCTCCGCAATCCCCTGGAACGGGCCTGGTCATCGGCCCTGATGGCCCTGGGGCGGGCCGAGATGACCCTGGACGAGGCCTCCGATCAATGGTTCATCGACCATTTCCGTTCCGCCGGTTCCATGCGGCGCGGCGACTACGAAACCTGTCTGCGCAACTGGTATGGGGTTTTCGACCCCGGCCGGATACTAGTGCTGTATTATGACGACATCGCCCGCGATCCGGTGGGGTTGTTGACCCGCTGTTGCCGCCACCTGGGGGTGGACCCCGGCTTTTTCGCCGCCCTGCCCGAAGCGGAAATCCGCCGGCGTGTCTTCGGCGGCCCCGGCCATCCCATCCGTCCCTCCCTGCTGCCGGTGCTGCGCGGGCTCTATCACCCCCGCATCCGCAGCTTGGAGCGGTTTCTGGGCCGGGATCTGCGGCACTGGCTGGGCTGAGGCGGCCTCCCGCAGCCCTTTCCCGCCGCTGCCGCTTCCGCGCCGGATCGCGCCTCAGCCGCCCGGACGGGCGGCCCGCATCCGCCGCGCCGCTTCCACCATCCGCCCGAGCGCCGCGTCCACCTCCGGCCACTGGCGGGTCTTGAGGCCGCAGTCGGGGTTGACCCACAGCCTTTCCGGCGGAATCTTCTCCGCCGCCTTTTCCAGCAGCGCCACCATTTCCTCCACCGTGGGGACGTTGGGCGAGTGGATGTCATAGACGCCGGGGCCGATCTCGTTGGGGTATTCGAAGCCGGCGAAGGCGTCCAGCAGTTCCATCTTCGAGCGGGAAGTTTCGAGGGTGATCACGTCGGCGTCCAGGGCGGCGATGTGCTCGATGATGTCGTTGAATTCGGCGTAGCACATGTGGGTGTGGATCTGGGTGTGGTCTTCCACCCCGGAGGCGGCGATGCGAAAGCTCCTGACCGCCCATTCCAGGTAGCCGGGCCAGTCCCGCCGCCGCAGCGGCAGACCCTCGCGCAGCGCCGGTTCGTCGATCTGGATCACGCCGATGCCGGCCCGCTCCAGATCCGTCACCTCGTCGCGCAGCGCCAGGGCGATCTGCAGGCAGGTGTCGGCGCGCGGCTGGTCGTCGCGCACGAACGACCATTGCAGCATGGTGACCGGCCCTGTGAGCATGCCTTTCATCGGCTTTTCGGTCAGCGACTGGGCATAAGCGATCCATTCCACCGTCATCGGCCCGGGGCGCGACACGTCGCCGTAGAGGATCGGCGGCTTGACGCAGCGCGAGCCGTAGGATTGCACCCAGCCGTTTTCGGTGAAGGCGAAGCCCCGCAGCCGTTCGCCGAAGTATTCCACCATGTCGTTGCGCTCGGGTTCACCGTGGACCAGCACGTCGAGCCCGTATTCCTCCTGCTTGGCCACCGCGAAGGCGATCTGTTCCCGCAGGAAGGCGTGGTAGCGGTCTTCGCCGAGTTCGCCTGCCTTGAAGGCGCGGCGCCTGGCGCGGATTTCCGCCGTCTGGGGGAAGGAGCCGATGGTGGTGGTGGGCAGCAAGGGCAGTTTCAGCCGCCGGCGCTGGCTTTCGCGCCGCCCGGGGTAGGGGGTGTGGCGCTGGTCGATGCCGGGTTCGAGGTTTTCCAGCCGTTCCCGCACCGAGGGATCGACCACCCGGCTGGAAGCCCGCCGCGACGCCAGCGCCTTGCGGCAGTCTTCCAGGGCGGCGGCGGTTCCGTCGTCGCCGCCGGCCAGGGCGCGCTTGAGCAGCGTCACTTCCTCCAGTTTCTGCACCGAGAAGGCCAGCCAGCTTTTGAGTTCCGGATCGAGACGGGTTTCGGCCGCCAGATCCACCGGGGTGTGGAGCAGCGAGCAGGAGGGGGCGACCCACAGGTTGCCGCCGCGCTGGCGATGCAGGGGGGCGAGCGCTTCCAGTTTCCGCTCGAGGTCGGCGCGCCAGACGTTGCGCCCGTCGATGACTCCGGCCGACAGGACTTTGTGTTTCGGCAGCCAGTCCGAAACCCGGCTCAGCTCCGCCTCCGCCCGCACGCCGTCCACGTGCAGCCCGGCCACCGGCAGCCCGCAGGCCAGCTTCAGGTTTTCCGCCAGGGGACCGAAATAGACCGTCAGCAGCAGCTTCAGATCCTTGACCTGCAGCCCGTGGTAGGCGCGTTCGAACGCGCCTTGCCAGGCCGGCGGCAGATCGAGCGCCAGGATGGGTTCGTCGATCTGTACCCATTCGGCGCCCAGCGCCTTCAGCCGGGACAGGATCTCCCCATAGACCGGCAGCAGTTTCGGCAGCAGCGTCAGCCGGTCGAAGCCGGCCCCGGCGCATTTGCCCAGCCACAGCCACGTCAGGGGACCCGGCAGCACCGGCCGGGCGCGTTCGCCCACCGTTTCGCGGGCCTGGCGGTATTCCTCGAAGAGTTTGTCCGAGGAGACGGAAAATTCCATCGCTTCGCTCAGTTCGGGGACGATATAGTGATAGTTGGTGTCGAACCACTTGGTCATCTCGCATGCCGGTTGCGGCTCGCCGCTGGGGGCGCGGCCCCGGGCCATGCGGAAACAGGTGTCCAGGTCCACCGCGCCGCCGCCGTGTCCGAAGCGCGGCGGGATCGCGCCGAGCAGCACGGTGGTGTCCAGCACGTGGTCGTACCAGCTGAAGTCGCCGCAGGGGATGAAATCGAGACCGGCCTCGAGCTGGGCCTGCCAGTTTCGCCGGCGAAGCGCGGCGCCGCGGCGTTCCAATTCATCGCGCTCGATGTCGCCTTTCCAGTAGGCCTCGACGGCCGTTTTCATTTCCCGCTTCAGGCCGATGCGGGGGAATCCGAGATTGTGTGCTTGGGTCATGGTTGTTATGGTTCCTTTTTGGGTTGATGGCGATAGGCGGCGTTTTTTCTTTTTCAGCCGGGGGGAGGGAAAAAGGCCGCATGTCCACGCAATGTTTCAGGTTTCATGACAGGGCGAAAGTATGCAGTGGGCATATCATGAAATCAATTGATGATATTTCAAATTATCGTGAGTTAAATTCATGTATCTGGAGCTCAAGCATCTCCGTACCCTGAGCACGCTCAGGCGCTGCGGGAGTCTGGTGGCCGCCGCCGAGCGGCTGCATCTGACCCAGTCGGCCTTGTCGCATCAGCTGAAGGCGCTGGAGGATCAGATCGGCGCTTCGCTGGTCATCCGCAAGAGCCGGCCGCTCACCTTCACCCCGGCGGGAAAGCGCCTGCTGGCCCTGGCGGACCTGGTGCTGCCGCAGGTTCAGGCGGCGGAACGGGACCTGGCGCGTTTCGGCGGCGGGAAGGCGGGGCGGATTTTCATCGTCATCGAGTGCCACAGTTGTTTCGACTGGCTGCTGCCGGCCATGGACGTTTACCGGGAAGCGTGGCCGGAGGTGGAGATGGATCTGACCCTGGGTTTCAGTTTCGAGCCGCTGCCGGCGCTTCGGCGGGGGGATGTGGATCTGGTGATCAGTTCCGATCCGAGGCCCCTGGCGGGCATCGTCTTTCAGCCTCTGTTTTCCTTCGAGGTGCTGTTGGCGATGGCGAAGGATCACCCCCTGGCCTCGAAGGAAGGCATCGAACCGGGGGATCTGGCCGATCAGGTGTTGATCACCTATCCGGTGGAGCGGCAGCGGCTGGACGTGTTCACCCGGATTCTCGATCCCGCCGGGGTACAGCCGGCCGGTCACCGCACCTGCGAACTGACGGCGATGATGCTGCAACTGGTGGCCAGCCGCCGTGGCGTGTGCGTGTTGCCCAACTGGGCGCTGGCGGAGGCGTTGGCGCGCGGTTACGTGGCCGCCCGGCCTTTCGCCCCGGAACCGGTGATCGCCACCTTGTACGCGGCGGTGCGCGAGGAGGAGCGGGCGCTGGCCTACATGGAGGAATTCATGGCCACCGCCCGGGCGGTGTCATTCAGGCATTTGAAGGGAATCCGGCCCGTGCCGGAACGATGATGTCGGGCACCCGCCTTGAAACACGCTTCATTCGGTGTGGGGAAGGGCGCTTGCTTCGATAAGGTTGGCGGGAATCGTTCATGGAAAGTGCTCCTCCACCAATGCCTGCAAAGCCTTCTCTTCCATCGGCGATTTTGCGGCTATCGCCCAAAGATCATAATGCGGATGCCCACGCCGTTTGCCGGCCACGCTGGCGAAACCGGCTGCCCGCAGGGTGCCCATCAGTACCTTCAAAGTGAAGCCGCAACGATGGGCCATGAACAGATTCCCTTTCGCCAGCGCAGACCGATGGCCATACAGAATATCCACCGGCGCGATCGGCCCGGCAGGCGAAGTATAGGCGGGCTCGGTCAGTTTGTCGTCAGCCACCAAAGCACACACCGACTGCAAATCGGGACAGGTGATCATTGCGAAACCGCCCGGTTTGAGCACACGTTTGAACTCCGCCAGCGCCAAAGGCACCTCGTGCGGATAGAGATGCTCAATGTTATGACTGGAGAAAACCCCATCAACCGAGGCATCCTTCACAGCCGACATATCCGTCATCGTACCGACAATATCGGGACTGACATTGGGGTCGATATCCAATCGTATTTCGGCCCACGCATCGGTGTTGAATCCTCGCGTGGTTCGGTCTTTGCGCTTGGGGCCGCAGCCGACGTGCAGAAAGGTTTTCATACGCTTGCCATCATGCCTGGTCTTGTAGAAGTCAGGAAGGGAAAGAATGACTGCCAGATTCTAGCAGTGCCCGGGGGCGCGTCAAAGCAGCAATGCCCGCTTTTCCGTTCATGCTTGATGTTGCACGCCCTTGAAGCCCCTCTCCCTCTGGGAGAGGGGTTGGGGTGAGGGTTCGAACCGGTAAAAGAGGGGATTTATCTCCCTCACCCCCCCGGCTTCTCTCCCACAGGGAGAGGGGGGGATCGATTCGCGCCTCGCCCGCTTCCGCGGGAAAATGCCGCCTCATCGCAGCCGCCGCAGCTCTTCCAGCAGGTCCAGGGCCAGGGCGGCGCCTGCGGGATTGACGCCCAGATCCCGTTCCAGCCGCAGGGCGGCCTGCAGCCGCCGGAAGGCAAGGGCGTCGAAACGCCAGTGTAGCGGTTCGGCGCCTTCGACCTCGATGACGCCCGCGTCCACCAGTTCGATCACCCGTTCGGCGCTGACTTCGCAGATGCGGCAGATTTCCAGCAGGGTCAGGCGGAAGTTTTCGTCCAGCACCACGCCGGTGAAGATCTTTTCCTGCAGCATCGTTACACCCCCATACCTTGACGCGGATTCATCGGCATGACCTTCGCCATTTCCTCATAGAGACGCTTCTTTTCCGCCGTGTCGGCGGGCGGGGTGTGGATCTTGAGGATCACGTACTGGTCGCCGGCGGGCCTGCCCGGCAGCCCCTTGCCCTTGAGGCGGAGTTTCTTGTCGGTCTGGGCGCCGGGCGGGATTTTCAGTTCCACCCGGCCCTCCAGGGTGGGGACGGGAACCTTGGCGCCCAGGGCCGCTTCCCACGGCGTGATGGGCAGGTCCAGATACAGATCCCGGCCCTCCACCCGGAACCAGCGATGGGGTTTGAAGTGGATCTCCAGGTACAGATCCCCGGCCGGCCCGCCGCCCATGCCGGGCGCGCCCTGGCCGGCGAGGCGGATTTTCTGCCCTTCCTGGATTCCCTTGGGAATCTTCACTTGCAGCCGTTTGTGTTTGTCCACCAGGCGGCCGCTGGCGGGATCGGCCTCGGGAACGTTGAGGGTCAGGGTCTGGGTGGTGCCGCGGTAAGCGTCTTCCAGGTCGATGTGTACGCTGGCGTGCAAGTCTTCCCCCCGCATTCTGAACCCCCCTCTGCGCCCGTGGGGACGCCCTCCGCCGAACAGGGCCTCGAAGAATTCACTGAAGTCGCCGAATCCTCCCCCGGCCTGCGCGCCGCCCTTGAAGCCGAATTGTTCCTCCCAGCCCGGGGGCGGTTGGAATCCCTGGCCGCCTTGTTGCCACTGGCTGCCGAACTGATCGTAGGCCCGGCGCTTCTCCGGATCCTTGAGTACTTCGTAGGCTTCGTTGACTTCCTTGAATTTCTCCTCGGCATTCTTCTCCTTGCTCACGTCCGGATGATACTTGCGCGCCAGCTTGCGGTAGGCGCGCTTGATCTCGTCCTGACCGGCGTCCCGGGAGACGCCGAGAATCTTGTAATAATCCTTGAATTCCATCGCGGCTTTATGTCCTTCGTTCGAGTCGGTTGCAAGGTTGTCGGCAAAGTCCCCTCTCCGGGAGAGGGTTGGGGTGAGGGCATTCCGGAAGGAGCACGCCCCGTTTCTGTTTATTGTGGCCGAATCCTCCGGTTTCAACCCCGCTCGTATTCTTCCAGCGCCGAACGGGCCGCTTCCACATCCTCGTCGGCCACCCACAGGGAGACCGTGCCACCGACCGGCAGTTCGCCGATACCGCCCTGGAGATAGAAGCCGCTGACATGGGTTTCGATCCCCCGCTGCTCGAGGTATCCCTTGAGGATATGGGCCTCCAGGATGTCGGTGGCGGTATAGATGGGTCGCATGGTGTCTGTCAGTGGGGGTGAGCGGTTAAAATACCATTCAACGAAGAAGCGAGGCAAAGAAGATCGAAGTGAAAGTCTATCTGGTGGGCGGTGCGGTCCGCGACAAACTGTTGGGCCTGCCGGTCGGGGAACGGGACTGGGTGGTGGTGGGCGAAACGCCGGAAGCCATGGAAAGACGGGGCTTCAAGCGGGTCGGCAAGGAATTCCCGGTGTTTCTGCATCCCCGAACCCACGAAGAATATGCCTTGGCCCGGACGGAGCGCAAGGTCGCCCCCGGCCACCGGGGGTTCGTGGTCCATGCCGCACCCGACGTGACCCTGGAAGAGGATTTGCTGCGCCGCGATTTGACCATCAACGCCATGGCCATGGACGAGGCGGGGCGCCTGATCGATCCCTATGGCGGCCGCCGGGATCTGGAAAGAAGAGTGCTGCGTCATGTCTCGCCGGCGTTTGCCGAAGATCCGCTGCGGATCCTGAGAGTGGCGCGCTTCGCCGCCCGTTACGCCCATCTCGGCTTCAAGGTGGCGGACGAGACCCTGGCGCTGATGCGGCGGATGGTCGATGCCGGCGAGGTGGATGCCTTGACGCCGGAGCGGGTGTGGCGGGAGTTGGTCAAGGCGCTGGGCGAGCGGCTGCCAGCGGAATTCTTCAAGGTGTTGCGCGCTTGCGGTGCGGGCGCCCGCCTGTTTCCGGAGATCGAAGGCTTGTTCGGGGTGCCGCAACCGAAGAAATGGCATCCGGAGATCGATACCGGCGTTCATACCTTGATGGTGTTGAATCAGGCGGCCAGGCTGACAGGCGATACCGTGGTGCGTTTCGCCGCCCTGACCCATGATCTGGGGAAAGCCCTGACACCGCCCGCGAAGTGGCCCAGCCATCGGGGACACGAGTCTCTGGGGCTGAAGCCGCTGGAGGCGCTGTGCCGGCGTTTGAAAGCCCCCAGGGTCTATCACCGCCTGGGGGAGCAGGTCATGCTTTATCATGGTCATTGTCACCGGGTGCGGGAACTGCGGCCGGCCACCATCGTGGATATGCTGAACGCTTTGGGGGTACTGCGCCGGGAGCGGCCGATCGAGCCTTTTCTGTTGGCGTGCATGGCGGATTTTCGCGGCCGCAAGGGGTGGGAGGAGAAGCCCTATCCCCAGTTCGAATGGTGGCGTTCCCTGCGCCGGGCGGCGTTGTCGGTCCAGGCGTCCTCGCTGACGGCCAAAGGATTGATGGGGAAGAAACTGGGGGCGGAGATCCGCCGGGCCAGAATCTGCGCGGTGGCGGTGGAAAAGGATCGCCTGTTGCGTTCGGACTGAAAAACCGGGGCTTTGTGACAGGCAAGGCAATCGCACGAACCGGTTTCCCCCTCTCCCAGAGGGAGAGGGGCTTCAAGGCCTTGCAAAATCGGGTTTGAACGGGAAAGCCGCGGTTATACGATCGCCCTGTTATGACAGGTCAGGTGAAGAAAAGGAACTTTCTGCCGTCGATTTCCAGCCGGTCGCCGTCATTGAGGGGGATGACCTTGTTTCCGATCGGATCGCCGTTGAGGAGGATCTGTTCCTTCCCGTCGAGGCTGGAGAGGTGGAAGCCATCTTTTCGCAATGAAATCACGGCGATGCTGCCGCCGGGGTGGCCGATACGGGTCATCGGGTTCTTGATGGGGATCAGTCGCCCGATATGCTTGCCGTTGAGGATTTGCAGCCCGGCCCGCGGGATGGGGTCCAGAAACCCGGGGGAGGCGGTCTCTGTTTTCGCCGTTTTTTCTTCCTGATACAGCAGGTTGTGTTTCCCCAGGGAAACGACGTCTCCGTCCTTGAGCGTGTGGCGTTCGACCTCCCTGCCGTTGATCCTGACCGGAAACTGGTCGTCTTCCCGGATCAACCGGGGGCCGTCGGGATGTTCGAAGTCGATGATGACGTGTTTCGGCGCGATGGCGAGACTGTCGATGCAGATCGTGTTGTCGCTGTCACGGCCGATGGTGATGATGCCCTTGTCGAATCGGTGAATCTTCTTGATCTCGCTTCGAAAACGCACAGTCAGTTTTGCCATAGGCGTAGCGGCTCCCGGTTGGCCGGATTCTGGAGTTCGAGAACAAGTATAGACCAGTTCCGGAAACCTGGCCCCGGATGCGGCGGGCGGGCCGGGGCAATCGCACTAACCGGTTTCCCGGGGGTGAGGGCTTGACCGGCCGCCTTCCGCCGTCTTCAGTCCCGGGGCCGGACGCGGACTTTGCCGACCATGTTTCCCTCCATTTCGAGAATCTCGACCTGGAAGCCGTTGAGTTTCAACCCCGTCCCCGGGCTGGGAATGGTTTCCAGGTGTTCCATGATCAATCCGTTGAGAGTCTTGGGGCCATCGGTGGGCAGATCCCAGTGGGTGATGCGGTTGAGATCTCGGATGGAAATGCTGGCATCGACGATATAGCTGCCATCGTCCTGTTTCTGCACCTGCCCGGATCCCGCCGCCAGTTCCCCGACCAGTTCCTGGATGATATCGGTCAGGGTGACCATTCCCAGCACGTCGCCGTATTCGTCCACCACCAGGGCGTAATGTTTGTTTTTCTGCTTGAAATCCACCAGCAGCTGGTGTAGAGGCGTGTTTTCGGGGACGAAAAAGATTTCGTCCAGATACTGGCGCAGGTTTTCCTTGGTGAAGGATTCGGCCGGAATTTTGGGCAGCAACTTGCGGATGTGGAGGATGCCGATGACGTTGTCGATGCTTTTCTTGTACACCGGCAGGCGGGTATGTTCGCTGTGCTTGATCTGCTCCACGATTTTGTCGATGGGGTCGTCCAGGTCGAGACCGCGGATTTCCTGTCTGGGAACCATCACGTCCTCGACGGTGGCGCTTTCGAGATCGAGGATGGTCAGCAGCATGGTGTGATAGCGTTCCGGCAGCCTGGCGCCCGCTTCGGCCACCACGGTGCGCAATTCCTCGGCCGTCAGCAAGGTTCCGGTGACGTGTTTCAGACGGATGCCCAGCAGCCGCAGAAAGACGTTGGCGAACAGGTTGACCAGCCAGACGAGGGGGTAGAGCAGTTTCAACAGGGGCAGCAGCAACCACACGGCGAAGAAAGCCACGCCCTCGGGATGGGTGGCCGCCAGGGTTTTGGGCGCTACTTCGGCGAAGATCAGAACGACCAGCGTCAAGGCGCCCGCCGCGATGGCGATGCCTGCCTCGCCGTACAGCCGCAGGGCGATCACGGTTGCGAGGGAGGAGGCCAGAATGTTGACGAAGTTGTTGCCCAGCAGAATCAGGCCGATGAGCCTGTCGGGGCGGGCCAGAAGTTTCTGGGCCAGCATGGCGCTGGCGTGTTTCTTTTTGGCCAGGTGTTGCAGCCGGTAGCGGTTCAGCGCCATCAAGGCGGTTTCCGATCCGGAAAAGAACGCCGACAACAGGATCAACACGCCCAGGGCGCCGAAGAGCAAGCCGAGTGGAATGTCGTTCAAAGGGGCGGGTGCTCCTTCATCGTTTGTGGAGACTTAGGCTTTTAAGCTTTGGTGAAGCGGATGTCAAGTTTCCCGCAAGGAGCGGCCGCCGGGGTTTTCCAAAAGCGGGTACGATTTCACACGCCATGCCGGAATTATAAGCGCTCATTGTGGATTGTCGCCATCAGGTGGCGTGGACGGCGTTTTTTTGACTTCCCCGGGAGTGGGTGGTTTACTTTCAATCCGTTGTCAACTGGGGTGCCACATCGATGGAATTGCAGTCGCTTTTGCTGGTTGCTCCGGACGAAGAAGCGCGCCGTCTCGTCCGGGCCATCCTCGAATACAGCGAATATCCGGTCGTGGACGTCGGTCCGGACGATCTCGAACAGGCTCTGCGGCAGAAAACGGCTTTTGGCACTTTCCTGGTCCTGGAAGGGGAAGGGCTGGCCCGGACGGTGCGCCGGCTGCGCCAGGGGGAGCCTGTGACGCCCATTTTGCTGCTGCGCCGGCGGGAGATGAAAGATCCGCTGCCCACGGCGGTGGAGAACGAAATTTCGGCTTCCCTCGATTGGCCGACCACCTATCCCGTTTTGACCGAGTTGTTGCAGCGTTTGCTCCGCGAGCGTGGCAAACCGAGGGAAAAGCGCTCCCTGGAGCTTTTCCGCAGCCTCACCGGAGACAGCCAGGCCATCCGGAAGACCCGCAAGCTGTTGGAACAGGTGGCCGACACCGAGGTGACGGTGCTGATACTGGGGGAATCGGGGACCGGCAAGGAGGTGGTGGCGCGCAACCTCCATTACCGTTCTTCGCGGCGCAACAAACCCTTCGTGCCGGTCAATTGCGGGGCGATTCCCGGCGAGTTGCTGGAAAGCGAGCTGTTCGGTCACGAGAAAGGCGCTTTCACCGGCGCCCTCAGCGCCCGTCAGGGGCGTTTCGAGATGGCCGAGGGGGGCACGCTGTTTCTCGACGAGATCGGCGACATGCCGCTGGCGATGCAGGTGAAGCTGCTGCGGGTGTTGCAGGAGCGCTCCTTCGAGAGGGTGGGCAGCAACCGCACCATCCAGTGCGACGTGCGGGTGATCGCCGCCACCCACAGGAATCTCGAAGAGGAAATCGCCGCCGGCCGGTTCCGCGAGGACCTGTACTACCGGCTCAATGTCTTTCCCATCGAAGTGCCCGCCCTGCGCCAGCGCAGGGAAGACATTCCCGCCCTGGTGGGCGATCTGATCGCCCGGATAGAAAACGAGAAACGGGGTTCGGTCAGGCTGACGGCGGCGGCGCTGGAGGTGCTGAAGCGCTATGACTGGCCGGGAAACGTGCGGGAGTTGGCCAATCTCGTGGAACGTCTGGCGGTGCTCTATCCCTATGGCGTGGTGGATGCTTCCGATCTGCCGGAGAAGATTCTCCAGAAGGTGGGGGATGGCGGGGGGGGCGTTCGGCCTGCCGCTCCGGTGCCCGCTTCCGCCGCCGAGGCCGTATCGTCTTCCTCCCCGGGCGGGGAATTGCCCGAGGACGGGCTGGATCTCAAGGCGCATTTGAGCAGCCTGGAAAAGGCGCTGATCCGCCAGGCCCTCGACGAATCCAAAGGCGTGGTCGCCCACGCGGCGAAACGCTTGAAGATGCGCCGCACCACCCTGGTGGAAAAACTGCGCAAGTATGGCCTGCGGGCCGAGGACGTGACGGAATCCTGACGCCGTTGTTTCCAAGTCATTGATCTTCTGTCTCGATCGTTTTGGCATCGCGCTTGCTATCTGTTCAAAGGGTAAACCGATGAACGACCAGCGAGTACGCGGTGATAGATCTACGAACACTCGACAGTCCGGAAAAGCTCAAACAGGCGTTTGAGGTCTTCAACCAGCTCTCCCGCTCCCTGGAGGGCTCCTATCGCGAACTGGAGAATCAGGTGGCCCGTCTCAACCGGGAGCTGGCGGCGGCCCGTGACGAACGCCTCCAGACCCTGGAGGAAAAAGAGCGCCTGGCCGGCAAGTTGCAACGCCTTTTGGAGGCCTTGCCGGGGGGGGTCGTGGTCGTCGATGGCGGGGGAACCGTAGTCGAATGCAATCCGGCGGCGGTCGGCCTGCTCGGCGAACCGCTGCTGGGCGAGCGTTGGCAGGGCATCGTCGAGCGCAGCTTCACCCCCTGTTGTGACAATCCCCACGAAAGGCGGCTGAAAAATGGCAGGACCGTCAGTATTTCGGCGCGCTCCCTGGGCGAGGGCGCCGGGCAGATCCTGCTGTTGACCGATGTCAGTGAAATGCGCGCGTTGCAGGAGTTGCTGGAACAGCACAAGCGCCTGTCGGCGATGGGCGAGATGGTGGCGAGCATGGCGCACCAGGTTCGCACCCCTCTCGCCGCCGCTTTGTTGTATGCCTCCCAGCTGGGGGCGGAGGAACTCGATGGGCGGCAGCGGCGGCGGTTCGCCTCCCGGATCATGGAGCGTTTGCGTCATTTGGAACGCCAGGTGAACGATATGCTGATCTTCGCCCGCGAAGGGCGCTTCGTCATGGACCAGGTCGAGGTGAAAGATTTTGTCGCCAGGCTGCGGGAAGCCATCGAGCCCCACCTGACGGCCACCGAAATCGCGCTGACGTTCCAGCAGCGCTGCGCGGACGTGGTGTTCCAGGGCAATCTGGAGGCGCTTTTGGGGGCCTGCCTGAATCTTTTGAGCAACGCCATCGAGGCCATGGGCGGCCGGGGCGAGCTGGTCGTGCGTGTCGCGGAGGAGGAAGGGATGCTGCGGCTGAGCGTCATCGACGACGGCCCGGGCATCGATCCCGGGTTGCGGCAGCGGATATTCGAGCCCTTCTTCACCACCCGTGCGGCCGGAACCGGGCTGGGGCTGGCGGTGGTGGACAGCATCGCCAGGGCGCACGGCGGGCATGTCGAGTGCCACAGCCGCCCCGGCCGCGGTTGCCGGTTCGATCTTTGGCTGCCGCTCGCCACGGGGCGCTCGCCCCTTCCGGCGCATGTTTCCGCAGGCGGCGCCGCGGCCTTGAATCCGGTTCATGCAGTGGGGTGAGGGAATGCGGGCGGTGGATGTGCTGATCGTCGAGGACGACCCTTCCCTGCGGGAAGCGTTGCAGGAGACCCTGGAACTGGCGGGATGGCGGGTGGCGGTCGCCGCCGACGGCCAGGAGGCCCTGGGATGGCTGGAAGGACAGCGGCCGGGGCTGGTGGTCAGCGACGTGAAGATGGCGCGCATGGACGGCCGGTTGCTGTTGGATAACATCAAGCGCCGCTGGGACGAGCTTCCGGTACTGTTGATGACCGCCTACGGGACCATCGAACAGGCGGTGGAGGTGATCCGCGCCGGCGCCTGCGACTACCTGGTCAAGCCCTTCGAGGCCGAGGTGCTGGTGCGCCAGGTGAGGCGCTATCTCTCCCTGGCGACCGAGGCGCGGGCGGAGGCGATGCAGTCGCCGGCCATGGCCAGAGTTCAGTCGCTGGCGCGGAAGGTGGCGCCGAGCGACGCCTCGGTGCTGATTCTGGGCGAGTCGGGGTGCGGCAAGGAGGTCATGGCCAGATTCATTCACACCCATTCCCGGCGTGGCCGGGGGCCGTTCGTGGCCATCAATTGCGCCGCCATTCCCGAGCAGATGCTCGAGGCGGAACTTTTCGGCTACGAAAAAGGCGCTTTCACCGGCGCCGCCCAGAGCACGCCCGGTAAGTTCGAAATGGCCCAGGGCGGCACCCTGCTGCTGGACGAGATTTCCGAGATGGATCTCTCCCTGCAGGCCAAGTTGCTGCGGGTGTTGCAGGAACGGGAGCTGGAGCGTCTGGGGGGGCGCAAGACCCTCAAGCTGGATGTGAGAATCCTGGCCACCTCCAACCGCAATCTGCGTCAGGAGGTCGGCAAGGGGCGGTTCCGCGAGGATCTTTTTTACCGCATCAACGTGTTTCCGCTGGTTCTGCCTCCCCTGCGCGAGCGCAAGGAGGATATCCCGGCGCTGGCGCGGATATTCCTGAAGCGGCATGGGCGCGGCAACGAATTGCCGCGACTGTCCGCCGCGGCGCTGCGGAAACTCCAGAACCATCCCTGGCCGGGCAACGTGCGCGAGCTGGAGAACGTCGTCCAGCGCGCCTTGATTCTGTGCCAGGGGAACACCATCGGGCCGGCGGATCTGATTCTGGACGATACGGTGGCCGAACCTGCCGGGGAGGAAACGGAAACCCGGCCCGCGGCGCCGGCCAGGCTGGAGGACGGGCTGCGTTCGGTGGAGGAGCAGATCATTCTGGAAACCCTCAGGGAGGAGAACGGCAGCCGCGTCTCCACCGCGAAACGCTTGGGCATCAGCCCCAGAACCTTGCGTTACAAGCTGGCCAGGATGAAGGAGGCGGGGATCGCCCTGCCGGGTTGAAAATATGGTACGAAAACTGCTTGAATCCGGACGGGGTGCCGGCGTGAAGGCGGTTGGCCGGGTACCTCGTGTCGATCACAACCGAGGCAAGATTCGATGAGCCAAATGGATGTCAATGAAGTACTGGCCCAGATGCGGGTGCTGCGCGATCAGTCGGCGCAGAAAAATCCCCGGGCGGAGGCGCCGCAGACCGATTTCTCCGATCTGTTGAAAAACTCCATCGATACCGTCAACGAGGCGCAGCAACAGGCGAGCAGTCTCGCCCGGGCGTTCGAGAACGGCGAGGCCGACGTTCCCCTGGCCGAGGTCATGGTGTCGCTGCAGAAGGCCAGTGTCTCCTTTCAGGCGATGGTGCAGGTGCGCAACAAGCTGGTGGAGGCCTACAAGGACATCATGAACATGCAGATGTGATGTTTCCCATGATTCACCCTGGAATGACGGATACGGACCATGGAACTGGCGACGACGGATAACGGCGACGAAACCACGGAACAGGCGCTGGCGACCACCGAAAGCCGCGATCTGGTGTCTTCCGAAACGGCGCCTGCGGCCCAGATCCACCCTGTCATTCAAACCTGGCGGGAAATGGGCTGGGGGCGGAGAGTCGGCCTGATGTCGGTGCTGGCGATGACCATCGCCCTGGCGGTGGCGGTGATCCTGTGGGCCTCGGCACCCGAATACAAGCCGTTGTTCCTCGATCTGAACGATGCCCAGGCGGGGGAGATCGTGACCGCGCTCGACCGGATGGAGGCCGATTACAAGATCGACAAGCGCCACGGAACGATTCTGGTGCCGGCGGACCAGGTCCACGAATTGAGGCTTCATCTGGCGGCCCAGGGGTTGCCCCGGCAGGACGAGAACGGTTATGAGATCCTGGAGAAGGACCCGGGTTTCGGCACCAGCCGGGCGCTGGAAAAGGCCCGCTTCCAGCATGCCCTGGAGGGTGAGATCGCCCGCTCCATCATGGCGCTGGAGGGTGTCAAGGCGGCGCGGGTGCATCTGGCGTTGCCCAAACAGTCGGTGTTCGTGCGTCAGCGCAAGCCGCCCAGCGCATCGGTGTTGTTGCAACTGGCGCCCGGTTACGAAATCGACCTTCGGCAGGTGCGGGCCATCGTCCATCTGGTTTCTTCCAGCGTGCCGCGCCTGGAGCCGGAGCGGGTGACGGTGGTGGATCAGTATGGCCACCTGCTGACCGACCGGGAACAGGACACGGACGAGATGTCTTTGACCGACAAGCAGTTCGAATATAAGAAAAAGGTCGAGGATCACCTGGTCGGAAGAATCGAAACCCTTTTGATTCCCCTGGTCGGCCGCGAGGGACTGAGGGCCCAGGTGGCGGCTGACATCGACTTCACCGCGGTGGAGCGGACCGAAGAACTCTACAATCCCGATCTGCCGGCCTTGCGGAGCGAACAGGAAGAACAAAAAACCGAGCGCGGCGCCAACGCCATGGGCGTGCCCGGCGCGTTGACCAATCAGCCGCCCGCCGCTGGCACCGCGCCCCAGGTGGCCAACGCGGCGGGAACCGGTGGAACCGAACAGGTGGTGGAGACCCAGAAGAAACGGGTGCGCAACTATGAACTCGATCACACCATCAGCCATATTCGCCAGGCCAATGGTGTGGTGCGCCGTCTGACCGTGGCGGTGGCGGTGGACAACGTCAAGGTGACGCAGCAGGACGGGTCGCAGGTCAGCCGTCCCTATACCCAGGAGGAACTCAACAGCCTGACCGCGCTGGTGAAGCAGGCGGTGGGGTTCGATGCCAGCCGGGGCGACCGGGTCACCGTCACCAATGTGGCTTTCCATGGCGGCGGGGAATTGTCCATGCCGCCGGTTCCGCTGTGGCGGCAACCGTGGGTCTGGTACGCCGGGAAGCTGCTGGTGGCGGCCCTGATGGTGCTGGCGCTGATTTTCGCGGTATTGCGCCCCATGGTGCGCAGTCTGTTCCCGCCGCCGCCGCAGCCGCCTGCCGCGGATGTGGATACGGATGAGAGCGGCGCGGCGGAACAGGAGGAAGCGCGGGAAGACGAGGCGGCGGAAGAAGCGGAAGAGGAAACGCTTTCACTGGAACAGCAGAGCGAGGAACTGTTGATGCTGGAAGGTCCCCAGAGTTATGAGAAGCGGCTGGAATTCGTGCGCCGGCTGATCGAGGATGATCCCGACCGGGTGGTGCAGGTGATCAAGAACTGGGTGGAAGAAGATGCCGCAGGTTGAGGAACTGGACGGGATCGACCGCGCAGGGTTGCTGCTGCTGGCGGTGGGGCAGCGACACGCCGCCCAGGTGCTGAAATTCCTGGAGCCCAAGGAAGTGCAGATGCTGGGGATGGCCATGGCCAACCTGCAGAACATCCGGGGAGAGATGGTGGCGGGGGTGGTGGAGATCTTTCTCGAACATATCCGCGATCAGACCGCCATCGGGCTGCGTTCGGACGACTATATCCGTGGCGTCCTGACCGAAGCGCTGGGCGAGGACAAGGCGGGGGCGGTGATCGACCGGATTCTTCTCAGCCGCAACAGCCGCGGCATCGAGCAGCTCAAATGGATGGAGCCCCGGGCCATCGCCGAGCTGATCCGCCTCGAACATCCGCAGATCATCGCGATCATCCTCTCCATGCTCGATCCCGCCCTGGCCTCCACCGTTTTGGGGTACCTGCCGGAGACCATGCGGCCTGACATCGTGATGCGGGTCGCCTCCCTGGAGGCGGTCCAGCCGGACGCCCTGAAAGAGCTGGACAGCATCATGGAAAAACAACTGTCGGGCAAGACCGTCAAGTCTTCCACCATCGGCGGGGTGGCCAAGGCGGCCGAAATCCTCAATCTGGTGGACAGCAACGTCGAGGCGGGGGTGATGGAGTTTCTGGAGGACAAGGCCCCGGATCTCGCGGTGCAGATCCAGGACAAAATGTTCGTCTTCGGCGATCTGGCCAAACTCGACGACCGCAGCATCCAGACCCTGCTGCGGGACATTTCCACCGACAGTTTGCTGCTGGCCTTGCGCGGCGCCGACGAGGAGCTCAAGGAGAAGATTTTCGCCAACATGTCGCGGCGGGCGGCGGAGATGTTGCGTGACGATCTCGAAGCCGCGCCGCCGGCCAAGCTCAGCGAGGTGGAGGCGGCGCAGAAGGACATTCTGCAGATCGCCCGCCGCCTGGCCGATGCCGGCGAGATAACCTTGGGCGGAGGCGGCGATGAACTCATCTGACCAGAGCTTCAGCCCCGAAGAGCTGGAGGACGCGGCGCCTCTGCAATGGCCGGAGGTGCGGGCCGATGACGCCTTCTCCCGGGTGTTGCGGCAGGAACTCGATCCGCAGCCGGAACAGGAACCGGCCGAGCCTGCCGTGGAAGCGCCGCCCGAACCCTCCATGGTGTTGACCGCCGACCAGCTGGAGCGGATGCAACGGGAAGCCTGCGAAGAGGCCGCCCGGGAGGGGAGGGAGCGGGGTTACCGCGAAGGTTACGACAAAGGCAACCAGGAGGGTTACCGCGAGGGTTACGACAAGGGTTTCCAGCAGGGTTACCGGGAGGGCCGGGAGCAGGGGGAGAAGGAGGGGCTGGAAGAAGCGAAACGGTCTCTCGACGCGGAGATCGGGCATATCGGCGAGGTGCTGAAGCAGCTGTCGGAACCGCTTTCCGATTTGGACGAGGAGGTGGAGCGGGAATTGGTGGATCTGGCCATGGTGGTGGCGCGCCAGCTGGTGCGGCGGGAACTGAAGACCGATCGGGGGCAGATCGTGGCGGTGGTGCGCGAGGCCCTGTCGCTGTTGCCCGTCTCCCAGCGGACCGCCACCTTGACCATGCATCCCGAGGACGCGGAGTTGGTGCGCTCGGCGTTGCGTCTGGACGAGGCCAGCGTGCCGTGGAAGATCGTCGAGGAGCCTTTGATCAGCCGCGGCGGGTGCAAGGTGGAAACCGAGGTTTCGCGCATCGATGCCACGGTGGAATCGCGGTTGGCGGCGGTGATCGCCACCGCTCTCGGGGGTGAGCGGAGCCTCGACCGGGAAAGCGGGGAAGCCCCATGATTCATCATCCCGACGGGCGCCAGCAGAGGTGGCGGCAGCATTTGGCGATGTGCCGGAAGCGGCTGTCCGCGCCCACGCCCATGGTGGTGGAGGGGAAGTTGTCACGCATGGTGGGGTTGACCCTGGAGGCGGTTGGTTGCCAGGCCCCGGTGGGCGGGCGCTGCTGGGTGGAGACCGCCTACCGGGAGAAGATCGAAGCCGAAGTGGTGGGGTTTGCCGGCGAACATCTCTACCTGATGCCGGTGGGTGACGTCTACGGCCTGGAACCCCAGTGCCGGGTGATTCCCAGCGGCCAACCCAGCGTGGCCCGGGTGGGTATGGGATTGCTGGGCCGGGTGCTGGATGGGGCCGGGCATCCCCTCGACGGCAAGGGACCGTTACAATACGAGTCCATCCGCCCGCTGCAGGGGCGGCCCCTCAACCCCTTGACGCGGCAGCCGGTGGAGGAACCGCTCGATGTCGGCGTCCGCGCCATCAACGCCCTGTTGACGGTGGGCCGGGGGCAGCGGTTGGGGTTGTTCGCCGGAACCGGGGTGGGAAAGAGCGTGTTGCTGGGGATGATGACGCGGTTCACCTCGGCCCAGGTGGTGGTGGTCGGCCTCATCGGCGAGCGGGGACGGGAAGTGAACGATTTCGTTCGCAACATCCTGGGGCCCGAGGGGTTGGCGCGGGCGGTGGTGGTGGCCACCCCCGCCGATCAGCCGCCGCTGATGCGCATGCACGGCGCCCTGCTGGCGACTGCCATCGCCGAGTATTTTCGCGATCAGGGGAAGGACGTGTTGCTGCTGATGGATTCCCTGACCCGTTTCGCCCAGGCGCACCGGGAGATCGCCCTGGCGATCGACGAACCCCCCGCCACCAAGGGTTATCCCCCTTCGGTGTTCGCCAGGTTGCCGGCGCTGGTGGAGCGCGCCGGGTGCGGCGAGGCGGGCAAGGGTTCGATCACCGCCTTCTATACGGTGCTGGTGGAAGGCGACGACCACAACGACCCCATCGCCGATTCCGCTCGCGGCATTCTCGACGGGCATATCGTGTTGTCCCGGGAGCTGGCGGAATCCGGCCACTATCCGGCGATCGACGTGGAAGCCTCGATCAGCCGGGTGATGGCCGATATCGTCCCGCACTCGCAACTGGAGGCCGCCAGGCGGCTGAGGAAGCATTATTCCCTCTATCAGGGCAACCGCGATCTGATTACCCTGGGCGCCTATCAGGCGGGGTCCGATCCCAGAATCGACCGGGCCATCGAGATGCAACCCGGGATCGCCGAATTTCTCCAACAGGGCATGCACGAGCCGGTTTCCCTGGCGCAGAGCGTGGAATCCCTGACCCGGCTGATGGCTGAAACATGAAGCGCGGCCAACGCCTGGAGCGGGTGGTGGCATTGGCCGCCGAACAGGAAAACGAAGCCGCGAGAATTCTGGCCCAGGCCTCCCGCCAGATCGACGAAGCCGTGGCCCAGGTCGAGGCGATGCGCCGCTTCCGCGCCGAGTATTGCGCCCGCTTGCAGCGGGAGGGAGGGATGAACGCCCTGCAACTGAATGAATACCGGGCGTTTTTGGCCAACCTTGGAAAGGCCATCGAGGAGCAGGAGGCAAACCTGCAACGGATGCGGCAAGAACATGCCGCTTTGCAGCGATCGTGGCGGCAGCTTCATTGCCGCCACAAAGGTGTCGGCAAAATCCGGCAGAAAATCGCCAGGCAAGAACAAGGCGTGGTGGAAAAGCGTGTGCAGGGGGAGCTGGACGACCGGGCCGCCGCCAGGCGGCGAAGGAATCGGGGCCAATGAAACGGTTCAAGACACTCGATGTTGAGGGTGAAGAATATGGCTTGTTATTTGCTTGTTGATCGATAGAGATAATTCTCTGGGAGTCCATTGATGAATTTTGATCCAAGCGGCGTGTTGAATGCGATCCTGTCTGCGGTGTCACTGCCTTCCGGATCGATCCAGCTGAATATGGCCGATGGTGTGGAGGAAAATTTTTCCGATTTCCTAGAGCGGATACGCGCCGTGGTCGGGCAGCCTCCTGCTGGAGGGCTGCCGCTCGAAGCGGGGGAATGGAGCCTCCGGCCGCCACCGCAGGTGCCTGCCGAAAACGTGCCGGAATTTGTGGAGACGTTGATGCCTGCGACAGCCGGGCCGCTACCTGGGCCGGACGAATGGCGGTTGCGGTTGCAACCGGAGGCATTGGCGGAAAATCTGCGAACCTTGCAGAGATATCTGGAGACCTTGGCCGCCGGCGGCGGTGAAGGGGGGGGGCAGGCGCGAAGGGTGGTGGAGGGGGTGAAATCCGGCGACACCGAGGTTCTCGATGATCTCCTGACGGAGGTGAGCGCGGCATTTCTGCAGTCCATTCAGACTGAACCTGCCGCTTCCCCTTCCATGGCGCAAACGGAGGATGCGCCTCGCTCCGATCAGGCGACGGTGGATGTCATTCACACGTTGATCGGGATGGCGGCCGAATTGGAGCGGGAAGGGGAAGCCGGGCCGGCGCCGGCCGAATCTTTCCTTTCCCTGACGGGAGGAGAAATGGGCAAGGCGTTCGATGTCCAGGATGCCGGGGAGGGTTCGCCTGCCTTGGCGTCCTCCTGGCAGCGGCTCGATGCCGGGCCTGGATCGTTCACCGGCCTTCCCGCCGGGGAAGAAGCGAAAGCCGGATCGAAGCAGGGGGGCTTTTCCCCGGTCGCCGTCATGACGAGGGAGCCGCTGGAAACGGCGCCGCCGGGTAGTGGGGCGCCCCCGGCCGGAGAGTCCGTGCAGTTCCCGGAAGCCTGGCCGGAAACGCCCGAATCCGAGGCTGCGGCGGTACTTTCACGGGGGGAACCTGCCGGCGCGGACGATTCATCCTCCCGCTCCTTACAGGTGGAAGTCCCCGATGCGCCGACCTCCCTCAGGGAAGGAAGGCCGATGGAAACCGCCCCCCCGGCGGGAAGCGAAAAGAGCTCGCAGCGGCCGCTCCTGGATTTGACCCGACCGTTCGACCATCCCCAGTGGCCGGACGAGTTGGGTCAGCGTTTGCTCTGGATGCATGGCAAAACGATGCAGGTGGCGGAATTGCGGGTCAACCCGCAGCATCTGGGGCCGATCGAGGTTCGGATAGAAATGCGGGACGATCAAACGACGATCCAGTTCGCATCTCATCACGCGGTTGTGCGCGAGGCCATCGAAAGCGCGTTGCCCAGGTTGCGGGAGCTGTTCGGACTGCAGCAGCTGCAACTGGCGCAGGTGGATGTGAGCGGCCAGTCTTTGTCCGATCAGCCGCACTCTTCCCCCCGGCGGGATTCTGCGGAAGGCGGTTACGGGAACGGCGGGGCGGCCGACAGGGCGGAGGAGGGGGAAACCCTGGAAACAGGGGCGCGGCGATCGCCGGTTTCGGGCAATCGCCTGCTCAATCTTTACGCCTGAGGGGGAGGCGGGCGCTCAGTCGTCCGGGCTCTCCCCTTCCGCGAGGGTGACTTTCTCGCTGCCGGTGGGGGCCGGTTTCTCCTTTGACGCTTCTTTCACCGGGGGGGGCAGGGCAATGGGGGGCTTGCCGGATTCCCGGGCGGTCTTTTCAGGCGGGGCGGGAGGGGCCGGCTCGCTCGTGCCGCCGGCGGGTTCTTGCCCTTCCTGCCGGCCCTGGGCCGGTGATTCGTTTTCCGTTTTGGCCGATGTTCCCTGGGGCCCTTGGTATTGTCTCCGTCCTCCCCGGCGGCGGCGCGAAGCGCCTCTTCGGTTGCCCGGACGTCTGCGGGAAGCGGGTTGCCGGGTTTTTTCCTCGCCCGTTTCCGGCTGGACGGCGGTTTCTCCGCCCTGTTCCTTTTGCGGAGGCCGTTCCTGTTGTGCTCTGTCGTTGCCGGCGGGTCGGCCGCGCCGGGGGCGGCGGCGGGGTTGTTGCCGCTGGGACTCGGGCCCCCGTTTCGGGGGCGGCAGTTCCTTCGGGGCTTCCTCCGTCTTTGGGGGAACGGGTTCGGCCGTTTTGGCGCCGCCGATCAGCTTTTGCCAGAAACGTTTGATCAGGTCGGAAGAAGAGGCCTTGCTACGCATGGGGGCCGGCGTGCTGGGCAGGAAGTCCTTGATCGCGGGTTCCTCGAGTTTTTTGCCGCCTTCGGTGGCGAATTCCGGTACCTGTCTTTCCGCCTCGGGAATCTGTTCGTAGCTGGTCTGCTCGGATTCCTCGCTGGCGCGCAGGCGCTGGATTTCGTAGGCGGGGGTTTCCAGATGCCTGGAAGGGATGATGACCACGCCCACTTCGTGGCGCTGCTCGATTTGCTCCAGCACCTGGCGCTTTTCGTTGAGCAGGTAGGTGGCCGGTTCCACCGGCAGGTGGACCACCACCCTGCCGGTCTGGGGTTTGAGGGCTTCCTCCTCGATGAGACGAAGGATCGACAATGCCAGCGATTCCGTGCCGCGGATACTGCCTTGTCCCTGGCATCGCGGACAGGGGATGAGGCTGGATTCCCCCAGCGAGGGCCGCAGTCTCTGCCGGGACATCTCCAGCAGGCCGAAGCGCGAGATCCGGCCGATCTGGATCCGCGCCCGGTCGCTCTTGACCGATTCCCGCAATTTATTCTCCACCGCCCTTTGGTGGCGCATGGAAATCATATCGATGAAGTCGATCACCAACAGACCGCCCAGATCGCGCAAGCGAAGCTGGCGGGCGATTTCCTCGGCCGCTTCCAGGTTGGTGGTGTGGGCGGTTTCCTCGATGTCGCCGCCTTTGGTGGATCTGGCGGAATTGACGTCGATACTGGTGAGGGCTTCGGTATGATCGATGACGATCGCGCCGCCCGAGGGCAGCGGAACTTCCCGCTGGTAGGCGAGCTCGATCTGGCTTTCGATCTGAAAACGGCTGAACAGCGGCACCGGATCTTCGTACAATTTGGCCTTGCCGATGAAATGCGGCATCACCTGTTGAAGGAAATTGCGCACCATCCGGTAGGTGGCCGGGTTGTCGATCATGATCTCGTCGATGTCGGCGCGCAGGTGGTCCCGCAGGGCGCGTATGATGACGTTGCTTTCCTGGAAGATCAGAAAAGGCGCCTTGCGCTCGCGCGCCGAGCGTTCGATGGCCTCCCACAGCTGAAGCAGGTAATTGAGATCCCACTGCAGTTCTTCCGCGGTCTTGCCGCCGGCGGCGGTGCGGACGATCAATCCCATGCCTTCGGGTATGTCGAGGGAGGAGACGATTTCCTTGAGGTCTCCCCGGATTTCTCCCTCGATGCGGCGGGAGATGCCGCCGGCCCTGGGGTTGTTGGGCATCAATACCAGATAGCTGCCGGCCAGGGCGATGTAAGTCGTCAGCGCGGCCCCCTTGGTTCCGCGTTCTTCCTTCTCGATTTGCACGACGACCTCCTGGCCTTCGCGGATCAGTTCCCTGATTTCGGAGCGTTGCTGCTGGGGACCCAGGGGTTTGGAGAAATAAGAGGGGGCGATTTCCTTGAAGGGAAGAAACCCGTGGCGTTCGGAGCCGTAGTTGACGAACACGGCCTCGAGGCTGGGCTCGATCCGGGTGATGATACCTTTGTAGATATTGGCCTTCTTTTGTTCTCGGGAAGGAACCTCGATGTCAAAATCGTAGAGTTTTTGCCCTTCGACCAGTGCCACGCGCAACTCCTCCGGTTGGGTGGCATTTATCAGCATTCTTTTCATTCCAATAATCCTTTTGTCTCAATGCGAATGGCGCGGGAACGGGGCCGGGCCGGCCGGTGCCGGCTGTGATGAGTGTGGATGCACGATTCTTTTTCGGGAACCTTTGGCTCGTGAGGATCCGCGGGTGCATCGCCCTGCTCCGGGTGATGGATGGCATTCGCAACATGGCTTGTTAAACCAAATGATTTAAAATGGGTCTTTCTCGTAGACGCATCAATTGAAAGTTCTGTTCTATGACCCTATCGCCGGTTTTTTGTTCGGGGGGCGTACAAGGCGGTTTTTTGCGGCCTCGTCTCCCGGATGCGGCTGGATATGAGTTCGGAGCGCATCGATAGAGTTTCTCAGCGACATTATAGACTTGGCCCCAGGCAAAATCCATGAATCCGCACACCCGCCAACATTCCGACTCCGCCCGTCCCCGGCATGTCGAGATCGATGCCGAAAAGGCCGGCCAAAGGATAGACAACTTCCTCATCACTTTTCTGAAAGGGGTTCCCAGGAGCCATATCTACCGTTTGCTGAGAAAAGGGGAGGTGCGGGTCAACAAAGGGCGGATCAAGGCCCATTACCGCCTGCGTGAAGGGGATCAGGTCCGCCTGCCTCCTGTCAGGGTCGCCATGGCCGCGATTTCCCGCCAGGCGGCCGGCGAAGACATGGGGCGGCGGCTGGAAGCGTGCGTCCTGTACGAGGACGAGTGGATGCTGGCCCTAAGCAAGCCGGCGGGAATGGCGGTCCATGGCGGCAGCGGTCTGCGGGGGGGCGTGATCGAGGCGCTGCGCGTCTCGAGGTCGGGGGCCGGGACTTTGGAGCTGGTCCACCGCCTGGATAAAGAGACGTCCGGGTGTCTGTTGATCGCCAAGAAGCGCCAGGCGCTTCGGGCGCTCCATGACACGATGCGCAACGACACGGTGGACAAGCGTTATCTGGCCTTGCTGACGGGGAGTTGGCAACGGCGCCGGGAAAGGGTGGAGGTCCCGCTGCGAAAATATGTTCTCAGGGGTGGCGAGCGCATGGTCAGGGTGGATTCGGCCGGAAAACCGTCGCAGACCGATTTCCGCCGGTTGCGGCGATTCGCCGGGGCCACCTTGGTGGAGGCCCGTCTGCTGACCGGCCGCACGCATCAGATCCGGGTGCATGCGGCCCATCTGGGGCATCCGGTCGCTGGAGACGGTCGGTATGGCCACGCTGAAGCCAATCGGAAGTGGCGGGAACTGGGGCTCAGGCGCATGTTCCTCCACGCCTGGCGGCTTGGGCTTCCTCATCCGGTGACCGGCGCCCCTTTGTTAATCGAAGCGCCGCTTCCCCCGGAGTTGGAGGCATTCCTGGCCGCTTTGCCGGGCTCAGGGTGATCCCGGCGTGTGCCACGGCATGGTTCTCAGGCTGCCTGGCGGGTGTTCCATCCCAGATTGAGCGGGTCGCCGGGAGGGCCGAGCGGCGGCGTTTTTTCCAGCACCTCGAAGGCGTCGTGACGGATGTGATTCTGACGCATTTCCTCGCGCAGCATTTCTTCCGTGACGATGCCCTGTTCCAGGCATTCCTTCAGCAGCCCGAAGAAGAAGCGTTCCTGGTTGCGGTCGGGGTGGCGTTTGTAGGTGCCGAGCAGGGCATGATCGCCAAGCAGTCGCCGGCGGGCCCGTAACGCCCAGCCGATGGGGGGGAACAGGCGGAAACGGTCGTTCGGCGTCCAGTCGATCGGCAGACCCGCCTTCCAGGGCTGGGTCAGGCGCCGGGTGTTGTGCAACAGTTTGGTCGCCGGCGTCAGTTTGTCGAAGTCGTTCCACTCCGGTTCGAACAAGCCGATGGCGTCTTTCGGTTCCTTCCGCAATCCGATCCAGTCCATGTAATCGAGTTTGCCCTCGAACATGGCGCGGAACTGTTCCTCGCAGCGCCAGTGGGTCAGTTTGCCGCAGTCCAGCAGCATCACGCTGGAGGCGTAGCAGCGATCGATCCACCATTTGGGTCCGGATCGGGGGCGGCACAGGATCGATTTGCCTTGCATGTCCCGCGAAAGCAGTTCCCACACGTCGCCCACGGCGAAGATGTCGGGGTCCACCACCACCGCGCGGCCTTGATAATTCATCAGTTCTGGAGGCATGAAGCGAAGGGGGGTGAACGATTGGAGGTCTTCGTTGCGCCAGATTCTCTCGACGCCATCGCGGAGAAAAGGCTTGCCTTCCATTTCCTGGAAGAAGGGATAATCCCTGTGGTGAATGATGTGGACGGCGAAACGTTCGGGATGGGCCGAGTTCCGCTTCATCGAATATTGGGCCACCAGGGCGCCGATCCACTGTTTGTGGTTGGTATGGACGAAGACGCAGCAATCTTTCTGTTCGTTCATGCGTTCACCACTTGTCTGGTTTGCGTGTATTGATAGACGGGGTCGAGTCTTTCGTTCACCAGCTCGTCGATCCGCCTTGCCTGGTCGTCATCGAAATAATCGCGCCAGCCCCCCACCTTGGCGCGGCGAACCTTGTAGGAATCGGGATTGCTTTTGTCCTTGGGTACCAGGCGGCTGCCGCTGAGCCAGAACTTTTTCTCCTGTTCGAGTTTGCGCATGTTCTCGATGGAGGCGTATTCGACCGCCTCGCGAATTTCCTCTTCACTGCCCGGGGTGCCCAGAAAATCGGTGATGCGGCGCAGTTCGCCGGCGGTATCGGCGCGCAGATCTTCATATCTGACCAGGAGAAACCGGTCCAGTTTCGGCATTTCCCTGGCCCAGAGATTGAGGAAATCGATGATCTTGGGAAGTCCCGCGGTTTCGTGCATGACGAAATCGAACAGGGAGATGTCGCTGCCGTGCGGCGGGTACTGGTTGAGCTTCTTTTTTGCCGGGCGCATCCGGAACTTCCATTGGAAGAACTGCGAGACCGCGGTGTCCCTCGGGTCCCGGGCCAGCAGCACGACTTTGTGTTCGTAGTAGTCCTGTTTGCTGCCGGCGTGGCCGGTATAATCCTTCAGATAATTGTCATGGGTGAAGAATATCCTCGGGATGGCCGGGTTTTTCGCATGTAAGTTGGCGAAACCCAACAGTTGGGTGGATCGCAAATGGTGCTTGGCTTGGTAGAAGCGTGACAGCATGACCCGCAGCCAGGTCCGGCCGCTTTTTCCGTAGGATACGATGACTGCGTCGCAAAGCGAGAGTTTTCGCGCTTCCTCCTTTCCCCTCAACCGGCGTTCCAGGGTGATACGCCGTGATTCGGGGAGCGGGAAAGCGGGGGCGAGGACGAGGCGCCGATAGAGCTGTTTCCAGAGGTTGTACATGAAGGAATCGAACGAAAAAATTTATTGAGACCACAAACTGTAGTTGATTTGCGGAAAAAAAACAATTTGTTGTTTTTTGTCTGCTATACTAATTCCACAATCTTATTAGTGGACAGGGGAATCCGCGATGTGGTTCATGTTACACAATTGGATGAGTCAACAATTGACCGAGGCGGCACAGCCCCGCGTTTGGGTGTTGCTCAATCATCGGGCAGGCGAGAACGCCCAAGTGGTGGCCTTGGCCGAGGCCTTGGGTTGGCCTTTCCAGATCAAGCGTTTCACCTACCGCAAGCATGTTCCTTACCTTTTGCTGGGCGCTTCCGTGGCCGGTATCTGTGCCGACCAGTCCGATTCGCTGTCCGCTCCCTGGCCCGATCTCATCATCAGCGCTAGTTCCCGCAACGAGCCCATCTGCCGCTGGATACAGAAACAGGCGGCCAAATCCGGCAAGCGGGTTCGCCTGGTTCACATTGGCCGGCCATGGAATCCCATCGAACGGTTCGACCTGGTCATCACCACTCCCCAATATCGTTTGCCACAGCGTCCCAATGTGCTTCACAACAGCACCACCCTTCATCGGGTGACGCCGGCCAGATTGGCCGGGGAAGGAAGGAAATGGCGCGCCCATCTGGCGCATCTGCCGAGACCCTATATCGCGGTGATGATAGGCGGTTCCAGTGGCCCTTACGTGATGGATAAAAAAGCGGCCCGCCTGTTGGCCAGGCAGGCCGGGGCTTTGGCGGAAAAAGTCGGCGGCAGCCTGTTGGTGACCACCAGCGCCCGGACGCCCGAAGGGGTGATGGAAGCTTTCGCGGAGGAAGTCCGGGTGCCGGCCCATCTTTTTTCCTGGTCGCGGGAATGCAGGGAAAATCCATACTATGGTTATCTGGCCCTGGCGGACCAAATTGTCGTGACCAGCGATACCGTTTCCATGCTCACGGAAGCCTGCGCCACCCGCAAGCCCGTCCACATTTTCGATCTTGGGCAGGTCTCCCGTGGATGGAAGGGATGGAGCGGGGATCGCCTGAGATCGATCGTGTATCGCTTGGGGATGAAGTATGCGCCCAAAAGGCTCACCCGCGACCTGTCGCTGGTCCATCGGCGGATGATCGCCGAAGGGCGGGCGGTGTGGTTGGGGCAACCGTTCCCCCCGGGACCTGTGGATGAATTTTCGGCAGACATGAACAGGGCCGTGCGCCGGGTGCGTGCCTTGTGTCAAGAGTATCCCCGGCAGACATCCGAGCTCACCACCGGGCTCTTCGAATTGTCCCGGCAATTCCAGACCTGACTTTCTGCTCTGATTCCGGCCGGCAGGATGCCGGGCGGTGTCGTTCATCTCCCGGTTCTGTCCGGGATATCTTGTCTTTTTCCATTCCGCGGGCCGGGTACCCGCACTGATTTTCCCGCCTCGCTTTTCCCGTTCATACCTGAGCGTATAGAGATTGAAGCCTCTCCTCCTTCCGGGAGAGGCGAGAAAGTCGCTTCATGCGATCGCCCTGCTGGCGTCTCCCCATTTTTTCACCTGATTCCCGCCAACAAGCCACCGGATTCGTTGAAAAGGTCGTCAATGGGAGGGTCAGTGATGCCAGGAGCGGGGTGTCGCCGCCACCAGTGGTAAAAGAT